>Ga0101944_10007540_pt1 | contig 10837 bp, 13 predicted proteins | sample DewCreD2012metaG_FD_75245 | JGI IMG/M metagenome (GOLD analysis project Ga0101944, IMG submission 75245) | Hot spring sediment bacterial and archeal communities from British Columbia, Canada, to study Microbial Dark Matter (Phase II) - Dewar... ...
ACAGCTATATCGTATTATCAAGGTGTGCTTGATCTGATTGAGAAGCATAATATAGTCCGTGATGACTGGAAACTGGAGGCATTAAAAGGACTGGGAGAAGCATATTTTATGCAATGCAAATATGATGAAGCCACCAATATATTCCAAGAAGCCATTTCATTAGCTGAAAAGATGTCTCTTGCACGACGCCAAATTATCATGCTATATCATTGGCTTACAGAAGCATTATTCTGGAAAAACCAATATGACGAAGTGATTTGCTACGGAGAAAAGGGACTAAAACTTCTAGGAGATGACACTGAATGTATGGAAGCAGCACTAATGAATACCTGTATTGCATATTCAAGTAGATATAAAGGTGATAGCAAAAAGCATGAAGAATATATTAACAGAAATATAAGATTTGTAAAAAATCTGGAATATACAAAGGAACTCAGAATAGCATACGATCACATTTCACAATATTTTCTATATAGCAAACGAGATATAAATAATACATTGGAATGGATTAAAGATTTAGAAATACAAGCTAGAAGCAAAAATGACATAAGAGGTATTGTAACTGCCATACTAGGCAACTCTGATGTGTTATTTCGTAAAGGAGATTTACATAATGCCTTAGTTTATTTTAGAAATGCCAACGAGATGTCTCAGAATATTGGTGATAATATGAATTCTTGGGAATGCTATTACTTCATAATTACTATATGTACTCAATTGGGAAATGCTAGTGAAGCCGAAATTGCATTAGAAGCATTGGGAAAAATAGAAGATCGAATGAAATATAACAATGGTACTTATCATAGTCAATTAATGAATTTCTTAATGCTCCAAAATCATTGGGATAAAGCCGTAGATACCACCAAACAATATATTGAGATACAAAAAAATATAGGTAATCAATTATATGTTGAAAGGGCTAAATTTTCATTGGGATATGTCCATATGAGGAAAGGCGACTATAACAAAGCACTTGATATTTTCCATGATTTTGCAGATAAAAATGTTCAATCTGGATTATTCATTTTATTAGAGAGATTAGAATATACTTACAAAAAGCTTGGTAAGTATGACGACTTCCTCAATTTCTGCAAAGATTACAGGGAAAAACATGCAGAAGCAGTAAGGGATTTGCCATTACAGCAGTGGTATCTTGAACCTGCACAAATCAGCAATGAATTATCCAATCCTGTCTTTAATGATGACTTCAACAAAGATTTAGACCCATCATGGACTTGGGTTGATGTATTCAATGATTGCCATTGTGAAATTACTGAAAATGGCATTGAAATACATGCTTCAAATGGTAGAGACCTTTACTGGCCAAACATGAGTGCGCCAAGATTTGTCAGAGAAATTACAGGCGATTTTGCAGTTCAGGTATGCGTCTCCCCTGCAACAAAAGATAAGCCACAGATAGGTGGATTACTGATATGGAAAGATGATAAGAATTATGTCTGCTTTGAAAGAGGCAGAAATGATCCTTATGGTTTTTGGTTCTACGGATGTATAAATAAAGAAGAGCAAATGGTTGGCAGAGGATTATTACCAGAGGAATCAGAGTTTACATATATAAGATTAGAGAGAAATGGTAATGAAATATCAGCCTATTGTAGCATAGATAATGAGAATTGGCTGACCTGTGGCAAGCTATCATTCCCTGTTGATGACCCAATCCAAGTCGGCATATATGCAATCGGCATGATAGACAGAACTACCTATTGCGGAGAATATAGGGAAGGCACAGCAACGCTATTCCGTAATTTCAGGATATTGACAAAAGGGTGATAAAATGTCAACAATTAAAGAACAATTGCTTAATGAGATTGAAATATTGCCAGATGAAAGCCTTAAAGAGCTTTTGGACTTTGCAGAATATCTTCATAAGATGAAAGAAGGCAAAGGTGTAATGGATGAGGATAATCCATTATTGAGATTCATTGGTGGTGTTTCACTTGGTTCTCTAGCTGAAGGGATTGACGAGGAATTATATGGAATGAAAAATAATTGATAGGCGTTTCTTTGCTACAATGCTACAACATTGAGAAATAGCCATAACACCTTATAAATACTAGGTTTGTTACGCTATATATCTTGTAGCAGTGGATTACGACAAGTGCTACAACATGATGACAAAATTGAATTACAAAATATCGCCAAGTGACATATACGTGACATAGATAATCCTAAAATGCCCTAAAATGAGCTAAAAATAGCTAAACAGGATTAAGGAACAAGAGGGTGCAAATCCAGACTATACTTAACTCCACAATGATAAACTAAACTATACTAAAGTCCTCATAATAGGACTTCAAATCCAGTTGGGGGCGATTATCGTCTCTGGTGGGTTCGACTCCCACCTTCCCTCGCCAGCCCTTTATTCATGCGAGTTTACGAAAGTGCCGAAATATCTGTCAGCCAACTGGATGTCATTGAAATTCAGTCCGCGTGCCGTATACGTGCCGTAGAGAATCCAAAACTACTCAAAAAAAGGCTAAAATAACCAAAGCAGATTGAAAGGCAGAAAGCCCAGTAATATTGAGTTCTCAAAGGTTATTTCAAACTGTTCTAAACTAAACTAAAACCACGATTATTAGATCCGGATCTAAAGGTCGGCGGTTCGAATCCGCCCAGGCATATTTACTACAATCTCTGCGCAGAAGCCACCTACAGGGATTCATCTTTCGTCAGTGTGGCAATTGCTCCGACCTTCGTTTGAATAATCTGTGCCTAGATCTGTCAGAGCCATTTGCAAGATGAAGCTTGTTTAGGAGATTCTATCCAACACCAAAAGACAACTTGAGAGTAATGCTTTTCAGTCAAGGTGGAGATACTGATGTCAAATCTGTTGAGGCATGGGATATTGCTCCGTCAAATCCTTGGTAAATTAATAATTGTTGGTATGAAAGGAAGAAAATATGGAAGAAATAAAGATGGACGAACTTATAAAAAACTCTCGTGAACTTAGGACTAGATTCTTAAATGATCCATACCGCCCACTCTATCATTTCGTTGTGCCAGAAGGGCTTGCAATGCCTTTCGATCCAAATGGCTGTGTCTATTGGCAAGGTAAGTACCATCTATGCTATATATACCAAGACCCAAAATATCCTCATGGAGGGCATTGCTGGGGGCATGTATCTAGTATTGATCTGGTGCATTGGAGACATCATCCACCAGCTTTAATTCCTACGTCAGATAGTCCAGAAGTTGGAATTTTCAGTGGAAATTGTTTCATTAATAAAAAGGGTGAAGCAACTATGCTTTATCATGGTGTAAATGCAGGAAACTGTATTGCAACAGCTTCAGATGAGAATCTTGATAATTGGAAGAAGCTTCCATCTAATCCTATAATACCAAATCCACCTGCTGGTTACCCTTATGCGTCTTGGGATCCTCATGGCTGGCTTGAGAATGATACTTATTACGCCATCTTTGGCGGCACAAGACCGGCAATTTTCAAGGCAACTGAACTTGATAAATGGGAATATGTTGGCGATCTGCTTGCTCATGCTGTTTCTGATGTTGATATAAACGAAGATATTTCATGTCCTGATCTCTTTAAATTGGGGAATAAGCATGTTTTGGTATGTATCAGCCATAGACTTGGATGCCGATATTACGTCGGTGAATGGAAAAACGAGCAGTTCTATCCCGAATTCCATGAAAAGATGAGTTGGGTGGATAATGCCTTTTTTGCCCCGGAGAGTCTTGAAGACAATAAGGGAAGGCGTATCCTATGGGTCTGGATATTTGACGGGCTAAAAGACGAATCCATCAGAGCAAGGGGCTGGTCGGGAACTATGAGCTTGCCGCGTCAGTTGTGGTTGGGTGAGGATAACACATTGAGAATGTGTCCTATCGAGGAACTTGGGATACTGCGCTATAACCCAAGAAAGATGGAGGGTTTTACCATCAAAGCCAATACTGAAATGAATATGAAAGATATTTGCAGTGACAGTCTTGAATTAAATATTGAAATGGTTCCCGATAGTGCCGAACAATTCGGAGTCAAGGTTTTTTGTTCACCTGATGGTGAAGAGCAGACGGTTATCTTCTATGATCAAATAGAGAAGAAGCTAAAGATTGACACCACAAAGTCAGGATTAGGGGAAGGTCCCAAATCAGTAGAGGGAGGACCTTTTGAGCTAAAGCCCAATGAATCATTGAAACTACGAGTATTTGTTGACAGGTCAGTAGTTGAGGTATTTGCCAATGACCGACAGGCAGTAATGCGGAGAGTATATCCGACAAGAAAAGACAGCTTGGGAGTAATGCTTTTCAGTCAGGGTTGTGATACAAAGGTTAAATCTATTGAAGTATGGGAGATGGCGCCTTCAAATCCCTATTAGAGATGATAAAACTCTTTTCGGTTATCGTGGACGTAGTATCAATTTATAATCGTGAATTAAGTGAAGACGAAGTAAAAAAGAATTATGATATACAGAATAGTAGCTCTTTGAATTGGAAATATTACTTTGAAAATCAGCTTGGAGAGTTTGGGAAGGAATTAATGATGAATAAGCAAAGATACAAGGACATTCACAAAAAGCAGGGAATTATCTATGCGGATAAGCAGAATATTTCGCGTATCAGCGACAATGCCTATCCCGATTCCATTGAATCTTCCCAAATCTTCTCTGAGAATAATATATTGCCAGATGGAACAGTCTTTCATTCATGGGAATAACCACGCCGTTATGTGCGTACCTATCATTATCAAAGTCAGATTTCGCATTCCATATACAAACATAGGTTAAAGGAACATTGATTCGGTTTTTGATAAAAAAGCGCAGATTTTCAGCTTTTCCACCTATATTATTCGGGATTCCTTTTTGCTCAAGATTGTATATATAGTTTTTCCGCATTAATGTATAATGCCTCTATTCTCCAACAAGGGGGAGTTCTTTTTCAATTTGGAAATAGACTAGAAATAGCTTCATATCTTTATATTTGTTATCTCTCAAAAAACTATCAATTATTGTCCTATCAGATTCTTCTTTTGTTTTCTTGAGATAAAGCCTTTTTCCAACATATCCCTCACCTGATTCCTTAAAAAGATAAGATGCGTAAGGGTTTGATTGCAAATTGGCATGAGTTAGCCTATCTGCCATAATAAAAGCAATTGTTTCTTCATCAATAACATGAGGTTTTGAATAAATAGCAGTATCAACCTTGCCATCTGAGTTTGCTGTTGCCAACACACCAATACCTGATTGGTTTTCGAAATATTCCTTTAAGTTCATGGATTTTTCTCCTTTTTTATTATATTCACCAAATATTGTGGAATTATGTTTATGTAAAAACACTTTATTTTATTCATTCCTAACTTTGACCATGATTCACTAAGTTGCATTACGGCAGAATCCGATACCTTCCATTCAACGCTTTCTTGTGCTAATTTTTTGTGTAAAACGTCATTTTGCATTTTTAGCGATTACCCAATAGTTTAGCCATATCAACAGAGCCTTTTCGCAGTTGCTCAGGCGTTGGCATATCATTTTCCTGCATCAGTTGCGCACATGCGAGCATCTGCATTGTATTACCAATAAGGGCAACTGCGGAAACCTTGTCATTCTTAACATAATAGGCGATGAAATCTTTTTTCTCGGGTGAACCTTGAAAGATGATTTCATCCCATCCCTTTGTATGACCAATATATTTTAGGTTAGCACCGACCTGATTACTCCAGAAAAATGGAATGCTCTTGTATTCAGCAGGTTTTCCTGCCATATTGCTTCCAGCAATTATGCCATGCTGTAATGCAAGCCTCCAATGCTCAATCCTTATTTCCTCGCCTGTAAACCACCATTTAAATGAGGCAATATCACCTACTGCATAAATATCTTCTGCAAACTGAAAATGCCTATCAACAGATACACTGCCATCAGGATTTAAGTCAATGCCTTTGAGGAATTTGGTTGCTGGCTGAACACCGACACCCAATACAACAAAATCCGCTGGAATCTTCTCTCCATTATCAAGGACGACTTGTTGAACAACTCCATCTCCTTCAAAGGCTTTCACTGTGCTACCAAGCCTAAACTGATTGCCTTTTTCTTCATGGAGGACTTTATACATATTGCCGATTTCATTGCCAAGAAGTTTCTCAAATGGCACTAACTCAGGAGCAACTATTGTTACAGAAACGCCTCTATCTGCTAAGTTTGCTGAGCTTTCCAAGCCGATGAAGCTTGCACCTATAACAACCGCTTTTGTTCCTTTTTTTGCCGCTAATTTTATCTTATCTGCATCAACAAATGACCTAAGTGTAAATATATTTCCTAAATTGCTACCATCAACGTTTAATTTACGAGGAACGCTACCCATAGCAAGCAATAGTTTATCATATTTCATTGATGAATTATCAGAAAAAGTGATAGATTTCGTTGATTTATCAACTTCTGTAACTTCTCTTTCAGTCAATATTTCAACGCCATATTCATCATAGAAATCTTTTGACCGATCAAAATACAGCTTTGCATCATCGCTTTTTAGATAACCTTTACTCAATGCAGTTCTATCATAAGGAAGGACGCTTTCACGAGTGATCATTACAATACGTCCTTGATAGCCATTATGCCTCAATGACTCAACTGCTGAACTCCCCGCTCCGCCTCCACCAACGACAACAAAGGTTCTTTTATCATTCTTATCTGGTTTGCTCATCTTGGGGGGAATTTGCTGTTTTGCACTATCAGGTATTTCGACAACGACATCGTCACCGCTTATCTTAATCTCAAATCTAGGGAGATCATCAATCGCAGGTGGCTCTAAACGTTCGCCTGTAAGCATATTAAAACATGCCTGATGCCAGGGGCATCTGATTGTATGACCATGTAAAAGCCCTTCTGCAAGAGGGGCGCCTGCATGACTGCACTTTCCTCCTATTGCATAATATTTTCCCTCTGTTTTGATAAGCACCAGGGTTAATTCACCGATTACAATTTCCTTCATCTCGCCATCTTTTAAATCATCAACTTTTGCAATAGCTTTTTCCATTATTTTACCCTCCATTATGCTGTTTTCCCAATAAGTCTCAAGAATTCTTCCCTTGTTGCTACGCTGTCATGGAAACTGCCCAATACAGATGAGGTTGTCATAGTGGAATTCTGCTTTTCAACCCCTCTCATCATCATACAAAGATGCTTACATTCCATAACCACTCCGACGCCTTCTGCATTTGTTGCCTTCATTATTTCGCTTGCTATCTGTGCGGTCATTCTTTCTTGTATCTGAAGCCTGCGCGCATATAGATCAGTAATTCTGGCAAGCTTACTTACACCAAGAACCTTATCTTTGGCTATATATCCAATATGAATACGCCCAAAAAACGGGAGCATGTGATGTTCACATAGGCTATAAACCTCAATATCTCTGATAATAATCATATTGTTGCTTGAGGACTCAAAAACTGCATTATTAATGATTGTATCAATATTTTCTCGGTATCCTTTTGTTAAAAAAGCATAGGCATTTGCAACTCTACTTGGTGTTTTTAATAATCCCTCTCGGTCAGGGTCTTCACCTATTTCAATCAATAACTCACGAATTAGTTTTTCGACTTTTTCATGGTTCATTTGCTACTCCTTTCTTTAATATTTCTGTCAATTCAAAGACAGGCTTCATGTTTGATTCTATCCTAATTATATCAAATGATGAAAGCATTTCTTTTGTATCAGGCAATATTAATGATGGAGACAATTCTAGCAAAGGGATCACAATAAAAGGACGTTTCTTAATATCTTTGTCGGGAATTACAATATCAGGCTCATCAATGATAATATCATCATATATCAATATATCAAGGTCAATCGTTCTATCTGCATATTTATCATCTGAACGTATGCGTCCAAGATCGGATTCAATCTTTCTTAGAATATCAAACTTTAATTTTCTTGGATGTATATCCGTTTGTATATGAAAAACGCCATTAACAAAATCAGCTTGAGACGGTCTATCAATCGCTTTTGTCTGATAAAATGTAGAAACAGCAACTACGTTAACATATTGCCTTAATCTATCTAATGCTATGACTATGTTTTTGTTTGGCTCGATATTTGATCCTACGGATACAAATACATCAATTAGCTTTGTCATTAATTCTTTTGCTCTTTTTCGATCTCAATAGCGATACTTTGGGCAAATTTCAATACCTTATTAAAAATGCCTTCTACCTCAGATATTTCCTAAGATCACCGATTTATAATTGTCATTTGGATATAATTCCCTTGATGGAAATGGTAGGCAATCCAACTTATCTAGGGCTTTGCGAGGTTTTGTATAGACGATTTTTTCACCTTCTCTAAATGCTATCCCGTCTATATTTCTATAGTCTTTGCCGTTGCAATAGTTTTCTACGATCTCTAATGCAGTCTGTTCCCCTTCTCCTATTACGGCAAGATCAAATTTATCAATAAACATTGATGGTTCTACACTCACCTGAGGACCACCGACGATCAGAAAGTTATTTGCTCTTTTTTATGATTTATACCAATTTAGTTTAATAATTGTGAATTAATGAGTTCATTGCATTAACTATATATGAATACCCAGTTATAGATGCTACAACGCATCCGTAAGTTTGAGCAATTCCTCTGATACATTCTGTTTCAAGGATCCTAAACTCTCTAATAAAAGTATGATACTTTATTGATACCCCATGAGTTTCTGTAAGCCATGACCATAGTTCTGTGTAACTACCAAAACCTGATGGGTCTTCTAAACGTTCTTTGAGTGATGATAAAACATCATCGGTTAATGAACGTTGTCCTTTTGGTCGTCCAAGTGGCTTTATTTCTAGTAAACCATCAATACCTTTTGTTTCATATTTGATTAACCAATCTCTAATGGTGTTGCGATGCACAGCTAAATGTTTAGCTCCTCCTTTTTTGTGCGAACCTGACCACTTTTGAGGAGAACCAGCATATGTATTCTTTGTTTTTTGTCTGAATCTTTTTCTTTCTGCAATCTTGATTGCAGTTCATCTAGCCTATCTTTTATTTCTGGTATTCGTTTATTTAATATTATAACATATAATGAACAATATTGAAATTAAATTAGTATTAGCAATTGGTATAACAAACCATAATCCATATTTCAAAGCCCACAAAATAAGGTTAAAAAAAGTATCTTTGGGAAAAAAAGGCATTTTGGTAATCATTGGGAGTGGAATTATTGATTTTGGGGAGATTGCTCTTTGGGGAATAACGTCAAAATATCTCTTATATTATATCGGAATGAGCGAGGAAAAATGTGAATATTATTTTTTAGTCGGACATAAATTTGTGATGAGTAGTTGGTGAAAAATCCCTCTAGCCCCCTTTCAAAAGGAGAAATCAGGAAGGTTTCAATCCCTTTGAAAACGGGTCAATGATCCAAACCTTCATCCTTCATCCTTCATCCTTCATCCTTTTCCTATCCTGTTTCAATCCCCTTGAAAACGGGTCAATGTCTGTAACTCCTACCTCTACAATCCATTATAAGATAAGCCTTCAGTTATCCTAATTTCGTAGGGTATCAAGTTATCCACATTTTTTTGTCTAAAAAAGCCAAAAAATCGCTTCTTTAATATGTGTAAACCTAATCACTATGCGGATCCCGTAGGGGTAAAGCACAGCAAAAATGGTGTAAATCCAATGACCATAAGGCTTTATAGTCAATTTTGGCATAAAACCAAAAATTTTCTCTTTGACCCTACGTAATTTTGACACCCACACCCAAAAACAAATCTCATAATATAATCTATTATTCAGACTTTATATCAAATTGTCAATGAGAAATTATCATAGGCACATATTCTTCTTTCTTCCCCTTAATACAGCGAATTAGCTCTTTGACCTGAAGCTCAATACATCTCCTATAATTCGTGTGAAACCCTGTTTGTGGGTGCGTTATCTCTGTGTGCATTTTTTGCTCAAAGCGACCTATAAACTCCTTGCGTGCAGAATTTGACAGCAAACATGGCTTATCCGGGTCTTGTGGATATATAAAATCGCTTTCTTTTAAGATTCCAGAATTGACAAGATAGACAACCAGTGAGTCAATAACAATTGATCTGAATTCCTCTATCATGTCCGAAGCCAATGCAGGATGCCCTTGTCTGATGGAATGGAAAAAGCCACAATAAGGATTCAAGCCATGTATTGTTAGCAAAGAATAGATGTTATAGAAAAGTAATGTGTAACCAAAACTTAGAAGGCTGTTTATTGGGTCAGTCGTTGGTTGGCGAATTCGCTTTTCAAAGGTGAATGCGTGGAACATGGGCTATTACAATTCCTCTGTAAAGGGCTTATCTTCCCAGAACAACTGGATAAATACGCCGATAAATAGTGCAAGCGAGGAATATATAGGCCATATTGAATATAAGAAAACTATAGGCAATTTGGGTATATATACCACGTTAGAAAATTCCGAGAAGGACGATAACATTCCGCTGAACAGGGTACATAAAACAGAACCAACAGCTAGAGATTCCACAAATCCCAAAAATAGTAATCTGAAAGCCCTTTTAATCACTTTACATATATCATTTACTGATTTGTTTATCTTCACAGATATAAAAATACATGAGGATAATATTGATAAGATTATTATTGGTATAGCTACACACCATTGAATATTCAAGCAAAATTCCCATACATTGTCTTGTAATATGAGAGGTATATATCCGACAATTATGGCACCAAATAGGCGTGGAACCATTTTTCTAAAAAATGATAAAATTTTGATGACCAATCTTTCTGGGTATTTTTTGTTCTGCTCAAATTCCAATCCCTTTTGCACATTAATAAGCCTATTCATCGCAGACAGATTATAGCGTTCTGTGCCGAACCAT
>Ga0101944_10007542_pt1 | contig 10833 bp, 5 predicted proteins | sample DewCreD2012metaG_FD_75245 | JGI IMG/M metagenome (GOLD analysis project Ga0101944, IMG submission 75245) | Hot spring sediment bacterial and archeal communities from British Columbia, Canada, to study Microbial Dark Matter (Phase II) - Dewar... ...
AAATGGATCAGGTTGGTCACCAATACGATCTCACACTCGTTCTCGTCATCCCAGACGACCACCCGGCGGAGGATGTGCGGACAATTCTTGTCCGCACGCACGCCTGTCAGAATGATGTAGGCGTCAGAACGGATTTTGCCGGTGTCCGACTCGTGCAGGACCTCCAAGACCTCGTAGATGGCACTGGTTTTCATCCGGGTGACGAAACCCACGTCGCGGTCACACCATCGATTCCAGAGACGGTAATCGTTGTAACCGCGATCTACGACGACAATCGTACCGGGATCAAACTCCAACTGCTGCGCCACCTTGACGTCATTGACTTTACCGGTCGTAATGGTCGCGAAGCAGGGCAGGCACCCCTCGTGATCCAACGCCACGTGGAGTTTCACAGCCCCCTTGGTTCGGCGGAAGAGTGCCCAGTCGAAGACCTCGAGGCAGAGGTCGATGGTGGTCGCGTCCATCAGACGGATGGCGTTGCGCAGACGCAAACGGCCGCGACCCTTCGCATACGGCTTCGTCTGCGCAAGGACATGCTGGAAGAGGTCCTCAAACAGTTGCCACGGTCGATGCGCATTGGCATAGGCCAAGGTGGATCGTTTGGGCGCTTCGGTCAGGCCCAAGTGCGCCAGTTTTCCACTGGTGGAGGCCAACCCCATCTCGATCTCCCGCAACGAGTGCGCCTGCCCCAGTTGACAGAAGAGCATGGCCACAAACTGGTCCCACGAACTGAAACCCTTGCTCCGGTCTTCCGCGTGATGCTTTCGCACCAGAAGCTCGAACACGCTCCGCGAAATCACCTGAACGATCTGGGAAAAAAGATGTGCATGCGCTACACTCATGATGGAATGGCCTCCTGTTGAGAAGTAATTTGTAGGCCTTTGACAACTTCAAATTACCCCATCAACTGCGCCATTCCAGTTACCTGTTTTGGACACGAGTGATCGTTCCTCTTTCATTGTTGAGTGGCCTTGCGCAGACGTAGCTGCAGTCGTCACCGAACGGCCCAATGAACAATGAAGAATGATCAATAAGAAATTCAGCAAGTGCCGTTCCTGTACCAAAGACTGCCGCGCCCCGTCTATACCTGCCGCCGGGAACGTGCGAGAAGCACGCTGCTTTCTCCTGTGCTGAGATCAGACCGTTCCAAGCGGAGGTAACGCTCATGGTGCGCGAATGGATGCTACGGAACGTCATCCGGGTCTGCCCGAAGTCGGGCCGGTTCGTGGGCTTCCGGTTCAAGCACCGCTGGCTCTGGCCGATCGTCGGTACAACGGCGCTGGTCTGGTTCATCGTGCGTGTAGCGCCCAAACCGACCCGGGCCACGTACCCATGCCAGCAATGGGTGGCACCCATCGCAGCCGGGTTCCTCGGTTGGCTGCTCAGCCTGATCGGCGCGACGTGGGCCTTCCGCAAGGTTGGGCAGCTCGCGCGGCAGAACCGCCTGGTAGTGGCTTCCGCCTTCGCGCTGCTGGGGTTGGCCGCTGTTGGCTGGAACGCATGGTCGGTCTCAGGCGATGCTTCGGCGGCCAACGGGATCGGCGATCCGACGGGAACCTACACGCCATCCGATGCGGCCAACGCGCCCGTGGGCACGGCGACGGGCCTCTTTCCGGGTCGGGTTGCCTGGATTCACAACCCGAACGCCACCTCGTATGCGGGGACCGGCTACTGGTGGGAGGACATGTACAACGACCAGTCCACCATCAACGACATGCTCTCGCAGGTCGTGCGGAGCGTCTCCGGCCAGAGCAGCGTCGCGTCGGCGTGGGACGCGCTCTTCAAGTACCGCAATCAGCAGCGCGGCAAGGGCAGCGTCGGCTATCAGTCCACCGAGAAGATCGCGATCAAGCTGAATCTGAATAGTGGCGGCGGCACGAGCAACAAGGTGGATGCTTCGCCTCACGTGGCCTACGCGCTGCTGGACCAGTTGGTGAACGTCTGCGGCGTGCCGCAGGCGAACATCACGCTCTACGACGCCCAGCGCGGCGGCATTTCGGCCGTCAAGAACCGCTGTTCGCCGACCTTTCCCAATGTGAAGTACAACACGTGGGGCACGTGGGTGGTCGAACAGCTCACGTATTCGTCGATCATCACCGACTACGGCGCGCGCCGCTTGCCGCAGGCGGTGGTCGAGGCCGAATACATGATCAATTTCGCGGTGCTGAAGCGGCACTGCAGTCCGACGACGAGCTATTCGGAAGACAACGGCCAGACCGGCGTGACGCTCTGCGGCAAGAACCACTTCGGCACCATCGGCAACACGCCGGCACTGCACGTCAACATCCGCGACTGGTTCTGGGGCATGGCGACCTACAACCCGGTCGTGGACCTGATCGGCAGCAAGCATCTGGGCGGCAAGACGGTCCTCTATCTGATGGACGGCCTCTACGCCGGCGACCGGCATGACGGCGTACCCAAGAAGTGGCTGATGGCACCGTTCAACAACGACTGGCCGTCGAGCCTCTTTGCTTCGCTGGACCCGGTGGCCATCGATTCGGTGGGGCTGGACTTCCTGCGCACGGAGTGGTCGCTGGTGGCGAACGCTGATAACTACCTGCACGAGGCCGCTTCGCGTGACGGCTCCAACCGCGCCCCTTCGGGCGTTCAGTACAAGCCGGACGGCGTGGTCCTGGGCAGCCTGGGCGCGCACGAGCACTGGAACAACCCAACGGAGAAGAAGTATTCGCGGAACCTCGGCACCGGGAACGGCATCGAACTGGTGGCGTTGCACGGCGGTGGCGGCGAGACGGTGAGCTGTACGATCACCGCGCCCGCTCAGAATGCCCTCTTCAACGAAGGATCGAGCGTTGCGATCCAGGCCAGTACGTCGAGCAGCACGGCGGGCATCGCGAAGGTTGAGTTCTTCCGCAATGGCACGCTGCTGGCGACCGACACGAATGCCGCGGATGGCTGGACTTGCTCATGGACGAACGCCGCGTGGGGAAATTACTCGCTCACGGCCAGGGCCACCAGCACGACGGGCGCCACGGCGATGTCGTCCGCTGTCACCGTCTGGGTCCTGCGCCCGCCGGAGAATCCGTCGAGTACGGTGAATGGTCTGGATTACCAGTACTACGAAGGCACGTGGGATGTGCTGCCGAACTTCGACTCGCTGACGGTGGCCAAGTTCGGCACGTCGGCGAATGTCGACATGGGCGTGCGCAACCGTGACGAGTACTACGGTCTCCGCTTCCGCGGCTACGTGCAGGCACCGACGGACGGGATCTACCACTTCTACGTCAGTTCCGACGATGGCAGCAAACTGCTCATCGGCACGACGGAAGTCGTCAACAATGACGGTTTGCACGGCACGCAGGAAGTCAGTGGCGCGATTGGGTTGAAGGCCGGCAAGCATGCCGTGACGGTGACCTTCTTCCAAAAGGCGGGCGGCCAGGCGCTCTCGACCAGTTGGGATGGCCCGGGCATTTCCAAGCAGGCCATTCCCGACGCGCGGCTGTGGCGCGCCGTCACCAATCAGGCGCCGCAGATCGACTCGTTCCCGATGGCCAGCCCCAATCCGGTGCAGATGCCCAACGCGACGACCTGTTCCGCGGTCGCGTCGGACGACAATCTGCCGAACTCGCCGGGAACGCTGAAGTACACGTGGTCCAAGCAAAGCGGCCCCGGCACCGTGACATTCGGCTCGAACAACGGGACGTCCACGGGGAACACCTGCACGGCGACCTTCTCGGCGGCAGGTGAATACGTCCTCTTGGTGACGGTCTCCGACGGCGAACTGACCGACACGGCGACGGTCGCCGTTTCGGTACAGGCTGCCGCAGGTCTGCCGGCGCCGTGGAAGAATCAGGACGTCGGCAGCGTTGGTCTTTCGGGAAACGCGACCTACAGCAGCGGCGCGTTCACGATCAAGGGTGGCGGCGACGACATCTGGAACGCCGCGGACGCTTTCCACTTCGTCTATCAGAGCTTGAACGGCGACGGCGAGATCGTCGCTCGAGTGACCTCGGTCCAAAACACCAACGTCTGGGCGAAGACCGGCGTGATGATGCGCGAAACACTCACGGCCAGCTCCAAGCACGCCATGATGGTCCTGACGCCGGGCAACGGACTGGCCTTCCAGTACCGCGCCACGACGGGCGGCAGTTCGAACCACGTTACCGGCGGTGCGGCGACGGCACCGCGTTGGGTGAAACTGACGCGCGCCGGCAACACGCTGACCGGTTACGCTTCTGCGGACGGTGCCACGTGGACGCAGGTGGGGTCGGCGACGATCCCGATGGCGACGAGCATCTTCGTCGGCATGCCGGCGACGGCGCACAACAACAGCGTGCTCTGCACGGCCGTGCTCGACAACGTTTCAGTGAAAGTGACCGCCGTCAGTGTGAAGGTGAACTTCCAGCCGGCCGGGCGGCCGATTCCCACCGGTTATCAAGCTGATACGGGCGCCGTCTTCGGCGATCGCGGCAACGGGTATTCCTACGGCTGGAATCTCGACAACAGCACGACGGCGCGCGACCGGGACGCCGCAAACTCCGCCGATCAGCGCTACGACACGCTGCAGCACCTGCAGAAGACCGAAAACCCCAACGCCGTCTGGGAGATCGCGGTGCCCAACGGCACGTACCGCGTGCATGCGGTCTCCGGTGACGCGCTCTTCATTGACAGCGTCTTCAAGCTGAACGTCGAAGGCGTGCTGGCGGTCGACGGAACGCCAACGTCCGCGCAGCACTGGTCCGAAGGCACGGTAACCGTGACGGTGAACGACGGCCGTCTGACGATCGGCAACGGCACTGGCGCGGCCAACAACAAGGTCTGTTTCGTCGAGATCGACCGGCAGTGATATGGAGTGCGCCGCCACAGCGGCGCTTTCCATTCCGCTCGAGCGAAAGCAGATTTCGCTTTCGTCGGCATCGTTGCGTCTGGTTGTATAGCATCTGGCGCGCCGCTAAGTACCACGCCGCAGAAGTTCCTGACCCAGGGCGCCGCGGATGCGGGTCCGGATCGAGGCGCGAGCAAGGAACCTATCCGGAAGAGATCGGTGACGAGCGAGCAACGAAGAGCCGGGCCCGCAGGCGCTGCGCCATGGGTCTGGAACTTCTGCGGCACGGTACTCAGTTCGTCCTTCTTCGCCTGCGTCAAGCCGGCGGATACTTCCAGCGTCGACGGCATTCCACCCCCACATCCCGCCAGAGGGCTCCAAACCATCAGAAAAGCAATCACGGAAATCGGTCCTGTTCTTTCCTTTTTAGTCCATTGAAAGGAAGGTCCAAAACAAGAGCGTAGCGCAAGACTAACGTTATCGAAGCACGTTTGAAATATTGGCGAAGTAGATAATGCACAACGAAGCAATCCAAGGAGGGGTCTGCAATGAGGACGATCATGAGAGGCCTCGTCATCGTGTGGGCACTGGCGCTGATGTGCCTCGCGGGCTGCAGTTCGTCGGGCGGTCAGGCGGGAGCGGGAGGAGGCGGAAAGGAATCGAAGCAGAAGCCTGCCGCGCCGGAGAAGGGGTCGGAGAAGGCCGCACAGCCTGCCGCCGCTTCGACCGAGAAGAAGGCCGATTGGCCTCGCGATGGCAGCCAGGAGAAGCCGCTGCAGGTAATGCTGATCCCGGCCGACGGAGGCACGGAGGAGGGAACGCTGAAAGACTTCCAGCCGATCTTCAATGCGGTTACCAAGACCAGCGGGCTGCATTTCAACATCAAGGTGGGCCAGAGCTACGGCGCGGTGGTCGAGGCGCAGGCGAACGGCCAGGTGGATGTCGGTTTCTTCGGGGCGGTTTCGTACCTCCAGTGCAAGGAGCGCGGGGGCGCCGAGTTGTTGGCGGTGAGCGTGGAGAAGGGTTCCTCAGTCTATTACTCCGGGATCTTCGTGCCGAAGGCGTCGCCGGTACAGTCGATTGCGGACCTGAAGGGCAAGTCGATGGCCTTCGGCGATCCGAACAGCACCAGCAGCTTCAACTATCCCATGGCCATGCTGTTGGACGGCGGCGTGGACCCGGTGAAGGATCTCGGCAAGATCGTGATGGCGGGGAGCCACGTGAACAGTCTGAAGGCGTGCGCGGAGGGCAAGGTGGAGGCGTGCGCGGCGAGTTTCGACAGTCTCGAGAAGGCGATCAATCAGAACCAGATCCCCGCGGACGCTTTGCGCCCGTTGAAGAAGAGCGAACCGATCCCGAATCCGCCGCTGGCGATGCACCCGAAGCTGCCGGCCGCGATCAAGGAGAAACTGAAGAACGCCTTCCGCGACGTGCACAAGGCCGAAGGGGTGACCCCGGACATGATCCGCGGCTACGGCGGGAAGAAGTGCGACCGGTACGACGTGGATTATCCCGAGAGCGAGTTTTTGAAGGCGGTGGAGAAGTTGGACAAGGTGGACAAGATCAAATCCGAGGTGCTGGCCAAGGCCGCACAGAAATAGCGCGGGGGCGACGCCGTTCTCCCCTTCCCCGTGCCGATGGGCGCGGGGAAGGTTGCTGTATGCGCCGGGGGCGCGGAACGTTCGGGATGGCGTTGGGGCTCTGAGGTCCCGGAAGGTCGCGGATGCTGCGGTTCGAGAATCTGGATGTCCGCTACGGTACGACGGTCCACGCGGTCCGTGGCGTCACTCTGCACGTGCCGAAGGGCGAGTTCTGCGTGGTGCTGGGCAGCAGCGGGGCCGGGAAGTCGACCCTGCTACGATCCGTCAACGGGCTGGCCATTCCCAGCGGGGGCTCCGTGTGGGTGGGGACGACACGCGTCACGGCGCGCACCCTCCGGGAGGTGCGTGCCTGCGCCGGCACGATTCACCAGTCGTTCAATCTGGTGCCGCGATTGACGGTTCTGGCCAACGTGCTGACCGGCGCACTGCAGCGGGTGGGACTCCTGCCCGCTATGCTCTCCCTCTTTCCCGCATCGTATCGGCGCAAGGCCTGCGCGTTGCTGGCGGAGGTCGGCTTGGAGGAGGAGTATCTGTACCGGCGCGCCTCGCAGCTTTCCGGCGGGCAGCAGCAACGCGTCGCGATCGCTCGCGCCTTCATCCTGGATCCCCGCGTGGTGCTGGCCGATGAGCCGGTGGCCAGTCTCGATCCGTGCAGCAGCGCGAGGGTGCTGGAACTGCTCAAGCAGGCCTCCCGCCGGCGCGGAACCGCCGTGCTGTGCAGCTTGCATCAGGTGGAGTTCGCGCGGCAGTTCGCGGACCGGATCGTCGGCATGAGGGATGGGCGCATCGTGTTCGACGGTCCCCCTTCCCGCCTGGACGATGCCGCGTACCGGGCGATCTACGGGGAAGCGGAGGTCAAGCCGGACCGCGATGCGGCGAAAACGGCAGACCGCGCCGGGTCTCCGGTCGAAGCGAACGTGGAATGGGCACAGGTCGGGCCATGACCGAACCCGAAAAGGGCGCCCTTCCGCCTGCAGGCCGCCCTCCCGAACAATGGTTTCTGAAGCCGCCTTTCACCGCACGCACGGTCTTCGCGTTTCTGGTCGTCGTGGGGTTCCTGGCCTGGTCGTTCCAACGAACCGATTTGGGTCGTGCCGTCGTGATGACGGGGGAAGGCGCGGGGCATCTCCTGGGACTGCGCCAGGACTCCGACGTGGGGCGCGGCGTCCATCGTCTGGTGGCGAGTGCCTGGCCACTGGTCTTCGCGCGCGTGACGCCCATCAACCGCATCGAGGGGTTCGACCGCGCGCGGCTCCCCTGGCTCGGTTGGATCGAGCAGCGCCGGACGGTCCACAAGGTGTACGACTACGACACGCTGCAACTGAAGGAGCACGTCGAGCAGGAAGAGTACTTGGTGGAACCGTTCGGCTACCTCGTCTTCGTGCTGGGGAAGATGCTGGAAAGCATCGAAATGGCCGTCTGGGGCACGCTGTTGGCCATCGCCATCGGAATGCCGCTGGCCTATTTCGGCGCGCGCAATTACACGCCCCATGCCTCGCTGTATTGGGCCTCGCGGGGGGTAAGCGGTTTCTGCCGCGCGGTGCCGGAACTGGTTTCCGCGCTCTTTCTCGTGTTGATGTACGGCTTCGGCCCGATCGCCGGCGTGCTGGCCCTGGGTTTTCATTGCGCCGGTTTCTTCGGCAAGTTCTACGCGGACGACATCGAGAACGCGGATCCCGGTCCGCAGGAAGCGCTGCTGGCGACGGGTGCAGGCAAGCTTCGCACGTTGCGTTTTGCGGTCCTGCCCCAAGTTTTGCCGCAGTACGTCGCCTACACGCAATACATCCTGGAGCGGAACGTGCGGATGTCGACGGTGATCGGGATCGTCGGGGCAGGCGGCATCGGCATCGAATTGAAGGGCCGCTTCGACATGTTCAACTTCGGCCACGTCACGACCATCCTCCTGGTCATCTTCCTCACCGTGCTGCTGCTGGAACGGGTCTCGCAGGCCATCCGCAAGCGCATCATCTAACCGAAAACTAACACGTCTACGGCTGTCTATTTGCGACGGTCATTTAAAGATTAGCGTGGTGATGCAAAACAGGACATGGGAGTTCACCTCGGAGAGACAGACGCGATGGCTCCTCATTCTGTAACGTCCGAAGCTTGCTGCCATGAGCAGGACCCTCTATTCGACTGGCGCACGCTGGTCGATCATCGTGAAGCCGTTGACGCTCGACAGACCATGGAGGATGTCTATCAGGGTTTGCGAAAGCATGATCGCGAGTACGTGGCCGTATTGGATGGCAGGAAACCGGTGGGGATCTGCGCGCGCGGCCATGTGGGATTCCTGATGGGTTCCCGGTACGGATTTGCCGTGTACAGCCGCGAACCGATACGCCGGCACATGCTGGAGACACCTGTCGTGTTCGATGTCGATACTCCGGTGGAGGAGGCGCTAAGGCGTTCGTTGGGACGCGAGGGGCATTCCTTCTACCACGATGCGGTGCTGGCGGACACGAACGGCGATTACCTTGGGATGATCTCGGTGCGCAATCTGGTGCAGCTTCAATCCAGGATTTTGCTGCAGCAGACCGAGCAAACGACGCGGCAACAGGCAGCGCTCCGACAGAACCACCTGCAGCTGCAGGAAGCGCTGCGGGAGCTGGAAAAGAACCATGAGGAAAGCGTCAGGCACGAGCGTTTGCGCGCGCTGGGACAGATGGCGAGCGGGATCGCACACGACTTCAACAACACCTTGACGCCCATTCTGGGATACGCGGAACTGCTCCTGACGCGGCCCGACCTGATGGATAACCGCGAGAAGACGCTGCATTACCTGCGCGTGATCCTGTCCGCCGCGGAGGATGCCGCCAAGGTCGTGGCGCAACTTCGGGATTTCTATCGTGCCCGGGAAAAGGACGAGCGTTTCGCGCCGCTGGATCTCAATGCGCTGATCGAGCAGACCATCCGTCTGACACAGCCGCGCTGGAAGGATCAGAGCCAGGCGCGCGGGGCAACCATCGAAGTGCTGGCGAGGACACAGGACCTTCCGCCTGTCTTGGGCCTGGACTCCGAACTGCGGCAGTTGCTGACCAACCTCATCTTCAATGCCGTGGATGCGATTCCAAGGCAGGGGACGATCCAGGTGCGCACGCGCGCCGAGAACGGCATGGCCGTGCTGGAAGTCGCGGACGATGGCGTGGGCATGACCGACGATACGCGTCGGCACTGTTTCGAGCCCTTCTTTACGACCAAAGGGGATCGCGGCTCGGGACTCGGTCTTTCGCGCGCCTTCGGAACCGTCAACCGTCACGGCGGCAGCATCGGCATCGTCAGTGCGCCGGGCCAGGGTACGACCGTGATCGTTAAACTGCCTTTCGCCTTGGAAGAGGCGAAGCCGACCCCGTGTTTGCATGAAATGCCGTCCGGGCGTTGCCTGCGCGTGCTCGCGGTGGACGACGCGCCGGACGTGTTGACCTTGGTCGCCGATTACCTGACCAGTCGGGGACACGTCGTGGATGCGGTCGCCACGCCGCGCGAGGCCTTGAGCCGGTTCCGCGCGCACGATTACGACGTGGTGGTGACCGACCGCAGCATGCCCGAGATGAACGGCGATCAGCTGGCCAGCGCCATCAAGCTCCTCCGGCCGGAGACGCCCGTCATCCTGCTGACGGGCTTCGGCGATTTCATGAGTTCTGCCGGAGAACGCCCGCCCGGCATCGATGCGATCCTGAGCAAGCCGATCGGGCTGCGTGAACTGGCCGACACCGCGCAACGTCTGGCGAGCGAAGTCGTCGAGGCATCGGAACGGGTTTGAACGCCGGTTCCCTTCACTCCTCGTGCCAGCGGCCTTCCGAAACCTTCAGCTTGCGCAGCATCGGCGTCTTCTTCTGATGGTGATCCTGCATGCGCACCAGCACGTCGTCGAGGAACTTGACCGCGTTGGCCAGGTAGGCACCCTTGTTCAGCATCACGCATTCCGCACGCGAACTCATCGCGGCATCCGTCACCTCGCCTCGCGACGGGAGCCCCTTCTTGGCCAGACCTTCCAAAACCTGGGTGGCCCAGATCACGGGCACGTGCGCGGCCTCGCAAAGCCACAGAATCTCTTCCTGCACCTCCGCCATCCGCTCGAAGCCCAGTTCGACGCCCAAGTCCCCGCGGGCCACCATGATGCCGACCGGCGGGTAGCGCAGGGCGGCCATCAGCAGGCGCGGAAGGTTCTCGAAGGCCTGGCGATTCTCGATCTTGAGCACCATGCCCAGGCGTCGCGCGTTGCGCTTGGCCAATTCCTCGTCCAACAAGTCCACGTCCGACGGCCTGCGGACAAACGAGAGGCCGACGAGATCCACATTTTTCGCCGCGAAATCCAGGGTCTTCAGGTCGGTGGCCGTCAACGCCGGAAGATCCAGTTCCGTGTCCGGCAGGTTGATGCCCTTGTCGCTGCGCAGCTTGATCCCGGCCGGCGCGGAACGCACGATCTCGACCTCGATGGCCTCCCCTCCC
>Ga0101944_10007543_pt1 | contig 10832 bp, 7 predicted proteins | sample DewCreD2012metaG_FD_75245 | JGI IMG/M metagenome (GOLD analysis project Ga0101944, IMG submission 75245) | Hot spring sediment bacterial and archeal communities from British Columbia, Canada, to study Microbial Dark Matter (Phase II) - Dewar... ...
TAGTTGGTGGACCCTATCGGGTAGCTCTTTCTGGCCGCTGAGGTAGCCCGACACGTCGTCGTCAAAGGGCTCAAAGCCGGCGGCCAACACCAGGTTCTCATAGTAGGGGTGGTTGTAGGTGATGCCCAGGGCTGCCCGGTGCTCAAAGCCCTTGACCAGCAGACCCAGCGGGTCCAGGGTTGTAAAGCCCTTGGGGCCGACGATTCGGTCCAGGCCACGGCGACGGGCCCAGGCGAAGGCGGCTTCGAAGAGGGCGCCTGAGGCCTGACGGTCGTCCTCGCACTCGAAGAGGAAGAAGAAAGCCGTGCGTTGCCGGTGGACTGCGTTATAATTCTTGTTTACGTCGATTATCATAGGTGTCGGACTTTCAGTTCCGCCAGCAGTTTCGCTCGACTGGGTCGTACTGGAAGGCTGTTCTTTAATATTTAGATCTTCCCCGCTTTGTGTAGAACTATCCTGTTCATTCTGGCTGTAGTTTTCAGAAGGTGTATCCGCCTGCCCGACGATATTGTCGGCTACTTCGATCTTGGCCGAATCTTTCGTGCACGCAGTTAAGGAAACGAGAATAAACAAAACAATAAAATACAGTAAATAAACTTTATTCATAGGATTTTCTTATTTAATTGTTAATAACAAATACATTATAACACTATAGGCTTTAAAATTGCAAAAACATAAGAGGACTGCCTTACTCAACAAAACAGCCCCATTTATATATATCAAACGTATTTACCGGTGATAACAGCATAGAATGAACATATGTTTTCAGGCTGGATTTTTACCTGCCTGCTTTACCAATCTTCTTGGAGGTTATGAAGAAGTGTCTTTTATCTGCTTGGGTTAATTCCGCCTGGTTTAATCCAATCCGCGGAATCCGCCTCGTGCGCGTCCGCCTCCGCGGACTCCGCCCCTGGCGAATGCGGCGCCGGATCCCCGGCTCTTCGAAATGGAAGCGCCGAAAACGCGGCCGCTTGAGTGCCCACGCTGGACGCTAGCTGAAACGCCAGCAAATCCTCCGCGGACTCCGGAAATCTTGTATCCCGATCCGCCGCGATAATTACCAGAGATGTGGCTTGTATTGCGCCCATACCCATAATTCCGGGCATATCCGGCTCGATATCCGGTTCCGCCACTATGACTGGCTGCATGATATTTTCCGCCGGCATAACCTGTGCTATGGTAACCTGCATTACCATGTCCCTTGTAACCGCCGGAATGATTACGGCCATAGTAGTTGCCGTGTCCGTAGGCGTAGCCTTTGCCTTGGTGTTCGCCGTGTCCGTAGCGATGACCGTAGGCGTAGCCTTTGCCATAGTAGCCGCCATGCCTTCCATGTTTGCCATGGTAGCCATGCTTATAGCCAGGGTGTCCTCCGCAATTCCCATAGCCGCAATTATTGCCGTAGTAACCATACCCGTATTCGGCTGCATAGGCAACAGGCGGGTAGCCGTAAAAATCATCGTAATCCGGATAATCCGACGCGAAAGCCGAGGCTACCAACGCCGCTCCCGCTCCGCTCGCGAATCCAGCGACTGCATTGCCAAGGATTTCCGCAGCAACATCCGAACCGTTCGAATAGCCTGCGGAAGGATATGGAGCGGCATAATACGGCTCCGGTGCAGGGTATTGAGGTTGCGGATAATCGACATATGCTTCAGGCGGCAGCTGAGGCGCTCTCCTGTAGTTCTCTTCACTGTAAGAATAGTATTCGTCAGATTCCGACCTGTAACTCTTCCTGCTTTTACCGTAAGATTTATATCTTCTTTCTTCACGGCAACAAGAGACCAGATCAGATCTATACACGACTTCCCCCGGATGTATCCGATGCCTCCTTTTGGCGCTGGACGACACTTCGCTCCAGCTGAGTCCGAATTCTTCGACGGCAATGCGACTGATCGTGTCGCCAGGCTGAACCACATACCTTTCTCTTGCCTCGGCAAACTGAATCGGCACGGCCATCAGCAACGTGGCAACAAAGATAAGTTTCAATCTTTTCATGACACCCTCCTTCTCTATTTTCCTGTAAGCCAAAAATAGTGCCGAAAACTTATCCACAACCATATAAACCCTCCTTGCATATAAGCTGGCGTTTTTGAAACCGGACAATAATTATTTGAAAGAACATCAACCTTCGCTGTCCCTATACAAGACGATTGACTGGTCTTATAATTTCAGCTTTTTATGGCTATCTTCTTATTATTGATGGTTAAGATTTAAAAGATTAAAAATCCGAATATTTTTTAACATTATAGAATGCCTTGATTCCCGGATAGGCGGCAGTATCCCTCAGTTCTTCCTCGATCCTTAAAAGCTGATTGTATTTCGCTACTCTCTCGCTTCTCGAAACAGAACCAGTCTTTATCATGCCTGTCGCCAGTCCGACAACGATGTCTGCAATGGTCGTATCCTCGGTTTCTCCTGAACGATGCGATATTACCGCGGTCCAGCCCGCTTTCCTGGCAAGATCGACTGCCTCGGCAGTTTCGCTCACAGTGCCTATCTGATTGACCTTGATAAGTGTCGAGTTTGCCATACTCTCCTCGATTCCACGTTTTATTATTCCGGGATTTGTCACGAAAATATCATCTCCCATGATCTGCACCTCGCCGCCTAAGGCCGCATTCAGTTTCTTCCATCCTTCCCAGTCATCTTCAGAAAGGCCATCTTCCAATGATATGATGGGATACTTGGAAATCCATTCCTTCCAATATTCAATCATGCCGTCAGTATCCAGCTCCAGGCCATCGCGAACAAGCGCATATTTCCCATTGCCGTAAAATGAACTGGCCGCAGGGTCTAATGCTATATAGATATCCTTTCCCGGCTCATAACCGGCTTTTTCGATGCTCTCCAGTATTATCTCGATATAATCCTTATTGGAGGGCAGACTGGGTGAAAAGCCTCCTTCATCCCCCACTGCGGTAGAGTGACCTATCTCGTTCAGCATTTTTTTGAGCTTATGAAAAACTTCAGTGCTCCATCTGATTGCTTCACTGAAATTTGGAGCCCCCACAGGAGCTATCTTGTACTCCTGGAAGTCCGATGACCTGTTGGCATGCTTGCCGCCGTTCAAGATATTCAGGAATGGAACCGGAACCCTGGGACTGATATCGGAATTATATTTTTTCTGTACATAGGAAAAAAGAGGAAGATTTTCAGCCATCGCACCAGCCTTCAATGCCGCCAAAGACACCCCTAAGATGGCATTCGCCCCCAACCCTGATTTGTTAGCCGTTCCGTCAAGCTCTATCATCGTTTTGTCAATCCCGTCCTGGTCGGTAACATCCCTAGAGTGCAATGCCCTGTCGATTTCCGTTTTGATATTCTGGACGGCCATCAGCACCCCCTGTCCGCCATAACGGTCCCCATCAAAGTCGCGCAATTCTACGGCCTCCCTCTTGCCCGTGGACGCGCCGGAAGGAACTGACGCTCTGGCGGTCTGTCCATTATCCATTATAAGATCAACTTCTACTGTAGGATTTCCTCTGGAATCAAGTATCTCGCGAGCATGAAGTTTAGCGATTTTTGGCATAAGTTTGCTTTAGAATATTACTGGCTTAATTTTACTATAAAATTATCATTTTTGAAAATTTTTCAGCCAAATAAATCTTATTTTTCGGGATCCTGTTTTCTGCTATAATAAACTACACAAAGAACTCAAGTTAAATATATGGCCAGCTTTAAAACCCACGTCTCTTTCGGGATCATCGCCGGCATATTCGCGGTTGCTGTCGCCCTGACATATTCCCTCTTGAGCGACAATATCTTTCTTTTCTGGCTTTTCACGGCAGTACTGATCGGATCAGTCCTGCCTGACCTTGACAGCGATGATGGCACTCCCCTGAAAATACTCTTTACTCTCATTGCCGGCATCGGTGCCTGCCTTTGTATAATTTATTTGTTCCAGGACGGACAGCACGATTACAGGATGCTTGTAGGCGTTCCACTTGCCGCTTATCTTTTGATCAGATATGCGGTTTTTGCCATCTTTAAGGAGTTTACGAGGCATAGGGGCATGTTCCATTCAGTTCCCGCCCTCCTGATAGTGATTCTCGGCTCGTTCATCCTGATGTCAAATTTCAAAATAACTGAACAGGAAAATCTGGCGCTATCGATAGGACTAGGGCTCGGCTTTCTTAGCCACCTCATCCTTGACGAGTTGAAATCAACCATCGGCTGGCGCGGGCTTTTTTTCCAGCCTAAAAAATCACTGGGAACCGCCCTGAAGCTTTTTTCCCACTCAAAAATTTCAAACCTGCTCGCCTATTCCATCCTTGCTTTTCTAATATATGCCAATGCTTCTTACATAAAAAAATTCATCGACCTGGCCAGTGGAATAATCCGTTAAAGCAAAAGGGGGGCGCAAAAAAAGACGAGCACTCGGCTCGTCTTTAATAATGGTTGATTCAAGCTAATGGATCGTGCTTTTTTTTATTATTTCAGGAATGATTCCGACAAAAGCTTCAATAGTCTTGGGATCGAATTGCGTTCCGCCTCCTTTGATTATGAAATTCGCGGCGTCTTCAAATCTCCAGGCGTCTTTATATGGGCGTTTCGAGGTCAATGCGTCAAAAACATCCGTAATCGCCACTATCCTTCCTTCTACCGGAATGTCTTCCTTGTATAATCCGTAGGGATATCCACGCCCATCCCACCTTTCATGATGCGAAATCGCTATCCTGGAGGCCACTTCCAAAATTTTAAGCCTTTCAGATTTAAGTAAATTATACCCAATCAAGGTATGTGACTTCATCAATTCCCATTCATTCGCATCAAGCGGCCCCGGCTTTTGGAGGACACTGTCTGGAATAGCAACCTTGCCAACGTCATGCAAAGGTGCCGCCTGGAGCATAAAATAACATTCCCTTTCCTCTAGGCCATAAGCCTTAGCCAGCATTGCTGAGTAATGAGCAATGTTGGCTATATGCAACCCGGTATAGCCATCCCTGTATTCAACTGTCTCGGCCCACTTCTGGATAATCTCCAACTGGGCCGCGTGGAATTCTCTAGTCCTTTCCGCTAATTCGTTTTCCAGGAATTGGCGATCAAGGTCCAATGGCCTGTATTCTATAGCCTTGGCGATCCTTATAAACAGCTCTTGGATTTCAAATGGTTTTAGCAAATAATCTACTGCCCCCTGTCTGAATGCTTTTCCAATATACTCGATATCTCCGCTTCCCGTAATGAAGATAATCGGCAAGGCCGGAATTATTCTTAGCAATTTTTCCATCAATTCAAAGCCGTCCATTCTGGGCATTTTAATGTCTACCAGCGCTAAATCCGGCCTAAACTCGAACATCCTCATCTGCTCAAGGGCATCCAGCCCGTCCACTGCTTCCATTAGATCATACTCTCCTCCCAAGGCATTGACCAAAAGGCCTCTGACGCTTTCATCATCCTCTGCGATAAGCACCTTTTTTTTAGCCCTCTTCTCCATTCCGCCCCCTCAAGCCAGTGTTGAAAGAGAAATGCATTTCCAAAGGACAATTGCCTAGTTTTAAAAAGAATCTGTATCCATCCTACACCAAGTCAAATAAAATGTAAAGTCAAATAATTAAGTCATATTACAACAATTACCCAAAAACAAAAAAACCGCCCCAAAAGACAATCGGTCATCTAATGCGGCTATTAAATCTATTTTTCATTCTTACTTCTTACTTCTAACTTCTAACTTTCCAAGTGGACCCAGGCGGAGTCGAACCGCCGAGCTCCGCAATGCGAATGCGGCATTCTGCCAGCTGAACTATGGGCCCTCTATGCAATATCAATGTAGCAATAAAAGAATTTTTTTTCAATATATCTTTAGAATCTCCCATATGGGAGATTCTAAAGATATATTCCGTTTAATTTTTTCAATCTTCTTTCAATCTTCCGCCAGCTTCTCGAAATCCCCATTCGAAATCCCAAGCCCCTGGCTTCTCATCAGGCGGAATGCATCAGCCGGGCGACCCAGGAAATAGCGCTTTCCGTCATTCGGATTGATATACCAGGCCTCCCCCTTGCCTTCCACCTGCAGGACGATCTTGCCCTTCTGGTCCCCGCTAAAATTGGCGTCGCTTACTTGCTTCTTGTTTTTCACCTTCGGAGAATATCCGCCAGCAATCTCTATTTTGTCGTCATACGTATCGCCGTCCGTATCTTTCTTGTTCTTATCGGTTCCAAGGGCATCCTCAAAAGAATCCGACAGTCCGTCGCCGTCCGCGTCCGGCCCTGAGGTGTCAGATATGCCGACCGGTATCTTCTCAAGGTCCTTATTAGAAATGCCTACTCCCTGCTCGCGCATCACCTTGAAAGCATCATCCGGACGCCCCAGGAAGTAGGCCGTATTGTCTTTCGGGTCAACGTAGTAGGCTTCTCCGTTGTCCTGGACCTTGATAATTATTTTCCCTTTCAGCTTTTTGTTCATCTTCCGCTTCTTGGCTTCGATTTTTTTCTCATTTTTCCCGGATTTGATCAAGACCTTTGCCGTGTCCTCATCTTTTATGGATGATTCGCCAGTGCCGTCGTATTCGCTCTTGCTAGCGGTGCTTTTCGTCCCGCCCCTTCCTCCATCTATATAGTCAGGTGCTTCCATCTTTTGCATCGAGGAAAGAAAATCCGAAGACGCGCGGCTTATGGCTCCGGAATCGGAACTCAGGACAACCAGCTCCGCGACGATATAGCTTGCCTTAGACTTGATGATGTATTTTTCCGAGTAGTAATTCGCATCCGGCTTATTCTCGTTTACAAGAACTGATTTAATCATTATGACATTTGATAGCTTGTCGTTCAACTTGAAATGGGCGTTGCTTTCAATGACAACGACCTTGATCTTATCCAATTCATTATATTTATTCGTTTTTTCTATGTCTTTCAATTTCTTGGCCAAATATTCGTCATTAGTCTGACTGTTGGCAGACGAAAATTTTTCTACTTCTATTCCTATCATAGAACCCTTTTCCTCCTTATTGAATGCTATGAACGGGTTGCGCTTCTCTCCTTTGCGAATAATATACCACTGATCCGGAAAAGTTATCGAAAAAGCCGGATTATCGTTCACATGGGTATGGATTTCCGGGATTATTTTACTGGAATTTTCAGTCCTGAAAGTATTAATTGCACTGTCAACTACAGCTTTATCCTTGTCATTCCTGCCGTAATAAGGTGTCAGGATGACCAAATAGTCATCAACTGCGAATATAAACAGATTCATCGTCTCATCATAAATCGTCAAAGCCAACTTTTTTCCCCACGCTCCGCCGATACTGACATCTCCTAAATCCCTTATCTCCATATTGCCCAGCATCTTGCTTGCCGCATAAAATGTCTTTATTATCGTCATAATATCTTCCTTGTTCGCAGCGTATGGCATCCTCATTAGAACTACTTCGATCGCGCCACCATCCTCATCCCCTTCCTTGGTCATCGAAATACTTTTTTCTGCCCCTAAAAAGAAAGTCCATCCTTCAGGCTTCTCGATCGAATAGCGCGGAGAGTCATTCTCGAACCGGCTACTAGTCTTGATCAAATGCTCTTTTTTTGTCAAGGCAATTATTCTGTCTTCGAGTCCGCTTGCGGAAACAGGCAAATCTTTGTTGGCGTCGACCCATCCGCTAATGGAAGCCGAGCTTATGATATATCCCAGACTTCCGGCAAAATCTGAATAGGACGCACTGGTTACTCCGATTACTTTCCCGTTCTTATTGAAAGCGGCTCCGCCGGAACTGCCGAAAGACACGACCGCGTCGGTCTTCATCCAGTTTACTCCATACTTTTCGGCTTTGCCGCTAATTATGCCCTTTGTAATCGTGATCGTATCTCCTCCAATGCCGGGATAGCCGAACGCATACACTTCGTCATTGACCCTGGCGCCGTCAACGTTATTCAATTCTACAGGCTGGAAAACCGATTGTTTGCTCAAGCCCTCTATCTTGAAAATCTTTAAGAGTGCCATATCGAGTTCCTTATTCTTGCTTATGAGCCTGGCGTAGTATCCGCATTCCGGCTCGCTGACGATCTCTTCTGTAAGGCAAATCCGATAAGCGCCAGGCTTCTCGCTGTCATCAAATCTATCCTTGCTGGTAACGACATGGTAGTTTGTCAGGACAAGTCCGTCTGAAGACAGGATAATTCCCGATCCGCTTCCGGCATTGACAAGCTGGTCTTCATATTCGATATAAGCCTTCACTTTTACAATAGACTTATGTGCACTGGAAAAAGGCAAGTCAGTCTCGCTCCTAACGACACTCTCTTCCGGCACGATTTTCTCTCCCTTAACCGATTTGGCGCCTTTTTCCAAAAAAGGCAAAGCGGCCAGAGAGCTTTGTGCAGTAAATAAAAACAGGATTCCGGCAAACAAGGGAATCAAGAACGATTTTTTCATAAAATAAGGCTATGAATAGTAATTATTATTAATACTGTCAATATTTTGCACAAAGATGCCACTCACAACTCACCAATCACCACTGCACAACTCACAACTCTCTATTATTATACCATTTTTTCATAATGTATGCAAAATAAAAAGGCTCCGGACGGATATTTTCATATCCGATCGGAGCCGGGGGCGGGCTTCTTGAGGCAAGGGGCGGTTGGTCTCCGCTTTGAAGCCCGCAGCTTTTCTTCAATGAACATTCAGCGCACAATGCCGTCTGTTTAGTTTATGGACGGCCGTTCACGATATTGCCTGGCACGGAACTGTTCGCAGGCGGGGGCGCGGGAACTTTCTTGCGCTGAGGCGATGTTGAATTGGATGTCGTTGTCGCGGTAAATGAGGTCAGGGATTTATAATAGAGCATCTTGCCCACGCCCTTGCTTACTGTTACCGCATCAATCAATGATTTATTCGTATTCACATAATTAGCGATCTTCCCCAGTTCTTCCGCGTTAAATTGATAAGGGGCAGGAGTTCCGGTAACTATGTCATGGAACATCAGTATCAACCATGCCTTGCTCGCAATCGCCTGGTCGATGTATGGCTTTACCGTATCGAACGTAAGCGGACCTTCTGCATCATCCATCCCGACCACGATCAATTGCCACTGGTCGAAAGTGTCCACTTCGTTAATCGGCGAATCTTCCCACCAAGCGCGACGCTGTGAATACAATGACCCGTCAGACTTGAGGATATTTAATACGTGTTCGTTATATGCTCCGTATGGCGAAGCCAGCGATGTGACATTGATCAGTCCGTGCGAAGCCAGGGCATCGCGCGCTCCGCGGACCTGGATCAGGACATCTTCGTCAGTCAAAGTGGTCAAATCTGGATGATTCAGGGTGTGATTCCCTATCTCCCAGCCCAGATTCGAATGCAATTTCCAGAGCTGGTCATAGGTTACCGCATACCCGTAGCCGACATAATCAGTAACTATGTAAGCCGTAGCGGGGATCTTGTACTTGTTCAATTGAGGTCTGGCCTGTGAATACAAAGATCTATATCCGTCATCAAATGTGAAGCTTATCATGGCCTTGTCGAGTGTGCCAGCCTCGGCAAGCGGACAAACGCTGAATACGAATACCGCGGCCAGCATGAGAAACAAATAGGTTTTCTTCATCTCTTTCCCTTCCTTTTCTAGTCAAAATAAATTTAGTCCTACAGGTTCATAGCTTATTTTTGATTCGTTGTTTATTTCTTGGTCTGCCCGTAAAAAATACTTGGAATTATCACCCCCCTTCCACCTTCCGGGTCTTTAGCGCCTCATGCTCTTTTTCGCGCCTTCAGCCCACTCTATCTGGGATTTCGTGACAATAAGCTTCCATGGTCCTTCCGGAACTTCCTCAAAATCAACAAACTCCCAATCGACCTCGTCTATCCCTTCCAGTCCCAGATAATCCGCCACGGCGGGCGAAACATCAATACCCGCTCCTGCCCCGTGCTTATTCTTCGGACGACACCATCCAAAGACATAATCGGCATCATCCTCATAAAACGGGCCGACATCCTCCCACTGGGCATAGGCCTCAACGCCGTCTTTTACGATCCTGACCCACCTGTTCTTGCAGGCGGACTCCGTTTCAGTATAGCTCTTACAACGAGCCCAAGGTATCAGATCCAGGGCACCAGGCTTCCTTTCTCCGTCATCCCCGATGTCATTATAGGGCAGAGCGAAATAAAACGGATTTTCTTTCGGTGTAAATCCGGCCGGAAAATATCCATTGCGATTATCCGGATCATCGATTCCTCCGAAATGATCCATCCAGTAGCCGTCCCAGGCGCTTACATCGTTCGGGATATACTCATTTTCCGGTCCGGACTTTTCTCCCACCCAGAAGATTGTCGAAATGATCCTCTTGTGGAGCTTCTGCGCATCGCAATCCCGTACGGAAATACAGATAACCGAGAACATCACGAGTACTGGCACCGCAAGAACCATACTGTCTTTTCTTGACATAAACCTCTCCTTTTAATTCAGCGAATACTGCCATGCCGCGGAAAAAAACACTTCTCACGTTGCGGCAGGCATGCAGTCCGGCTAATACAAATCCGGATTGCGGCATCATCCGCTTTCCCTCTTAGCCGTCTTCACCTCCTCTTTAGGGAAAGCGCGGAATTTGCTACTCCCAAAATATCTGCGAAGTAGTGATGATCATCTTCCATGGACCGTCAGGAACATCTTTAGGATCAACGAATTGCCAGTCTACCTTATCCGAGCCTGATAATCCCAGATGAATGGCTACGGCGGGAGAAACCTCGATTCCCGCCTTCAATTCGCGAGAATTTCCCGGTCTTGCCCGGCCGAACACATATCTGAAGTCATCATCCCCATATGGCCCGACATCCTCCCATTGCGCATAAGCCTCCACGCCGTCCTTCACTATCCTGACCCACCTGTTCTTGCAGACCGATTCATTTT
>Ga0101944_10007544_pt1 | contig 10832 bp, 8 predicted proteins | sample DewCreD2012metaG_FD_75245 | JGI IMG/M metagenome (GOLD analysis project Ga0101944, IMG submission 75245) | Hot spring sediment bacterial and archeal communities from British Columbia, Canada, to study Microbial Dark Matter (Phase II) - Dewar... ...
GGGTTGGATTTCGATGGCGGAGGGGGATGGTGGGGATTGTTTGGCGGGGAGGGGCATTGTCGGTCGGCATTGGGCGGAACGGTGACGAGCGGGGGGGGAGAAGGCTGGGGGCGATTACGATCCGGTTCAGGAGTACGCTTGCGACGAGGATCAGGGGTGCGACGAGGATTACGAGTGGGAGTACGGCGAGGATTGCGAGCGAGATTGCGAGTACGATGACGAGTGGGATTACGAGTACGATTGGGGGCACGATGGACCGATGGGCTCGTCAAAGGCGGCGGGAGCCGGGGCGGTACGTTGCTTGTCGTCGGGGTGCCCTGCGCTACACTCGCGAAAAATGCGGAACTCGGGCGTATCCAAGCGTTCCCATAGACGGTTAGAAGCATGGATGCCATGTCCTGTTCCGGCAGAGTCTGCGTACCTCACCAGGCGAGGGAGAGTTTCGATGCCGCGTGTCTTGGGTAAAGCGATCTTTCCGGGGCTGCTTGTTTGCGGGCTGTTTTTTACCGTGGCGGCTGAAGAGCCCAAGCGGCCCGAGCATGAGGTTCAGCTTGAAGAGGACGAGGCGGTGGAGGTGTTGTTGCGCAAGGCTCGCGAGTCGGCGGCCAAGGGTGCCGAGGATGCCGAGGCCTGGCCTGTCTGCGTCAAGGCGTACACCGAGATACTGAACAAGCATGCCAACAAGGTCTTCCTGTCGCGGTGGTCCGGCGATGGCGGCGAGGATGCGCGTGCCTATGGTCTGGGCGTTTATCGTTCGGTGGCCGAGAAAGTGACGGAAGAGATTGCGAAGCTGCCGCCGGCCGGTTTGGCGGTGTACCGGGCGTTGATCGATCCGCAGGCACGGAATGTCTATGCTGCGGCTGCGGAGCAGCTCGACGAGCGCCAGATGGAGACCGTGGCGCAGACGTTCTTTTCATCTGCGTGGGGGGACGATGCGCTGGTCTGGCTGGCCGAGTATGCCTATCAGCGGGGTGCGGACCGCCAGGTGTTGAATCGTCTCGGCCGTCTGTCCGTTCATCCCGATCCGGACGTATCGAAGCTGGCCGTGGCGGTGCGCGCCTTTTTGGCCGAGGTGCGGCTGGGACAGCGGGAGGCGGCGGAGAAGTCGCTGAAGAGCCTGGAGCAGCTCGCGGCGAGCGAGGGGCTGGAGAAGCTGCGCATCGGCCAGAAATCGGGCGAGGCGGCGCTGGAGGACCTGCGCGCGCGGCTGAAGACGCTGGGCACGGTGGAGAAGGCTGAAGCCAGGGTGGAGGGCTGGGACACGTATTTCGGCGACGCGACGCACACGCGGAGTGCGCCGGAGCGATCGGCCGTGGGGGTGCGCAAGTGGAGCATTCCGATTCCCCGGCTGCTGGGCGCGGCGGAAGGCCATGTGGCGTCGGTATCCACGCTGGTTCGCGACTTTCGGACGGGCCAGACCAAGCGTGTGACGCCGATGAACATCCATCTGGCGTTGCGCAAGGGGCTGTTCATGCTGACCAATGGCCGGGTGGTGGCGTGCCATTCGATATCCCGGCCGGAGCCGGACCGTCCGGTGTTCTGGTGGCCGCCGTCGGCGAGGGACTTATGGCCCAGCCTGCCGAAACCCGAGCAGCAAGCGAACCAACCGTTCTACGGGCAACAGATGGGTGTGGTGGACCAGGTCTTTTTCCCCACCTTGGGCGAAGAGCATCTGTACGTGGCGTTGGGGCCGCCGCCGCTGGCGCCGATGCCGCAGTGGTGGGGCGGACGCGACCGGCCCAGGCAGGAGCCGAACTGGCTCGTGGCGGTGGGCAAGAAGGCGGGCGGGAAGCTGGGTCTGGAAGGCGGCAGCCTGCTGTGGTCGCTCGAACCGGGTGGGGACGAGGCGTGTCGGATCAACGGCAAGGCCGAGCAGGAGTGGTTGCGGGGCGCGTACCTGGTTTCTTCGCCCACCCATGCGGATGGCGTGCTTTACACGATGGCCGTCGAGGAATCGAACGGGCCGCGCACGGCGTGGGTGGTGGCCTTCGACGCGGCGAGCGGCCGGCTGTTGTGGCGGACGCGGATCTGCGCCGGCCAGCCGCCCCAGTACGGCGGCGGGCTGCAGCCCGCGCTGGGGCTGCCGGTGGCCGTGAGCGGCGGTCTGGTATTCTGCGTGACGAATCTTGGCGCGGCGGCGGCGGTGGAGGCCGCGACAGGGGCGATCCGCTGGATACGCGTCTACGATCGCACGCCGGGGCTGGTCATCGATCCGCGCACGGGTCAGTATCCGGTTTCGAGCTACTGGGCGGCCAATGCCCCGATGGTGTTCGGCGATCTGCTGATCTGCACGCCGCAGGATTCGAACTTCATCTACGGTTTCGATCTGCAGACGGGTCGCCGGCGCTGGCAGGCCGAGCGGGTGCGCAGCCTGGGGCGCGGCGGGGCCACCGAGCAGTTGGAGTACGTGATCGGGCTGCTGCACGGGCGGCTGGTGCTGTCGGGCCGCAGCCTCGTGTTCATGGACGCCAAGGGCGGCAAGATCGAATATTCGCCCGAGTGGCAGAACGACAGCATCGTCGGCCGCGGCGCGGTGGCCGGCGAGTACGTCTTCGTGCCGACGACCAGGGGCATCGTCATCATCGACGGGCGGCTGGGTTCGTCGGGCAAGCCCATGTGGAAGATGGTCGGCGGAGAAAACGAGTACCGCTGGATCGAGCCGAAGGAGGAGGCGGGGCATCTCTTCGTCGATCGCGATGCCCTCCTTTCGGTCTCGGCCACGCACGTGAATGCGTATTTCGTCTCCGAGGTGATCGAGGCACGGTTGAAGAAGCGGATCGAGGAGGCCGCCGACGATCTGGCGGCCTGGCTGGAGCTGGGCGATCTGTACCACGTGCAGGATCGTTTCGAGGATGCGGTCAAGACCTTCGACCTGGCGCTGGCCCGGCCGTCCGCGCAGAAGGACGACGACGAGACCCGGCGTCTCGTGGGCGAACTGCGGATGCGGAAGTTCGAGAGTTTCTTAGGTGCCGGCGAAAAAGGCCTGGCGGCGAAAAAGGGTGCGGAAGGCTATGCGTACTACGAGAAGGCGCTGGCCTGCGCCCCCAGCGTCCAGGCCACGGTTCGCGCGCTCTGGAAGCTGGGTGACGCGGCGCTGGCCCAGGGCGATCCGGGGGCCGCGGCCGGGCATTTCCAGACCTTGTTGTCGGAGCATGGCGACGTCCATTTCTCGTTCGAAGCGCACAGCAGTTGCTTGGCCTCCGTGTATGCGCGGCGGCGGCTGGAGCAGATACGCAAGGAGCATCCCGGGGCGCTGGCGCCGCTGGAAGCCCAGGCGCGCGAGGCGATCCGAAAGGCGATCGCGGGCAGGGACGCAAGCGTGTTGGAAGCGACGTTGCGCAGGCATCCGAACTCCGAGGCGTATGCGGACGGTCTGCTCGCGCTGATCAAGCTCGCCCTGGAGAAAGGCGACCCGTTGACGGCGCGCGTGCAGGGCATGCGTTTCCTGAGTTCCTGCCGGCAGTCGTCCCGGTTGCCCGACGCGCTGGCCTGTCTGGCGATTTCCAACGAGAAGACGGGCCTGTTGGGCGCGGCCAAGCAGACCTTGCGCCGGCTGGCGACGATGAAGGGTTCGGTCGAACCGCCCGGCGAGCCTGCGCAGGGTGCGGCGGAGTGGGCCGCGGCGCGCCTGCAGAAGCCCGAGTATGCGCAGCCGGTCTCGAATGCCGCCAAGGATCTGGGCAACGGCCGGCTGGTGGAGATGTGGTCGCGCGAGGATTCGTCGGCCACCGGCGTGCTGGTGCCCGGCGGCCCCACGCCGCCGAGCATGCTCGACCAGGTGCTGGTGCTGCATCGGAACAACGCCGAACTAAGCTCGCGTTCGGGGCGGAGCGGCGAGGAGCTCTGGCTGCCGCGGCCCAAACTGCCGGCCGGTTTTCAGCCCCAGTGGTCCGCGTGGAGCCAGGAACTGCTGGTGGTGGCCGGGCAGAACGAATTGAAGGCCTACGATGCGCGTTCGTTCGGCAAGGTGGCCTGGTCGTACACGTTTGCGGGCGGCGAAGAGACGGTGCTCACCGACGAGGAGGCCCTGCAGGTCATGCATCAGCGCGGGCAGGTGGGGTTGTCGGTGAACGAGCAGCTGGTCGCGCTGTCGTTGCCGAACGGCTCGCTGGTGGTCCTGGATGCGGCGTCGGGGCAGCCGTTCTGGACCGCGAAGGGCCAGGGGCGCCCCTGGCTGGGCGCTCCCGCGCTGGGCAACGATTTCGTCGCCGTGGCCACGATGCATCAGCAGCCCATGAAGGTCATCGTCTACGATTTCCTGACCGGGCAGCAGCGTTTCGAGATCCAGCCGCCGGGCAACCAGCTCGTCCACCCGCCGCAGGCGCAGGGCGACGGGTTGTACCTCCTGTGCGCCGATGGCAGGCTGCACGTGTACGGCGGCGAGGACGGCAAGCAGGTGTGGGAGCATCCGTTCGAGGCGCCCGCGGTCCACATGCAGGTCAACGCCGACCTGTTCATCGCGGTGCTGGCCAACCAGCAGGCCGTGGCGCTGAATGTCGAGCGGGAGGCGGGCGAGAAGCGCCTGTTGTGGCGGACGGTGCCCGAAGGCAGCGGGCACTGCAACGGCGTGGTGGTGGATGGAGCGGAGGTCTTCGTCTCGCAGCGTTTCGAGGGGCAGCAAGGCCGCGTCAGCGCGTACCATGCGGGCGGAGGGAAGCTTCGATATCGCGTGGACACGGCCGGCGTTCCGATCGATGCGAAGGAGGATCTGGCGCGCGGCCACCTGCTGGTTGTCACGCCCGATCCGCGGAGCGGCGGTTCGCAGTGCCTGTCGCTGGTCGACCGCCGGACCGGCAAGCTGACGTGGAGCCAGCCCATGCCGCCGCGGGCGTCGAGCGCGGTCTTCGACGGCGGGGTGCTGGTGGCCGGCGCCGGCAAGCTGACCGGTTACGTCGTGGCGGAATCCGAGAGCGTGGGGGCGGACCTGGAGGCGATGCGCAAGGCTTTTGCGGAGAAGCCGGGCGACCTGACCCTGGCGCTGCGGTTGGCGCAGGTGCTTCACGAGCGCAAGGAGAGCCGCGAGGCGCTGGACGTGCTGGCGCGCTACCTGGCCTCGCCGGGCGTCTCCGAAGAGGGTTTCTCGCAGGCCTACGATAGGTTGCGGCGGCTGCGGGCGAACCTGGCGCGGACCGACAAGCCGGTGGTGCGTTTCGAACGCGTGGCCAGGCCGCTGACGCTCGACGGCGCGCCGGCCGACTGGCAAGCGCTGGCGGCGCTGAAGCTCGAGACCTGGCCGAGCGTGCATCTGGTCCGGGACGAGGAGCAGCGGTTCGCGTACCCGCGCGACGCGTGGCGCGGTCCGGACGATCTGAGCGTCGCGTTCCGCGGCGGCTACGACGAAAACAACCTCTACCTGCATTTCGACGTCGCCGACGATCGCGCGTCCAGTGCGGAGCAGCAGGACGCGGAGCTGTTCCGGGGCGACAGCGTGCAGGTGGCCTTCGACCTCGAGCGGGAGGACGGCCTGGGCTTCCAGGGCCAGGACTTCGAGATGGGCTGGGGCATCGGGGCGCAGGGCACGCTGCTCTCCTGGCGCTGGGTGGAGGGCGGCAAGTACCTGATGAAGCCGATGGAGACGCCGGTCCGGGCGACCCGGGACGAAGCGCGAAAGCGGACCGAGTACCGCGCGATCCTGCCGCTCGCGTACCTGGGCTTGAAGCCCGCGGCCGGCACCGCCTTCGGGTTCTCCTTCGTCGTGAACGACCGCGACGACGAAAAGGGCGTGCGCAAAGGCATCGCCGTCAGCCCCGGCATCTGGAACCCCAAGTTCCCCGGCCAGTACGCGACCGGCGAACTCAAGTAGCCGGTTGTCCGCCGTTGCCGCGGACATGCCGTACTCATGGGATTTGCATGCCGAATCGGCCGGATGGCCTGACGCCGGACCGCCCGAGCGGGTATGTTCTTTCGGCAGCGCGGCGGTTCGCGCGCGACTGAGGAGACCCGCATGAACGGAGCGTTCCCCTTCCACGAAGAGCGTCACGAGGTCGATTTCTGCGTGATCGGCGGGGGCATGGCCGGTTTCTGCGCGGCGCTGGCCGCGGCGCGCCATGGGGCGCGTGTCGCCCTGATGCAGGACCGCCCGGTCCTGGGCGGCAACGCCTCCAGCGAGATCCGCATGCACATCTGCGGCGCCGACCGTCACGGGGGCCTGCCGCATCTGCGCGAGACCGGCATCCTGGAGGAAATCCGCCTGCAGGGGCTGCTGGAGAACCCGCAGCGCAGCCATTCGATGCAGGACCTGCATCTGCATGCGCTCCTGGCGCAATGCCCGAACGTGACGCTGCTCCTGAATTGCGCGTGTCATGACGCGGCCATGGACGGCGGCCGCCTCGTCTCGGTGACGGGCTGGCAGACGACGACGCAGACCCGGCACGTCGTTCGGGCCGGGATCTTCGCGGACTGTTCGGGCGACTCCGTGCTGATCCCGTTGACCGGCGCGCCGCACCTGAGCGGCCGGGAAGGCAAGGCGCGGTTCGGCGAGTCGCTGGCTCCCGACCAGCCCGACGGTCAGGCCATGGGCATGACCTGCCTGTTCATGGCCCGTAGACACGACCGGCCGATGCCCTTCGTGCGGCCGTCGTGGGCCCACGAATACCGTTCCTGCGACGACCTGCCGTACGGCGAGAAAGGCCACCGCTGGTTCCAGTCCGGCTACTGGTGGATCGAGTTGGGCGGGGACGATCCCGAGCAGATCCGCAACACCGAGCGCACGCGGGACGAGCTGTTGAAGGTGGTTCTCGGGGTCTGGGACCACATCAAGAACCACTGCCCTTCGGTCGAGGCGAGCCGCCACGCACTGGATTGGATCGGCTTCCTGCCCGGCAAGCGTTCCAGCCGCCGTTACCTCGGCGCGCACATCCTGACGCAGAACGACATCGAGCGCGAAGGGCGCTTCGACGACCTGGTCGCCTACGGCGGCTGGTCGATGGACGTGCACGACGTCAAGGGTTTCCGGGCCGTGAAGGAGCAGCGGGCGGCGACGATCTTCCACCCTTCGCCCTCGCCCTACGGCATCCCCTACCGTTCGTTCTACTCCGAAGCCGTGCCGAACCTGATGTTCGCCGGGCGCAACCACAGCGCCTCGTTCTTGGCGCACAGTTCCACGCGCGTGATGGGCACCTGCGCGGTCATGGGTCAGGCCGTGGGAACGGCCGCCGCCCTGGCGCTGCGAAACGGGCTTGACCCGGCCGGCGTGCTCCCGCGCGTGAAGGAACTCCAGCAGCTCCTGCTGCGCGACGATTGCTATCTGCCGGGCGTGCCGTTCGTGCATGCCGGCATCCTGCGCGAAGCGCGGTTAGGCGTCTCGCAGGGCGACGGCGAGCCGCTGCGCGACGGGTATACGCGCCAGATCGGCCACGACCCGCACTGCTGGATCGCGCGGGCCGGCGACTGGGCCGCGTACGAGTGGGACGGCGCGCGTCCCGTGGCCGAAGCGGCGCTCTTCCTGGACAGCGCGCTGGAGCGCGAGATCGCGCTGACGAATCTGCACGGCGGGCCCGAGCGGTCGACGCTGCCGGAGGCGATGCCGCGGACGTGGGAACTGGACGTCCGGGCCGACGGCCGCTGGATGCGGTGGCATCGGGAAGAGCGCAACGGGCGGCGTCATTGGCGGATCCCGATCGGCCGTCCGGTGACCGGCGTGCGGTTCCGTCTGCTCGAGACCTGGGGCGCGGCCGAAAGCCGCGTCTACGGGTTCCATCTGGCGTAGCGGGCGCCGCGCAGTGGCATCGCGCCCGCGGCGCGTTATGCTGGCTCGAAACCGTCCGACGCCAGGAATCGTTCCATGCCCGAACCGGATCCCGCGGCCGCCATCGCCGAACGCCTCCGCCGCATCGCGCACGTCGCGTTGGACCTGGACGGCACGATCTATAGGGGCGACACGCTTTTTCCGTGGACGCCGGGGTTCCTGGCGAAGCTCGAGCGGCTGGGCATCGGCCACACCTTTCCGACCAACAATCCGTCGATGCTGACCGGCATCCTGGAACGCCACGCCCTGACGCCGGAGCGGCTGGCGATGGTCGGCGACCGCCTCTATACGGACGTTGCGATGGCGCATCGCGCCGGCGCGCTGGGCGTCCTGGTGCTGAGCGGTGAGGCCACGCGCGAGGATGCCGACCGGGCGGTTCCGCCGCCGGACGTGATCGTGAACACCCTCGCGGAGTTCGGCGATCTGCTGGCGGCCGCGCGAGCCGGCGGCCCGTAGGGAGGACGCCGGGTACCTGCATATCGAGCGAGCCCGAGGTCGCCTGCTGACGGGATGGCGGCGCTGGGTACCGCGCCGCTACGACCTTCCGCGGCTCAACTGCAGCCGCACTTCCCGGACGTTGAGGCCGGCCTTGCGAAAGGCCTCCTGCAGCTCCTCGCGGCGGAACCCTTCCAGTTCGTGGAAGAGCGCGCTCGAATCGGCTTCGATCGTCACCACGCCGGTCTTCACGGAGAGGACGTCGGCGTGAGCGGCCAGCGCGTCGCCGAGCGTATCGGCCAGGACCTTGCGGGCGAGTCGGCGGCCTTTGAGCTGTTTTTTCCCCAGGCCTTCGCGGCGGACGAGCCGGTCCAGGATATCGCCAAGGCGGGGGGTGAACCGTCGGCTGGGGGGCAGGGGCTGATCGGCCAAGGGCAGCCATCTCCAGGTCACGGGGTCGGGGTTGGGCGCCGCCGCGTCGTCCGACGGCGCCGGGACAGCCATTCGGCGCCGATGCCGACGGCCAGGAGAAGACTCCAGGCGACCGCGGCATCGGCCACGATGCCGGCTGCGCTCCAGGCGACGACCGCATCGGCCTCGTCGTCCGCGCCGGTGCGAAACAGCCGGGGCACGCCTTCGTGCCGGAGCGGACGGAAGCGCTCGCCGGGCAGGACGCGATCGAATTCCGCGCCCGTTTCCAGGCCGAAGGTGAGATCCGCCTGCCGCTCCCGGAGCGCCTGCTGCCGCCACGCCTCGGGAATCCGGGCGGGATGGACCACGAGCATGGGCTCGATCTCCCAGGAGCAGGAGCGCGCGGTCCACGGCCAGCCGTAGCGTGCGGCATACGTCCCGCCCAGGCGGAAATCGACGAGCTCGATCTCGGGCAGCGGCCTGATCTGCCTGGCCGTCACGATGGCCCAGCTCCAGTCGAAGGCCGGCCGGAAATTGAGCCACAGCAGCAGACCTGCCGCCAGCATCAGCAGCACCGCCGTGCCCAAACGGAACTGGCATCGGCGCACGGGGAGCGGACCGCCGGCGATCACGGTGCAGGCTGCGCCACGCCCGTCGCCTCCAGTTTTCCGCAGAACGCCCGATAGTGTTCGCGATCCTCCTGCGAGATTTCGAGGATGCGCAGGCCGAAGATCCAGGGGAACTCCACGCTCTCCTTCGTTTCCTCGCGCACGCGGATGAAGCGCGGATCGCACAGCATCTCGATCTCCCGTCCGTCCAGCCTGAACGTCAGGCGCATGCACAGGCCGCGCCGGTGGATCAGGTCCGGCTTGCCGATGCCGGGCGCCTCGCCCTCGATCTGGAGTCCGCCTTCGCTGACATTGAGCGTGCGGCCCAGGTAGCAGCGGATCTCGTGCAGGCGGCCCAGGCGATTCTGTCGGCGGGCGCGCAGCATACTACGCTGAGCGCGGTGCTGGGCACGCTGGCGGTCGTGCTGGCGACCATCAATGTGGTGGGCGGGTTTCTGGTCACTAACCGCATGCTGCAGATGTTCAAACCAAGCCGCCGCGAACTGCCCGACCGTCAGGTAAAATAATACGGGAGGCGCAACGATGCGAATCGAACTGCTGTATTACCCAGAGTGCCCGTCGCACGAGCGCGCGCTGGAGCTGCTGCGCGACGCGCTTGCGTTGGAGGGCATCGACGCGCCCATCGAGGTGATTCGCATCGACACGCAGCAGCAGGCGGAGCAGTATCGGTTCGTCGGGTCGCCCACAATCCGCATCGACGGGCGCGAGGTGCAGCCGCAACCGCACCTGCCCTACCGCCTCACCTGCCGCGCGTTCCTGCATGAGGACGGGCGACTCTCGCCCCTGCCCTCGCTGGCGACGCTGCGCGCCGCCCTGCGCAACACACACCCTGAAGGAGGTGACGAGGATGGAAATCGGTCAATCGGCATATGACTTCGAGTTGCCTGGCGTCGACGGCAAGACCTACTCGCTCAAGGACTTCGCCGACAAGCCTGTGCTGGTGCTGTTTTTCTGGTGCAACCACTGCCCCTATGTCAAGGCGTATGAAGACCGCGTAATCCAACTGGCGAACGAGTTCAAAGACCGTGTGGCGTTTGTGGCGATTAACTCGAACGACCCGACCCAGTATCCCGAAGACAGCTTCGAGAACATGCAGCGCATCGCCCAAGAGAAAAACTACCCGTTCCCGTACCTGTTCGACGAGACTCAGGCGGTCGCGCGCGCCTACAAAGCTTCGCGCACGCCTGAGTTTTTCGTGTTCGACGAAGAGCGCGATCTGAAGTATCACGGGCGGTTTGACGACAACTGGGAGCATCCAAACCAGGTGCGTCACGAGTATGTGCGGGACGCGATTCGCAGCCTGCTGGAGAACGACATCCCGCATGTCTCCCATGTGCCGCCCATCGGCTGCACGATTAAGTGGAAGCACTAAGCTACGGGCTGCGGATACAACCTGTCCGCAGCCCACTGTAGAGACAGTGAATGGCGATCGAGAGTACCTTCAAGCCCTGCTAATACCAATCGCTTGTCAAAGTTTACAAAAACAAGTGAGACCGAAGACCCCCTCCTTAAGGTTCCCCCTGCACGCAGGGGGAACCGCTTGGGCGCGCGGCTCGGTTCCCCTCGCGAAGCGAGGGGGAACCTGAAGGAGGGGGGCACTTGATGAACCC
>Ga0101944_10007545_pt1 | contig 10830 bp, 9 predicted proteins | sample DewCreD2012metaG_FD_75245 | JGI IMG/M metagenome (GOLD analysis project Ga0101944, IMG submission 75245) | Hot spring sediment bacterial and archeal communities from British Columbia, Canada, to study Microbial Dark Matter (Phase II) - Dewar... ...
GGGCTCTGGGGGTTGGAGCCCCCCAGCACAAAGAGCTGGGCGCACAGCCCCTGTAGTGACGACTCAAAAAATGACCTGATTGAAATCATTCAATTTTTAGCTAAAGACTGATAATCTCCGGGCGCATTATGAGTGTAACAGGTCTCCACCCTATTGTTGATTAAATTGGCACATCTTGAGTAGTCGCCGCCGCAGAGGTTTTTGAGCAAATCATCGTAATCGGCAAGATCGCATTGATGGGGATTCTCGGGGTCCTGGCATATAAACCAGAAATCCCGACATGTACGATTGGTAGAACCTCTGGGACAGAGTTCTTTGAGGTAATTGACATAATCCGTTTTTTCGCAAATGTATCGATTATTATAGAAACAGCTATGGACGGTTATTGTGCCGCAGAGTTCAGTACCCCAGCTGCTAAACCCCTTTCCACCCATCACCCAATGGCCATAATAGATGCAATCACCTGTAACCTGATCAATCATCTCAGAACAATCTATGGTTTGAGATTGGTTACACAGGTCTTCCAGATACTCCTGATATTGGTCGCTGGTGCATATCCATGTGCGGCTCTCAGAGTCGTAGCATTGAGATCGGTATAGATTGCAGTCAGTTACTAATGACGGATCCGCGTTGCACAACCGGCTGATGTAATCTCGATACTCGTCAGTGTCACATAGATAGCGACCCTCGGTGTAGCAGGTATCCCAGTGTACATCAAAACAGTACGCGTCTTCCTTCCATTCCATGGGACCACTCAGAGAAGGCCTGTCAATCACCTCTATTGAAAAGAAGGGAGGATCGTTTTGCCCTGGATAGTGACTACCTCCACATCGGGCACTGATATTGAGATCAGCCCGGCCGGTAAGAATGCCGGCACGAATGGAGTGTACCACTGAACCTGTATCAATAGTTCTTACTGTCAAGAGATCAGAGTTGTTCGTCGATACATTAGAGGGGACAGGGAGATCGGCAACGGTGATACGGGTTAGTTCGTCAATAGGGAGGAGATCCATGATAAAGTCCGAGAGCATCACACCCAGTGCCCATTCTATATATCCTTCCATATCTATTCCGATCATCCTCAGGATATGAAACACGCCTAATGGGTCAGGGATATCTATCCTGAAGTTAACATATCTATCCAGAAACGCTGTGAGCGGACGACTTATAAAATTGGCATGTAAGGTTAATTCACTGGTAGTATTCGTATACATGACATGGGGGTCAATCCCTGGATAGGGACCGGATGTCGCTACCTTCCATTCCGTGGCATCCGTGGGAGTTACACTCTCGAGAAAACCTATCACCGCTTCAAAGACACTCAAAATTGCACTCACGACACCATCAACCCCACTGACGGTGGAGTACATCTGTGATAACATCGGGATGAAGGCGCAGCATGGAACACAGCCAAAGAAGCATCCAATACCATTGCCAACCATCAGTCCAATAATTACATGCTCGGCATCTTCCAGGATGTTATGGAGCCGCCGGATGGGGTAAATGACGTCAAGTAATTCTCCTATTACCTCCGCAAGATTGCATATCCCTTCCCCTTCTGACGAGTGGCTGAGGAGTTCGTTTATATGCTCGAGTTTTTCATTTACACCAATAAAGGCCTCGCTTCCGAAGATGGCATCAAGATTTGCCTTGATCGCTTCATACGGTATGGCATTTAACCCATTCCGGAGTGTCTCCATGGAAGTGATCATCCGTCTGAAATCCTCTTCGATGAGGCTCCATTGTTCGGCAGGGAGTCTTGGTTCTACAATCTGCTCCAGTTTTGATAAGACACCCTGCAACTGCGTCAGGACTAAATCAACCTCATGGGTCGACTCATTCCCCTTTGTGTCAGGTGTCGGATCCTGTGCAGTGACTACATGGAATGTTACGGAATTAGACATGTTTTCCCCGTCGTAAACATATACTTCTACAGCCTCATCACTCTTTAAAAATATAAAAGGAACGACAACCTTAAGTTCGGTTTCAGATGCCTCGAGGACTACGCCTTTGCCCTCTAATCGTGAGCCGGTTCCTTCGATTTCGGATCCTATGAAGTGGACTCCCATAACGTTTGGGTCAGGAGTGAACCCTGAACCGGTGAGCGTTACAATAGAACCTGATTGACCTTCTGGGGGAGAGATACTATCGAGATGTAAAGTTCGGGTAATTGTGTACGTTATTTTTAACTTGGCAGGGCTGCTCTGTACATCGCCAATTTTGGCGGAAGCTTGAAACTCATTCATGCCTGAGGCAAGATCAAAGGGCACTTCAAATAAACCATTCTCATTGACTATTTCCTTCGTCTCGCCAGTGGTGCTGTTGGTTAATAGAATAGTGGCTCCCGGCAATGAAATCCCCTTTAGAGTGACGGATTGCTCACCTGTCACCTCAGGAAGAGGCATAAGCAATGGAGGACCCAAGACTGTAACGTTTACAGAGTCTAATGCAGTTGCCCCCTTGTCATCCGTGACCTGTAATGCGAAGTCGTAGATGCCCGGCTTTAGGGTTAGCATTGGACTCACCACATCTTCAGGATCAGGTGTGCCTATCCAGATGTGGGAGACGATGGTCCCGTCGGGGTCGGTGGAGCCACTCCCATCCAGCCTGACCTGGACAGTTGTTTCCCCCTCTGGCAGGGCTACCAGCTGGTCCTGCCCGGCCTTGGACATGGGGGCCAGGTTGTCCAGGATCTGGATACTGACCGGGAGCCTTTGGGAGAGGATTTTTCTCCCCCGCTTCAGGGATATCTCGCCAGTGTACAGACCCGGCTGGGCACCCCGTGGAATCTCTACGGAAATTTCAAGTGGTGTCTCCACTTGAGGGTAGACAGACCGAATGAAAACCGGATCCGTCTTGAGAAAAGGCTTGAGCCTGGGGCTAACATTCACCCTAAGGTTCCTCAGTGCTACCTGTGAGTTGAATAGGGCCTGCACATCCAGCTTCGAGCCCTTGCTCGCCTGGAGCTCTAGGCTCTGGGGGGCCCACTGAAGGATCCCGGGCCCCCAGCGGATCACCTCATCGGTTGGGGAGAAGGTCTGCCAGGCCCTGCCAGAGGACCTGATCCTTAAGCAATACTTACCTGTGAATGAGCTTTTTCCCCTTGCCTGCAGGACTATGACCAGATACTCCCCTTCTTGGGGCAAAATGGCCTGGATTTTGTTGGGCAGCTCACCCCGGCTCACCTTCACAAAGGAGCGGGATCTGTCCATCAGGACCAGGATGGCTTTGCCTGTGCAAGCTGCTCCCCGTGCCGAAAGCTCCAGGAGAACCACCTCGTCCTTAATCCCTGTAAAAATGTAAGCATCTGAACTTTCATTCGGTTTCTCCGCGGGTTGGGAGTCACTCCCCAAAATGGCGCAATGGGTTTTCGCCCCCCAACTTGAAGATCGCTTGCCTGGGAGTTCAGATGGCTGTGCCTCCCAAAGGCCCAGCCAGAAAACCATATAAACCCCCAATATCCCCCACCAGAGGCTCTGTCGTCCTAAATTAGTGACTATCATCTAGAACCTCCTGTTGCAGGTCAGTGCTTGACGGTTACGGGTTACTAGTTACTGGTTAGAAACAGTTACAAGTCACTAGTTCACACTTAGAAAAAACTGCAAAACCAAATACTCAGGCGCCAAAGTCGCCCACCATGGAGCAAACAGACCAGATAGACGAGACAGACAGGTGCTTCTCAAAACAGATTTAAGCTTCTTATGGGGCCCCGGCCATGTTCGAGTTCTTGGCCGAAAAGCCCCTCTGGCCTTCACTAGGGCCCTCTCAGGTTCGCTGTTTCATCCAGCTCCTATATGGTCTCCTGTTGGGCCCCGCGGATAATCGTCCTCCTGTTGCAATGTACAGACCCTGTCACGGCAAGCGTGAGGGGCTTTAAGGTGGAGGCCAGAATCCACACGAAGCTCATTATTTTTTTTTAAGCACTTGGTTGGTTCTTCCCTCAGCTCCTGGAATCGGTTGTGTCCCTATTCCATGAAGACCTGAAACACCGTCTCCGGCCTTATCAAGCGATGCCGGTCCTTTTGAATAAAATCCTCCCCCCAAAGCCCACCCACAGGATGCCAACAAGGCAGCAGACGCAATGAGGCCCGATGCGGCCTTGCCTCTCATGAGTGAGCCTCCGAGAGACCATTTCCCAGAGCTGACAGGCTTGTGTTGAATATACCGAAGCTGTTTGGCCTAAGTCAATAAAAAAATATGGTATTTTGCAAAAAAACCGGCCTTAGCATAGGAGATATCCATGATCACGCATGCTCGAGAGCCGCACAATCCTCAGGGGCCGCTTGCCCCTTGCCTCAGGTGGGGCGATGGTCCATCCTGATGGGACACCTATATCGGCCGACATCCCTTGGACAGAGCTCAACGGGGTATCGGATGGGGTGTGTGTGCAGGACACTGGAACCTAGAGCAGCGAGGGTGGGCAGGGAAGGAGGCCATAGAAAAGGCCAGGGTGAGGCTTGAAGAATGGATCCACCACTTAAGTCACCACATGGAGGATTACCAGAAGCTGGCATCGGAGCTTGAGACTCTGGGCAAAAGGGATAGCGCCAGCCAAATCCGCCAGGCGGTGGATCTGAGCTCTCAGGGAGCAGAGCACCTCAAGAAGGCACTAGAGGCTTTGGGGGGCTGAAGGGGAGGGTATATGAATTATGCACTCCTCTCGAGCTCCTGGAGTCAAAAGATGACACAGGACCGTAAAGAAGCCTTGCATTTTGCTTTTCGAATCCCCTGCGAGAGATTGAAGGACTTCACGGGCATCTCGGCCGAGGAGAAGCTCAGATGGCTCGAAGAGGCAAGGGATTTCGTGGCCAAGACCGTCCCTCCTGAGAAATTGGCCCTCTGGAGAAGGCTTGCGAGCCTGGACCGCAGCGGGTGATCGGCTCTCCGAGGGTTTCTGCAGCCCGGCAGGGTCTCTGGGTTGGCCGAGGGGCGCAAGCTTGTTCCTGAAACATGGAGACTGGAAGATGTTTTTGAGATTCATGGATTAGTGTAAGATGGCGGCCACCATCTTGTGGCCTCTTGCATGATAGACCCAGCTGCGGAAGGATTAGAGCATGGACCAAATGCAGGTTTTCGAGCAGATCTACCAAGAGTATCTAGAGCAGATCCGCAAGTTGGACCTGGCCCGGATCGCCCCAAGATTGGGCCTCCTCCAGGATGGGGAGGGGCTCGTAGTGCCTTTTTTCGGTCTGCCCCACAAGGTATCCGGCCGCGGGATCCTGGATCCAGAGGGGCTGAGACCCATCCATTCCGTGAGCGTTGTCTTGGCAAAATACCTGATCCTTTGCCCGGAGGGGGAGCCCTCAGGCTCCCAATGGGTGACTTACCGGGAGTTCAAGGATGCGGCTTCCTTTGCGGGGGGGTTTTCGACTCATGCCGAGAGGCCCATTGCCGAGGCTTTTGCCGGGAGGCTCCCCCAGCTCCTAGATGGAGCCTTGAGCCTTGCGGGACGAGTCGTGGAGACGGAGGTGAGGGCTGATTTGGCCCTTCGCTTTCAGGCCCTGCCGCGAGTGCCTATCTTGATGCTTTTTAACGACCAGGACGAGGATTTCCCAGCCCAATGCTCCCTTCTTTTCGAGAAGAGGGCCGAGAAGTACTTGGACATGGAATGCCTGGCCATGATGGGCTGGGTGCTTGCAGCCTGGCTCAGAAGCAGGCATTGAGCGCATCCAATGCTCACTCCAGACCACGGGGATCATCGGGGCCTCGTGAATGCGCGAGGTGGAGATCAAATGTCGTGATGGGGGCACCCTGCAGGACCACCCCGACTCAGCCCACCAGGATGAACTCCACACCCGTGTCCACAAGAGCGCACAGAATGGCGCTGAAATCAGCCTTCGATTTGCTCACCCTTGAGCCTAGCAATGGGGTGCACCATTTTCTGGAGCACTTCCAGCCGCTCGGTCGGTGTCAGGGATAACACCCACCTGATGAGGGTCAAATCCACACCCTCCTCGCTGTATCAAAAGACGCTGTCCGCAAACACCCCCGGCCTTGAAGCTCCCAAAAGAGCCTTATCCTCCAACATGACTTAGTCCTCCGTCCTATTTGCGTGAGCCCTGAGAAGCTAGGGCTGGTAACCTGCCTAGCCCGCATAATTCACGATTAGTGGATAATGCGGGCTAGGTTGCCCTCAGCTTAGCTTCGGGCGAGAGGGTTTCCCCCAGGTCCAAATCCAGGTCCAAGTCCTGGAAAATCAAAACGCCTCCGCCAGGCAGCTCATAGAAACACCATCAGCTTGAAATCGCCTACGGCCAGAATTGGGTAAATTTACCCGGAATTGGCTTGACCGAAATTGGGTAGGGGGTTGTAACTCCTATCAATGTCGAGAGAAGGAAGGCCGCGAGGCCTTCCCCTGTCCCGATTGCTTAGGTCATCTCTTGGGAAAGTTCTCAATACTAACCACAGCGTTATTTTTTTTGTCATCGGGCAGCCCAAAGGCGAGGTTCGCAGTGTAGAGCACACCATCCCTGATTACAATACTGGTGGGGCCCTGCAGCGGGTCACCGCTAGCAATTACCTTCCTGGGTGTCATGCCGAGCCAGCCGATAGTGTTCGGCGGAATGACAATGATCTGGTTAATGCTGGTACTGGACTCGGCCGCATAGAGGTAGCCCTCATCGTCTATCTCCAGACCATCGAAATATGTGTGCCCCCGTGAAATAAGCTCCGCCTTACCCGCACTGCCGTCCTCTTTGATAGGTATTCTAACTATGCGCCCATCCATAGTTGTGGTGGCGACGTAAATATTCTTGTTCTGCCTGTCAATTACAATCGGATTAGCGCCCATCGGCAAGGATGGGTCCGACCAGTTGATCAGTGGGTCATCAGACCACATGCTCACCTTTTTTCCATCAGGCGATATCTTCCAGATACCGGAATATGTCAAGTCGGTAAGGTAAATATTTCCGTCCTTGTCCAAGGCAACGTCATCTGGGAAGCAAAAAGGCCATCCGTCAGCTCTGGTGGCCACGGCGGTGACCTTACGAGTCTTTTCATCGATCTTGTAAACACCGCTCTTTTTGACATTGACGTCGCCGCAGGCCGGATGGTGCGGATTCATGAGATCTTCCCCGAGAGAGATGTGATTGGAAAACTCCACATAGGCGACATAAATATTGTCATCCTTGTCCACCTCCATTCCGAAGATCTCTCCCTTGCCGACATCCTCCTTAGAAGGGACCCATGCTACGTGTTGGTAAGAGCCATCACGATGCAACAGAACGACCTCATTTCGACTAGGCATTGAAGCGTAAAGGTTTTTCTTTGAGTCCAGACACAACCCTTCCGGAGCTGCCGGCAATTTGGAATGAATCTTTACGATGGGCTCCCCTCCAAAAGCAAGGACCGGTCCAAGGATAAATAGAAAAGCGAGGACGATTATCTTCTTTTTGTGCTTTTTTGGTCGCTGTTTCCAGATTGAGGGTTGCTGATGGTGCCCGGCCTTACTCACACTGCTTCGAAGTCGAAACAAAATCCCATGAATGCCTCCTAGTGTCGGCTGCTGTCTCTTCATCAATGCCCTCCTTTCAAATTATTAAAACGTTGACTTGCCAGGGCTTTTAAAAAGCTTTTAAATTGCGGCCCCCCGGACATTACTCATGCGCGCAGATAAAGCTTGATGCCGAATTGACTTCACCCCCAATGTATTTCGGCCATGTCGGATACTCGCACAGGGGACGGGTGCGGCCTTTGTTAACCGCTGTATCGGTCACGATCTGGTTCGCCGGGGCGATTCCTTTTTCTACCCAGTTTTCTAGCGCGGTTAGAGAGTCCCAGCCGGGGGTAAAAGCAGAAGCAAAAGCGTGTCCAGCCCCGGGCACCTCGTAAAACCTGGCGAACTTTCTTACTTTCCTAGGTCCGAATTGAGCCTCCAATAGTTCCCAGTACATCTCGCTGGCGCGGGTGCTGACAAGCACGTCTTGCAGGCCGTGTGCAATCAGGAGCTTGCCGCCACGGGCCACGAAGGCCGAGATGTCGGTGCTGGTGTCAAGCTCTTTGCTGAGCTGGCTGATTCGTTCCGCATATTGGCCAGGGTTTTCCGGGTCGATCGAGAGTGTGTCGAAAGTCCCGGTTGGGTCGCGCACCACGGCGTATTTCATGAACTGGTCCATAAAGGGGCTTAGGTATGGCATGTTTCTGTTAGCCGGAAGCGCAGGCTGTTCCGTGCCAAGGGTGAGAAAGATCACGTAGGCCTGCAGCGCATAGCCTCCCGCGTCCGCTTGGGTCATACCGAGATCCGCACCCCAGACGTTACAACCGGGGAATGACTGCAACCCACTCGCCATGGGGAAGTTGAAAATCGCGGGTGTGTTGTAAATGTGCAAGGCTTCAATTTGCGCATCGGACAGGCAAGTGTCGCCGGTGTCCAAGCCACCTTCGCAGCGCACCACAGTGGGATCGAAAATCTCGTTGCATGCCTTCTGGTTGCTGATTATGCCGTCGACAACACCATCCAAGTGATCGCAGGTCGCCATTGCCGCGTCGTAGAGCGCCTTCCTTTTTGTCTGGTTGGGATAGGCACCCGGAGCCGCCATGGCTCTCATGATACGCTGACCTTGAAGGAGGGCGCCCATATCGTTCCATGCCGGATACAAAGCAATAGCGCCGTCCCAGTCAGCAGGCCAGCGTTGGACAGCGGCCAATGCCTCACGCCCTCCGGTAGACCCGCCCATAAAATACTTCCTTTTTGGCTTCTCGCCGTAGGCGGCCCTGATGATAAAGACAGCCGCATCGTGGGTCTTTTTTGGTGCTTCGACCGTGAAGTTGCGTAAGGCCTCATCGTTGAGGGCGAAACTGCAATCCTGAGAGCCCAAAACCCCGGCCTGGTGCCCGGAGTCACTTCCAAAGGTGGCGTAGCCACGCCCCAACGGCACCTTCTGATCTGTTGGACCGAATCCCACATTTCCAGCCACATTCGGAATTGAGCCGTCAAAGCCACCGCCGCCAAACGCCATTGCTTTCCCGTTCCAAGTTGCAGGAAGGTCGACTTGGAACTTTATTTTCGGCGCACTGGGGTCCACCGGATTGATTTCGCCCAGTACCTTGCAATATGCTCCAATGGCTGAAGCTCCAGTGCCAGCCGGAGGCACCACGGCTGTGCCGGTGACCAGGCCCCCAGTAGTCTGTAACTCAAGGGATGTGGCAGGAATAACAAGATCGCTTACCTCCGCACAGATCACCGCTGCAATGGCAGTCTCGACCGCGTCAATTAAAGCAGCCTGTTCCGAAGCGAAAATCCATTTGCTAATCTTGTCTTGGATATCGTTTTTTATCTTGTTCATGGCACTTCTGTAAGACCCAGCCTCAAGTTGGTTGAAAGTTGCATCGATTTTGTTCAGAAGCGCTTTCCGATTCTTGGGGTTCTCGAATGCAGTGTTCGGAAGAGTGTCTACCAGGTTTTTCACAGTCGTGAGCGCGTCCAAGGCTCCTTCATGTGCAGTCGCAGCGTTAGCCCTTGTTATCTGAGAAACAGGCACCAAAAGGAAGCCCAGGGTAATCAGACAAAAAAGAACTGAATAGAGAGTCACAATAGCTCTATTTCCAACTCTTATCATTTTGAGTCCTCCTATTGCACTGACGTGTTATTGTCAGGCCAACGTTAAGCACTCCATATTTCACAAGTATTACTTCCCGATAACTAAGAACCAAGAATACCTAGAGGTTGCCATCGATGTGGCCTCCGAAGGACAAGCTACCCCTCGGAGGCCTTCATATCGGAACCTTTTGAAACCTCCACTTCATTTCGGAGGTCCAAATTTTCCGGCCAGAATGCTGATTCGAGCTTTGAGGGTACAATCTTTTCTCATCTAGATTCGAGAGATTTTCTAGCATTGTGCCACCATCACTAGAAAAATCCATGGATTTTGCAGGCTCCTGAAAAGGTCTGTAAATTGTCATTGCAAGTGCGGTGCATCAGATTTGGCCCCAAGAATGTCAACCGGTTGGACATGAATTTGTCATCTCCGCTCATTGCAATGACTTTGTTAAGCGGATTTTTCAGCAATTTTCTAATGGAGCACACAGTAAAGAAAACTGTGCCCCAATATGTAGATAAAATGCCCTTTTCGGCCGAAGAAACTGTGCGTCCAAAAATCCACGATGGGGGTACCCTTTCCTTGCTGTAAGCACACAATGAGAAGGCTTCACCCCTCTCAGGTCCGGCTTCAACTATGAAACCTTCCATAAATAGCGAGCGCTCGATCCTTAAGGGGAACGGGGGTATTGTATGTGCCACAAGGACTTTGTCAAGTGAAAAGTTTGGCTTTCTAGGAGTCGTTTCTTTTTTTGTAACCGTTCACGGGGTAGCCTTTCTATTGGTGACATGTTCAGATGTGATGAAAAAATATTTCACAACCGCCTAGTTTGGCATGCTTTTTTCCTTGTACTTTTGCGCGATTTGTGCTATACGCTGGTTCATGGAACAGAGGCCCGATGGCGAAACCAGCGTGCTGCAGGATCCCGAGGCATACCCCTCTGGTCTGATCACCAAGGATGGAGTGCCGGCTTTTTCCGAGGCGGATTGGCAGCTGACGCCCAAGGCTGTGCGCCTCTTTGTGCTGAGACTGGCCGCCCTTGGGGTGGAGCTCGAGCAGCTCAGAGGGGAGGTGGAGCGACTCAGGGCAATGATCCGCTCGGACTCCTCCAACTCCGACAAGCCCCCCTCTTCGGACAGCCCTTACAAGAGGAAGGCCAAGGACAAAAGAGGCAAGAAGAGGGGGGCAAAGAAGGGACATCGGGGTTACCGGCAAGAGATGCTGGAGCCCACCAGGAGCGAGGCCGTGCTCCCTGTGCAATGCCCGTGTGGGGGGAGGGAGTTCACAGAGCTCA
>Ga0101944_10007547_pt1 | contig 10827 bp, 6 predicted proteins | sample DewCreD2012metaG_FD_75245 | JGI IMG/M metagenome (GOLD analysis project Ga0101944, IMG submission 75245) | Hot spring sediment bacterial and archeal communities from British Columbia, Canada, to study Microbial Dark Matter (Phase II) - Dewar... ...
GGTATCCCGATTCTGGGTCATCCTGCGGGTCCTTTTTGCCAGCACGAGCCAGGCTCCCATGGCACCAATGAGTGCATTCCCCAGGGCAATCCAGAGGGCATTTAAACCAAAGAGCCACCCCTGTTTACCCGCAAAACCGATAAAAAGCACCGCCGAAAAATAGGATGTTCCATAGGCAATGGCAGAAATCCATGGCCCCATGGTACGGCCTCCCAGGAAAAAGTCTCCGAGTGTCTTGGTGCGTCCCATGCCCCAGAGACCAATACCGGTCATGAGGGCAAAAAAGAGGGCTAAAAGTATGATGCTTGCCATCTGTTACTCCTTGTTCATCCCATTGTCGGTCATAAAATAAAATTATACTAAAGCAATTTTAGCATAGATAAATATACCAGAAAAGTGGGATACCAAAAGAACGCTCGACTAAGGGCTAAAAATTTGACATACTATATAAAATTGTTGATGAGCCAGCAGGCATTCCTTTTTACATTTTAGGCTGCATCAGGAGATTATTATGCGAATAGGCCTTTTTTCCGATACCTATCCCCCTCAAGTAAATGGCGTAGTGACCGTAGTTAGAACTTTAAAGTCTGAGCTGGAAAAACGAGGGCATCAGGTATTTGTGTTTACAGTACAGCATCCGGATGCAAAACCCGAGGAAGGGGTCTACCGAATTCCATCGGTGAAGTTTCCCAATGAACCCCAGCATCGGATTGGTTTCTTTTTTGAACCAAGGGTTGTAAAAATCGCCCGAGAACTTAATCTGGACATTATTCACAGCCACTCAGAATTCAGCCTGCATCTTGCCGCCAAGGCGGTACAAAAAAAACTGCATATTCCTTCGGTTCATACGGTTCATACCTACTATGAAGATTACCTCTACTATATCCCTCTTTTAGAACCCTTTTTAAAGAAAAATCTGCCAGATTTGTTAAACCATATTTTAAAAGATGAAGACTGTGTCATTGCCCCTTCAAAAAAAATAAAAGACTACCTGGTTAAAAATGGATATAAAAAACCAGTACGGATTATCCCCAATGGTATTGATCTCAGCACCTTTTATGAACGGTCCGATGAAATTGTTAAGGCCAGCAAGGCATTGCGAGAGCGGTTTAACATCAAAGAAGATAATGACCTTATTGTCTTTGTTGGACGCCTTGCTACGGAGAAAAACATTAATACTTTACTGGCAAACTTTAAGCACATTGTTACAGAGCGGCCCCAGACCCGGCTTATGATTGTCGGTGATGGGCCGGACCGGCGGGATCTGGAAGCCTATGCCCACGAGCTTGGGATAACCAAAGAAACGGTCTTTACAGGATATCTTCGCTGGCCTGAAGAAATTAAGATTGTCTATGCCGCGGCGGACCTTTTTATGAGTGCATCCCACAGTGAAGTGCATCCTATTACATTTATAGAAGCCATGGCATCGGGATTGCCCGTTGTGGCCGCCGCAGACCCCAGCATCGATGATATGGTCCTGAACGGAGAGAACGGCTGGGCCCTGGCAGATGATAAACAACTCTGGGAAAAGGCGATTGCAGTGCTAGCGGACAAGAATAAACGGGTAGAGATGGGCAAAAAGTCCGAAGAAATATCCCGGAATTATTCGGTCGATCGTTTTATTGACTCCATGATTGCCCTGTACGAAGAATTTCGCAAAAAATAGGGAACACCTTGCAAAACCGTAGTTTGCGGAAGTCCCTTTAAGGAGTATATGATTACCACATTTGAACAGCTGGGTCTTGCCCCCCTTTTTATTGACCAGCTCTTAGAGCGGTCTTTTTCCAAACCGACCCTTATTCAGGAACGGGTCATACCGGTCCTTTTAGGCCGACGGGACTGCCTGTTCCAATCCGCCACAGGGACGGGGAAGACCTTTGCCTATCTTCTGCCCCTGATCCAAAACCTTTTGGAAGACCTTTTAGAAGATCCTGGCTCAAAAAGGGGCGGTCCCCAACTGGTTGTCTGCGGACCCACCTATGAACTGTGCGCCCAAATAAAAAAGGAAACCGATTTTATTCTGGAAGGGAGCCCCCTAAAGGCGGTGCTACTTATGGGGGGAGCCAATATCAGCCGCCAGATCGAAACCTTAAAAAAAGAAAAGCCCCAGATTGTCATCGGCAACATGGGCAGGATTATCCAACTTGAACGGATGGGTAAGCTTTCCTTAAAACAGGTTCGCCAGGTAGTCCTTGATGAGGCGGATCGGCTTGTGGCGGATGATCTCGTAGACGAAACGAGCCACTTTATGTCCCTTTTACCCCGGGAACGGCTGACCGTAGCATGTTCGGCCACCATCGGAGAAAAGGCCCGTCAGCGGCTTATCCCTTTTTTCAGAGAGGATTTGCTGGATATCACCGTGGAAGATCGGGAGGTACTGCAGAAAAATATTGAACATTGGGCCCTTTATGCAGAGGACAGAAGGAAAATTGGAACCCTCAGGTCCTTCCTCGCCGCCACCAATCCTAAAAAAGCCCTGGTATTTTTTAATATCAATGGCCAAATCGGCAATGTGGTATCCCAGCTTCAGTTTCATAAAATTGCGGCCGCGGGCCTTTTCGGCGATATGGAAAAACAAGCCCGTAAAAAAGCCATGGATGATTTTCGCGCTGGCCGTGTTCGTGTATTAGTTACCAGCGACCTGGCCGCCCGGGGACTGGATATTCAGGACATAACCCAGGTCATCGCCTTGGATGTGCCGGATTCTACCGATGCTTATGCCCACCGGGCAGGCAGGACAGGCCGTTCTGGAAAGCATGGGATCATGATTACCATTGGAGATGAGGTAGAGCTTCAGCGGCTTTCGAAGCTGGAAAAGAAATTAGGCATCGTCATTTATCCCAAAATTCTGTACAAAGGGCAGGTGCTGGCCCCTCAGCCTATAGAGGATCATGATACCAAATAAGCCTGGTCCCTTTGATGTGCCGGCCCAAAACCTGGGCTGGGATAATCCATCCTGGGAAGCGGCGGTGCTTCGGCTACTCTTTGTTCGGCTCTCGCCCTGGCGGGACGTACAGCGTTCCAGTCCCCATCTTTTTTTATACAGTTTGATGAGAAAAACCCTGGGGAGCGGAGCCTTTGGGGACTTTGCATTTTTACCATCCCGGTATGAACGAAAAGAGCTGGAAGCTGAGCAGGTTCCCTGGCTCAGGGGCATCGCTTCCGGCAAACCAGCCGCCGAATTTGATGCCATCCTCGTTTCCTGTGCCTATGCCCTGGAATTGGTGAATCTGCCCCTGCTACTGCTACATTCAGGGATTCCCCTTCGCTCATCCCAGCGGGATGAGCGCTGGCCCCTTGTGCTGGTAGGGGGTTCCAATGCCCTGGCTAACCAGGGGCTTATCTTCAGTGATGGCGATTCCTTTGCAGACGGCCTTTATTTCGGTGAAGCCGAGGCAGTTCCCGGCGGAGCAGAACTTTTTTCTCTACTTGGAGCATTGCGGGGCCAGAAGAAAAAGGTCATCCTTGCAAAATTAGAAGAAGCGCTTCCCGCATTTTGGGCCTCCGGCCACAGCCTGCAACCAGCTCTTCATCAATCTCGTGTTTCATACCGCTCAGTACAGCCAGCGAGAAGCATGGCCCAGGACAATCCTTTCCTGCCAGAAGCCTACCCGATACTTAATTCACCGGAAGCAAGTACGGCCCGCCTGCAGATTTCCTGGGGCTGCCCATCCTTTTGCACCTTCTGTTTCGAAGGCTGGGAACGAAAACCCTATCGGGAAGTTCCGCGGAACAGAATCCTGGATATGGCAAGAAACCTTATCCAGCACACGGGAGTCTCGACCCTGGAACTCTATTCTTTTAATTTTAATGCCCACTCAGATATTCTTTCCCTGCTACTGGACCTGAACCGTATTTTTGACCGGGTAAACATGATGAGCCAACGGGCGGATATCCTGGTGAATACGCCGGGTATGCTCGAATGTGAGCTTGCGGCAGAAAAGCGGTCCTTTACCATCGGCGTGGAGGGGATCTCTGAAGGGATGCGGGCCCTCTATGCCAAGGGGCTTTCGAGCCAGGACCTGTGGCGTCTTATTGAGCGGCTCTGTAAAGAGAAAGCCCGGGAAATTAAGTTTTTTTATATCCTTTCAGGCTTTGAAACAGAGGCGGATACCAGGGAATTCGCCCAGTTTTGCCAGCGCCTTACAGATTTAGCAGAAAAACACCGCCCCAGTCCCCGGTTTCTTTTTTCTGCGGGCTTCCTGGTTCGAATGCCCTTTACCCCCCTCCGTTATGCCCCACTCGAGTTTGACCGGGACAAATTAGAGCATATCAGCAATCAGGTAAAAACGGCGGTGGAAGCCTCGGGCTTTGAATACCGGCTCGCCATGGAGTGGGATGAATATGTGGCAGACCAGCTTTTAGTCTCAGGTACTTACAAACTTGCAGAAGCCCTCGAGACCGCAGCCGAAAAAGGCATCCTTTACGATGATGGAATTCGGGGAGACCTGACAGGTATTTTAAGGGAGGTTCTTAAAGATGAACTTAAACCCCAGAGCCCCTTATTGGCAGAAAAGAATACCGACTATGACTTCCCACTGGCCTTTGTTCGTTCATCAATATCGGATACTTTCCTGTATCGGGCCTATAAAAATGCCATGGAACGACAGGAACCAGCCATTTGTTTTAGCAGTACCGGCATAGAGGGCCACTGTATGGCCTGCGGGGCCTGCAGAGATGGGGCAGAGCGGTCATTTTTAACGAGCCACCGGATTGGCGGAGACCCGGCCCAAACAAAGATGAAACAATTGGCAAATCTTATCCGAGCAAAACGCCGAACGAGACCCCGCTATATTACGGTGCGGTTGGGAAGGGACTACGAAGGGGCTTACCCAGAATATCTTTCGGCGATTCTGCTTAAAAGAGTACTGACACAGAAACCGGAACTTACAGGAAAGCTCTTCCGTATTACGGAAGCCCTCTGGACCCAGGGAGCATGGAAAGACCGGATTGGCTGGGGTTTCAGCGGAGAGACCATCTTAGCCCTCTATGGTTTTAATTCCGAGAATCAGATTGATGATATGCCAATGCTAGACGACGAATCCTATAATGCAGTTATCGAAGCCCTCTCTGATGTAGAAGCCACCGCTTTTTCGGCGGATGTAGAACACCTGTATCCTCAGCATGTAGAAATAAGCTTCCCAACCATGAGCCAAAACGAAGCCTTATCAATCTGCCGGAAGTGGCTGGCTTCTCTTAAAATTGCCTATACAGAACGGAAAGGTACTCTTACTACGGAGCGGATCTTTGAAATTGCGCCTAAGGATAAAAAGAAACGGATCCTTTCAGAGGTGAAGGTCTGGTACGAAGAACATACAAAAAGGCCTGCCATTACCATTATGGGCGGACCAAAACTTGATATCAGCTATCTGGTCCCCACAGAAGGGGACCGCTTTTCAGTTTCTGTCTGTATTACAACGATGGGGAATGGCTGATAAAGGGGGCCTGGGACTTACAAACCTGGGCCCTCTATTTTTACCAGCGCCAGGATGCGCTTAAGCCCCAGAAGTTGGTGAGGCCGTTGTCGTCCTTTTTTAGGTTCCGGTTCCACCCATATTCGAGGACATAATCAGCCCTGGCACCAAATACCCCGAAGGATGTGGGGATAGACCAGGCAAGGCTCAAGCCTCCCGCAAGCCGGTAGTCGATTACCGATTGGGTGAGGAAGCGGGTTTCGTAGTGGAAGGTTGCGGTGCCACCATCAGTACGGCCGTCATCAAGAACAGAACCGTCGTGGTAGCTTGGATTCATATCAGCAATACCTTCAGAAGCATTCCCATGGCGGGTAAAGTAGCCAGACAGGGTAAGGGTAAGTTCGGGGAGCAGGGTCTTAGCGAGACTGAGCTTAATCCGGTCCGAGTTTGGCTCTAGGTCAGTCCCTAGATTCTTACCCCGGTGGGTATAATTAAAATAGTTAGGTTCATTTTCTATATACCTAGTATTTTCATCCCCCGTTTCATGGGTGTACATGTAGGGCATGACGGCGGTGTATTCCAGGCGAAGATCGGGCAAGAAGCTATCAATCGGAAGGTAATGAATGCCTGCCTGACCGGCCAATTTATACTTAGTATTAAAATGGAATCGGGCAAGATCGTTAAAATTAAGATCATCCACATAGAGCTGGCTCAGAACCTGCAGTCCCGGTTTTACAAGCCAGCGGGCATGAATACCAAAGAGGGAGTTATCCGAAAAACCTGCCATGGATTGGGCTGCAAAGAGCTGATTTAAGGGGATGAAGTAAAGGGGCTCAAAACGGCCGCCCCATACAACAGATTCAAAAAAACCAAATTCAATATTGGATCGGGGCTTAAAATCTAAGGTATGGAGCATGAGGTACTTATCGGGGAACTGGCCTTCGCCAAAATCGTCGGTTCCGGTGATGGCCATAAAGAGGATGCCAAAGTTCCACCAATCCCGCCGATATTCCAGGCTGAAGTGCCCTGCTCGCCCAGCCTGGGGACCCACCACAATACTGGAATCATAGAAGGGACCAAAGCTGGTCCGGTTCAGGCCTGACTGAACATAGAGCCGATCATTGCCAAGGGCAAGGGTAGAATTCCAGTCCTGTAAAATGTTTATCGGCCCCACATTAGCCCAATCAAGTACAAAATCGCTGTAGGGAGAATAGGTTCCAGGAACTATGAGTTCTTCCCCGGGCTTACGAAGGGAACCATAGACCTGCAATTCATAGGCACCGGTAATCCAATTTTCGATACGAAGCACCCCATCTACGGTAGGGGCACCGAAGAGGGTGATATCCGTGTCTTTACCGACGAGAGTACCATGAAGGCCCACATGAACAGCCCGGGAACCGGGAGCGATGGCCGCTAAATACGAAGCAGCTTTCTGCTGAGCTGCAGGGTTACCCCGGTCCATAACATCCTGGAGAAGGGTATCTAAAAGTTGGGCGGGATAGGGCCTTATTTGAGGCAGGGCCTGTGTGATATAGCCCTGAACAGCCCAACGGTCAATATCCTTATAAATCTGATCATTCGGGTTATTAATAACCTGGGAAAAGAGAAAAAAACTATTAAAAAACAGTAAAGAAACTAGGGTGATCCTTTTCATAAAGGCTCCTTTTAGAAAATATAGTGTGCACTTACGGCAAATTCTGTGCCAAAGGCAGTAGTACCAGATTGATGAGCTACATTCTGTACCCACTGGAGAGCTCCGAAAAAGGTGAGCCTTAAGGGTTTAATCACCTGCCAGCCCAGCTCAGAGGCTATGCTCCAGTTCCGTTCAGCAGTCCCTGAAGGGGTGCCCTCCTGGACTGCGGCGCTTCCTTTTTTCCAATCCCATTGAATTGTATGTTCTCCCCGATCTAAATACGAAAGTGCCCATGATAAAGATATGGGGGATTTAAACATCTTAGAACCTAATGTCAGTTCAATACAATCTCTGCCTTCAGGATAACCAATCCAGGTATACCGGAGCTGTTTGCTTGTAAGCTCGGAAAGGCGGCGCATCCAGATAAAACTCGCAAAGGGACTCGACAAGACATAGAGGTAAGGGTCTGTATATACAGCTTCGAAATAAAAGAAGGATCTCCAGCCTGCTACATCACCGTTGTATTCCACCCCTCCAAGCCAGCCAAGGCCATTGGGACTGTTATCCTCAGGCCAATGTTCAAGCTCGTAGGGAGTGGCAAACTGGTTCATGACCGCCTGCCCATACAGGCTGATCCCTCCACCCAGAGCCCATTCCAGGTCCAAAGAAACCATGGAACCAGTCATGTCTCCGCTAGTCCCCCATCGGGGATAATCATTCCAGGAAAAAAATGAATGGTATATCGTAAGAGGATTAAGGAATCGCAGTTCCAGGGGGCTGTTGCCTACCATAACCCCTTCGGAAACGCCTATAGACAGCCGTTTCCAGAGTCGTAGATCCCATCGATGAAGATACAGGTAACGTTGATTAGTATATCGAAGGGTTGTATCATCGGTGGGACTAAATCCTGAGGCATAAAAATAATCCGGGGTCTCCAGGGAAAGCTGGGTGACTAATAAGGAATATTTAAAATTAGTACTAAATAGAGACAATCGGGCAAAATCATAAAAATCTGGGGTATCGGAGATTGTAAGATTCCCTGTATGGCCACTGCCAAAGGAAAGCCGGTCCCGGCCTAACTGAAAGCTCCACCAGGGGCCGCCAGCGGAAACAAAGGCTTTAAGGGGCATATTGGCATCGAGCTTTTGTACATCCAGGGGCAGATTAGTGCCATAGGGCTTATCATCATTATAAAATGAAGGGTCATTACGGATGATAAGATCTCCCCGGGCATACAGGCTATTTGCAAAAAAGAATTCCAGAGGAAGGGTAAGCAGGGCTGGGTTCTGTTTTTCTTCCCTGAGCCAATCCAGATCTGCATTTGACCGCCAACGGCCTTCTACGGCTAATTCGGGGTGAACAGTAATGCCAAAGGATCCATCCTTTAAAATTGGATTTGCAGACAGGATTTGCATCAGGCGGGCATAGGTATCTCGCCAGGCGGGAGAGCGATTGGCAACGGGTAGTTTCCTCAATTGTACCAGCATTTCTTCGCTAGTTAGGGGAGGCGTCACCGAAAGGACACTTTCTTCAGAAGAACGTATAAGAAAGGTATAATCCTCCAGTATGGGATCCCCCACCTCAATCATTCTGAGGGGAACAGAAAAAGCAGGTTGATATACAAACAGTAGGGTCAACAATAGTGCAGGAACGATTTTTGTACATCGCATGGTTCATCAATAATAAGTAAGAGAAGCCCTGTTGTCTACCACCGTATTATATCAAAGCAACAGGATTTAATTCTCTCTTGACATATCGATAAAAATACATATAATTGCCTTATAAAACAGTTGCTATCAACAACTGTTAACAGAAGCAACCATGCATCAACAATTATGTGCCTTAAAAGATATTTTACGCTCGATTACCCAGCTCGAAGAAGCCATACAGGCAACCTATCACATTAGCCTGACCGAAGCGATGGTGCTCTGCGCCATTGATGGAGGCTGCCGCTATGCCCATGACCTGGCCGAAGATGTGGGGCTTTCCCCATCCCGGCTTTCCCGCATCATCGCCGGCCTTGAACGTAAAGGGCTCCTGGAACGGGAACAGAACCGGGAAGACCGCCGTCACTGGCAGAACCGGCCGACCGAGGCGGGCAAAACACTGTTAGTACATATGAAGACCGAAGGCATCGATATTCCTCCGGCCTTGGAATCCATAATTTTAGTTCATGAGAAGGAGTAAATCATGGCGAAATACATTATCATCGGCGGCGTTGCCGGCGGGGCCACCACCGCGGCCCGGCTTCGTAGAAATGATGAGCATGCGGAAATCATCCTGGTAGAACGGGGAGATTACATTTCCTATGCCAACTGCGGTCTGCCCTACTATACAGGAGGAGTGATCTCGGAGCGGGAAAAGCTCTTCGTAATGACCCCCGAAAAATTCAATCAAACCCTTCATGTTGATGTACGGATAGCCACTGAGGCTACCGCCATTGACCGGGCACATAAAACCGTAACCCTGGTTGAACGGAAAACCGGCAAAACCTATACCGAATCCTATGATACCCTGGTTCTCTCCCCCGGCGCTGAACCGGTCCGACCTCCCATACCCGGCCTGGACCTGGAAGGAATTTTCACCCTCCGCTCTGTGCCCGATGTGGATGGCATTAAGGCCTGGCTCGATATGAAACGGCCCGAACGGGCGGTGGTGGTGGGCGGCGGCTTTATCGGCCTTGAAATGGCGGAAAACCTGGCCCACCGGGGTATGGCAGTTACCATCATAGAAGCCCTGGATCAGGTCATGGCTCCCATCGATTTTGAAATGGCCGCCCTGGTACACCGGCACCTACGGGACAAGGATATCGAGCTTCGGCTTAAGGACGGCGTATCCGCCTTTGAAAAGCGGGGAAGCCGTATTTTTGTAAAACTGGCCTCTGGCGACGAGGTTCCCACCGATGTGGTAATTTTCTCTGTTGGTGTCCGGCCTGACACCAAGCTTGCCCGGGATGCGGGTCTAGAGACTACACCCCAGGGGAAACCCGGCGCCGGAGCCATCCTGGTGGATGAGCACTTCCGTACTTCGGACCCGAATATCCGGGCCGTGGGAGACGCAATCGCATTCAGGAATCCCCTCAGCAATGAAGTAGGTATCGTACCCCTTGCAGGGCCCGCCAACAAACAGGGCCGGCTCGTGGCCGATGCAATTGTTTTTGGGGATGACCAGGTCCCGGCCTGGAAAGGCGCAATCGGAACCTCGGCGGCTAAGGTGTTTGATCTTACTGTTGCCGCCACGGGACTTAATGAAAAGGTCCTGGCCCGGATCGGGAAACCCTGCGTTTCTGTCATCATCCACCCCAACAACCATGCAAGCTACTATCCCAATGCGGTACCGCTCACCCTTAAGGTGATTTTTGATCCCCAGACAAGCCGAATCCTGGGAGCCCAGGCTGTAGGATACGATGGGGTTGATAAACGGATCGATGTTATTTCCGCCCTTATCCGCAAGGAAGGGACCGTGGCTGACCTTTGCGAGTTTGAGCATGTATACGCCCCGCCCTTCTCTTCCGCTAAAGACCCGGTCAATATGGCGGGCTTTGTGGCAGAAAACATCCTGCAAGGCCGCTCCAAGGTCGTTTCCTGGAAACAATTTGAGGAACTGCGGGCAAAGGGAGCCTTTGTACTCGATGTGCGAACCCGGGAAGAATTTGAACTTGGAGCCATCCCCGGTGCGGTATGCATTCCCAACACGGAACTGCGGAACCGTCTGAATGAAGTCCCCAAGGATCGGACCGTGCTGGTTTATTGCGGCGTGGGACTCCGAGGTTACTTGGCG
>Ga0101944_10007548_pt1 | contig 10827 bp, 12 predicted proteins | sample DewCreD2012metaG_FD_75245 | JGI IMG/M metagenome (GOLD analysis project Ga0101944, IMG submission 75245) | Hot spring sediment bacterial and archeal communities from British Columbia, Canada, to study Microbial Dark Matter (Phase II) - Dewar... ...
CTCCGCTTTCGCCTTCACGTCATCATATTCCCTTTGCAGATATGTCGGGAGATATGCCCTCATCTTTGCTTCGTCCGGTCTCCCGGTCATAGGATCGGTGAAAACCATCATTCCTTTGATCTTCTGCTCTTCCGGCAGATTGGCCTGGGCGATCGGCCAATACTGGGAGACCATGTGCTCGGTTAAAAGATTATACATTGAGCTCGGGATCCTGTATTTCGATTCCTTCCCCATCAATTCCGTTCTTTTCCCGATCTCTTTAGTCCTGGCCCCGATCTCTTGAGTCCTGGCTTGGGTTTCTCCGACTTCCGCCCTTAACCTTTCCGCCATTGCTCTAAGTCTTTCAGTTTCCGCCTGAATCTCTTCAAGGGTAGGCTGTCTCTTCGCTCCCTCGGAGGTTGCTCTTTCCGAGTAAAGATCAGACAGCGAATAGGCCTGCTGGGTTTGGGCCTGAAGAAGCGACGGCCTGTAAACCTCGGTCACCGCCTGTTGCCCGAGAAGGCCCGCTCTCGCCGCGGCTTCTCCGGCCCTGGCAAGGTCCAGTTGGGTCAGGGAGCCGGCGGTCCTCTTAGTCTCCGCCTCAATCTTTTCCTTTTCCGGCTGGATCAATTCGGCTGTTCTTCGCGCTTCGGCGGCCGCTCGGTGGGCTCCGAATATCTCATTGATCTTTCCAAGCAGGTCCGGGGCGTTCGTCATGAACCAATTAACGAGCTTCGTAGGATCTTCGGCAAGCTTCGGATCCTTAGCGACGGCCTCCTGCCATCTTTTCGGAAGCTCCTTTTTCTCGGCTTCCTTAAGGGCCTCGGCAAGCTCAAGCTCCTGCTGAGTCCCGGCGATCGATCTTCCGAGAGCGTATGCCACAATGGGGTAGGAAAAATCGAACGGCCCGGACGGCCCCCTGGAATACATTTGAGACAGCACCGACATTGCAAGGGCTGAAGACGGGATTTTCGCTTCCTTATCCTTGCTGGATGAATAAAGAGATGTTAAAAATCCGGCCATTTTCCTTACCTCCCTAATCCATAGAGCGTGGAAAGACCCGTTCTGTTCCAATACGGCGATTTGGAATATCCGTAGATCCCGGGGCGCCTCGGCTGTCCCTGGGCGAAAAGCATCGGCACAGTGCCTGCGGCCTTCGGCTGTTCTTCTGTCTGCCTTTGGGCCCAATAAGCGGTAAGCCCTCCGCCGTATTCACCCGCGCCGACTGGGGCCCCGAGCCTTGATCCCACCGATTCAGCCGTGTCATTGAGGAATTTCCGGTAGTATTCAACCAAGCTCACATATTTGGAAGGCTCGAAGCTGTTTATAATATCTTCCCTCGCCGAATTGGCCTTGGCATCGAATTCGCTATAATACCGATCCGCGTTGGCTTGAATCTTTTGCTGAAAGGCGTTCCATTCATCGTCCAATTTAGCGATGGCGGCGTAAAGGGCTCCGCTTCCCCCAAGGCCGCGGGCGGAGTAGTTATTAATGAGACTTAATTTTGCGCTCTGATACTGGGGCCGATAATAATCGATCGCTCTCTTTATATAATCCTGCCTTTGGGCGTCCACAATCGCGGCGGCCTGGTCTTTGAGCGATGAAAGCTGAGAAATAAGCTGTTGCCTCGCCGATTCCGCCTCTTGCGGGGAAGTCTGATATTGCGGGGAAGTCTGATATTGAGGAAGCCTGTTCGATCCTGAAACCGGCTGGGGCTGGAGATATTCATCCGGTATGGTAGGTTTGGGTAGCGGCTGGCCTACAAAAACCGGCTCACCAGGGGTTGCGTATGGATTCGCCACCAGCGGGGGTTCGGTGGTCCAATATCCCGGGCTCGACGGCGTTTCCGGTTCATATCTTATCATCTTAGTCCCTCCTCTTCGCCCTTATGGGCGCGGGTAGTTATACCAGTTGAAATATGGATAGGCTCCTACGTAAAGGTTCCCGATTTGGGAGCCGGAAGAAGCCTGGGTCGCCGCGGCTTGGGTTCCTGTCTTCGGGACCGTTGTGCCTCCTTTGGATAGCCCGTAAATCAGGGCCAGATTAGATCCTGCCTGCATCCCCGATTGGAAGGCCTGCATCCCGTAGGCCCATTGGGCCAAGGTCGATTTTACATGGTTTTCCCAATTGGCATTATTGATGGCGCTCGCGGCGGCGGCCTGCTGGGAAGCGATTCCCTGCTGTCTCACCCTTTCGGCTTCATCTAAAGAGCTCCCCTGGCGAAGGCTCTGGATCACATTGAGTTTATTCTCAAAGTCTCTCTGGGCAAGATCCTCCCGGATCCCGATCGCTCGGTTCTGAACGTCGGCCTTTGTCTCCATCCAGCTTTTTTCCAGATCGGCAAGGGCGTCGGTCATGGCCTTGGAATCTCCAAGCCCTCTCCGGCTGAAGTCTTCCATGAGGTTCTGGCGCGCTTTTTCATACTGCTGGCTCAGTGGACCCATCATTCGCTCCACGTAGGCGTTCGCGGCCTTATCCCATTCAGCGGCCCGCTCCGGCTCCGTTTGGTTCAATTTGGCTTCAAGTTCCCGGATCTTCTGCTGGCGCTCTTCTTCCTGCTTCTTTTTCTCCAAGCCGGCGGGGGATAGGACCCACTCATACCGGTTCATCAGCGGATTCCATACCTGCTCCCCCTCGTCGCTCTTGTAGCCGGCAGGAGGCGGCGGGGGCGGAGTGCTCGGCCTTGTGGCTTGAGAAACGGCATAAGAAGCGATGCCTGAAGCGACCGCCGCGATTACTGCGGCTATTGCAAATTCCCATCCTGTCATTTGATTTCACCTCCTACCGAAATCCACCATCCCTAAAGATGAGTTCGTTAAGGACGATGGAAAACTGCTTCGATTCCTCGCTGTGGCTGAATTTATACGCCACCAAATCACCTCGGCCTCCGAGAGGGATTTTATACTGCCGGATCTTAAGAGACCGCCAAAGAGAAACCCTCCAATAGCTTGACCGCCAATAGGAATTATCGCTGATCGTCATCGTTTTGGTCGTTGTGACCGAAGGGGAATCGCGGAGCGATAAAAACTGCTTCATCTCGAACTCCCCGAGGGATCCTTCCCCTATTAAGCAGGTTAGAAATACCGGCTTCTTATAAGTGGAGATTTTCCCCAGATGAAGCCATGGGGTTTGATAAGTCATCGAGATCGCTTCTCCATCGTCGCTATAGATTTCATCGTCAAAAATGTATAACTGCCCATTGCTGTCGCCGAAATATAAGTCGGCCTCATCGGTCAGGAAGCTTTGGGCGTCAATTCCGCTGAACCTATACCACGCCTTGTGATCGTAGTCATAAACCAATGTGTAAACACCGAAAAACAATAAAACCCACCGCTTGAATGGATAGATGGCGGTCGAGATGTCGGATGCAAGCCTGATCAGATCCTGGATATAATTTTCAACCGCGTCCGAAATGTTCTGAATGTTTAACTGCCCGCTTTGAAGCGACCGGGTGAGGGTTTTAAGGCCTGATGTGCTTAAAAAGATAAGATCATTCCCGAATCTCTGAACCCTTCCATAATAGGCCCCGACAGGAAGGATTTTTGATAAACTGCTCGTCGATGGAGTGTCCCAGGACCAGATTAGACTTTCTTCATCAAGGAAGAAAACAAGATAGCCCTCCCACGCCATAATATCCGTCAGCATTGATGAAGCATGGGCGTTTTCGGCCAAATTGATATATCCGGCATCATTGGCCGTAGTCCAATCGTTTATTTTCCCGAGAGCGGAATAATAAACCATCTTCAGATTGGACGGCAGGCCGCCGGCAAAAAGCCTGTTCTTATGGAGATAAACAATCGACGGGCAGTTTCCGGTTGTCCACTCCGTGGGCGTTCCCGAAACGTTCGTGCAGGAAGAACCGTCATAATAAAACGGCATATCATAGCCGTTGAAAAAGATGATCTTATTCTGGAAGTTGACGGCTGTAAATTTCGCAGTCGATGAAAGGCCGGTCTTAATGGCCGTCCAGGTCCCGTCGGCATTCTGCTTATAAAGAGAATTCCCGGCCGCGGCGATCTTCGTCTTCGATCCGTCATTCTTGATATAGAGAAAAAGATTCTTGATTAAGGGATTTCCGCTTATGGCCGATCCGGATTTTACATAGCCGAACCGCTTCGCGATGGCCCCGGAATCATCGATGATGGCATTCTCGAATAAAACCGCATATTTATCCGATAGATTCGCAGGGCTCTGCATCGTGTTCAAGCCCTGCGGTTCCTGGAATGTATAAGTCTTTAAGGCCATCTTAAAAATCCCTGTATTTCACCTTGCGGTTCCGCTCCCTCGCCGATCCGACAATAAGGGTCGCGCGCATTCTCTCAAAGTCGCGGTCCTCACGGGGCGTCAGGTCCCCATCGGCGGCCTTTATCTTGCAAACGGCCCCTTGGATCATTACCTCGTCCGGAAACGGCGAGATGTCGTTGACCGAAGAAAGATCGCTCAGCCGCTTCTGATAGTCGATATAGACGGCTTTACTGTTCCATGAATCATCCGGAGTATAATAGAAAGAGATTTTCGGAATATAGGAATTTGCGTTGGAGTCAAATACCCTGCAAATATAGGGAGTCCCGGAATTGGTTTTCCCATAAGTTTCTTCCTGCCATTCATCATCCCCGACCGGCTCGATGATTTGGTAAGACGGGGAATTGGTATAAGGCCTTCCGATCAGCCTTCCGAAATCGGAAGGAAGATCATAGGTTGCCGTATTAGCCGAAAGAGTGAGCGAATGTGTCTTTTTAAGCGGCCTCCAGTCGATCTCATGCCACAGCTCTGATTGAACGTCATTCAGTTTAGCCAGAATATCCTTCTCGTAGTAGGAAAGGTTGGCGAAGTCGGAAATCGTATCCTGCCTAAGCCTTTTTAAGACGGCGTTTACAAGCTCAAGCGCGGTCATACCGGGCCTTCCTCCCATCCCCGGGCGTTGCAGCCGGGGTTGAATTTCTCTTCAGCATACCAGTTCATGATCGTAAACTTCCCTCCGAATTCCCCACGGTCAAAGAGATAGCCGATCCCGGCCTCAAACCACCAATCATGAGCGAACCGGATCACCATCCCGACCCGGGGAAGGATAAGGGGAATTTTCCAGATAGTGGTCTTGATTATGTAAAGCTGAAAGGTAAAGATGCCATTCCAAAAGTTTTGCTCGACCGGCTTCATCATCCGGAATAAGCACCGCCATTTTCCGTTCCTCTTGAACCCTAACCGGATGTCTAAAAGGGAGATATGCCACTCCACGTTCACGCGAAGCCTTTCCGTGATCCATGAGCCGAAATTTCTCCAGAAATCGGAATTCATCTCAGCGTTATCCTCGACCCGAACCATGAAGCGCATAGAACCTCGAAAGTAAGCCTTGCTCCATCGGTAAGGCTTGCCCATCCGACAGCCTCAATCCCAAGGATAACAAGGGAAAAACACACGGCCAGTGGCCTGATGGCCGCGCGGGCGTCCACGATCCATTGGCTCGGAGTCCCTATCACGTCGCGGTTGAAGTATTTGATGTCCACTTCCTTAAGGCCGGAGACCGCGCTCATGAATTGGGGAAGAACCTCCGGCTTGGTCGCCGCAAGGCTCGCCGCCGTCCTCTCCGGGGTTTCCGCCTCCCCGGGGATAAACCTCTTTTTGATGAAATCCACGGCCGGCGGGATGATCAGCCCGCCGACAACCCCGATGATGTCAACGATAGGGATCCCAGTCACGGCTTCCTCCCATTGATCATAAAGTCTATTCGTTTCGTCAAGTGATCAATTGATCCTTGAATGCTCTCAAGCCTCTTATCAATGCTTTCATGAAGCGCATGGCAGACGATTTTATTCTGCATCTCGCATTCGAGTCGGTTAAGGCGTCGGTTAAAGCCGAACAGGGCCATAAGAGATCCTATCAAACCTCCACCTGCGCCTCCTCCAAGAGCTTCATAGTCCAGCGGCAATTTCTTTCTCCTTGTTTTCTTTTTTTCTTCTTCGCTCGATAACTTTGGCATACGGGCTCATGTATCCGTGATCATTGAGAACCAAAACCAGATCATATCTATCGGCGATCTTCTTTCTCCAGGAAATGTCCTTATAAGTGGCCGTGGGCCTCCTATCATCGTAGAGTTTAAGGTCATGGACTACATATTTGCCGGCCTTGATTTTCGGAGAAATTTTCTCCAGCCGGCTCAGCATCCCCGGAGAAACATCGTCGATTTCTTCGATGGAATATCTTTTTTTAAGCGGCATTGCACATCCGCACCGGGAGCAGAATATCCTCATTTGAATTGCATAATCAATCGGGGCTGTCTTCCACCACCCGGGCTCCACCCTCCATCCGGGAATCCTGAAGAGCATCCCCATTGCGGCCGCCACTTCGCAGAAATAGGCTCCGTTGGGATTGATGGACGCGGACCAGAATTTATTGATCCAGCAGTCATTGATGGCGGTCCACATATCATTCTTGTCCTCGCAGATCTCGTCGGCCGCCACTAAAACCGGATGATGCAGAACGTCTTCCCGGCTGTGATCATTCAGGAAAACGTTCCCGAAGGTTTGCGCTATCACGTCTCCGAGATGTTCCTTCCCCGGCGGAAAGGTTGACCATAGGCCGGTATTTTCCCATGGGATTTTCGAGCGGAGATATTCGCAGAATTTCTCGAATTCCGGATGCAAAAGCGGCTCTCCTCCCATTATCCCGACAATCCGGAGCTTCCCGGGTTGCTTGACATAATCCACCAGGGAATCGACGGCCCGCTTGAAGTGATCGAAGGAAAGAAAGTAGGGTTTCTCGAAGTGCCCTACAAGGCGGGTGCAGTTGGAGCACTGCCTGACGCAGGCGTTCGTCAGCTCAATCTGGATCGTTTCCATTCTCCTGATCGGTCTCATTGCCCAACCCCCCATGATTGAAGGACTTTCTTCATCAAGGCAAGCTTCTCATCAGCGGACATCGCGTAGGTATGATGGAAGTATTGATCCATTTCCCGGCCGTGCATAATCTGAAGGTCCTTAACGGTTGTGTGCTTAAGACCGAATCTGGAGATATTCCGGCTTACAAGGTAGTCATCCAAAAGATGCAGGGGGTCGATGATCCCGCTGGCCACCTCAGGGGGAGTCGGGAAAATGTTCCCGGCGGCCTCTTCAAGCGTCATATCATCGAGCGGATGCCATAGATCCAAGCACCAGTCCGAACCGGCGGCGAACCAGTTTCCCTCGGCGATGAACCGACCGTCGCGGAGGAAATACTTATCGGCCCTGAACCGGTTCAGGCTCATATCCTTCGCACTAAAAACAACCGTGTCTTTGTGAACCATGCTCGTCACGTCAAAGAGATCCGGCCGGATCAGCGCGTCTGCGTCGATGTAAAGATTCCAGTCATAATTCCTGCCGAGTTCATAGATCTGGAATTTCTCATAACAAGGCGGAAATCCAGGGAATTTCCTCTCCGAAATAACGTTAAACTCAGCCCCTATCTTATGGGCATGAAGCTTAAGCAGAGGAAAAGTCAGATCCGTTATCTCCTTCGGGTAGTTGTCCACTACCAGCGTCCAAAGCGCCTTTTTCATGATTCAGCCCTCCTTTTTTGATTCTGCCTCTTTTTCTACTTTTCCCCCTTTTTACCGGAAAATCCCGGCCCTCACGCTCAGCGGGAAGGCCGGGGCCGGCCGCCGAAAAAGGAGGTAAAACGGCGGACCCGCTCGATCCCGTGGTCTTTTCTAGGGCAAAAAGATCCGGATGCCGCAGGAAGTGTTTTACGTGCTCCTCCTTTACTTCGCAGTATGGCGAAAACCGGTATTCGACCGGAAAAGCATCCGCCTCGGTCATATAGCCGGCCACGGTGAAGTCTTTTTTGGGTCCGATGTATCTAAGGATCATAAGGATCTCACCGTCTCTTCTTCTTCCGTTTTGAAAGCTTTCTAAGTGTTTTCGCTAAGTTCGCCTGCCTCTTGGTTTCGGTGGAGGCCTTGCTCCCTGGTTTTGTCACCTCTTCGGCATATTCCGCCACGCTCATCCCGGCGCGGTTGGCCTTCTCGGTGAATTCCCCCGGGTGCTTAATCGCCTTAGCGATCCACATCCCCGGCCTTCCCGCCAATTTTCATCCCCCCTTTCTTTTCTTCCGGCTTGCTTTCTTGGGTTTCCATCCATGCTCGACGGCCAAAAGAAGCCGGATTTGGGCCGCCGCCTTCTTAGGCGTAGTCGCCTTAGCCTTCACCCCGCTCGGGGAGGAGACCGAAACCCGGCCTCCCTCCACTTTTTTAATCACCCAAGGCATCTTTTACGCCTGCATCGCATAGAGAACGACGAGATTGATCGTCCCATTCGCCGCCGTAGCCGCATTGGCCGCGATGGTAATATCGATCGTGTCCTCCGCCGTGTAGGTATATCCGATTGAGTTGGCCGCCTGGGATGCTCTCGCCACCCCGCCCGCCTGAGCGACGTTGCTGGCATTGATGAAGCGGTTTGCGGCGTCCCCGTCCCCGACGCTCATTGTGATCGTCGGTGAAGCATTAGTGTCCAGGTCGGTCGAGTTCAGGATCACGTCCAGGATAACCGCCCCCTTGGGAACAGTGACCATCTGGATTACGTTACCCGCGACCAGCATATTCGCGGCATCATTCACCGCGAACGTTCCGACCACCGAGAGGGCTCCGTTATCCCCTCCCCTGGCCGGCTTCGCGGGAGTTGTGCATCTCGTTGAATAATAAGTTGTCGGCATCTTTCTCCACCTCTCTGACCAGGATTGTTCCCGGGAGGGCGCAGCCTCCCGGGGTTAAGGTTAGTCTGTCGCGATATAGGTATCGATTGAGATCACCCCATAGTCCTCGCTGTTGAATTTCGGCTTAGCGACCGCCATGATAACCCCTGTTGCGAATCCGGCCTTCCGGTTGTAGTCGAACGCCTTCTCCTCCCAGGTCGGGTATTTATGAACCCCGATCGCCAGGGCCTGGGCCCCGCAGAAAAGCGCCCGGGCCCCGTTCAGGTTGGACGCAGCCCCCCAGTTGGAATAGGTCTTGATCCTCTCGTATTCGTAAAGGATCACGCCATCCCAGATTCCGAGAGCCCCGGAGAAGATCGGGTTCTTATCACCTCGGATGTTGGCTTCACGCTGAGCCTGCTGCCATTCATTGCTCGCCTTGATGGCTTTCGCCTGGTAGGGATGGAGGAAGCAGACATACATCTCCCTTCCATCCACCGTGATCGGCCGGATCTTGGATTCCGCTCCTCCGATCGTGGCAAGCTGGGCCTTGCGCTTGGCGATGCTGATCAGGGTTGTGGACATGGTTGAATTGGTGTTGATCGTGGCGTCGCTGGTCGCGTAGTTCGTGGCATTAACCGCCCCATAAACCACGCGGTTGGCCGTAGGCGAAGCCGAAAGGGCATCTACGCATAGAGTGTCGATCTTCTTGGCCAGCCAGTCGGAGAGGGCCGCCTTTGCGTCGGATCTCATATCGACAGCCGCGCTCTGTTCGGAAAGCCTCCCTGCGAGTCTTACGGCATGAACGTATTCCTTCAGGTTCGCGCTCATATCGTAGTAAACCAGGGCCTCTTCATTCCCTTCGAGAACTCCATCATCCTCGACTCCGCTTCCAGTGAGAGGAACCATCAGGGAAATATTGAAAGTCTTCCCCTTTTCCTTCTTGAAAGCGTCCGTGAAGTAAACGACGGCGTTATAGTCGTCGTTTCTTTTGTTCATGAATTTCGCAAAGAAAATCTGCCGGATCGCGGCGATCCAGGTTTCCTTCGCCCATAACTGTTTGCTTGTGGTAGGTCCGGTTGTATCGGCCATTGGGAATCACCTCCGTTAGTTTTTTCTGAGTTTTTGTCCTAACAAACCCAGGGGTTACGGTCCTGACCGCCTGACCGCTGACGGGGGTGTCACCCGATGGCCTTTTTACGAGGTAGGCCGCTCGATGTGGCTTTTACGGGGAGCCTAATCCCGAATTATTTCCCGATCGCTTACGGGGATCGGTCTATCTTCACGCTCCCTTAAGAGAGCCTTGATCCGTCTTCTCCTTTGTCGCTCGCTCTTCTCGTCATAGAAAGCGGGGCATTCACGGCGCCGATCATAAGCTCCGCAGAACGGCCCGCAGGATCTTGAAACGGCGCAGAATTCGCCTCTGATTTTATTCTCCTGGTATATTTCCATAATCATTCCATTGCAAGAAGCCTTCTCCTCGTCTTCTCGGGAAGCTCGGCCCAAGCCGTCGGGGAAAGCTTTTTGGCCTCCTCGAGCGTTATGCCGATATCGTCCGTTCTCCTGCTTTCAGCGACTTTAGATAGCGACGGGGAAGCTTCTTTGGCGCTCTCGAATCTCTTTACCACTTCCTGCCGGCCCTCGGTCCTGGCTCTCTCCAAAATCCTGTCCATCTGGGCCATCATGCCGTGTTTATAGACGAATTCGGCCGGGTCGGGGGATTTCAGGAACATTTCCATTAGAAACGGGTCCCTCTGCATCTGCGGAAGGAATTCGCTTACAACCTCGTCATAGTTCTTCCATCTCTGCCTCGCCTTTTCCTCGCATAGCTCCGCCCGGATCCTCCTGTTTTCGGCCTCGATCGGCCCCATCGCTTCTTGTAGGATCGGCTGGACCAGCGGCTTCAGCGCGGCCACGTCCGGATCCTCTTCTCTCTGCTGTGAAGCCGCCTGCTGTACCGGCTGGTTGAATTTGGCTTGAAACGTCTGCCATTCGATCAGCCGATCAAGCTCCTGCCGCCTGCGCCTCTCTTCGGATAAAGCCTTATTCAGGTTTTCAATCTGGGATCTAAGCTTGACAAGCTCTTCCGGCTCCTTGGCCGGCTCCTTGGCCTGGGGCTCAGGTTCTTTCGCCGGCGGAGATTCATCCTCCGGCTTAAAAAACCTATCCTCGTCCTGCGCGATTTCA
>Ga0101944_10007549_pt1 | contig 10824 bp, 18 predicted proteins | sample DewCreD2012metaG_FD_75245 | JGI IMG/M metagenome (GOLD analysis project Ga0101944, IMG submission 75245) | Hot spring sediment bacterial and archeal communities from British Columbia, Canada, to study Microbial Dark Matter (Phase II) - Dewar... ...
ATAAGGTTCCCAGGTTCTACACTTTTCTACACAGCTTAGTCCAAAAATGCTTTTATGCTGATGTCTTCATCTATTTCAGGCCAGTAAATTCCATACCCTGCAGGAGAAATCCTATAATTGCCAAGCTGTTTTTTGGTTGCACCAGAAAGCCGGGGGAACCAGGCGACAGGAATTGCCACCTCTCGTCCGTCGCTTAAACAAGCTGTAATTGTATCCCTGCCGATTTTCAGCTTTACGATTGCAGGATAGCTTTTACTTTTTTTTGCCGGCAAACTCATCCCATTTCTCCATCAATAATTTACGATTATCCTTTATGGTTAAAATTATCCTTCGTTGTTCTACAGGGGAAAAACCATAGGAAAACTCCACCGACAACTCAGGAAGCCAAACCTTCATTTCACCATTATTGCCGGTAACATGAATGTGGCGGGGTTCATTCCCTTCATTCGTATAGAAATGAAAGCGATATCCATATTTCCTGAAAACAGTAGGCACAGAATGTATTCCCTGAAAAACCCATTAAAGATATAAATTGCTGTCTTGCCCAAGTCAATAAAAAATGGTGGGGGCTGCAAGCTGAAGGCAACATACTTCTTTCGTGATGCCATTCTATGCACGCGTTTAATAAGCGGTAAAGACAAGCAAAAGATGCCCGCCAAAAACCGGATTTCAGCTTACGTTTGAATAACCTCTGTCTTTACCGCAAGGCAAGAGAATTATCATGCCTGCGAAAGCCCGCATGACAAAACGGATCACCCAAAACAAGGTAAAGGGGACGGTTCAAGGTAAAGGGGACGGTTCTATTTTTTGACAACGATGAGGTGTTTTGTGAGGGTGAAGGCATGCCGAGAACAGCGCGAATAGCACCAATAAATTATGTATATCACGTCATGACCCGGGGCAATAATCGGCAGAGCGTCTTCAAGGATGATGAGGATTATAGCCGCTATCTTGAAATTCTCAGGCAGTACAAGCTGAAATATAAATTCAAGCTTTACCATTATGTCCTGATGCGTAACCATGTGCATTTGGTTTTGCAACCCTCGGATCATGGGGGTTCTCTTGCCGAAATCATGAAAGGCATAAATTTATCCTATGCCTATCACTACAAGAAGAAGTACAAGCATGTTGGGCATTTCTGGCAGGACCGGTATAAAAGCATCATCGTGTCGGAGGATGAATATCTTCTATCGTGCGGCAGTTATGTAGAGTTGAATCCGGTACGTGCGCGCCTGGTAGATGACCCCAGGGAATACACGTGGAGCAGTTACCACTGGTACGCCCATGGTGCGTATAATCCGGTTGTGGACACGCAGCCTGCGTATCAAGGCCTTGGGCGCAATGCAGGGGAGCGGCAGCAGCGGTACCGATGATTTGTGAAGGGGATGTTGGAAGAGAAAAAAGCGATGAAAGGAGAGATGGAGCGGAAGCTTGTATATGGGGGCAGTGAGTTTATCGGAACGCTCAGCCGAAAGCATACAATCGCAGGGCACGTGCGATCCATTGGCAGGCCGAGAAAGCAATCGGATGACGATAAATAGAACCGTCCCATTATTCCGCAGTCAAGATAGGTGTGCTCGGTGCTGTAGGAATAATGTTTCAGCCGTATAAGCTCACGCATCTTTGCAAGCATCTCCGCCGGGTCTTTTGCAGAAGCATTTTTATCGTGAGCATTATTCGGAGATACTGTTTTGTTGTTTCCGGAGAGAAACTGAGCAGTGTACATCCGTACCGCTTCTTCAGCCTGCCGGAGCTGCCAATCGGCAAGCTTTTTCTTTGTTTCCATCTCCTTAAGAAATTGCTCAATCCGTATATCCAACGACAAATTCTCGTTCCTGTTTCCAAAGGACAGAAACCGGCTTGCCCACAAGGCATAAAAAGGAATATTTTTTTCTGGAACCAGGCCGCGGCTGAGCAAATAATTCTGAAATTCCGGCAATAGCTTTTGGTCTCTCATATTGTTTTGCCATCCAAACCATGATATGCGTATTTCGCATATCATTATATTAGTCATATTTTAAGAATACGGCAATAATAAAAAATTGACAATCATATTAAAACGCTCTAATTGATTTTATAAAACCATCATATTCGTTTCATCAATCAGGTGTTCGTAGATTAATTGTTAGGCGACATATTGCCTGACAAATAAGAAAGGAGAGAATCTATGAAGAAACAATTTGCGATTGAAACGGTATTTGTGCGTTTCTTTCTGATAGTAATTTTATCTGGTTGTAGCAAAAGCACCGAGACCTACTATCCTCTGAAGGAAGGGAGAACGTGGGAATATCAGATGGCCGCTGGGTCAATGTTTGGCAGTAAAGGTACTGCTAAAGTAATTTTGACAAACTTTGCACCTCGTGAATTAAAAGGAAAGAAGGTAACACCACAAAAAGTAGACGCAGGCGGTCAGAGTTATTTTACTTTTATTTCTGAAGATGCTGAGGGCATTTACGAATTTGCGACACAACCACCTGGGGCTGTGGACCCAGAAATCAAAGCAAATCCAAATTGAACAGGATGAAAGAATTCAGTCGATTCAATCTGAATTCGAATGCCATTACAATTTTGACCCTTATATTTTGGATTGGTTGCCATGCCATCAATATCGACTGGTTTAAATTGAATCGGGACGAAGTAAACAGATTTAAAACCAAGTTTTTCTAATTCATTAATTAATTCTTCACTGTTAATAAATGGAGAACCAATAATTTGAAATGGTTTGCCAGTCCCTCTTCCTTCAGAGACATTTGTTGCTTCAATAAGACAAGTACCAGGGTAAATCAAAGCTGTCCAGAAATCAGTGATATTTGGTGATGGGTTTATCCAGTCTAAACCAGTTTCAGGGAAATACATATTTCTTTTCCAGCCTTCGGCTTCGATAACATTAAGTCTGGCTTTCTTACCAGTTTTCTGTTCAATTAAATCATTGAAGTATAGTGCGAGCTCTCCAATCGTCATTCCATGTTGAATTGGAATAGGAGCAATTCCAACAAATGATTCAAAATCTTTTTTAACAATGGGACCATCAACATCAACTCCTCCGATTGGATTAGGTCTATCGCAAACGATAAAATCGATATTATTTTCTGCTGCTGCTTCAAGACATAGATAGAGTGTTGAGATATAAGTATAAAATCTTGCACCTACATCCTGAATATCATAAATGAGAACGTCAATGTCTTTTAAAATTTCTGGAGTTGGTTTATTGATTTTCCCATAAAGTGAGTAGACCGGAATTCCTGTCTTTTCATCAATTGTAGTTTCAATTTTTTCTCCAGCTGGGGCTTTGCCTCTAAATCCGTGTTCAGGTCCAAATGCAGCCATCACTTTGACTTTTTTTGATTCAAAAAGATAGTCTACCAGATGTTTTCTCTTATTTAATAAACTTGTATGATTTGCAATGATTCCAACTCTTTTGCCTTCAATTAAATGAAAATACTCGTTAACTAATCTCTCATTACCCAGTCTGACTTTTTGTTGAGCAAAAGTGAAAGTGGTAAGAAAAAAAATTAATACTAAAATGTAATTAATAGTTTTCATCTTTTCTTCCGCCAGTTACTGAAAATTTTCCAGGCAGCAATAGTCATCCCATCCCAGATTTTATTTGATGTAATTAAATTTTCAATTTCATCCTCACTTAAAAAATGAATCATAAATTCTTCAGTTTCATCTGGAGTTGAAAACTTCTTGTAGAGTTTATTGGTGAAAAAGACAGTACAGATTTCATCAGAAACTCCGTTATATGGAGAGAAGAAACCGATTTTGATTAATTCATCACTCCCAAAACCGGTTTCTTCTTCAAGTTCCTTTTTTGCGTTGGTAATTTCATCTAAACCTTTTGATATTGAACCGCAGGGGAATTCAATACTGGTCATTTCATTTAGATAGCGATACTGCTCAACAAGAATAAATTTTCCATTCATTTCGGGAATTATCATTGTTGAGCCTTCAGTGTGAACATAGTGATACTCATTGGTCTTGAGATTACCATAGTCAAAAATATCAAGGTAATATGACCAGTATTTATTCTCAAAAATTTTTTTAGATGAAATTTTTTTCCAGCGCTTAAGCAATTCATTAACCTAAAAGTTCATGTTGTGAGAAAAAATGATTAATCTCTTTCAAAGCATTTTCACGAGAATCACTTCCATGGACAATATTTTCTTGAATACTTGTTGCATAAAGTTTTCGTATAGTTCCTTCTTCGGCTTTAGCAGGGTCAGTTGCACCAATTAATTTTCTGAATTCCTCAACGGCGTTTTCCTTCTCGAGTACCATAGGAACACAAAATCCAGATGTCATATATTCAACAAGATCATTGAAAAAAGGTCTTTCTTTGTGAACTGCATAAAAGCCGCGAGCACTTTCTTTTGAAAGTCGAATCATTTTCATACCGATGATTTTAAATCCCGCAGCTTCGATTTTTTCAATTACTTTTCCAATTAAATTTCTTTGAACGCAATCAGGTTTCAAGATAGCTAATGTTCTTTCCAATTTTTACTCCTCATTTTTTTGACTTTGATTGATTCTTTTTAATAGTTTTTCTTAATGACTTTTTAGTCGTTCGTGATTTTGTAGTTTTAAGAGTTTGCTTTGCTTTAATCTTATCCAGAACTTTTTTCACAGTGATTCCAATTTCAGCAGGACTTTCAACAACATAAATACCAGCTTTTCTCATCGCTTCCATTTTTTCTGCAGCTGTTCCTTTTCCACCAGAAATTATCGCACCGGCATGACCCATCCTTCTACCAGGAGGAGCTGTTCTGCCAGCAATAAATCCGATGACTGGTTTTTTCACATATTTTTTTATAAATGCTGCTGCCTCTTCTTCAGCTGTTCCACCAATCTCACCAATCATTACAATGGCTTCGGTGTTTTTATCTTCGTTGAAGAGTTTGATTATATCTGTAAATTTTGAGCCAATCACAGGATCACCACCGATTCCGACACATGTTGATTGTCCAATCCCGAGATCGGTTAATTGTTTGACTGCTTCATAGGTAAGGGTTCCACTTCTGGAGATTATTCCAACCTTTCCTTTTTTATGAATGAAACCTGGCATAATTCCAACTTTTGCTTCACCAGGAGAAATAACACCAGGACAATTTGGTCCAATTAATCTTACATTCATATCTTTTAATACATCATACACTTTAATCATGTCTTTAGCAGGAATTCCCTCAGTAATACAAACAATAACTTTTATCCCGGCAAAAGCTGCCTCAAGAATTGCGTCTGGTGCAAATTGAGGCGGAACAAAGATTACGGATGTATCCGCTTTAGTTTGATTTACTGCTTCTTGAACTGTATTGAAAATTGGTATTCCATTGAATGTTTGTCCACCTTTTCCAGGGACAACACCAGCAACAACATTGGTTCCATATTCTACCATTTGTTGAGTATGAAAGGAACCTTCGCTGCCAGTTATTCCCTGAACCAAAACACGGGATTTTTTATTAACCAGAATGCTCATTGTTTATTCCCTTTTTAATTTTATTAAATTTTTTTTCTATGAAATAACTAATTTGAAAAAGTAATTCTTCTTTGAAAAAATTCGACATAAATTGAATTCCAATTGGAAGTCCTCTGGAATCAAATCCCACAGGAACATTTATAGCTGGTATTCCTGCAAGATTTGCCGAAGTAGTATAGATATCACTTAAATACATTGAAAGTGGATCGTCTGTTTTTTCACCAATCTTAAAAGCAGTTGTTGGTGTTGTTGGTGAAATAATTAAATCAACATTTTGAAAGGCTTCAATAAAATCATTTTGAATTAATCTTCTTACTTTTTGGGCTTTAAGATAATAGGCATCGTAATATCCAGCTGAAAGGACAAAAGTACCGAGCATTATTCTTCTTTTAACTTCCGTTCCAAAATATTCATTGCGAGTTTCTGTATAAAGCTCTTTAATTGTTTTCGGGTTATTAATTCTTGTTCCATATTTCACACCGTCAAATCTTGAAAGATTTGATGAAGCTTCAGCTGTTGTAAGTAAGTAATAATCAGCTATCGAATATTTCAAATGAGGTAATGATATTTCTTTGACTTCAAATTTATTGACTTTCAAAAATTCAACTACTTCAAAAATCCTGTTTTTAATTTCATCATCCAGACCTTCTTTGAAAAATTCGATTGGTATTCCAAATCTTAAACTCTCAGGAATATTCTCAATCGTTTCAGAAAATTTTGGAACGGGTTGGGATGAACTTGTGCTGTCTTTTTCATCGTAACCAGAAATTACTTCAAGTATTTTTGCCAGTGTTTCAGTATCTCTGGCAATTGGTCCAATGCAATCGAAAGATGAAGCAAAAGCCACAAGACCATATCTGGAAACTCTGCCGTAAGTTGGTTTAAGTCCAAATACACCACAAAATGCTGCCGGCTGTCGAATAGAACCACCAGTATCTGAACCTAATGCAGCATCACACATTTCTACTGCAACTGAAACAGCCGAACCACCACTTGAACCACCAGGAACTCGAAGAGTATCAAATGGATTTTTCACTGTACCAAAAGCAGAGTTTTCATTTGAAGAACCCATAGCAAATTCATCAAGGTTTGTCTTTCCTATGATAATGGCACCTTCTTTCAAGAGTCTTTCGATTGCTGTTGCATCGTAAAGGGATATAAAATTTTCTAAAATTTTTGAGGCACAGGTCAGACGTTTGTTTTTAATTGCAATATTATCTTTGATAGCAACAACAAGTCCTGCTAACTTTCCAGCTTTTTTACCACTAAGGATTTTTTCCTCTAACTCTCTGGCTTTTCTAATAGATTCCTCTGGAAAGAATTCAAGGAATGCATTCAGAGATTTCTTTTCCTCAATATTCCTGAGATATTTTTCGACCTTTCCAACAATCACAAACTATCCCGCAGTGCAATTATTTCTTTTCGGATTCTTCTTTCTTCTGTGATATTTTTTCGGGTTCTTCTTTAATCTCTTCTTCAACTTCTCTCATTGCTTTTTTGAATTCACGAATTCCTTTGCCAATACCTTGAGCAAGTTCAGGAATTTTCTTTGAACCGAATAAAATAATTATTGCGAGAATTATTACAATTAATTCTCCAGTTCCAAGTCCAAACATTTTATAACCCTTTCATTTATTTAAGATTGATTCAAAAATTTTAAGTCCGTCTGTATTTCCAAGAATTTCTTCACTGCAACGTTCAGGATGGGGCATTAAACCAAATACATTACCGGTTTTATTACAAATGCCCGCAATGTTATCAACTGAACCATTAGGATTTGAGTTTTCATCAACATTACCAAATTCATCACAATATTTCAAAACTACTTGATTGTTATCATAAAGTTCCTTCAAACCTTCTTCATCAATTATATAATTTCCTTCACCATGTGCAATTGGCATTGTTATAACTTCATCTGGTGAATATTTCCGGGTAAAAATAGAACTGTTATTGATGACTTTGAGATTTTGATTATAACATTGAAACTTCAACGATGTATTTTTAGAAAGAACTCCAGGCAATAATCCACTTTCACAGAGAATTTGAAATCCGTTGCAAATCCCGAGAACGATTCCACCATTATTAGCAAATCTGACTACTTCTTTCATAATTGGTGAGAATTTTGCAATTGCTCCAGTTCGCAAATAATCACCATAAGAAAAACCACCTGGTAAAATTACAACATCGCAATCCTTTAAAGAACTTTCTTTATGAAACAAAAAAACTGTTTCTACTCTCAATACAAATTTTAAAAAGTAGTAAGTGTCATAATCACAATTTGAGCCTGGAAAAATAACAACACCAAATTTCATAGTTTTTCTAATTCGAAGTAATAATCCTCTAAATGTGGATTTGCAAGGAGTAAATCACAAATTTTATTGACTTTCTTTCGTGCTTCCAGTTCTTCAAGTTCTTCAATATCCAGTTCAATGTATTTATCGACTCTAACATTCTTTATGTTTTCAAAGCCGAGTGATTTAATTCCAAGTTCAACTGCTTTCCCTTGAGGATCTAATATTGTTCTTCTTCTTTTAATAAATATTTTTGCCTTAAACATTATTAATCTCTTCAGAATTCAACTCGGGCTTGACTAACTTGTATGTTGATTTCACTAACGATCTGATAAATCCAAATAAAATATAAATAAGCAGTAAGAAAATAATTGCTCTTCCTTTTGACAGAATAGCAACAAAGAGAGAGAGAATCATAAATGAAACCAGAATGAAATTTTTCTTCAATCCTTCTTTAGTAAGTTTTGGGAAAGCTTCATATCGAATTTTGCTTATCATTAAAAATCCAATAGCAATCGATAAAAGTATGAAATAAAAACCAGTCCAGTTAATAAATTTGCCAATAGAATTATCATAAAAAGTAAGTATAAACGAAGCAACTGTCATCGCTCCAAGAGGACTTGGTAAACCCGAAAAATGAGATTTATCAAAACCAATCAACTGAACATTAAATCTTGCAAGACGAAGAGCAGCAGTGATAAGATAAAAAGCTGAAATTAGAACACCAATTTCAAGAAACACATAGAGTTTAATTTTATAAATCAGAAATGCTGGTGCAATTCCAAAAGAAACCAAATCTGATAATGAATCGAGTTCTACTCCAAACTCACTTGCAGAATTTGTTATTCTGGCAGCAAGGCCATCAAGGGCATCAAAGAGTCCGGCAAGAATTATCAATACAGAAGCGTAATAAAAATTGCCTTCAGAGGAATTGATGACTGAAAGGAAACCACAGAACATATTCATTATTGTGAAGAGATTAGGAATAATTGATTTTGTAACTCTAAGTCTCATTTTTCTTCATTGAAAATTGCTAAAATTGTTTCGCCTGCATAAACATTATCTTCAGGTTTTACTTTGATTGTTGCATTCTTGGGAAGAAAAACATCAACACGACTACCAAATTTAATCATCCCAAATCTTTCACCGGCTCTAACATCTTGACCAATTTTTAGGTCTGTTACAATTCTTCTTGCTACAAATCCTGCAATTTGAGTGAATTTGATTTTTCCGAATTTTGAATTAATACCAATTGACATTCGTTCATTGTTCAAAGAAGACTTTTCTTCAAAAGCCACGAGATATTTACCAGGATGATACTTAAGATATTCAACTTTACCAGAGATAGGTATTCGATTAACATGGACATTCAAAGGCGACATAAAAATCGCAATCCTGTAACATTCGGATTTTAGAAATTCATCATCGTAAGTTTGAATAACAGAAATAACTTTACCATCGGCAGGTGAGATAAGAAGATTTTCTCCAGCAGGCGTATTTCTCTCAGGGTCACGGAAAAAATTGAGAGTAAAACCCATGAGTAAAATTCCTGCACCAGCGAGAGAATACTTCAGATATGGGTTTGTGACAAAAATGCCAATTGCAATTAGTATAAATGAGAAAATTGCAACAATACCTACAGTTGAATATCCATATTTTGTAATCATAATCACACTAATTTAACATTTTTTGAAAGGTTATAAAAAAATATTCAAAAGTAATTTATACAATCGAATTAAAAGTTAATTGATTTTTTGAGTTGAAGAATTGTTTTGAGTGAAGAGTACTTTAATTTTTGGATAATAGATTAAACTATTAATTGTTTGAGAAGATAAAAATTTTTGAAAAAAATTGACTTAAAAATTAGTTTTCCATAAGTTTCAATTAGCAAAAGAAAGGGAATATTTTTTGCAAAATGGGAAGCTAAATATTTCACCAACCTCCGTAAATCCTCAAGCCAAAAATCACAAGCCGAAACTGCATTATTTAGAAATAACTGAACTGCGAGTTAATCATTACAGTAACAAATTAAAAAGTCTGTATTATTTAAGACATTATTATGATACTCATTTGCTTGAGATAAGACAAGATACCAGAACTATACAAGAATTACTTGTCCAAAATTCTGTAAAAACAATAATGATATACACTCACGTTTTGAACAGAAAATTAGGAGTTAACATCGCCATATGACTAAAATACATTAAGGAGGTGGTTATGTCTAATTTTATTCCAGATTGTTTTTGGACTTATAATTGTGGCGCAAGAGATTATGATTTCTCTGCAATTTGGGGAAATTTAACTGTTCAAAGAAAAAATCTTCAATATATTCGAATCACACTTTATTATTGGAATGAAATTGATGGTTGGAAAACCAAATCAAAAACTTTTGTTCCTACAAACCCTCCGACTTCTGATCCTTTTACCTTTTATGCCCAATTATATCTCAATTGGTGTAAGGGTATTCAAAATTGTTATCAAGCATATTTTGTAAAGAAGTATAAATTCAACACTTTAGTTGAAATTATTTATGGTGGAAATGGTCAGAAACTGGTAATAGATGAGTATTTTTACGATAGTGATTCAGTTTCTACTAACCTTAAGTATTGTAAAACCGATCCATTTTATAATGAAACACATCCTTCTTGTACTAATGAATTGCCTAGATGTTAAAGATGAAAGGAGCAGTTATGAAAAAATTATTATTCACCATATTGATTATATCATTGAACCTTAACGCTCAAACGTATATTAATAAAAATTGGGTATTATTTAACAAAAATAATTCACCGTTACTTTCGAATAGTATTAACGCACTTTTTATAGATGATGATGGTGGATACTGGATTAGTTCTGTCGGAGAAAATAATAGAGGATACCTTCAATTATTCAAAGATGGCTTATGGCTAACATTTGATTCAAGCAACTCGCCATTAAATACATGGGGCTGTCCAAAAAGTAAGGAACGATAATTGCGTTAAGAATAGAATTAGTCAAAGAAATAAAGGAAAAAGTAAATGGATTATACACTTTTTGGCGAAAATGCGAAGGAAGATT
>Ga0101944_10007550_pt1 | contig 10824 bp, 5 predicted proteins | sample DewCreD2012metaG_FD_75245 | JGI IMG/M metagenome (GOLD analysis project Ga0101944, IMG submission 75245) | Hot spring sediment bacterial and archeal communities from British Columbia, Canada, to study Microbial Dark Matter (Phase II) - Dewar... ...
CGTCAGTGCCAGGGCCTTCGACCGCGGGGGAGGAGTACTGCTGTGCTCATCGTTTTCCAAAACCCTGGCGCCCGGCTACCGGGTGGGCTGGATCGCTCCGGGGCGCTATCAGACCGAGGTGGAGCAGATCAAGCTGATGACGAACATCTCGACACCGACTCCCACCCAGCTGGCCGTGGCCGAATTTCTCACGAGCGGTGGCTACGACCGGCACCTGCGCAAGCTGTGTCGCATTTACGCCTCACAGACGGCCCGCATGGCCGAGGCCGTGGGCCGGCACTTCCCTGAGGGAACGCGGGTTTCGCACCCGGAAGGGGGCCATTTCCTCTGGGTGGAGATGCCCGACGGAATCGATTCCTTTTCGCTTTTTCACCAGGCCATGGCCCATGGGATCAGCATCGCCCCGGGTCCCATCTTCTCCGCCACGGGGAAGTACGCGAACTGCATCAGGCTCAACGCCTCATCCTGGTCCGGGAGGGTGGAGCAGGCCATCGAGACCTTGGGCCGCCTGGCCAGGGAAATGGGGTCACCCGCCAGGAGGCTGTCCGAGAAAGGTCATTTCGAGCGATAGCGGGAAATCTCGCTCGCGGTACTGCCTCGACTTTTCGCGATTTCTCTCTTCGCCATGATCCGTTCGAAATGACAACGAGGGGTTCACGGACAGCCTCCTGTCAACGCCGGGCGCAACTCCTCAACCGGCCGCCGGCGCCCTGGCTCCAGCTTGGGGACCAGCTTGTTACGCCCGCGTCTACTGTTGCCGCAGACCCCTTCGCGCCTCCATGCGGGCCTTGAGCCTCGGGAATCGGTCGATGTCGGTGTGGGGGAGGAAGAGCGAGGCGACGTAGTGGTCCATATAGGACGGCGTGTCGGAGAGCTCGAAGCTGGTCATCTTTTTCGTCACTTCGACCACGTCCCGCCGCAGCCGGTTGGTGAGGGAGCCCATGCGGCATCCCAGGAGGGAACCGTTTCCGATGTAAGTGATCTTTTCGGGGTCCATTTCGGGAAGGAGGCCTATGACCATGGCTTTCTCCAGGTCCACGTAGCTTCCGAATCCCCCCGCCAGCACAACCTTCTCGATGCTCTCGAGGGTGAGCCCCACCTCCTCGAGGAGGGTCTGGTATCCGCTGAAGATGGCTCCCTTGGCCCGGATCAGGTTGTCGATGTCGTTTTCATTGAGGGTGATGTCACGGTCGATCTGGGTTTCGTCGGCCCAAGCCAGGACGTACTCCCAGACGCCTTCGTTTTCGCGGATGCGCGGGGTCTTCAGGTCCCTGTGGTATTTACCGCGGCCGTCGATGATGTCGAGCTCGAGGAAGGTGGCCACGATGCTGATGAGCCCCGACCCGCAGATGCCTTTGGGCCGGGCATTGCCGACGGTGATGAGCATGGGCTCGAGGCTGACCGGGTCGATGGAGAAATCCTCGATAGCCCCCCTGGCGGCCCGCATGCCGAACTGCAGCCCCCCTCCCTCGAAGGCGGGTCCGGCGGAGCACGCCGCGCAGGCGAACCAGTCCCGGTTGCCCACCACGATTTCGGCGTTGGTTCCGATATCCAGATAGAGGGTGAGCGCTTCGGTGCGGTAGAGACCGGCCCCCATGACGCCGGCCACGATATCGCCGCCCACGTAGCTCGATATGGCGGGGTAGACGAGGGCGGTCACGTGGTCGCCGAGCTCCAGTCCGAGGGTCGATGCGGTGATGGGCGGATACAGCGTGGCTGCCGGCACGTAGGGCGCATAGCGGATGTAGCGCGGGTTGATCTTGAGGAACAGCTGGGTCATGGTGGTGTTGCCGGCCAGGGTGATGCTCGAGATCTCCTCGAGGCTGACCTTGGAGTCTTTGACGATCCGCCGGATGATGGTGTTGATGGTGGCGATGACGACCTGGTGGAGCTTCTCCAGACCGCCGGGCTTTTCGGCATACACGATGCGGCTCAGCACATCCTCGCCGTAGCTGATCTGCCCGTTGAACTCGCCGTGCTGGGCCAGGACCTCGCCGCTGATGACGTCGATCAGTTGGCCGTAGACCGTGGTGGTCCCGATATCCACCGCGATGGCGAAGTTGCGTGCCGTGGTGTCGCCCGGCTCGATATTGATGATGTGGGTCTTTCGGCCGGGCTGAACGGGACGAGCCAGCGTAGCGGTCACCTTGAAACCGCTCGACCGCAGCAGGTCCGGAATCTTACGGATCACTGGAAGCCGCGCCACCAGTCGATGCTCGTTGTGCTTGGCCTTGAGGAAGCTGATGAGCCGGGTCACATCGGGCAGCCGGTCGCTCTCGCTTGGCGGAGGCAGCTCCAGGTAGCGCTTTTCCACGGGCGGAATGAAGAGCCCCTGCTCCTTGAGCGACTCGAAGTCCACCTCGTGAACGCGGGCCGTCCTGCGTGGAGTGGCCAGCCGGTTGAGAACACCGGCGTCCACCTCGGATTCCACGGGAATCCGCACCGAGAGATCGCCGCGAACGCAGCTCTGGCAGGCCAGCCGATAGCCCTTGGCCACGTCCTGCGCGCTCAGCTTATCCGTGATGCCCCCTTCGACGCTTCCTGCCTCGATGATCACCCGGCATTTGCCGCACACACCCGCCCCGCCGCACGACGCATTGACGTGAACGCCGGCCTCCATGGCCGCGCGAAGGAGAACTTCGCCATCGGATACCTTGACCGCCTTGTTGTGGGGCTGAAAAACCACTCGATACTCACTCATGGAGGTTATCCTTTCCTGGCGCATCATCATGCCCGAGGGCAAGAAAGTCATGAGGCGGTTCCGGAGTGAACCGCGATTCCAGCACATGTTCGAGCGAGCAAAATATAATGGCCTGGATTCCTTTGCAAAGCGCTAAATCAATCGCCAAAGGGAAGATTTCGGGGAAGATTTTAGAGTTGACATGAACCTCTCGGTTTGGAGAGAATAGTTACATGTCAATTCTGCATGAATGGAGACGACGGAGACGTCCTGATACAATACTGATGTGATGTTTGTTATGTGCGTGCTCACGGGGTGGGCCATGCATCAGCTTTTCCCTATCCCGATTCCCTTCATCTTCTTCTGTCTGTAATCAGTTCTCGATACCCAGCCGGATACCCTGAACGATCAGAAGTTCCGCGGTTCGGCTGATCTTCATCTTGTAACGTTTCAACACGAAACACCAAACCCGAAACGGGTCCAGGCAGCGTTTTCCAGGCGGGAGGTCTTCGATGGAACGGCGAGCTCCGATGTCCACGTTCCGGGCATTGTGGATTCTGGTCATGGCGTGCGCTGCCGGGGCTGCGGAGCCCCCTCCCCGGCTGGAGGTCGAAGGCCCGCGTGACGGGCTGCTCTCCTTCACCCTGAGGGGGGTGGAGGTCGCGACCGAGCCCATCGTGAAGATACAGGGCATCGAGGCAAGGGTCATACCCGGCAGTCTGAGGCTCAAGCCCGACGGGTCCGAGTATTTCGAAGCGGAGCTTCCCGCCGGCGTCAAACCGGGCAGAGTCTCCCTCGAGGTTGTCGTGGGGGACAAAGTCGTCAGGCCCGAACCGTTCCTGGAGATCCCGAACCCCCTGCTGGAGGCAGGCAGGCAGCCCCTCATCCACAGGGTGGAGCCCGTTGGAGGGCTCCCCAGCGCGACGATCAAGGTTCACGGCCGTAATTTCGGAAGTACCCTGACCGATGTCTATTTGACGGTTGGACATGAGAACACCGTGGTATTTCCCATATCCATTTCGAAGCCTGATGAACGGGGGTATCAGGAGCTCGTGTTCGCGATTCCGTCCGACAGGAAGGATGGGAGGCCGAATCCGGATTTTCAGAAGATCCTCAACCGCAGCTCCATCTGCAACTACGCCTTGCTCTCACTGACCGTTTCGGGACGACCGGCCAACTGGGAGAGTCTCAATGTCGTGCATCCCTATGGGCTTTGGAGAGTGGCCGGACTTTCCGCGGCCTTGGTCTTCCTGCTGCTGAGCCCTCTGCTTGCGGTTTGCTGCTGGCAGCTTGCCCTGGGATTCGCTTTGTTTCTGGGGGCTTACCTGCTTTTCACGCTGCACTCCGACCTGTGCTGGATCCTTGCCGTGGCGTTCCTGGTGCTGGCCCTTGCCTCGCTTCGCCTGTCCTGGGCCCGGCGAGACAGCCTTAGACCCATCGTGCGGACGCTCTTCATCGACTCGGATACCGGCACCTACAGCCTGTCCAAGGTGCAGGCCTTTGCATGGACCGTCGTGATCATCGGGTCCTATTTCTATTTCGCCATCGGTCGTGGCATCCTCGTGGGGAGGGCGGAGATGCCCGATGTGAATGCCGGCCTCATCGGACTGCTTTCCATCAGCTACGGAGGTCTCCTGGTGTCCCGGGGGATCAGCAGGAGAAAGCCCAAGAACGATTTCGCTTCCACGCCGCCGCGCTGGACCAATCTCATCACCGAGGGCAACTCCGTCAGCATCACCAGGCTTCAGCTCATCGGGTTCACCATCGCGGGAATCGCCGTGTATGTCTTCTACGTATCGGGCAACGAGGTGTTCTTCAGAGGGATGCCCGAAATTCCGCCGACGCTCAACGGTCTCCTGGCCGTGAGCCAAGGAGGATACCTGGGCGGCAAGATCGTGGCTGACACGGCCGTCAACTACATCATACCCAGGAGAGCGCGCGCGGGGGAGACCCTGAGCATCTTCGGCGTGGGGTTCCTCGACAAGACCAAGGTCCTGGTTCAAGGCGTCCGGGAGGCCATCGAGACGGAGTTCATCAACGCCAATTGCCTCAAGGTGGGGCTTCCCAATGAAATGGCCGAACCTGGGCTGAAGCAGATTGTCTTCATCCCTCCCACCGGCGCCAGCTTCCCCGTGAGCGAGGCCTTCGAGCTTATCGATCCGAAGATCCTGGACCTGGATGCCTCCAGGCCGCGACGGGTCTCATTCACGCTCTGGGGGATCGATCTCGCTCCTGAGGAGTTGAGGGCCGCAATCGGGGATCAATCGCTTAGAGTGATCCAGAAGGAGCGCGACCGTTTCACCCTCGAGTCGGAATCGGACCTTGCGGCCGGCTCCACCCTGTGGCTTCGGACCGCCGAGGGCGATGAAATCGGCAGCGTTGCGATTTAGGGAATCCAACAGAAAATATGCCAGGAGGTGGAGTATGGCGGGAGGTCGCGTACGCTTGAGCGCCTTGTGTCTTGTGGCGATCCTTGGAGGCTGTGCAACGATTCAGGGTTCTCCGACAAGAATGCCTGATTCGCGGAATGCCATCGGCCGGCTGGACCCGTACTATGCGGAGACGCTGAGGGAGTATTACGAATCGGGAGGCGATCAGGTCCAGGTGCGCAACCGTTTCATCGAGACCCGCATGGCCGTCATCGATGCTCAGTACGGCACGTTCAAGGAAGGACTCCATCGGGAGGGGGTGGCAACCAATTTCCTGGTGGATACGTCGGTCCTCGGTTTGAACCTTGCGGGCACCCTGACCCCGGCCGCTTCCACCAAGGGGATACTCGCGGCCGTATCGGGGGGGCTCATCGGCACCCGGGCGGCCGCGGAGAAGAATTTCTACTTTGAAAAGACCATGCCGGCACTGCTTTCTCAGATGGAAGCCCTGAGAAAGACCGTGCGAGTCGAGATCCTCAGGCGGATGCAGCTGAATGCCGCCAGCTACCCCCTGTCCCAGGCGGAGTATGATCTTCAGCAGTATTTCGCGGCGGGCACCATTCCAGGCGCCATTCTGGGGATCACCGTCGTGGCGGTTGACGCCGAGAGGGCTGCAACCGAAGCTCTGGCGGAGGAGATTCGGGAAAGGCTCGTGAGGGAGGGTTTTGACGTCGGTCAGGCTGCGCAGGATGATGAGCGCAGGATCCTGGACGGTTTCATCCGGCAGTCTGATGGAAGCTTGGACAGGAGCAAGGTCGCCCTAGTGCAAACCTGGATGAAAGATAACAACGTATCCGCTTCCATATTGGTGTTCATAGACGACGAGAGATACTCCCGAGAAAGAAGGGACCTTGTAAGACATTTGAGGCATAGGGGTTTGATTCAATAAGGGTTCTGTCAAAATCAGCTGTCTCATCCAGGAGATCATTGAACCATGAAGAAGGAAGCCGTTCAAGGCTACACCAAGGAAGAAGCCGAACAGAGGGTGAGGGATTGCCGCGAGCTCGGGGGCATCGCGGCAATGATCCCCCAGTCGGACGGTAAATGGACCGTCACGTATAGCTGGCCGGAGGATGTCAGCGGCGTCGTGGAGGTGGACGAGACCTCATCCAGCTTTGCGGAACCTGAACCGGCTGCACAGGCGGTCCCGGTTGTAGGGCCTTCCTCGGTCGAAAGGCTGGGTGAGCTCTCGGCAAAGTTCGAAAGCCGGGGCGGCGCCGGAACCATCGGTCGGGACAGCACCGGAGGATTCTCCTACGGCACCTACCAGATCGCCACCAAGACCGGAACGATGAAGCGCTATCTGCAGTTCCTCGATGGCGCTCACCCGGCCTTCGCCCAAACACTGAAAGCGGCCGGGGGGGCCGAGGGGGCCCTGGCGGGAACCGAAGCCTTCAAAGCGGCCTGGAAAGAACTGGCGGGAGACCCGGCTTTCGCCAAATCCCAGCACGAATTCATCCAGGCGACTCACTACGAGCCCTTCGCGGCCAGCCTTCAGGGCCTTGGGCTGGACATCCGCACCCGTTCGGCGGCCCTGAGGGATGTGGCGTGGTCCGTGGCCGTCCAGCACGGCCCCGGCAACAATGTCTTCAAAAATGCCCTCTCCGGAAGAACCCCCGCCCAGATGACCGACCGGGACATCATCAACGCCGTCTATGACGAGCGGTCGAAAGTTGACTTTTACTTCAAGAATTCGACAGCCCAGGTGAAGCAGGCCGTCCTCAGCCGCTTCAAGCGGGAGCGTGCCGACGCCCTGGCCATGCTGGCTTGACACAGGTCTGCGGAAGAAGGTATCCATCGAGCCGCCTCCTTGATGGGCAGGGAACGAGCCTTCGTTCGGTCGAAATGACGGAACAGGCTGAAGTGGCGCCGTAGGGTTCATCGACCACCGAGAGCCATCCTGGAGGCGTGAGGTTTTTCAACCGGCCCATCCGGATGAATATCGGTTCCTCTACCAGGATGCAGTCCGCGCCGATATCCCCCGGCGCAGGTGGAAGAAGGCGAAGCGCCCTTTCGGCTTCCTGAGAATCCTGCTCATCTTTTCTTCCCCGCCCCCTTTTTTCAATGAATTTTACGTCCACACTTGCAGCTCGTGAAATCTCGGCTTCCGATCATGTGTGCTCGGGTCCCGGGGAGTCGGGGAGCTCGATCCTGAAGGTCATGCCTCCGTCAGGGTTGTCGAGCATGAGGATGCGTCCCTCGTGGGCTTCGACGATCTTTTTGACGATGGCCAGCCCAAGGCCGGTGCCCTCCTTCTTGGTGGTGTAGAACGGTGAGAACACCTCCTCACGAGTCTCCGGCGGAATGCCGGGCCCGTGGTCGATGACCTCGAGGGCGGCACAGGCTCCCGACCGCACCGCCCGAATCGTGATGGACTGACCCTCGGGTGAAGCCTGGATGGCGTTCATCACGAGATTCATGATCACCTGCTTTATCCTCATGGCGTCCGTGAACGCACGCACGCAATTCGCCCCCGGCCGATGGCGAATGACGACCTTCCGCTCCGCGGCGATGCGATCCAGGATGACGAGCCCCTCGTCGATGATCCGGTCGAGGTCCTCGCTGGCACGATTCAGCTCGAGAGGCCTGGAGAAGTCGAGCATGTCCCTCACCATGTTCTCCAGCCTCTGGGTTTCCTTGATGACGATGTCCAGCCTGTCGCGGTCGGGCGCGTCCTCCTCCAGGTGGTTGCGCACGAGACGGCTGAACCCGCCGATGGCGATGAGGGGAGTCTTGAGGTCGTGGGCGACGCTGGAAAGTGCCCTGCCCATGGAGGCCAGCCTTTCGGATTCCCTGAGCGCCTGCTCGATCTTCCTCCGCTGCAGGAGGTTCCAGACTCCATCGAGGAAAAGGTTCAACTGCCAGGCATCCGAGGCGACGTATTCGCCCGGTTTGTTGCCCACGGCGGCCAGGGCCACGACGCGCTCCCCATCCATCACGGGAACGGTCATGATCCGTTTCAGGCCGATATGTCCTTCGGGAAGGCCCTTCTTGGCGGGGTGCTCGCCGTGGTAGTCGTTGACGATGACAGTCCGACGCTCCCGGACGGCCTCGGCCCAAAGGCCGGCATCGCGCACCGGGAAATGGACGGGGTCGCCCTCGACCCGGCAATCCTTTCCGGCACCCGTGGACCAAGCCTGAACGCTCATGATCGTCATGTCCTCGTTCAGGACCCCGAGGAAGCCGACTTCGCTGCCCGTGAGAGCCACCTGCTGTTCGACGGCAAAGGCCATGATCTCCGTCGGGGGGCGGTCCGCCATCTGGCTGAGCCGGAACAGGGCCTCGAAGCGGGCTTCGTCGAGCCGGAGCGCCTTCTCGGCCTGCTTTCGCTCGGTGATGTCCTCGGCGATTCCCGCGTAACGGGCGGTCCTCCCCAGCTCATCCAGGATCGGGAAGCCCCGGTCCCATATCCAGCGAATGGTTCCATCGGGCCGCACGATGCGGTATTCGACGGCATGGCCGGCGGCCCCCACTTCCGCCAGGGTGCGCAGCACCTCGTCACGATCCTCGGGATGGATGGCATCGGTCCACGACCGTGGATCCTGCAGAAGCTCGGCCCGGGAACGTCCCCAGGTCTCCTCGTAGGCGGGGCTGATGTAGAGGACCTGGGTGAGGTCGGCGGTGGTGATATAGAATGTCTCTCGGATGTGCTCGACCACCTGCCGGAAGCGCTCGCGGCTCTCCAGGAGCTCGGCGGTGCGCTCCAGGACCTTCTTTTCGAGGTCGTCGTGGGCCTTCCGCAGGAGCTCCTGCTCCCTTTGAGTGAGCCTGGCGTGCTGACGGGCCCCGACCAGAGAGATGCCCACTCCCGCGCCTGCAATGAGCACGGCCACCACGAATGCCACCCAGAGCGCCCGCTCCTCGATGGGGGTGAAAACCTCCTCCCGGTCCACTTTGGTCACGAGATACCAGGGGGAGTCCGGTATGGTCCTGAGTGCGGCAAGGACGGGAAGTCCGCGGTAGTCCACGCCCTCCACGATTCCCTCCCTTCCCCGGACCGCCATGGCGGCGGGCAGTTCGGCGCTGCTTTCAGGAAATCTGAGAGCGAGAGCCGTATCTTGTCGATGCCGGAGGTCGTTGAGGAAGACCACCTCGTCGCCTTCCCGGCGCACCAGCAGGATCTCTGAAGTGGGACTCCGGGTCGGCCAGGTCTGGATGAGAGGATAGAGGAACCTGTGGGGGTCGATCTCGAGGACAAGGATGCCGACGGCGGGAGATCCCGCCGCTTTGTGGTCGAGAATGGGAATCAGGAGAGCGGCTCGAATGGATTGTGCGGTCTCGGACCGGTAGAGATCGCGGAAAAAGATCTGCCCGGAGTCCAGCACCGAGGCCAACAGCTCTCCGATTTCGGGGTCGATCCGGTCCTGTCCCGAAAGGGAGATCAAAACCTTGCCGACGACATCCAGCAGCAGGACATTGCTGTAGTCATAATGCTCCTTGAAGGCGTGCATCCAGGATAAGGTCTGCATGGCCGCTTCGGAGCCGGACGGATTGTCCGCCCAGTGCTGGATTTCGAAACCCAGCAGGGGGCTTCTGGAGAGGACCGTGGCGTCCCCAAGCCGCTCCGCGCGCCACCAGCAGATCTCCTTCACCTTGAGCTTGGCCACCGCCAGGAGCTCGTCCTGCTTGGCGGCCACGATCTGGGCCTTGTTGTGCTCGAAGTATAGATATCCACAAACCCCTATGCCCGCGGCGAGCGCCAGGAATATGACGATCACCTTGGTGAGGGCGATGCGGGCTTGCGGCTCTGTGACCATGACCGTGTCCTCGAGGCTCGACCATCCACTTTTCCACATTATGTAGGTTAATCATTGCTTGCCGCAAGAAGAGAGTGAGGTTTTATGGGGGGCGGCTCAAGAAGTGGAAAAAATAGCACGCCAAGCTTCCCTGATCATCCGTAGAGGCCCGGAACTTGCCCTGTTCGACTTGCTTGCTTTGCAGCCAAATATAATCGCCGGTCAGGTTGATGTGCTCCCAGCCCAGCGGCTCTCCGCGTCGGTTGGAAGGGTAAAGCCGGGATAGCGGAGATAGCAGAGTTGCACCGCAATGCCAAGAAGGTTGTGTTTGCCGCGCCTTTGGCGAATTACCCATAGATGGGATTCCGAGAAGATGTAATGCTGAATGAGCTCGTCCTCAGAGACAGGGAAGGCGAGCAGTGAAGCACGCTCGGCAGGCGTTAGAGGACTGCGACGCGGCACGGTCAGTCATTCGTTCGCAGGTATTGGTATACGGTCTCGCGGCTAATGCCGAACTCGCGGGCCAGCTTCGATTTTTGCTCGCCGGCACCAGCCCGTTGTCGCAACTCGGCCAACTGTTCGGACGAGAGGGCTTTCTTGCGACCTCGGTAGGCTACGCGCTGTTTGGCAAGCGCAATGCCTTCACGCTGTCGCTCGCGAATCAGGGGTGGCTCGAACTCGGCGAAGGCGCCCATGACCGAGAGCATGAGGTTTGCCATGGGTGAGTCTTCCCCGGCGAACGCCAGGTTCTCCTTGACGAACTCAATGCGTACGCCGCGTTGGGTCAGCTTCTGCACCAGTCGGCGCAGGTCGTCCAGGTTGCGTACCAGACGATCCATGCCGTGCACAACCACGGTGTCACCCTCGCGCACGAGGGACATCAGGCTGTCGAGTTGCGGTCGCCGGCTATCCTTCCTCCCTGACAGCAGGTTGAGGCATACCCCAGACTGACAAAAAATGTGACTTAATATACCTTTGA
>Ga0101944_10007551_pt1 | contig 10821 bp, 11 predicted proteins | sample DewCreD2012metaG_FD_75245 | JGI IMG/M metagenome (GOLD analysis project Ga0101944, IMG submission 75245) | Hot spring sediment bacterial and archeal communities from British Columbia, Canada, to study Microbial Dark Matter (Phase II) - Dewar... ...
ATACCCAGGGCGGCCCGTTCTGCCCCAACCGCTTCGGCCAGGGTGGCCTGGTTGCCTAACCCGTTTTGCAGGGTGATGGCCAGGCCGTCGGGCTGCAGAATGTTGGCCGCTTGCCGGGCGGCGCGAGCGGTCTGGTGACTTTTAACCAGGATCAGGGCCAGGTAGAGCACTCCGACGGTGATCGCTACAAAAAATACGGTCCTGTAGAAGGGATTCCCTTCGTGTCCCAGTTCCATCTTTCCTTCGATCTCGTCGCGTCGCTCTTCCCGCATTCTCTTAAGTTCCCGCGATCCCTTTGACCACCAGAGCGGCCAAAGAGAAAAAAGGTTGTGGATAGAAAAACAGAATCACCGAGATCAGCGTAGTCACGACCAGGGGTACCACGCAAAAGAGGGGCGCCTCCTTCACGCCGTTTTCAAACAGGCTCTCCTCCGGTCTGCAGAAAAAGGCCTTGTAGACGATGGGCATGAAGTAGGCTGCATTCAAGAGTGAGCTCAGGAGCAGCACCAATACAATGGGCAACTGGTTCGCCTCAATGGATCCCAGCAGCAGATACCACTTGCTCAGAAAACCGCCGCCCGGCGGCATCCCGATGATGCTGAGAGAGGCAATGAAAAAGGCGGCCATAGTCACCGGCATCCTCCGGCCGATGCCGACCATCTCACTGATGTTCTTTCTTCCCGTGGCGACGGCAATTGCGCCTGCGCAAAAGAAGAGGGTGATCTTGCCGAAAGCATGCATGCCGATGTGGAGAATGCCGCCCGTCATCCCCTTTGGGGAGAGAAGCCCCACCCCCAGCACGATGTAGGAGAGCTGGGCGATGGTCGAGAACGCGAGAAGCCGTTTCAGGTTGTCCTGCGAGAGGGCGATGAAGGACCCCACAAGGATCGTCACGGAGGCGACGAGGAGAATGAAAGGGCTGAAATCCAAGGACCGTAGGAGGTCGGTTCCGAACACGCCCGTGAGGACGCGGACCACGCTGAATACCCCGACCTTCACCACAGCCACGGCATGGAGAAGGGCGCTGACCGGGGTGGGCGCCACCATGGCGGCGGGCAGCCATGAATGAAAGGGCATGATGGCCGCCTTGGCAAATCCGAACAGGAGCAGCCCCAGGAGGAGCTCCATCAAAGCATTGGAACCGGTTCCAGCCAAAAAGCCCTGTTTGCCGAACTCCAGGGTGCCGGAAAGGTTGTAGCAGATCAGCATGGCCGGGAGCACGAATCCAATGGAGGTGCCCACGATGTAGAGGAGATACTTGCGGCCCGAGCGTCTCGCCTCCTCATCCCGATGATGGGTGACCAGGGGATAGGTGACGAAAGAGAGCATTTCGTAGAAAAGGTAAAGGGTCAGCAGGTTGGCCGAGAAAGCGACTCCGATGGCGGCTGAAAGGGCCAGGGCGAAATAACAGAAGTATTTGGTCTGATCGTGCTCCTTGAGGCCTCTCATGTAGCCGATGGAATAGGCGCTTGTCACGATCCACAAGGAGGAAGCCACCAGGGCAAAAAACATCCCCAGGGCATCCACCCTGAACTTGATGGCCACTCCCGGAATGACCTCGGCCACGGTATAGACGATTTCGGAGCCGTTCAGCACGGCAGGGAGCATGGAGGCGACGAGGGCGAATTTGGCTATGGCCGCCACAAAGGTCCAGGCCTCCCGCACGTTGGGTTTTGCGCTCGAAAGCAGAACCGGCGTGATCCCCAGGGAGACCAGAACAGCCAAAAGAGGTTTGATGGAGGTGATGGTTTCCATATTTTTTATCGCGGCCGGCCACCCGGATTCCCGGGAGACCGGTTGACCCAAAACCTCAAGAAAGACTTGCCGGTACGGCAAATCGGATCACATGGTTGATGATATCTCCGGTGTAAAGGCCCAGCAGAATCAGACCTGCGGCGACCATGAGCAGGGGAACCAGCATGCTGACGGGGGCTTCATTCAGGGCCGGGGAAGACGCTCCATGGCCGTGAGACTCGCCCCGGGGCTCGTAATAGCTGATCTCAATGACTCTGAAAAAAAGGACCACATTGACCAGGCTGCTGAAAAGCAAAGCAGCCACGAAGCCGTAGTGCCCTGCCTGGATCGCTCCGGAGAGAAGGTACCACTTGCTGAAAAAGCCGCACGTGGGGGGCACGCCGATGATGGAAAGAGCTCCCACCACAAACGCGCCCATGGTAAAGGGCATGGTGCGGCACAACCCCTTGAGATTTTCGAAGCGGTATCCTTTCACCTTGTAGACGATATTCCCTACGACCAGGAACACACACAGGGTCATGAAGGCATCATTGACGATGTGGAGGATCGCACCGGTCATGCCGTCGCGATTTCCCAACCAAGCGCCCCCCACCATGTAGCCCACCTCGGCGACGATGACGTAGGTAAGCATTCTCTTGAGATTTCTCTCGGCCAGCGCCAATACAGCGCCCGCCACAATGGCCAGAACAGCCAACCAGACAAAGGGTCCTTTGACCGCCAGGACGGTAAAGTCGAATTTCGGGGTGAAGACCGTGAGGATGAGGCGGATCATCACATAAACCATGACCTTGGTCATGAGAGGCGCCACCAGGCTGGTGGCCGCAGAGGAGGCGAAGGTGTAGGCATTGGGCATCCAGGCATGGAGGGGAAAGAAAGCCATCTTGATCCAAAGACCCACCATGCAGAGAATAAAGGCGACCAGCACAGCCCTCGACTGATACAGAGAGGGAAGGATGGAAGAGATGTCCAGCATGTTCAGGGAGCCGGTGACAATATAGAGATAACCGACGCCCAGCAGGTAAAAACAAGCCCCGATGGTGCCCATGTAAAGATAGTTGAGGCTGGAAAGCGGCGCCCTGTCCTCACCCATGGCCAGAAGGCCGTACCCTGTCAGAGAGGCGATCTCCAACAGGACATAGAGGTTGAAGGCATCCCCCGTCACCAGGATTCCCAGAAGCCCGGTGACCATGAGCACATAGAGCGCATAAAAGGGCCCGATTTTCTCCGGAAATTCTTCTTCAACCACTTTCTTGGTCGCGATCAAGTTGAGGAGGGCGACCAGAGGCACGACGGTGAGGATTAAACCGTTCAGGTGATCCACGTAGTAGGCGATTCCCCAGGGCGGCGGCCACCCTCCCAAGAGATACAGCACCGGTCCCTCGGAAAGGATCCTCATGAGAAGACCCAGCGATGAATAGAGCGAGACGGATAGGGCCGCCACCGCGATCGGGAAGCACAGACCTTTTTTCAACCACCCGGCGATGGTGATGAACAGGGCCGAGAGCAGGGGAACCGTGACGAGGAGTGCGGGGTAGTGTTCGCTCATTCTTTACGGATTTGGGACAGGATCTCGTCCTCTTCCAGCGTTTTGTAACGATTGTAAATGCGGATGGCCAAAGCCAGGGCCACCCCCAGGGTGGCCACGGAAACCACGATGGCTGTGAGCATCAACACATGCGGCAGCGGATTGATATAGTTTGCGGCCTGCACCAGGAAGGAGCCGGCTTCAGAGCCATGCCTTTCGTGGGCGTGCTCGATGATGGGGATGGTGGCCCCTTTCTTGGCCCCTATAGAAATGTAGAAAAGAATGATCGCCGTTTGGAAGATGTTCATGCCCACGATCTTTTTGACCAGATTGTTCTTGGCAATCATGGCATACAGGCCGATCATCATCAGGGTGATGTAGATCCAGTAGTTATACTTGCTCAAAAGCAGTGAAAAAAAATCCGACATTTCCACATTCCTGCGTTGGGTCCCCGATGTCCCCTTTCTCCTCAAACGGCCGGTCCAAGCCGGCGCGGAACCTTTCTAGAGACCTTCATCGTACCTTCCCTCGGAGGAGAGGTTGTTGTAGATCCAGATCATGGTGGCCATGACCGCAATCCCCACTCCCACCTCGACGATGAAGATGCCGTGAGAGCGGGCCATAATAGAATCCACACCGAGCAGAGGGGCCAGGGCCTTGTAATCCAGAAAGTTGTCTCCCAGCAACAGGCACAGGGCCCCTGTTCCTGCATACGCGAGCACGCCCACGGGGCAAAAAAGAGTGTGGATTTTTTCGCCCATTCGGGCCAAGGACGACCTGAGATCATGAGACACGGCCAGGAGAATGAAGCTGGCCCCGAGAATCACCCCGCCCTGGAACCCGCCTCCGGGACTGTGATGACCATGGGCGATCACATAAAGAGCGAACAGCTGAAGAAAGGGGATCATGAGACGGCACATGGTCTTGATGATCGGATCATAAGGGGTCCAGACGCTGTCGATCCTCTCGAACTCCTTTAACTCTCTTGGAGGGAATCGCCGATGGTCCCTGATCCGCACGGTGATCCCCGTGGGAATATGGCGATAGAGGATCTGCTCCGATCCGACTGTCCTGAAGATTCTCAGCAAAACAAAACAGACCAGGCCGGCCACAAAGATGACCGTGGTCTCGAACATGGTATCATAGCCTCGATAGTCCGCGAGCACCGAGGTCACCACATTGGGAACCGCCGTTTCTTCGATGGTCTTTTCAATATAGCGCGGAGAGACGTGCAGGCTGGCCGGTGAGGCCGGATCGGCCCAGGGCGGAAAATCGACCGTGGCGTAGAGCAGAAACGCCCCCGACAGGAGAGCCACTGCGACACCAACAAGCTTCAATCCTTTGTCCTCCTCGTGGTACGAAAAACCGCGGCAACAAAAAAAACAGTTCCCACGCCCGCTCCCACGGAAGCCTCCGTGAAGGACACATCCACCGCCCCCATGATGGACCAGAGCAGGCACATCATGAAGCTGTAAGCTCCGAACAGGATGGCGGCTCCCAGGAGATCCTTCACGGTGAGAGCCCCAATGCCGGCGATCACCACCAAGGTCAGGATGAGCAGATCCAATTGCCAGATCAAGGCGCTTATCTCCTTTTCTTGCCCTTGACCCAGGGGGCGAGGCCGGCCCTCATGCCTGCATCGACAATGCCGTGGACGGCTGTGGGGCTGGACAGGGAAACAAACACGATAATCAGCATCATCTTGAGACTCGTGAGCACATTGGCCAGGGTGAGGTGATGAAGGCCATAAAGGGCGAAGGCCATCATCATCAGCAGAGAGCCCAAGGTATCCAGTTTGCCGGCGGGATGAAGCCGGGAATAAAAGTCGGGAAACCGCAAGATCCCCACCGTCCCTCCGGTGAAGAAGAGGAGACCGAGGAGAATGAGGATGGTGACCACCGTATCCATATCAATTCCTTTTCGCCCCTGAAGGGAGCGGCGCTTTTTGCCCTCGGCCGTTATTCTTCATAGAGGCCCTTCCGCTTCTGGAAATACTTGGAGGCGGCCAGGACCGCAACGAAATTGAGCAGGGCATAGGCAAGGGAAATATCCACAAACATGTCGACGCGCTGATACAAAAGACCGATCAGGATGAGCATCACCACGGTCTTGCTTCCAATGGCGTTTACCCCGATGAGTCGGTCCAGGACGGTGGGGCCGAAGGCGCCCCGGTACAAAGAAAGCAACATCAGGATTCCCAAATAAAGGGCAGAGTATAGAAAAACCTGGTCCATCAGCTTTCTCCGAACACGGCGGCGATCCGTCTCTCCATCTCCCCGGGAAGGCCTTCCCCGGATTGGGCGTCAATGGCATGCACGCGGAAATATCCGTCCGAGGAGACGTAGATGGTGATGGTTCCCGGCGTGAGGGTAATCGAATTGGCAAAGGTGAGCCTTGACAAATCGCTCTGCAAGCAGGTTTTGAACTTGATGATCTGGGGGTCGATGAGCTCCATCATCCTGGGGTGAAAGGCCAGGTACAGGACATGCAGGTTGGCCCTCAGGATCTGATACAAAAGCCATGGGATGTAAGGGATAAAACGCAGCCAGGTGCGGATCAGCTTACCCAGCGCCAGATCGGGATTTGGAAAGAGCAAGTCTGAGGAGAAATAGGACACCAGGGCACAGGAAATCACTCCGAGGCTCAAATGAAAGACGTCGAATTTTCCGGAGAGCAGGATCCATAGAACCAGCATGATCAGGAAGGTCAGGACATAAGGCGCGAAAGATCTGCGGCGTCGTCGGCCGCCCGGGAAGTCGCCCCTATTCCCTTGAGATAATGGATCGCTGTGATCGCTTGCCTGTTTCTGAAGTTCCAAGGAGTGCATTTCCTCCGGTTCAGCTCAAACCCTCATTCGCCTCAACCCAGGGGCACGGGTCATTTTGAAGGCCGAATGTTAGGCACTTCAAAATGGAATGTCAACGAGAAAATCGAGCCAACGACTCAGCAACCATCGCCGCATTCGATCGTCCTCTTGACAAGAAAAAATACTTAATGTATTGAGTTTTGAAACAGCGGCTAGACCATCCCATCGATCCCTTCTCTTTCAACCCTTTCTTGGAATGATGACGAAACATGTATGAGGGATTTCCCTTTCAAAACCCGACACGCTCAGCGCCGAAAAGTTCGGACGGAACCTCTCGGAAAGAGGGCGCTTGAAGAAGGAGAGTTTTTATGACGGAAACACTGGTGCAAGCTCTGGTGGAGATGAAGGAAACGGACGCCCTTCTGATCGCGAAACAACTGCTGGAACAAGGCGTCGCGCCCTTGGAGATTCTTGGGAGTTGCTCCAAGGCCATGGAGATCGTGGGCCAGCGCTTTGAAAAGGGGGTGTATTTTTTGCCCCACCTCATGATGGCCGGAGAAATGCTGAAGCAGATTTCAGACACGATCAAGCCTTTCATCCATGAGCAGGCGGTGCACGGCCGCGGGGGCAGAGTGCTGATCGGGACGGTGGAGGGAGACATCCACGACATCGGAAAAAACATCGTGATCTTTCTCCTGGAGGCCAACGGTTTTGAAGTGAGGGACATTGGGATCAACCAGAAGCCTGAGAAATTCGTTCAAGCCATTGAGAGTTTCCATCCTCAGGTCGTGGGGATGAGCGGCCTGCTCACTTTGGCTTTTGATTCCATGAAGAAAACCGTGCAGGCTATTGAAGAAGCCGGATTGCGTGAAAAGGTGCGGATCGTGATCGGCGGCGGCGTGGTGACCGAAAAGATTCGAGAATACAGCGGAGCGGATGCCTATGCTCCCGATGCCATGGCGGGGGTGAGATGGGTGAAAGAGTGGACAGGAAGGGCTTAGCATGAAGGAACGATTCTTGGAGCTTTCCGCTGAGGCGGATAAAAAGCAGGAAGAGCGGTTCGAGGTCTGGCTCAAAGGGGAGGGGATTCCCTTTGCCGATGAAAGGGCTCAGGCCGCCTACAAGGAGCGGGTCACCCTGTTGAAGGACGCGATTCAGCTCAAGCACAGGCCGGCCCGTATCCCTGTTTGTCCCTCAGCGGGTTTTTTCCCCATGCAGTATGCCGGAATCACCATGTACGAGGCCATGTACGACTATGAGGCTCTGGGCAAGGCCTGGCTGGCTTACCATCTTGATCTGGAGCCGGATGCCTACAACGGGCCTACAACGATCGTGCCCGGCCGAGTGCTGGATATCCTGGACTTGAAGCTCTACCAGTGGCCGGGACATGGGGTTTCTCACGATCGGGAATACCAGTTCGTCGAAGAGGAGTACATGAAGGCCGAGGAATACCAGGACCTGATCGACGATCCCACCGCTTATTTTCTGAACGTGTACTTTCCCAGGATCTTCGGCGCACTCAAACCCTTGGCCGGTTTTCCATTGCTCCCACCGGTCAACGAAATCCCCATGGTGCCGCCCCTTGCGATGGCTTTTGGAAATGAAGACATGAAAAAAGCCTTGGAGTGTCTTGGAAGGGCGGGAGAGGAAGCCCTTCGATGGAGAGGGGCCCTGCGGGAGATTGGCGGCCGCATCATGGGAAAGGGATTTCCGGCTTTTTCAGGAGGCTTTACCAAGGCGCCGTTCGATGTCCTCGGGGACAGTCTTCGCGGAACCAAAGGCATCATGTTGGACATGTTCCGTCACCCGGATGAACTGAAAGAAGCGTGCGAGCGGCTGATCCCCAGCATGGTGAAATGCGCTGTAGCCGCCTGCCGGGTCACGGGCCACATCATGCCTTTCATGCCTCTTCACAAGGGCGCGGACGGCTTCATGTCCCAGGACCAGTTCCGGACCTTCTACTGGCCCAGTCTGAGAAAACTGATCATCGGTCTTGTCAACGAAGGCCTGGTCCCGCAGCTTTTTGCGGAAGGCGCGTACAACGATCGGCTCGAAGTCATCTCGGATGTTCCCAGGGGCAAGGTGGTGTGGTGGTTCGATCGAACGGACATGAAGAGGGCAAAAGACACCGTGGGCAGGGTGGCGTGCCTGGCGGGGAATGTCCCCTTGGATCTCCTGTGCGCCGGAACGCCGGAGGAAGTCAGGGCCTATTGCCGCGAGCTCATGGACGTGGCGGGTCGGGACGGAGGGTTCATCCTCTCAAGCGGCGCCGGCCTGCAAGGATCCAAACCCGAAAACGTAAAAGCCATGATTGAGTTCTCAAAAAGGTATGGAGCGTATGGCTGAGAAAATTCTTTTGACCGTCAACGGGGAAAGGCATGATCTGGAAGTGGGCTCGCGGCCCTATCAGGTTGCGCCCTGGCACACCCTGGCCCAAACGCTCAGGGAAACGCTGGGCTTGACCGGGACCAAGGTCGGTTGCGACCACGGCGCTTGCGGAGCCTGCACGGTCCTCATGGAAGGGAAACCGGTCCTCTCCTGCCTGATCCTGACCGTGGAGTGCGACGGGAAATCAGTGACCACCATCGAAGGTCTCGGAGACCCGGCTAAAGGAACGCTGCATCCTCTTCAACAGGCTTTTATCGACTACTCTGCTTTTCAATGCGGGTTTTGCACGCCCGGCATGATTCTGGCGGCTAAGGCGCTTCTGGACCATCGGACCGTGACGGATGAATCGGACGTGAAGGAAGCCCTCTCAGGGCATTTTTGCCGTTGCATCAGCCACTACCATGTGGTGCGGGCCGTGATGGACGCGGCCAGAAAAGGGGGGTGATCATGACGTCCGGAGCCTATCGGTACATCGGCAAGGCCACGCCGCGCAAAGACGCCCTGGAGCTTGTCACGGGCAAAGCAGAGTTCATTGACGATGTGAAACGGCCGGGCATGCTGCATGGAAAGGTCCTCAGAAGCCCCTATCCGCACGCATCCATCCGGGAGATCGATGCCACGGCTGCAGAAGCGCTGCCGGGGGTCAAGGCGGTCCTCACCTATAAGAACGTTCCCGACTGGAAAACCGGCATCCCGCGGCACGTTCGAGTGCTTGACCGCAAAGTCCGCTACGTGGGAGATGCGGTCGCGCTGGTTGCCGCGGAAACCGAGGAACAAGCCTGGGAGGCTCTGGAGCGGATTCAGGTCACCTACGAGAAGCTTCCTCCGGTCTACGATGTGGAAGAAGCCGTCCGCCCGGATGCTCCCCGGTTGTATGATGCGTTTCCCTGCAACCTCGTCCCCCTGGACGTGAAGGTCTTCGGACCCAAGAGTCTTTCAAGAGTGGTGATGGGCGATGTGACCAAAGGGTTCGCCGAAGCGGATTTCATCGGAGAGGGAACCTATTCCTATGAAAACATCACCAACCCGCTTCCCCTGGAACCTCCGGGCGTGATCGCGGAATGGGAAGGGCCGAATCAACTTACGGTTTGGTCTGCGACCCAAAGCGCTTCCTGGCACCGCTTTATCATGCTTTCCAAAATGGGTTTCCCCGACATCCGGGCCATCAGCACCCATTGCGGGGGCAGTTTTGGATCAAAGAACTATTCCGCACAACCGCTCTTTTACGCGGCCGCGCTGGCCAAGGCCACGGGCAAGCCGGTCAAGGTCATGTACACCAAGGAAGAGCACATGGGCGCTTTTTCGCTGCGCCTCGGATCCCGATTTAGGGGCAAGGTGGGAATCAAGAAGGATGGAACCGTCACCGCTGTTTCCGGGGAATGGTTCGTGGACACCGGAGCCTTCTGTGACATGTCGCAGGCTCAGGTCGCTGTGGGCTGCGGCGAAGCCCAACTCATGCTGCGGTGCGCCAACTGGAATCTGCAAACCAAGCTGGTTCTCACCAACCGGTGTGCCTCAGGAGTCGTGCGGGGTTTCGGCGGGCAGGAGCTGGAGAGTGCTTTTCATCCCATTCTCTCCGTGGCCATGGAGCAAGCCGATCTGGATCCTGTGGAGTTCTTCAAGAAAAACTATGTGAAGCCGGGCGAAGGATACTTCTGGCGGGACGGGAACTGGTGGGTGTGCAGGGGCAAGGACTACTCCAATGCCCTCACGGAAGGCGCCAAGGCCTTTGGGTGGAGCAAGAAATGGAAAGGGTGGCTGGTTCCCACCGCGATTCAGGGGTCGAAACGCGTCGGTGTGGGGGTGGGCGTTCACGGCAACGCCGACGTGGGGGAAGACGAGTCCGAGGCCTACGTGAGATTAACCCCGGATGCGACAGCCACCATCCACGCCTGCGTGTCGGAATCGGGGATGGGGCAGAGAAGCAGCCTGTGCAAAATGGTTGCTGAACTTCTCGGGCTGCCCCTTGAGCGGGTCGGCATGACCGCTCCGGACAGCCTGATCAACCCCTTTGATTTCGGACTGGTCGGCTCCAGGGGGACCTATGCCGTGGGTTCGGCGGTGATCGCTGCAGCTGAAGATGCGCGGCAAAAGCTTCTTGAAATGGCGAGTGCCGCGCTCCAGGTCCCGGCGGACGCCTTGGACACGAGGGACGGGAAGGTCTATGTGAAAGGAAACCCCGAAACGGCCATTCCCTGGAATAAGGTCACAGGGATCATGCAGACCTGCACGGGTTTCGGCCGCTTCAAACCCGACTACTCGGTGCCCAATTTCCTTGCCTTTTTTGTGGAAGTGGAGGTGGACACGGACACCGGCAAGTTGGATTTGCGGCGCGTGGTGGCCGCCA
>Ga0101944_10007552_pt1 | contig 10818 bp, 11 predicted proteins | sample DewCreD2012metaG_FD_75245 | JGI IMG/M metagenome (GOLD analysis project Ga0101944, IMG submission 75245) | Hot spring sediment bacterial and archeal communities from British Columbia, Canada, to study Microbial Dark Matter (Phase II) - Dewar... ...
CCAGGCTCCCGCTGAGCAGAATCGCCCAGAGACTTTGCCGGAAGAACTTCTGGCGGGTCTTGTCCAGTTCCGGACAGAAGCACTGCAGAAACCGCCGCAGATCGCGACGGCGGTTGCGGCAGAGGGCATCCTTGCCCAGCATCCGTAGCTCACCTCCAATCGGGCAAATCGTGTGTACCCCCACAACAATTCGCTCGGAGGTGCCGCTTTATCAAGTCCTTGCATGATCGTCCCAAAACGGGTAGTCGCGTCCTTCCGGTTGTATTGACACGTAGAGGTGGGCGGGGCAAAATGGGTCGCATCAGACGGTGGCCATAGCTCAGTTGGCAGAGCACAAGGTTGTGGTCCTTGGGGTCGCGGGTTCAAGTCCCGTTGGCCACCCTAAATCAGTTGGCAGTAAGCAGTTGGAGGTTGGCAGAGAGTGACACTGCCAACTGCCGGGTGCCTGCTGCCAATTTCTTTTTATGCTCACCAAACGCATCATCCCGTGCTTGGATGTGGACCGTGGTCGTGTGGTCAAAGGCGTGAAGTTCTTTGACCATGTGGATGCCGGCGACCCGGTTGAGCAAGCCAAGCGATACCAGGAGGCGGGTGCGGATGAACTGGTCTTTTATGACATTACGGCCAGCCACGAGGGGCGGCAGATCATGGCCGATCTGGTCAAGCATGTCGTGGAGCAAATCTTCATGCCGCTGACAGTGGGTGGCGGAATCCGCACGCTGGAGGATGCCACACGGTTGATTCAGGCGGGTGCGGAAAAGGTCAGCCTGAACTCCGCCGCGGTGAAACGGCCCAGGCTGATCGCCGAGGTGGCGGAGAAGTTTGGGCGGTGTGCCACCGTGCTTGGGTTGGATGCCAACCGCGTGATGGAGAACGGGGTGGAGCAATGGTATGTGTTCATCAATGGCGGGCGGGTGAACACGGGCGTGAAGGTGATGGACTGGGTGAAGCAGGCCGAGGAACTGGGGGCCGGCGAAATCGTGCTGAACGTGATGAACGCCGACGGAACGAAGGAAGGTTACGACATCGAGATGACAGCGGCCGTGAGCGAGGCGGTGCATATTCCCGTGGTGGCCAGCGGAGGGGCCGGTTCACCCAAGCATATGCTGGATGTGCTCAAGGAGGGCAAGGCGGACGCGGCACTGGCGGCGTCGATCTTTCACTTCGGGAACTACACGGTTGCGCAGGTTAAGGAGTATCTGAGGGACAACGGCGTGCCCGTGCGCATTGTGTGAATCGTCGGAGAATCAGAGTGCAACGCGCATGAACGCCTTGGCGGAGCCGTTGTTGCAGATTTCTTGCACGATCTGGCGGACCGATTCGCGGTCGCTGGGCCAGGCAAACATCCGGTCGGCCTCGTTGGCGGAGATCCATCGAAAGGCATCATGCTCATCGTTGATATGCACCGGATCATCGGGGGCGACGACGGCACAGAAAAGGATGCAGTGCCAGAGAGTGTCGATGGCCGGCATGTAGAAGGAGCCGATGCGGTCGAGGCTGTAGAGTTCATGCGGTTGCAGCCCGGTCTCCTCGCCAAGTTCGCGCAGCACGGCCTGCACGGCGGTTTCGCCGGGCTCGATCTTGCCGGCCACCGTGTGCCAAAGGCCTTGCATGTACTGGCCCGAGCCGCGGCGAATTTGCAGAAACTCATGCGATGCGCCGACAGGTCGGACAACGAAGCACTCGATCATGTCGTGGCGGAGGATCATGGGTCTCGATCGGTCGCTCTCCCGGCGGGCACGAGCATGAAGCGGGCGCCTGGCAGCGCGGGGCCTACTTGGCCGGTTGGCTGACAGAGATGAACGTTCCCTTCTTGTTGCCGACAATGATGTCGGGGATGCCATCGCCGTTTATATCGCCGGCGGTGACCTGGGTTCCGACGCCGGAGTTGTCGTGGATCAGGTGGCCGAAGAAACTGGCGCCCTTCCGGGGGTCTCGCTGGAGTTGGAACCAGTAGAGAACGGCAGGCGCATCGGGTTCGGCGTCGCCCTTGGGACCATGGGCCCAGAATCGCTTGCCGGTGATGATATCCTTCAGGCCATCGCCGTCGATGTCGGCCAGATCCATGCCGTGACACTGGGTGATCTTGATGCCCTGCGGGTTTTCCTCGTTTGTTTTACCCATGATGCGCCTGAACTCGAAGGCAATCTGTCCGTCCTTCCTGATCTGCCGGTGCCAGCCCAAGCCATACTGGTGGGCATGCTCGACGGAGATCACGTCGTTGAGGCCATCGCCGTCAACGTCATAGGCGTACATCTGGCAGGGGGCATCGCCGAAGGGGTGGGAGTGTTTGGTCCAGGTCTTGTTGGGATCGAGCTGGGCGGGATGTTCCCACCAGCCGTTGGCTTCCAGGAGATCGGGTTTGCCATCGCCGTTGACATCGCCATAGCCCAGGCCATGAGTAAACCGCTGGTAGTTGCCCTTGGGGCTGATGGCGGTGAACTTCCAGGGGCGGTCGGGGTAGTTCCAGTCGGGCTCGGCGTAGCCGAGTCTGCCGCCGGTGTTGAAGATCAACTCGGGCTTCCCGTCGCCGGTGATGTCGCCAAGGGTCGGTGATTCGTTGTCAACCACGTCATAGGCCAGGTTCTTCCGCCACGGGCCGCCGGCCGCGCCGGGATTTTGATACCAAAAGGCCTCCTTGCCGGGGAAGCCAATGCAGAGGATGTCGGTCCAGCCGTCGCCGTTGAAGTCGTAGGTGAAGGTCAGGAAGTTGTCGGAGTACTGGAGGGGATCGAAGGCCTGCACGGGGCGGTACTCATGCTTCTTCTGAAAATCGGGTCCTTCGTACCAGAACGGGCCGGAGACCACGTCCATCCTGCCGTCCCTGTTGAAGTCGGCGAAGTGGGCGCCTTCGCAGTAGAACTTGTCGGTGAGCTGTATGGTTTTGAAGGTAGGCACGGGCTTGTCGGCGGCGAAAGCCGGGGCGGCAAGGGCAAACAGACCGACGACAACGCGGAGCTTGTGCATGGCGATGTTCCTTCCGGGTTTTCTGTGTTGACCGACGAGGTTCGTCATCATATCCATACCGCGCAGCCGGTTCGAGGTTGATGCCGGGGAACCCGATCGTCATTCGTCAATCGCATGGAGGGACTGGACTCAAAACAACGGCGCTGCATGCGGGGCGGGATTGGCCTCGATTGTCGGAGCCACATCGTGGACGTACTGGACTATTCTGGCGTCGAGTTCCGTCCATCCCCGGTCGCGACGGGAGAAGACGGTTTTCATCACCTCGATGGCCTTGTTGAAGTCGTAACTCTCGATTCCCTTGTCGGTGTTGAAGGCAAAGCTCGGCGTGTACTTGGGTGTGATGCCGGAGCGAGCGAGCATGCTGGCGAAGCCCACGTAGCTGCCGGCCATGAGGCGCGTGCCGATGGCGGTCTTGGCATGATCGCCGATCAATGCGCCCAGGAAGCGCCGGCCGGTCTTTTCGGGGCCCTGAGCGGTGACGACCGTGATTTCGCCATAAGTGTTCTTGAGGTTGCTGACAATGGTGCCGGCTCCGAGGTTGACCCATTTGCCGACGTAGCTGTCACCCAGGTATCCCTCGTGGGCCTTGTTGGAATATTCGAAGATGATGGAGTTGGAGACTTCGCCGCCGACCTTGCACATCATGCCGATGCTGGTTCCCGGGCGGATGGTGGCCAGGGGCATGATGCTGGCGTAGGAGGCGACATAGCAGGGGCCCTGGAGGACGGAATTGGCGCCGATGCTGGCATGGGCGTCGATGACAACCGGGCCGCGCGAGGCGTCGAGGACGACGCCCGGGCCGATGTGGGCATCCTGCCCGATGCAGACGTTTTCCTCGTCGATCATGTGGTAGGGGCCCTTGGGCTTGTCGCCGCATCCCAGTCGCCAGTGGGCGGAATCCTCGATGAGGGACTCCTCGTTCCACTTGATCAAGTCCCAGAGGCGTTCGACCAGTCGTGTCTGCGGGTCCATGGGCGGAAGCCTGGTGATCTGCATCCAACGCGGGCTGCGTTCCAGTGCGTCCTGGATGGTCAGGCCGGGCATGCGGATACGGGCGGTGCGGACGATGTCCCCCTCGTCGATGACGGCGGCGTCGTGCTCGGGAACCTGAAACTTGCGGAAGTGCAGGGTTCGGCCGGAGAAGATCAGGGCCGGTTCGTCGTCCAAGGGGGTGTTGACGGAGGTGGGAACCTTGAGCTTTGGGGCGATTCGCTGGCGGCAAAAATCGGCCAGCTCGGGGCGCACCCACAGAGTCAGCCGCGTCGGATTCGTGTGGCGGATCTGCTTGGCCAGCAGATTGGTCATCCCCGTGGCGAGCGTGAAGACGGGGCGGCTGAGGGACAGGGGGGCAAACGTGTTCCAGTGAATACCTTCAAATATGACGACGTGCATGGTTTCATATCATAGTGCAATGCGGCGAATGGTGCATCCCCGAATGGGAGGGTGACCAATCGCCGAGGCGCGGGATGGTCGGGGTACGTCCTGGCCGCGGAATTCAGTGCCTGGGCGTCATGGGAGCTTCCAGGTCGCCGGTGGCGAATTGGATGCCGTCGAGCCAATGCTGGAGCACGAACGGGGTCCAGTAGAGGGGGTGATCGTGGCCCCAGGCGTTGTAGAAGACTCGGCCCTGGCCGTAAGGCTTGACCCACGTCATGGCGAAGTCGCCGTCCTTGCGGTGGATGCCGTTTACCGACATGTTGGTGTTTTCGGTGTCAATGCTGACGATGACGCGCACCTTGTCGCGGGACCAGGGCGGGCTTGTGACCTGGTAGGTCTCGTCAACGATCTTGAAGCGAGGCTCCTTGAATGCCCGGGCAAGCGGATGGCCCGGCTCCTCGACTTTCATGCCGACGGTCGATCCGCTGCCCCAGGGGTGATTGTCAAAGCGGGCGGCCATGATGTTGCCGAACTCATCCCACCGGCGAAAACTGGCGACGCCGGCGTGAATGACGAACAACCCCCTGCCCGACTGGAGCCACTGCACAAGGCTCTTCTGGAGGCGGGCCTCGCGATCAAGAGCCGCGGCCTTCTGCTCCGGCGAGAGGTTGTCGAGCTTCTCGGCGGGCCAGAAAATGTCCTGATTGGTGTTGTTAAATATGATGGCATCGAATTGGTCGATATTTCCCGGCTCGAAGTTGTCCAGATCATCGCTGATGACGGCTTGGAAAGTGCCGGTCGAGTCGGCCAGCGCCGCGAACGCCGCCTTGCCGTAGGGGATGGCGTCATGCCAGTAGCCGTAGGCAACGGAGAAGACCAGGACCTTGCGGGGCTTGGCAGGCTTGACCTGCGGTTTGGCCTGGGCGGCGGCCTGGGCGATCTTCGCAAGCTCATCGGCGGTGGGGCCGGCAGGCTTGGGCTGCGCAGCCGGCGCCGCGCTGGTAAACAGACTGACGGCCAGGAAGAGCATGATGCACAACGCTCGTGTCATGGAAGCCTCCGTTTCAGAATTGGATCATGAATACAGACCATATCGCGACGTGCGATCCGCGTCCATTTGCTGTTGCCGTGGCGGCAAATGCAGCTATCCTCCAGATATGGTCCGCGCATCCCTGCCCCTCTTGCTGATGTTCGTGTTCCTGCTGGGAGCCGCCGCCACCCCTCAGGGTCTTCAATCGACCCGGCAGCCCGTTCCGCCTGACGAACTGCTCGGCATCGACCGGCGGGAGCTGGGTCCGCTGTATGACCAGGCACATGCGGACAAGTATCTCAAGGCGCACCAGTTGCTGGAGGATTTCTTTGTCGCATCCTCCGCCAAGGATCGTCAGGCCATCGCCGCCGAGCTTGCGTCGCTGGGATTGGATGCCAACGTGCTCGGGCGGCTGGTCCGGGTGCGGCTGCACTGGCCGGCGCTGGAGGCGGGGGTGTATTACATCAACGAGCGCGTTGGGCCGCACCAGGTGCAGTATTTCGTCGGCGTGCCCAGGGGGTACGATCGCGGCCGGGCGGTGCCGCTGGTGATCAGGCTTCCGGGGGCGCATCCGTTCATCACCGATCCGCCGCCGAATGAAGAGCAGGTCGCGGAGCTTTACACGCAGTGGATCATTGACGAGCTCAGGAAGCATCCCGATGCGGCCGTTCTGATGCCGCGGCTTAATCTGGATGAACTGTGGGGGCCCAGCTACAAGGGGATGAACGGGGTGATTCAGCCGCTGCACCACGTGGCCGGGCGGCTGAACATCGATCCGGCGCGGGTATACATGACGGGACACGGAATGTCGGGACACGCAACCTGGAACCTTGCGCTGCATTACCCGACCTATTTTGCGGCCATCAATCCCATGTCGGGCGGTGCGTCGGCAACCTGGCAGAGGCTGCGGATCATGAACCTGCGAAACACGCCGGCGGTGGTGTGGCATGACGCGGATGATCCGCTGGTGAAGGTGGAGGGATCGCGCAGCGTGGTCCAGGCAATGAAGCGGGAAAAGCTAACGGTCGATTACGAAGAGGGCAAGACCGGCCAGCATGCGCCCAGCGAGGAGGTGATCGAGCGGCAGTACGCGAAAATGCGGTCGTACGTTCGGCCGCTGTATCCCAGGACGGTTTCGCTTGGGTCGAACCGGCCTGATTCGCTGTTTAACCGCAATGACTGGGTTCAGGTGTACCAGATGCTCACGCCGGGCAACGACCGGCGCCTTGGGATCGTACACGGCAGCGGGACGATGACATTTCAGCAGAACTCCTATTCGATCACGGCAACACTCGCCGGGCCGAACCGGATCGAGGTGCAGGCGACCAACGTCGAGTCGCAGCGGTTCTACCTCAATGATCAAACGATCGATTTCACCAAACCCGTGACGGTGCTGATCAACAAGCGAGTGCGCTTTGAGGGGATGGTCAAACCGAGCGTGGAGGAGATGCTCAAGGACCAGTTGTTCCTGGGGCGCGGGTGGCGGTATTTCACAGCGTTTGTCGATGTGGATTTCGGCGAACCCACCACGCGTCCGACAACGGCCCCGACCACGCGGCGAGGAACGATCGAGTACAACGGAGTGCTGCAGCCGCCGAGGTGACTTGCGCTTGAGCATCCATGATCAGGACCGTTGTCATCAATGTCGTTGGCCTGACCGGGCGCCTCCTGGGGCCGAATACGCCAAGGCTGCGTGCCTTTGCGGATGCCGGCCGGATGATTCCGATCGACCCTGTTCTTCCGGCCGTCACCACGACCGTTCAATCGACCTACCTGACCGGCAGCTGGCCGGCCGAACATGGGATCGTCGGAAATGGCTGGTACTTCAGGGATGAGTGCGAGATCCGGTTCTGGCGGCAGTCCAACCGGCTGGTTTTGAGGCCAAAGGTGTGGGAGATCGCGCGGTCGATGGAGCCGGGGTTCACCTGCGCGAACCTGTTCTGGTGGTACAACATGTACTCGACGGCGGATGTGGCGGTGACACCACGGCCGATGTATCCCGCCGACGGGCGCAAGATTCCCGACATCTGGACCCGCCCCGGCGAGTTGCGCGGCCAGTTGCAGGGAGAACTCGGCCAGTTTCCCCTGTTCCAGTTCTGGGGACCGGCCACGAGCATCGTGGCCACGCAATGGATTGCTGGAGCAGCGCTGGCGGTGGACCAGCGGCACAGGCCGACGCTCATGCTGATCTACCTGCCGCACCTGGACTATGTGCTTCAGCGTGAAGGCCCTGCCGGGCCGAGCGTGCCGGCCAGCCTGCGCGAGGTGGACGCCGTGTGCGGGCAGTTGATCGATCACTACGACAGGCAGGGGGTTCGGATCATCGTGCTCAGCGAGTACGGCATCATGCCGGTGGGGCAGCCGATCCACATCAACCGGATCCTGCGGCAGGCGGGGCTGATCGCGGTGCGGGAGGAACTGGGCAGGGAATTGCTGGATGCAGGCGCTTCGGCGGCCTTTGCCGTGGCCGATCACCAGGTGGCGCACGTCTATGTGAATGACGCGACGAAGATTCACCTGGTGAGCAAACTGCTGGGGGCGGTGCCGGGGGTGGCACAGGTTCTCGACGAGGGCGGCAAGAAGGAGTACCGCCTGAACCACCCGCGAGCGGGAGAGTTTGTGCTTCTGGCCGAGCGCGGGGCTTGGTTCACGTACTATTACTGGCTGGATGACACCAAGGCGCCGGATTTTGCGCGAACGGTGGACATCCATCGCAAGCCGGGGTACGACCCGGCGGAGTTGTTCATCGATCCGGCGATCCGATGGCCGAGACTGAAGATCGCCGCGACATTGTTGAAGCGAAGGTTCGGAATGCGGGCGTTGATGGAACTGACGCCGCTGGACGCCGCCATGGTAAGGGGATCGCACGGGGTGGCGCCGGCATGCCCGGAAGAAGGGCCGCTGCTGATCACCGGCTGCGCGGACTTGGTGCCGGCGGAGCCCAGTCTTGCGCCAACGGCGGTGCGCGACGTGATTCTATCGCACTTGTTCGGCGGTAAATGAACGCCGCCACGATATCGGGTCAATCCGAATTCGGGACTGTGCCGACGCATGGCACGGCATGCAGGCCGCTGAGTGAAACGGTCACTCCTCTGTCGGAATCGTGGCAAAGGCCGTGTCTTCGCGGGCGGCCCGGATCTGTGGCGCAACGGCCAGGCCGGGGCGCTCGAAGGCGGCGAGCTGACTGCCCAGAAGGTCGCCCACGCCCAGGGCAACGGGGCGGCCGGGCGAGCAGTCGAACCGCTGTGCGGCGCGACCTGGGTGCTGGCTGGCGCAACCGGTGGCGAAAGTGGCAACGGCCGCGGCCAGTAGCATGAGTTTGGTCGTACGGGTCATGAATGCCTCCTGTGAAACCGATGGGAGCGGTCTCCCAACGCACGAAGCATCGGAAAGGCTGTGAAGCAGAATGAGGCGCAGGGCGGTCAACGGCGCATTTTCCGCCGCAATGACCTGGGCGAATGGAAGGCTGTAGGGAATATAGGGGAACGGGCGACTATCGGACTTGGCCGGTCGGGCCGGCAGCGCGCTGTCTTTCGAGGGACTTGCCGGTCGCCTCCCAAGCGATGGTTCCACCCTCGAGGTGGTAGAGTTGCTTGAATCCGGCGGCCATCATGCGGGAGCAGGCGACGGCACTGCGGCGGCCGCTTCGGCAGTGGACGAGGTAGGGCCGGTTGGGGTCGAGGGCGGCGATTTTACTGTCGAAGTCCGGCGAGTTGATGTCGATGAGGATGGCGCCGGGGATGTGGCCTGAGGCGAACTCTTCAGCGGATCGCACGTCGATGATTGTGTAGTTCTTTTCCCGCCGGAGGCGGTCGAACTCGGAGGCGTCGATGTTGGAGACCGTGGGGGTGGCGGAGGCCTGGGCGACGAGTTGCGCGTTCGGGTCCGGGAACTTGGCGCAGCCGACGGGCACGAGCAGGGCAAGAAGCAGGAACTGACGGAGCGTGTTCATGGGCATTGGGCGTCTCCGGGGTCAAACGATAGACACGCCGAGCGTGGCAAGGCAACCTGGGCGACTTGTCAGGCAGGTCAAAGGCCTTATAGTAGGGGAACGAGACTGGAGAGGTGACCGAGTGGCTGAAGGTGCAGCACTGGAAATGCTGTGTACGGCTTAAACCGTACCGGGGGTTCGAATCCCCCCCTCTCCGTTAACGCAGCCGTACTTTGCATAACCGCCCGTGGCGACAGTGTAAACGGACAGGCGAGATTGCGCGAGACTACGCGGGACTACGCGGGATGTAAGGCCTAGACGGGGCTATGAGTTATGAGAGTTGTTAGGGTAGTTGGGCTTAGTTTGCGCCGCACCCCAAAAAAAAGGGGGGGGCGCGCGGGCTACTTTGCGCCGCGGTGATTCACGGGGATGTGATAAAATCGGCGCAGCTGCAGAAGTGGACTGTACTTACGGACGAATCGAGGGATGCAGCAAGATCTTGACGCGATCGCGCGCTTTTGGCCGCGCGCGGCGATGTTAGGGTGGCATCGCGCGCAATCAAGCGCGTCGCGGTGGCCTGTCGGCGGGCGGCCAGCCACTGGGCCGAGATGTGCCAGGTCGGCTTCCCGCCGGAGCGAGGGATGGTCAGGCGAGCGTGCCCGGCGGCGGCCAGCTCGCGGCGGCAGAGTCTGGCCAGGTGGCCCGGGTCCAGATTCGCATCCCGCGCGGCCGCGTGCACAGGGATCCAGCCGTCCGGGGCGGGCTGGGGGGCGGCCTTGCCTGCGATCTGGCAGTGAAACCTCCAGACAGCCAGGAGCTGCTCGCCCTGGAGATCGGCAATCCAGCGGGAGAGGACGGAGCGGATCTGGTCGGCGGCGATGGGCATATCAGGGCTTTACGCATGGCGTGGGGCGAATCCGCCAGAGCGCGGCCGGCGCCCCGGTGGCGGGATTGCGAACGACCCGGCCGGTCGGTTCGATCAGGCCGTCGCGGGCCAGCTCGGCGAATCGCCCGCTGATCTGGTTCTGGCCCACCCCGAGCAAGTCGGCGGCCTGGAAGCAGGCGAGTTCCCCTCGCTCGGCCAGGAGCCGGAGTATCTGCTGGTAACGATGCCGCCGCGATCCGGCCGCGATCGCCCCGGCGGCGTGGGAGGTCCCAAAGAGCGGATAGTCGTCATCCGCCCGGGGCGGTGTAACTCGCATCATGGGGTCGGTCATGGATTGCCTCCGTGCAATCGCGCGCATCCGCGCGCTACTCCAGCGGGTGCTTCAGTCCTGGCTCCGCCGGCTCCCAGCGGATGCCGTTGTCGCCGGGATATGGTTGGCGATGATCTACGCGGCCTTCGGCAATGTCCCACGGAATTCCTGGATCGTCCGGAAAAGCCGCACAAGTCTGGAGTCTTCCCTGTTTCGGGTGGTGCGTAGAAGGAGAGTGTCGGCGACGGGAGCGTCGTCGGGCGGAAGTCGAGCCATCGTTAGCGGCGCGATCGACGGCCGGGCGTGGCACCCCTGTG
>Ga0101944_10007558_pt1 | contig 10813 bp, 9 predicted proteins | sample DewCreD2012metaG_FD_75245 | JGI IMG/M metagenome (GOLD analysis project Ga0101944, IMG submission 75245) | Hot spring sediment bacterial and archeal communities from British Columbia, Canada, to study Microbial Dark Matter (Phase II) - Dewar... ...
TCGTCGACTACAACAAGTGGTCGCTCGACGGTCCGACGAACGACGTGATGCAAATCGAGCCGGTGGTGTCCAAGTGGCGCGCTTTCGGCTGGAAAGTGTACGAGATCGACGGCCACGACTTCCGGCAGATCCTTGACGCGCTGGACATGGTGGCGCAGCAGTATGGCGACAACCGGCCCAAGGTCATCATCGCCCATACCATCAAGGGCCGCGGCATTTCCAACTGGGAGGCACTTCATATGCACCTCGGCCGCGGTGAAGAGATGATGAAGGGCATCCGGGAAGGGAGAGCCAAGTATGGCGACGTGGAATAAGTACGTGTCCATCGGCGAGCCCGCCATGACCTACAAAGGGGTGGGCAACGCCATCAAGGCCGCCTTTCAGAAGAACCCCAAGGCCTTGGCCATTCTCGAAGACATGCAGTTCCCCGAGATCGAGTGGTTCACCGACAACATGTTCGACCGCATGATCGAGTGCGGTATCGCCGAGCAGAACGGAGCGGTGGTAGCGGCCGCACTGGCCTCGGAAGGGTTCGTGCCCGTGCTCAACAACTTCCTTTTCGCCAGCATGAGCCGGGCCTATAACCAGATTCGCCAGAGCATCCTGGTCGATAGGTTCAACGTCAAGTTCATATCGAGAGAAGGCGTGTGGGGTGAGGTGGGGGTGTCGCACGCCACCGTGGAAGGCATCGGCAGCCTCCGCAACCTGCCCAATCTCGTCATCATGAACCCGGCTGACATCGTGGAGGCGGAGAAAGCGACCGAGGCCATGATGCAGTACATAGGCCCCGCCATGGTGCGGGTCGAACTTAGTCCCACGCCCCTTCGCATCTTCACCGACGACTATCCGTTCGACATCGGCAAGGCGTACTCGCTGAGGGATGGCAAAGACGCCACCATCATCGCCACCGGTTACATGGTCACTGAGGCCATCAAAGCCGTGGATCTGCTCGAGAAAGAAGGACTCGACGTCGGCGTACTCAACGTGTGCACATGGAAACCGCTGGATGAGGAGGCCATCATCGCCGCCGCCAAAGCGACGGGTGCCATCGTCACCGCGGAGAACTGCAGTGACATCAACGGTCTGGGCGATGCCGTGGCCTCCGTACTGTGCGAGAACTGGCCGACCCCGCTGGTGAAGGTGGGGGTCGAAGACGAGTTCGGCCAGTCGGGACTCATCACTCCGGAGCGCGACGAACTCATGGAGCACTTCGCCCTCAGCGCGGCCGACCTAGCCGTTTCCGTGAAGGAGTGCATCAAGAAGAAGGAGCGATTCGCAGCCACTCGGGCTTAGGGCACCACTTGGGTTGGCGCGGCATGAACATAGAAAGGCAGGACGGATGAGAGTCTTGGTCGTCGGCGGGAGTGGTCTCTTTGGCAAGAAGTGCGCCTTAGCCCTGTTGCGCGACCCCGAGGTGGAGTCGGTGGTCATCTTCGACCCGGCCCCGCCCCCAGAGACGTTCCTGAGGCGCATCGAGCCCTACGCGGCCAAGTTCCGCTACGTGCGGGGTGACATCTCCGACCTTCAGCAGCTGATGGCCGCTGCCAGCGAGCACCGCGTAGACCGCATAGCCAACTGGGCCATGATCCTCTCCAAAGACCCTATGCCCTGGCTCAACCTGAAGATCGGTCTGGTGGGCATGGCCAATGTCTTCGAGGCAGCCCGGCTACTAGGCATCAAGCGGGTGGTATACGCGAGTTCGGAAACCGTCTATGGCGAGCAGAAGGACTACGGCGACCGCGAGATAACTGAGGATGACCGGTTGCTTCCCTACCCGGGAAGCGTGTACGCGTTGTCTAAGTGCCTGGCTGAAGTGTTCGCCGCCCAGTACGACGAGCTATACGGGGTGAAGTCGACTGCGCTGCGCCCTTGCATCGGGTACGGTCACGGCGGGAAGGATCCCAAGTTCGTACGCTGGTTCTCTGAAATCGTATCACTCCCTGCGATTGGGAAGCCGGTCCACCTGGAATGCACTGGCGACTGGCTCTTCTCCATCGTGCTGTCCGACGACGTGGGGGAGTTCGCCCGCCTGGCACTGCGGGCGGACTCCTCGCCGCATCCGGCGTACAACCTAGGCGGTCCTCCCGTCTCGCTCAAAGAGGTGGCGGCGGTGGTGAAGAAGTACATCCCCGAGGCTGAGATAACTTTCGGTGAGGAGCCGGAGGACTGCGAGCTGCCTTGGCTGGTCAACTGTGACCGGGCCAAGGAGGACTTCGGATTCACGGTGACGCCTCTCGAGCAGGCGGTGCTCAAGCACATCAACGAGGCGCGGGCAGAGGTGGGACTCGAGCCCATCGGATAAGGCCCAGGCCGGTAGGCGGGGCCGGGCGGCGGGGTCAGCATGGGACTCGGATACCGGGTATTCCTCCATAGCTATCTGGGTTTTCGCAGTACCTCGACGCTATTCTACGGGGAGCGGGATGCCATCCTCGTCGATGCCACGCAGCTGTTGAGCGATGCGCACCGGTTGGCGGCCGAACTCATCCTTCTGCGGAAGAACCTCACTCACATCTACGTGTCACACTTCCACCCCTACGAAGAGGTCTACGCCACAGCGAAGACCGGGGCCGAGCTCGCGGCGCGCATCAGGGACCGCTATCCCGAGGTCCAAGGGAACGATTTCGCCATCGACTGGCTGGCGCGCCTGCTTTTCCCAAAGAGTTCGCCCGAGTGGTTCACACCGCTGCCGGGTGAACCCGGCAAGATATTCCTGAATCCTTTCGGTACCTACGACGGGGATCCCCAAAGAGAGTGAGGCCAGGTATGAAAGCTGCGGTCTGCCGGGAGTTCGGTGCCCCCCTCGTCGTGGAAGAAGTGACACTGCGAGACCCGCAGCCGGACGAGGTCCTGGTCCGAGTGGCGGCCACTGCCATCTGCCACAGCGACCTGCACGATATCAGAGGGGACTTCGGTGGAGGTCTTCCCTTCGTGGGGGGACACGAGACTGCCGGTTGGGTGGAAGAGGTCGGCGCTTCCGTGACGGGGGTGGAGCCGGGAGACCCGGTAGTGGTGAGCCTGCTGGAAACCTGCGGCCGTTGCCACTACTGCCTCACCGGACGACCCCATCTCTGCCTCAGCAAAGTGACGTACGACGTGGAGGGGACCCTGACCGACCAAGCAGGCCGGGGCCTGATCCAGAAAGCGCGCGTCGCCGGCTTCGCTGAACAGGTTCTGGTCCATCAGTCGCAAGTGGTGAAAGTGCCGCCCGAGATGCCGCTTGACTTGGCGTGTCTGCTTTCCTGCGGGGTGACGACGGGCTTCGGGGCAGTGGTGAATCGGGCTCAGGTCCGGCCTTTGTCCAGCGCTGTGGTCATTGGGGTGGGCGGGGTGGGGCTGAATGCCATCCAGGGGGCCGTACTGTGCGGCGCGACGCCCATCATCGCTGTCGATGTGATCGAATCCAAGCTGACCAGGGCCATGGCTTTCGGTGCCACTCACGCGGTGAACGCGGCTTGCAACGACGCTGTGAGGGCGGTCAAAGAACTCACCGAAGGACGGGGAGCCGACTACGTGTTCGTCACCGTGGGGAGCAACGCCGCCATGGGCCAGGCTATCGCCATGCTTGCCAAGCGAGGTACCGCGGTAGCGGTGGGCCTGCCGCCGATCGCGGACCCGGCTGCTGTACTACCGGTGGCTGACCTGGTGGTGAATGAGAAGTCGATAGTCGGGGCGTTCATGGGGTCGATACGCCCTCAAGTGGATATCCCCGGGCTGGCTGCGCTCTACCTGGCGGGGCGTTACAAGCTGGACGAACTGATATCGGGTCGTTATCCGCTTGAGAGGATCAACGAGGCGCTCGACAGGTCGGCCCAGGGCGAGGTGCTCCGCAACGTCATCGTGTTCCCTCGTCACGTCGGCTGAGCACGCCTCTTATCTGGGCTGCCCCGGAGACCGCCGCCAGAGCCAGCGCCAGCCACAGCAGGGCCAGTCCGACCTCGATCCATGGTTCCGACTCCAGGATGCTGGCCAACAACAGGATGCCAAGGGCCGAACTTTGCACGACCATCTTGGTCTTGCCGAAGACGTTCGACGGCCTGGCGGTGCGGGTCCTAAGCAGCATGCGCACCCCGAGGGCGGTCAAAACCAGCTCCAAGAAAATGAACGCCAGGATGATCTGCACTATTAGATATCGCCAGCCGATCCAGGCCAACACAGCGCCTATGAGGAGCTTGTCAGCTACCGGGTCAAGGTAGGTCCCGAGCAGGGTTATCTGGTCGCGGGTGCGGGCCATGGTGCCATCGATGAAATCGGTGGCGATGGCGACCGCGAAGACGCCTAGGGCCCACCAGTCCCGGTCTAAATACCACAGCACGACCACCACGGGTATCAACACCAAGCGCAGGACGGTCAGGTGGTTTGGCCTCACCCACCTAGGGAAAGCCCACAGAAAGGCCTTGTCCACGAAGGGATCGGTGAAGCGCTGGAAACCCCGGTCGCTCTCCGGGCCACGAAGTACGCGGTCGTCTGTCTTGTTCGACGGCATGGAAAGCAGCTGTTGCTCGCGTTCGTTCATTACGGCATCGTACTGCGAAGCGGGCTGTCTGTCGATACGCGACCACCGCGGCCGCCCAGTGTGACCGTGGTGTTATGATGACGGAGATACCCATCACCACCCTACCGCCGCAGGAGCAGGCAGGATGAAAACACCGGATCTCAGTCTCTCGGACCTGGGCTCTTATTTCCCCGACGACTTCACGCCCGAGCAGAGGGCCAGGGCGCAGACTATCTTCCTGAAGGAGTTGGCTGCTAGCGTGCATCGATTCTACCGGGGTAAGACTGCCAGCCTGCCCAAGGCGGGGATTTACGGGTTCAACTGGTTCAACGTTTACTACACACCTGGCGTGTCCATGATCTCCACCTCGATCCGGGACGACAACGATCTGTCTTTCGAGCTGACCAACCGTGGCAACCTGGTGGCGGTGGTGTCCGACTCCACGCGGGTGCTGGGCGACGGAGACGTCACACCGCCAGGAGGGTTGGGGGTCATGGAGGGCAAAGCCTTCCTGATGAAGTACCTGGGTGGGGTGGACGCGGTGGCCCTGTGCGTCAACAGCCTTGACAACCGAGGAGCCCACGATCCGCAGAAGATCATCGATTTCGTGAAGATGGCGGAGCCTAGCTTCGGGGCTGTCAATTTGGAAGATATCTCGCAGCCGAACTGTTTCAAGGTCTTGGACACTCTTCGGGAAGAATGTGACATCCCCGTTTGGCATGACGATGCGCAGGGCACGGCCAGCGTGACGTTGGCCGGGCTGATCAACGCTCTCAAAGTGGTGGGCAAGGAACTGAAAGATGTCCGGATAGTGCTTCTGGGAGCCGGCGCGGCGAACACCACTGCTGCTCGTCTCCTCCTGATGGCTGGCGCCGACCCGGAGAAGATGATCGTCTTTGACAGCAAGGGCGGGCTGCATAAGGGTCGGGACGACGTGAAGGCCGACGTGGCGTTCTATCGCAAGTGGGAGATCTGCGAGGCGACTAATCCCAAGCGGATCGAGACCGAAGAAGAGGCTTTCCGCGGAGCAGACGTCATCATCGGAGCCTCCAAACCGGGGCCCGACACCATCAAGCCCAAATGGATCCGTTCCATGTGCGACAAACCCATCGTCTTCGCCTGCGCTAATCCTGTGCCCGAGATCTACCCGTATGCCGCTAAAGAGGCAGGTGCCTACGTAGTGGCTACTGGTCGTGGCGACTTCCCCAACCAGGTGAACAACTCGCTGGGCTTCCCTGGCATACTGAAGGGGGCGCTCTTGGTGCGCGCTAGGAAGATCACTGACGAGATGGCGATCGCTGCTGCCTACGCGGTCGCCCGCTACGCCGAGAAGAAGGGCATCGGTCCTGATTACATCATGCCCACTATGGAGGAGACCGAAGTCTTTGCCGAGGAGGCGGCCGACGTGGCCATGCAAGCCGTCAAGGACGGGGTGGCTCGAGTCAGACGGGGGTGGGACGAGGTTTACCAGACCACTCTCGAAGACATCAAACAAGCGCGGGCTACCATCGAGCTGCTGCAGGAGAGTGGCATCATCAAGGCACCCGACCCCGCGATCTTGATGGAGGCACGCGACCGCGCCGTCGCCGCTGTGCGCTAGGTGAGAGCCACACGGCCAGAGGGGGAACCTGCCACGTGGTGGCTGAAGCTAGGAGGTCAGCATGGCGAGAGTAGTAGACATCGAGGGAATCGGGCCGGTCAACGCAGAGAAACTTAAGGCAGCGGGGGTGGCCACGACTGATGCGCTTCTGGAAAAGGGAAAAACTCCCAAAGGACGGGCGGACTTGGCGGCTGCCACGGGCATAAGCGAGAATTCCATCCTGCGCTGGGTCAACATGGCCGACCTCTTTCGCATCAAAGGCGTGGGTGAAGAGTATGCGGACCTCTTGGAGGCCGCCGGAGTGGATACAGTGGCCGAACTGGCGCAACGTAGGCCAGAGAACCTCCATGCCAAATTGATCGAGGTGAACGAGGCCAAGAAACTCGTGAGAAGGTTGCCCACCTTGTCCGAAGTCACTGCGTGGGTAGAACAGGCGGGGAATCTTCCTCGAGCGGTGGAGTACTGAGGCCGATGGCCTCCGGGCGGGGTGTGTGGCCGCCTCAGGAGTCGTGAGCCGCTAACGAAAGAAGGAGTGCGGGCATGGGCCTTTGGCCGTGGGTCGACCGCTATGTCTGGGATTGGAGCTGGGGAGGTTGGGCTTGGTTAGCCGGGGTGGGGGTCATCATACTGCTGGGAGTTTTCCTGCTGCCCTGGTTCTTCTTCCTACTCAACCTGCACAGCCTGCTCAACCGGGTGAACCCAGTCAACCGGGCCATGCCGGCCGCCTACGTGTGGCTCAATTTCATACCTGTCTTCAATCTGGGTTGGTTCCTCTACACGGTCAGCAAGGTCAGGGATTCGGTTCGCGACGAGTACCGGTGGCGTGGTTGGCCAGTGGAGGGCGATCTGGGATACAACGTGGGTCTTGCCACAGGAGTGCTGGCCATCGTCACGTTCGTCATGGGGTGGGTGCCGCTGTTGGGTTGGGCGCTGGGTATCGCGCAGCTCGTCTGCTGGATCATATACTGGCTTCGGACCCATGAACTCAAGAACCAGCTGGGGCTAACGACATACGTGGCGCCAGGCGCGTACCCGCCACCCGTGGTGCCCCCGCCACCTAGTCCCGCGGCAGGGCCCGGGCCGTACGGCGGGACCCCGCGAACGACGATGCAAGGCGCGGGGACGGGTGGGCCAGCGCCGACGGCGGACCTTCGCTGCGGGGCCTGTGGGACTCCCTACGCTACCTCCGACCGGTTCTGCAGGGCCTGTGGGTTGCCGCTGCCCCAGAATCGGGAGGCGGAGACAGCGGCAGAGGGCGACAGCGGCTCGACAGAATAGAGAGAACTCCACGCGCGCGGACGGCAAGCCCAGCGAGAGAGCGGGCCTTGCAGCGGAGCCCTACGCGCTCCGCTTCAGTCTTCGCCGTTCAAGAACAGTCTTTCACTCCGGTCGAGAGCGATGTCGCAAGTTATCTCATAGTTGATGGTGTCCAGTCTGCGGGCCATTTCCTCGACGGTGATGCGGTCGTCACCATCCGGCCCGATGATAGTCACCACGTCACCGACCTTCACTCGCGCGTCCGTGCCCACATCGACTCCAAAGGAATCCATCGACACTCGGCCCACCAGGGGATAACGGCGTCCGTTGATAAGTACTTCTCCACGGTTTCCCAGAGCGCGGAACACGCCGTCGCCGTACCCGATGGGGACCAGCGCCACGTCGGTCGGGTGTTCAGCTCGGAACGTATGGCCGTAGCCGACCCCCTCGCCGCGGGCCACGCGCTTGACCAATACCACCTGGGATTTCCAGGAGAGGGCCGGTCTTAGACCTTCCGCGAGTGCATCCGCCTGCCATGGCGAGAGGCCGTATACAGCACAACCACAGCGGACCATGTCGAAATGAGAATGGGGGGCGCAGACTGTCGCCGCACTGTTGGCGGCATGCACGGCTACCCCGGGCCATTCCTGACGGACCCTGTCCACCACGGGCCGAAAGCGCGCGAGCTGGAAATCGATCGACGCGGGCTCCTCGGTCGCGCAGGCAAAGTGGGTCATGACGCCCGCCAGTTGGATCTCAGATATCCCCCGGATGGATTCAAGGAAAGGCTCGACCTCGGAGGGGTAGAGTCCCTGACGGTTCATGCCGGTGTCCACCTTCAGGTGCACCTGCGCAAGCAGTCCGCTCCCTCGGAGCTCAAGCAGCATCCGCGCCATGTGGTCGCTGACTATGGCAAAATCGACGCTCCGACGCGCCATCTCTTCGTACTGGTCGAGGCTATAGAGCGGTCCCATCACCAGGATGGCGGAAGCGAAGCCCGCGTCTCTGAGGGCGACCGCCTCCTCAGCCGTGGCGACCGCCACCCCGTGGGCGCCGGCGCGGACGACGGTCCTGGCTACCGGGAGCATCCCATGCCCGTAGGCGTCCGCTTTGACAGCTACTAGCAGACGGGTCCCGGGGCGAAGCAGAGAGGCGAGATGAGCCACGTTGTGGCGAATGGCGGACAGGTCGATGAGTACACTGCTGCGCGGTGAGGTCTTCATGCCCGGCTAAGGCTAGCATACAGACTACGCAAAGGGCCGGGCTAGTCCTTGACCGAGACGGCAAGCAGAGCGACGTCATCAGCGAAGGGGCCCCCGTTAGCCGCTTGCACACCAGCGACCAGCTCGTCTATCGACCGCTGATCCAAGGGGAGTCCGATCTTTCGGCTCAGCCACTGCTTAAGCCTCTCCTCGCCGTATCGCTCCTGAGCGCCAGGGGCTGCGCGAGCATCGATCAGCCCGTCTGTGTAGAACAGTAATCGCCACTTGGAAGGCAGGGCCAGGTCGTGGACCGGCCAGGTACAGGTTTCGTCGGGACCCAACGGAGGCGAAGGGGGCACTTCCAGGGGTTCAACGTGGTCGGTGACCAGCAGTGGCGGCGGATGTCCTGCGTTGACCAGGGATAACCTCCTCAGGTCGGGCTGTATGGAGCCCGCCACGATGGTGGCGAACACGTTGGAGTCCTTGCGCTCGCTCAGCAAGAGACGGCACAGTACATTCGCGAGTGCGGCTATCCCTTGGCCTGCCAGCGACAGGGTCTTCCACGCCGACCGCAGTGTGGCGCCCAAAGCGGCGGCGTCCGGTCCATGTCCGCTTACGTCGCCGATGATGAAGTCAAGGCCCCCGTCGGGAGTGGGCATCGCCCCTACGAAGTCACCCCCTAGACGTAGGCGCTGTTCCCCGGGAAGGTATTTGGTAACTATCAGCAGCGACGGGTGAGAGAGGGGCGAAGAGGGTAGGAGGCTTGCTTCCAGACGCGCGTGAAGCCGCTCGGCCGATGCGTTGGTAAGAGCGAGTGCCGCCTGGTCGGCGAACCGCTGGATGACGGCCAGCAGCCGTTGATCGGGCGGGGGCTGGTGCCGGTCCCAACCCAGGATGAGGAGGTTGCGAGGTCCACGTTCGTTGAAGCGCATCGGGAGGTAGAGGGCTGACCGATTGCCGGTTGACTGCACCACCTCGGGCGGCCACGGGCGGTGCGTGCGGCTAGGGTCGGTGACGTCCGGGATGAACACGGGGGCGCGCGAGCGCAGCTCGCGCGCCAGAGCCATGTCGGGTGCCAGGGGGAAAACCATTCCGGCGGTAAGCGCCTCATGCGGCGGGACTCGGGCCAGAAGACGCAGCCGGTCGAGCTCGATACGGTAAAGGGCTGCCGCCGAACAATCGAAAGTGGCCAGAGCGGCTTCGCAAATGGCCTGCGCCACCTCTTCTCGTGTTCCTTTAATGTGGAAGGTGGGGGCAAAGGCCACAACCCGCTGGACTGTCTGGTGGAAAGATTCGGCTCTCTGTTGCGCTTCAGCCTGCAGTGCGTGCTCCCATGCGATGGCCGCTTGGTCGGCAAAACGCCGCATGATGGCCATAAGCTCAGGAGTCGGCCGTTCCACCGCGTGCTTCCAGCCAAGAGAAAGTATCCCTACTAAGCCTGTGGGGTCGGCGATGGGAAGCCTTGTCGCTGAGACCACTCCCTGCCCGACGAGGAAGTCTTGAGCTGCTTCTCCGAGAGTCAAACGGCGCACATCTCGGATGAACGACGGTCGGGAGGCGTTAAGCAGCTCTTCGAGGTCGGGGAAGACGGCGAGGGGGAGTACGGAGCCGACAGGTGCTTGAGCTTCGGAAGGTGTCGCCGCGAGAAGCTCGAGGTCGCGACCACGCACAGCGAATAACCGAGAACTGTCGGCTCCAAAGGTAGCGATCGCTTTCTCGCAGATGGTGCGAGCAGCTCCCGCCAGGGTCTCGGTCCGGTGGAAATCCGCACTGAAGTCGAGAACGTGCTCCATGGTCTTGCGGGTGGCGACCGAGTGCTCCAACGCCTGCTTCAAGCTGGCTTCACGGCGGGCTACCTGTCTGCGAAGAGATTCGACGACAACCCCGGTGACCAAGGCTGCGACACACCAGATGGCGGCTGATGCGACCGCATTTGCGGCTGCCGTGCCGGTACTGAAGTCCGCCAGCAGAAGAAAGGCGGCCACCACCCCGGCTACGGCAGCCGCCAGGCCGACGAGTGTGCCGCTCAGTCCAGCAGCCACCACCGAGATGAACACCACGCCGCCACCGACCGGGTCCAGAGGATGCAACGTGGAGTCGGCTAGGTCGACAGCGATGACGACGAGGATCTCAAGAAGCACGGCGGTGATGAGTACCGCCCACTTATAACGCTGCAAGGGACCGCCGGGAGCCAAAAAGGACTGGCCCAAGGTCGGCGGAACCCGTGGTGTGCGCAGTCGCGGCATCAACCATAGGCTATCA
>Ga0101944_10007560_pt1 | contig 10805 bp, 6 predicted proteins | sample DewCreD2012metaG_FD_75245 | JGI IMG/M metagenome (GOLD analysis project Ga0101944, IMG submission 75245) | Hot spring sediment bacterial and archeal communities from British Columbia, Canada, to study Microbial Dark Matter (Phase II) - Dewar... ...
CGATCTGGACGAGGCCCGCGCCCATCTGGAGCGGGCGTTGGCGTTGCAGCCTGATTCGTTCGAGGCCCTGATGGGCCTGGCGACGCTGTGCCAGGAAACGAAGGACTACGCGCGGATGGCGGAGCTGGCGCACCGGGCCCACCAGTTGCGACCCGACCGGCCCGAGCCGCCGGGCTTGATGGGCAGTTCGAAGCTGGTCCGGCACCTCTTTTCCGAGGCGATCGAGTTCCTGCGCGAGGCGGTCCGGCTGGCGCCGGGCGAGCCGGAACATCGGGTCATGCTGGGGCGTGGGCTGGCGGCCCTGGGCCGGCCGCAGGAGGCGATCGAGGAGTACGATCGGGCGATCGCGCTGCGGCCGCTGCCGCAGTGGAGGCTCGAGGCGGGGTCGGTCGTGCCGGTCATCGCGGATTCGGTCGAGCAGATCCTCTGGTGGCGACGGCGCTGCGAGCGGTGCCTGGACCAACTGCTCGCGGAGGACCTGGGCCCGGCGGACCCGCGGCTTCTGGCGGTGAACAACCTGGGGTTCTACCTCGGCTACCACGGCATGAACGACCGGCCGATCGCGGAGAAGGCGGCGGCGGTGCAGTTGAAGCTGCGGCCCGACCTGGCGTGGACGGCCCCGGGTCTGGAGAAGCGCAGGCCGGCGAGGGACAAGGGGGATCCGATCCGGGTGGGCGTCGCGTCGTCGAACCTGGCGGGGGACCACACCATCGGGCTGCTGTTCCGCGGGCTGATTCGACGGCTGCCGCGGGATCGATTTCATGTAACGGCGATCGACCTGTCGGGCAACCCGGAGTTTGCGAAGGAGGTGGGCCCGCTGGCGGATGCGTGGATTCAGGCGGGCAAGCGGCTGGAGAAGGCACGGGAGCGGATCGCGGCGCTGGGTCTGGACGTGCTGGTGTTCGCCGATATCGGCATGGAGGGGGCGAGCTACTTCCTGGCGTTCGCGCGGATGGCGCCGGTCCAGATGGCGTTGTACGGGCACCCGGTCACCACGGGGCTGCGGAGTCTCGACTACTTCGTGTCCTGGGGTAGGGCCGAGCCGGCCGACGCGCAGGACCACTATACGGAACGGCTGATCGCCCCGACCGACCTGCCGGCGTGGTACGAGCCGCTGCTGCCGTCGGGCCAGGCGGCATCGCGAAGTGAACTGGGGCTGCCCGAGGGGCGGCGGCTGTACGGATGCGCGCAGTCGGCGTTCAAGATTCACCCCGACATGGACCGGCTTTTCGCGGGGATCCTCGACAGGGACCGGGAAGGCGTGATCGTTCTGGTAAAGGGGATGGACCCGCATTGGGATGCGTTGTTGAGGCAGAGACTGGCGCGGAGCGTTGGCGATCGGCTGGAACGGATCGTCTGGATCGACCGGATGGGGATCGAGCGGTTCATGGCGTTCAACGCGTCGTGCGACGTGATGCTGGACACGGTGCATTTCTGCGGCCTGCGAACGAGCCTGGACGCCTTGGCGGTGGGTACGCCGATTGTTACGTGGCCGGGGGCGATGATGCGGGGGAGGCAGACCTTCGGGCTGTACGAGTCGATGGGGCTGGGGGAGTGCGTGGCCCATTGTGCTGAGGAATATGTCGAGAAGGCGTTCGGGATGGCCACGGACGGCGAGCGGCGGGCGGCGGCAAGGAATCGGATTCTTGCTCGACATGATTGTATCTACAGGAATGAAAAGGGGGTAATGTCTTTGGCAACTTCCATTGAGACGGGGTGGACGGGGTTGCCCGTTAAGTTGGCGTGAAATCGAAAAAAGCGTGGAAATTGCGCTTGCCACGCGTCCGATAGTCTGTTATCTTTATAGGACGCTCGTTCAGTTCTGAGGGCTTTTTACACATGAGGGTCGCTATGTCGAATCGGAAGTCTGTTCTCAAGGGTGCTCTGTTGGGTGCGGCGGTTGCGGGGGTGGGCGTGGCCGCCCAGTCCGCGGACGCTGGTCTTATCTACGACCTGCGGATCAACGGCCAGCCCATCACGGCCAACACGTACACGCTGACCTCGCCGACCGAGGTGGTTCAGCTGGATCTCTATGTTACAGTCACGGAGGTTGCGCCCAACGGCCAGTTCAGTGACGACGCTCTCAAGGCCATCACGGTGGAGTGGGAATCGACAGGGCCGCTCAAGGGCAACATGAGCCACCTGTCGTTCGGCCCGACCGTCAATCCTATTAACAATACGGGCGTGTTGAACGACACGGACCTCGATGGCGACATCGACATCGGGATCACGCCGTCGCCCGCCAACTCGAACGTGAGTCACTGGGTGTACACGTCCTTGAACCCCGGCGGTGTCTTCGCGACCGACGCGGCCCGGTTGTACCTGGTCGGCTCGGTGAATTTCACTGTGACCAGCGCGGCGCCTGGATCGTTCGCCACGATTCCCGCACGGCTGCCTGACGCGACGGGAGTCGGAGCGGGCAGGAACACCTCGACCCAGTGGGTTGAGAACAACGTGTCCCGTTCGCTCGGCGTCAGCGGCCAGAACGCCAGTCTGATGACTTTCGACGCGGTGACGATCTACGCCCCGGCGCCCACCGCGGTGAGCTCGATCCTGCTTGCCGACACCGATCCGGGCAAGGCCAACCTCGCCACCGGCGGTCAGGTTACCGTGGTCGGCAGCCAGGGCGGCTATCAGTCCGAGATCGATCCGCTGACCAGCAACGAGAACGAGGGTCAGGTTGCGATCGTGGATATCATCGACGATGCCGGCTCGGGTCCGGTGTGGGTCATGCTGGACCTGGTCGGCCCGGGTGCCGAGATCGACGACCTGCTCGCCGACCTCGATGCTGACGGCGGCACGGTGTACGACATCGTTCCGGCGACCGATCCGTTCTACATCTACCTGTCGGGCCTGTACGGCGGGTTCTTCAACGCCCTGGTCCGGTTCAGCGATGCTGGCGGCGGTCTCGACGCCAACTACTTCGCCTGGGATTTCGCGGCCCACACGAACGTGGTGGTCAACGCCATCGCGGTGGTGCCCGAACCGGCGACGCTGGGTGTCCTGGCTCTGGGTGCGGTCGGCCTGCTTGGCCGGCGCCGCCGGGCCTAACGCCTCGCGGACATAGTCCACAAGACGCTGAGTGCTGTCTCGACCCTTCCTGTTGATCAAGCTGCACTCAATCGCCACCCGCGGAAGAGAGGCCGCGGGTGGCCGTCTTTTTACGCCGAACCGATGCCAACGTCGGCGCAGGACGCGAGTGCCGCCGCTGCCCCAACCGATGGAGGCTGCGGACTGGGCGGGTATGGCCGTCAGGCGCCTTGGTTGATCAGGACCCGCTCGACGAATCCCGTATCCACATCGCCGCGCAGAAACTGCTCATCGTGCATGATCCGCAGGTGCAGCGGGATGGTCGTCTTGATCGGCTCGATATGGAACTCCGCCAGGGCCCGACGGGCGGTCATGACCGCCTCCTGGCGGGTGGGGCGGTGAATGATGAGCTTTCCGATCATGCTGTCGTAGTTGGGGGGGATGCGATATCCGGCGTAGGCGTGGGAGTCGAGGCGGACTCCCGGTCCGCCCGGCGGGCGAAACTCCTCGATGAGGCCCGGCGAGGGGGCGAAGTTTCGCGCGGGGTCTTCGGCGTTGATCCGACACTCGATGGCGTGGCCGTTGTGCTGGATCTGCTTTTGCGTGAGGGGAAGCTTCTCGCCGGCCGCGACGCGGATCTGCCACTGGACGAGGTCCACGCCCGTCACCATCTCCGTTACCGGGTGCTCGACCTGGATGCGGGCATTGACCTCCAGGAGATAGAAACGCTGGTCCTGATCCACGAGGAATTCGACCGTGCCGGCATTGACATAGCCCGCGGCCTTCACCAGACGGACCGCGCCGGCGCAAAGCTCCGATCGGACCTCGGCTGAAAGGAATGGGCTGGGCGATTCCTCGACGAGTTTCTGGTGCCGCCGCTGGAGGGAGCAGTCGCGCTCGAAAAGGTGGATGGCGTTGCCGTGGGCGTCGGCGATGACCTGGACCTCGATGTGCCGGCCGCGTTCGACATACTTTTCGAGATAGACGGTGGAGTCCTTGAAGGCGTTCTCGGCCTCGGCGCGGGCCTGCCGGATTCCGGCGCGGAGCGAGACGTTGTTGTGGGCGATGCGCATGCCGCGGCCGCCGCCGCCGGCCGCCGCCTTGATGATGACGGGGTAGCCGATCTCCTCGGCGATGGCGAGGGCGGCCTTTTCGTCCTCGACGGCGCCGTTGCTGCCGGGCAAAGTCGGCACCTTGGCCTTGCGGGCCAGCCTTTTGCACTCGATCTTGTCGCCCATGGCGCGCATCGCCGCGACCGGCGGCCCGATGAACTCGATGCGGCAACTGCGGCAGATGTCGGCGAAGTGGGCGTTTTCTGCGAGGAATCCGTAGCCCGGGTGGATCGCCTGGACGTCGGCGATCTCGGCGGCGGAGATGATGCGGGGGATGTTGAGGTAGCTCTGGGCCGGGGGGGCCTCGCCGATGCAGATGGCCTGGTCGGCCAGTTGCAGCCAGGCGCCGTCGCGGTCGGCGGTGGAATAGACCGCGGCGGTGCGGACGCCCAGTTCGCGGCAGGCTCGAATGATGCGAAGGGCGATCTCCCCGCGGTTGGCGATGAGGATCTTGGAAAACATGTGTGGAATCAGGCCGGCTTGACCAGGAAGAGGGGCTGGCCGAACTCGACGGTCTGGCCGTTGGAAACGAGGATCTTCTCGATCCTGCCGCGGCACTCGGCCTTGATGTTGTTGAAGACCTTCATGGCCTCGATGATGCAGACGTCGGTGTCTTCATCGACGACGCTGCCTACGGTAACGAACGGTTTGGCCTCTGGACTGGCGGCGGCATAGAAGGTGCCGACCATGGGACTCTTGATGGGGATCAGGCCCGCATCGTCGGAGGGCGGCTGTGCCGGCTGTGCAGCGGGCGGCGCCGGTTGCGGGGCGGCGGGGCTCGGCGCCGGCGCGGTTGGCGAAGGGAGCGGCCCTCCGCGAATCAGACAGATCCGCCGGCCTCCGTCGCGCACATCGACCGTGTGCAGGTCATTGGCGGCCATGAGACGGACGAGTTGCTCGAGGAACGCGACATCCATCGGCCCGCCGGCGGCGATATTGGCGGGGCCTTTCGCATTAACGGCCTGCCGAACCGCCGGAGCCGATCGCCGGTTTGATGGGGATTTCTTTTTCAAGGTCGAATCCTCGTTTCATCGCTCGACCCGCTGCAAGCCGAGCATGGACAATGCCTTAGACATGCGCAGCCTTCAGGCTCCTGTCGAGGTTCGACAGCACCTCGCAGCCTGAGGGCGTAACCAGCACATCATCCTCGATTCGCACGCCGCCGATGCCCGGCAGGTAGATGCCCGGTTCGACGGTAACGATCATGCCGGGCGCGAGCGGCTCGGGCTTGCTGCGGCGGCCGAGTGTGGGCATTTCGTGAATGTCGCGGCCGATGCCGTGGCCCGTACCATGGCCGAATCTCGGCCCGTACCCCGCGGCGGCGATAACCCTGCGTGCCGCGGCATCAATGCTTCGTGTCGTTGCGCCCGGGCGAATGGCCGCGATGGCAGCGGCTTGCGCTTCGAGCACGACCCGATAGATCTCCCGCATTCTTGGAGCGACGCGCCCGATGAACAAGGTTCGTGTCAGGTCGGAGCAGTAGCCGCGATAGAGCGCGCCCCAGTCGATGAGCAGGGGCTGGTCGGGCTCGATGCGGAACAGGCCCGGTCGGTAGTGCGGCAGTGAGCCGTTGGGACCGGCGGCGACGATCGTCTCGAAGGCCGGCCTGGGGCGCCGATCACGATCTCGGGCGAGAACCCGAGCCGGCCGCCGGTGTTCGAAGGCGGCACCGAGGCCTGGCATTTGAGCCGCTGCAAGCATCTGGTGCTGCGCCATTTGGCGGTTCGCGGGCAGTCGGGCAACGGGATCAACATCGACGACGGCGGACAGCGCACCGAGCCGGCCGGCCCAATGGTGCTCGAAGACCTCCACGTTTCACGAATTGGACCCGAGGGGAATCGCGACGGAATCAAACTGTCCGGCGTAGCCGATTTCACGATTCGCCGCTGCACGATCGAGGGCTGGGGCGGGCAGGCCATCGACATGGTCGGCTGCCGCCGTGGCGTGATCGAAGAGTGCATCTTTCGCGGATTGGAAGGCTTCTCTCAGGCCACTGGTCCGCAAACCAAGGGCGGCACCAGCGAGGTGGCGATTCGCCGCTGCTTGATGATCGATGCCGGGCAGCGGGCGGTGAACATCGGCGGCTCGACGGGCATGGCCTACTTCCGCCCGCCGGACGCCAAATACGAGGCCAAGCAAATCACCGTCGAAGGCTGCACGTTCGTCGGCAGCATGGCGTCAGTCGCGTTCGTCGGCGTGGATGGGGCGGTGGTCCGCTACAACACGATCGTTCGGCCTGGCCGTTGGGTGATGCGGATTCTGCAAGAGACCACAGCCGAGGGATTTCCGCCGTGCCGCGACGGAGTGTTTGAGCGGAACCTGATTGTGTACGACGGTCGAGAGGTACGCGAAGCGGTCAACATTGGGCCGAACACCTCGCCCGAGTCGTTTCGTTACCGCGAAAACCTTTGGTTCCGCACCGATCGGCCCGAGGCCAGCCGCCCGCGACTGCCCAGCGACGAAGCCGGCGGGCTATACGGCATCGATCCGCGTTTGCCCGATGTCGCAGACTTTGTCAAAACGGCCGGCGCAACCCCTGCCGCACCCGCGGGCGACATGCCGAAGATCGGCTCCGCTGCCCAAACAGCCACCACGCCAACTGTCGCAACGCTCGTTCCGCGCGAGCCGCGCGCGGCCGGCTTCGGCGCCGCGGCGTGGCGGGCTGCTCGAGAGGAGAAACGCCTGTAGAACTGAGCGATTACGGACCCGAAGACCGCTCACTCGGCCCGAGCCCCCTGTTGCGAACTTCCTGCTTGAGCATTAGCCGCTTTCGTCGGTGGCTTGCCTTTATTGCTTAATGGGCACGCATCTCCCGACTTGCCCGGGGCGGCCGCAACGGCTATCTTGACGGTTCGTTTTTTTCGAGCCTTTGTGCGAGTCACTGGCGTTGATTTGCGGGCCTGAGTTGGCAACGGTCGTTCGTTAAGCATTGCCAGGCAAATCCGGCGAAATCTGCCAAGCTGGCCAGTGGCCAAGCGAAGAATTCGAGGTCAATTCCCGATCGAATGGCTGCCGAGGTCCTAGTATTTTTTCATTCCCGGTGTGTGAAAGGAATCATCGATGGCCGTACTTGCTCCCGCCGCCTCCGATAGCGGCAAGGGTTGGTGGCGCGAACTGAATGGTTATCACTGGTTCGTTCTGGTGGTTTGCACCCTTGGCTGGATGTTCGACTGCCTCGATCAGCAGTTGTTCAACCTGGCCCGCAAGCCCGCGGTGAGCGACCTGAAGGGCCTGGAACTGACCCATCCGGACGTTGATAAATACGGCGGGATGGCCACGTCGATCTTGTTGTTCGGCTGGGCAACCGGCGGGATCATCTTCGGGGTGTTGGGCGACCGGATCGGGCGGGTCAAGACGATGATCTGCACGATCCTATCGTATTCGGTTTTCACGGGGCTGAGCGGGTTGTCGTTTTCGCTCTGGGATTTTCTCGCGTATCGATTTATTGCGGGCTTGGGCGTGGGGGGGCAGTTCGCCGTAGGCGTGTCGCTGGTGGCCGAGAGCCTGCCCGACCGGGCACGGCCGCACGCATTGGGCATGCTTCAGGCCTTCTCCGCGGTGGGCAACGTCGGGGCGGGCGTCATCTCGTTGGTTCTATTTCAAATGGCGGAAACCGGCGTGATTGGGGCCGCCTGGCGGTGGATGTTTGCCGTCGGCGTGTTTCCGGCCCTGTTGGCGGTGGTCGTTTTCGCCAGATTGCGCGAGCCGGAAGCCTGGCTGCGAGCGAAGCAGGAAGGCAAAACCACGGGCAGCAAGAGCGGATCGATTACCGAACTATTCACCGACCCCCGTTGGCGCCGCAATACGACCATCGGAATGATCCTTGCGTCGTCGGGCGTAATCGGGTTGTGGGCCATCGGCGTGTTCAGCAATGATTTGACCCAGTCCGTGTTCCGCAAACAGTATCAGCAGGAGTACCGCGATCAAAAACACGGCGAACAGGATGTCGATTTCGTGCGGCTGGCCGTGGCCGCGGCGGATCAGTTCAGCGAATTCTCGAAGATCAAACCGAAGCACATCCTCGGTCGGGATTCCAAGGATACCGACGCGCAGCGACTCTATGCCGCGCTGACGGCCCTTTGCGAAGAGACGGCGAAGAACCGATCGGCCGGGCAGGCGGGCACCGCTTCGATTACCCCCGAGGCCGTGATCGCCAAGGCCGTGGCCGAAGGTGGGGGCGGCAAGAAGGCGCCGACAAGCGAAGAGCAGCGGTCCGAAGAGGAAAAGCGGCTGGCCGAATTGCTCGCGGTCCAGCCGCAAGGCGAACTCAAGGAGCATATTCAACGGATCGACGCCCGCGAGAAGTCGATTACGGGCCGAGTGGGACGCTGGGCCAGCGGCACGCTGATGCTGTTCAACGTCGGGGCGTTCATCGGCATCTACCTGTTCAGCATGATCACGGCCCGCATCGGTCGGCGGCTGGCTTTCGCAATCGCCTTCACGGCGGCGATGATCACCACGGCTATGGCTTTCCTCTTCATGGAATCGCCCATCGACCTGTTCTGGATGGTGCCGTTGATGGGTGCGGGGCAACTTTCGGTCTTCGGCGGCTACGCCATCTACTTCCCCGAGTTGTTCCCCACACGGCTGCGCGCCACCGGCACGTCGTTCTGCTACAACATCGCCCGATTCGTCGCCGTGCCGGGGCCGGCCGTGATGACCGGCATGGCCGCCGGGCTGTTCGGCCACACCGCCGAACCGATGCGCTATGCCGGCGTTACGATGTGCAGTTGCTTCTTGATCGGCATGGTGGCGCTGCTGTTCGCACCGGAAACCAAGGGCAAACCGCTGCCCGAATAATCTTTTTGGGCGAGCCGCGACTTTTTGGGCACTGCGCGACCCAGGAACGGCGGAAGCCGCAGCCGCAGGGGTTCTTGATCTATTTTGCTTTTGCCGATGGTCGAACCGGCATCTTGATCCGGTTCGCCGGTTGGGGCTTGACTGCGCCGATTCGCCGCTTGTTGGCACGTTGTTGTTGCTGCGTTGTTGCCGCGGCAGATGGCTCTGGTTTATGCTGGTTCTGTTTCCGATAACCGGAGTCGGGCGGCGAATAACCAATGGAAGACTTACGGAACTCTCCGGCGCGTTCGGGTTTTAATTCTTGGGTTCTCCGGCAGAGTGGAGCGCACTGCATGCACCGCGAGATGCCGCGAGTGGGGGGATGGGCTGCGGGAAGGGGCTTCGATCGCGTCGCCTTGACGACGCGAGGGAGCACCGCGCTGCCGATTTCGCTGGTGATCGCATGTGGTTGTCCGCATCGTGCAACGCCTCTTGCGACGAGATTAGCACGACGAGCCGTATTCCTTCGCGGCCGCCTGGGGTTGTGCTCGGCGGAGGTGCGTCAATCTTAATCCCGGGTGACGGGCGTTGCGGCCGAAATGCGTTGATCGCCCAACTTTCGAAAGCTGCTGCTATGAATCTTTCGGTGGTCGTTCTTCTTGTTGTTGTTGCGGCCGCTGCGGAGAGGCCGTCTGTTGCCGTCGCGCCGTTCGAGTCTGCCGTTCCGGCCGTTGCGCCGAGTCGAATCGATGTCTTGGTTTTCGCCAAGCATCAACAATTGGGGATTGTTCGGGCCAATCCGTGTTCGGACGAGGTATTCGTTCGCCGTGCGTACCTCGATGTGATCGGCACGCTGCCCACGGCGGACGAAGCGAAGGCGTTTCTCAAAGACACCGACTCGGAAAAGCGGCGGAAGCTGATCGACGCTTTGCTCGAACGCGAAGAGTTCGCCGACTACTGGGCGATGAAGTGGAGCGACCTGCTGCGGATCAAGGCCGAGTTCCCCATCAACCTTTGGCCCAATGCCGCTCAGGCGTATCATCGCTGGGTTCGCACGGCGATCCGCGACAACATGCCCTACGATCGCTTCGCCCGCGAGTTGCTTTGCTCGAGCGGCAGCAACTTCCGCGTGCCGCAGGTGAACTTTTATCGCGCCGTGCAGAGCCGCGACCCGGGGACCATCGCTCAGGCCGTGGCGCTGACGTTCATGGGGCAACGGGCCGACAAGTGGCCCAAAGAGCGGCAAGAGCAGTTGGCGGCCTTCTTTTCGCAAATCGGCTACAAGACGACGATCGAATGGAAAGAAGAGATCGTGCGCTTCGATCCCGACTTGGCCGAAGGCGGCGCGGGGCGGCGGCCCACGGTGTTTCCCGACGGCACCAGGGCCGCGGTCGCTGTCGGGCAAGACCCGCGAGAGGTGTTCGCCGATTGGCTCATTCGTCCGGAGAATCCGTATTTCGCCCGTGCGATCGTCAATCGCGTTTGGGCCTGGCTGCTCGGCCGCGGGATTGTGCACGAGCCGGACGACTTCCGGCCCGACAATCCGCCGAGCAACCCGGAGCTGCTGGCGTATCTCGAGGGCGAACTGGTCCGCAACCGGTTCGATCTCAAACAGATTTATCGGTTGATCCTCAACTCGCAAACGTACCAGCTTTCGTCGATTTCCAAGGGGCGGCATCCGCAGGCCGAGGCGCAGTTCGCCTACTACCTGCCGCGGCGGCTGGAGGCGGAGGTGCTGATCGACGCCATCAATCAGATCACCGGCACCACGGAAAAGTACTCCAGCGCCATTCCCGAGCCGTTCACGTTCATTCCCGAGAACTGCCGGTCGATTGCCCTGCCCGACGGCAGCATCACCAGCTCGTTTCTCGAGTTGTTCGGCAA
>Ga0101944_10007561_pt1 | contig 10805 bp, 10 predicted proteins | sample DewCreD2012metaG_FD_75245 | JGI IMG/M metagenome (GOLD analysis project Ga0101944, IMG submission 75245) | Hot spring sediment bacterial and archeal communities from British Columbia, Canada, to study Microbial Dark Matter (Phase II) - Dewar... ...
GCGGGCGCGTCCAATGCCGTTTCATCCGCTGCGCAGGCATCGGTTTGGACCCCGGATTTCATGTCCGATATGCTCTTCATGGCCGGGTTGCCTGTATTTGCGCTTCTTGCCGCGGCGCAGGTGTTGCTTCTGGTTCAAATCCGTCAAAGCATCAAACAATGAATGGATTGAATTTCACTTGCATCCCAATTCATTTGCGTTTGAGTATGAATTTTTTTCGGGAAAACTTCTATCCACGAATCCCTGCATAAAAAGCAGTCCTATTAGCGTGGGAACTGCATAGAGGCAGAATGACGAGACCAGGCCGGCGCTGACAAGAGCGCTTTCCCTGGCGTAGCCCTGCAACAGCGCCCAGTATCCGGCTTCCCGCACGCCCATGCCCCGCATGCTGAACGGCAAAAGCGCCGCCACCTGCACCAGGGGCACGCGGAAAAGGATCACGGCTGCGCTCACAGGCTGGCCCAGGGCGCGCAGCGCCAGCCAGGCCACCATGGATTCCGCGGCCAGAGCAAGAACGCTGTACGCAAACGCCGCAACAAAGGCCCTGTTGAAATGCGGTGGAGGAACGGCGTTGCCCGCATTTTTCAGAAATCCTTTTTTTAATATGGCATAGGATGCGGCGGAAAATGCGGCCGCGCCCAAGGCGCATGCCCCGGCCAGTGTCCATTCATGCGCCGCACCGCGGCCGCCGCCAAGCGCTGCACCCAAAACCACAAGAGCCAGCGTGCCCGCCATGGCCAGCATTTTTTCCGCCACCACAATGCCCGCTCCCCGGGCCAGAGATGCGCCATGGTGCGTACGCAGATAAAACGCGCGAAACAAATCTCCGGACTTGGCGGGCAGAACAAGGGCCAGGGGAAGCGTGCCCATGCGCAGCCACAGAGCTTGGCGCCAGCTCATTACGCAGCCGCCGAGAGCGAGAACCGCGCGCAGCCGGTCCGTGTGCACTCCGATGGTCATGGCCATGGCCGCGGCGAAAATCAGCACGGCGTGCTCCGGGCTGATGCGGCTCAAGGCCGCGGACACATCGCGCCACCCGGCGCGCGAAATCATGACCCACAGCAGCGCGGCGGTCACGGCCAGAGCGGCAGCGGTTTTCAAGCGGTCACGCGGCGTTGCTTTGCGTTGCGCGCGTTCGGCCGCGTCCTGGTCCGTGAGTTTGAGAAAATTCAGCATGGAAAATCAACCGGGACTGTGCATGTCCCGCTCCGGCAGGCGAGCGAGGTGCTGTTTGCGGAGCAGGATGAGATCATGAGCCGTCTTGAGCGAAGTATGGAAAAAGGTCCTTGAACCGTTCGTAAAGAAGACGGTACCGTGCGTGCGTGGCGATGTAGATTTCGTGTAATTCGGGGTCGGGATCAATGACGCGGATGACCCGGACCCATTCCCGAACGGCCTGTTCCGGGGAATCGAAACGGCCCGCGGCCACGGCCGCAAGCAGCGCCGCGCCGTATGCGCCGGTTTCCGGCACATTGGTGCGGCTCACGGGCTTGCCGGTGACATGCGCGCGGATTTCCTCGGTAATGGGGTTGCGCTCGGCGCCGCCTACCACGCGGATCTCTTTGATGGATTGCCCCGCGGCTTCGAGCGCGAGCACATTGTCGTGCAGCGCGTATGCCGCGCTTTCGAGCGCCGCGCGAATGAGGTGTTCCCTGGTGTGTGATTCCGACAGGCCCGCGAACATGCCCCGCGCAGCCGGGTTCCACTCTGGGGCGCGCGCGCCGTTCAGAAACGGGAGAAAGATCACGCCGTCCGAACCTGCGGGCGCGGCCGCGGCCTGTTCGTTCATCATGTCAAAGGCCGTTCGGAAAGTGTTCTTTGTCAGGTGCATTTCCATGCGGCCAAAATTGTCGCGGAACCACTGGTAGCTCGATACGGAACCGAAGCCCGGATTGAGCAGAAAGCGCGCTCTCGCGTGTGGCGAGTCATGGGTTTCGAGCAGGCGGGAGGGATCGTGCAAAAGATCCGGGACAAAAGCGCCCGCGGGTTCGATGACATCAATGATGTCGCTGCATAAGCCGGGCGCGGCCACGCCCGAACCAAGCGCCGCGCATTGCTCGTATCCGCCGCCCGCGGCCACGGGCATGCCTTCGGGCAGGTTGCTCAGGCGCGCGAATTCCGCGTTCACGCGGCCCAGGGGCGCGGAGCCGGAGCAAAGTCCGGGAAGTTGCTCAACGGCTATGCCGCACAGGTCCATCATGCGCGCGTTCCAGGTGCGTTCCGCGATGCCGTACAGCATGGTGTCCGACGCTGTCGAATAATCCATGAGCCATTCGCCGGTCATGTAATGGAAAAGGAACGGACCCGGCGTGGTGAAAATTTCCGCGCGCTCGAAATTCTGCGGCTCGTTTTCTCGAAGCCAGAGAATTTTGGGCAGCAGATGAATGGGGTCCGCGTTGAGGCCGGTGACGGCGGCGAGTTCGTCTGGCGCGATGTGTTGCGTGAGGGCGCGCGCCTGGGCCGTAGCGCGTGCGTCGGGCCAAACCATGGCGGGGCGCACGGCTGCGCCGCCGCGGGTGCAGGCGATGAGCGAATGGCGCTGCGCGGAGATCGCGGCTGCGGCGATGTCCTCTGGCACAGCGTTAGCGCGGCGAAGGGCGCCTGCCACGGCCGGGCCTGCGGCGCGCGTCCATTGTTCCGGGTCCTGTTCCGCGAATCCGGCCGCCGGGCGCGCGGTGTCGTAGCCGCGCTCGTCCGCGCCGCACATTTGTCCGATTTCGTCCACAATCACTGCGCGCAACCCGCGCGTTCCAAGGTGGATTCCAAGAAAAAAACTCGGCATGGGGAGCGCTCCAGGACATGGAAATCGGGCAAACTGCGCCGCTGATGAATCTTATCAGAGCGCAGCCGCGCGCGTCAATAAATCAGCCTCCGGATTCGCCTGAAGGAAGCATTGCATTTGTGGACATGCGCTTTTCGCCCCGCTATAATCGGAACCGTAAACAAGCGGGAGATGAAAGATTTTACATTCGTATTATCATTAAGGCAGGGAGGATGTTCAAAGGTGTGGAAATCCATGGCCGGAGCCGCATCCGGCAAGAGAGGAACGGGAATGAAAATCCGGAATCTGGCAATGCTTTTTTGCGCGCTCGTAATAGTGACGGCGAGCGTGCGCGCGGAACCCACGGGGTCCCAGAAACAGTCCATCATTGATGAAGTCAAGGACATGTATGTGTGTCCGAATAACAACATGTACCTGTCCGAAGCGGACGCCGCGGGCGCCGTGTGCCCCGAAGGCACGCGCGTTTTGAAATGGGTCGAGCGCATGGTGGCCGAAAAATGGGCGCGCGAAGACATTCTCGCGCTGGTGTCCAGCCTGAAAATGGGCAAGCCCCTTGTGGCCAAAAACGGGCAGCCGGAGTGCAACCAGAAGGGCAAGGTCAAGGTGGAAGCGTTCATCATGTCCTATTGCCCGTACGGCATCAAGTATGTCACCGACACCCTGGTTCCCATGGTCAACGAACTGGGCGATTCCGTGGATTACGAACCTTATTTCATTATGCAGAAGACCCCGGACGGGAAGTTCAACGCCATGCACGGGCAGAAGGAAGCCGACGAAAATCTTCGCATGATCTGCCTGCGCGAAAAATGGGGCAACAAGGTCTGGCTGAAATACACCGAATGCTTCGGCACGGAGATCTTCAACAACCGCCAGGCGCCCAAGGACTGGAGTTACTGCGCGGAACAGGCCGGGGTCAAGCCCGCGGAACTGGACGCCTGTTTCAAGGAACAGTCTGCGTCCATGGCCGAAGAGGACATGAAACTTTCCGCCGCATACGCGGCTTACGCCTCGCCCACAGCGGTTTACAACTGCGGCAGCAACATCGTGGGCGCGATCCCGTTTTCAAACATCAAGGGGCAGGTCTGCCGTCTGATCCCGGATCCCAAGCCTGCATCCTGCACCAAAAAATGACCGGAACGGGCGCATAAACAACAATGCAAAATCAACCCGGCGCAAGCCGGGTTTTTTGTTATCGGGAAGGCAGAGCCGGAGCGCCCGCGCGCGCGGCTTCGTGGCGGAACACCGGATATGTGACCATCTGGGCGATGAGGTTATGGCCTGCGGGCCGGGGATGGTAGTCGTCGCGGAACAGGATGTTCTGATCGGCTTCTATCTGAAACCGGCTTCTAACATCAACAAACGGCAATTTGTTCTTTTGAGAGAAGTCTTTGAGAATGCGCGAATATTCCAGAAGCAGAGGCCGGTCTCGTTCCACGGATTTTTTCCTGTGGGGGTCTGTCACAACGAGAAGGAAGCCGTGCTTGCGAGCGAGAGCCGCGAATTCTCCGAGGTCTTTTTCGAATTGGGACGGCGGGGTGCGGGGCGTGAGCCGAGCGCGGTCTCTTTGCGCCGCGGCGTGCATTGCCTTGAGCAGCAACTGGGAAAGGCGCAATTCGAGAACGGCGTCGCGCAAGCGCGTGTCTTGCTCCGCTGCGCGGCGCGCGCGGGCGATGCGTTGCGCATCCGTGAGATTCATTTCAAAACTCTCGTTCACGGCGCCGAGCATGAGAATGACCGCATCCGGGGACAGGGGCAGGGCGTCCCGTTCGAAATGCGCCAGCGCCTGCGTGCTGGTGTAGCCCACCACGCCCGCGTTTATAACTTCCACAGTGCGATCCTGCATGCGGTACGCCAGATATTTCTGCAACTGCGCGGGCCATGTGCCGTCCAGCGGCACGCCGAATCCGAATGTAGACGAATCCCCGAGGCAGACCACACGATACACACCGGGCGGTTTTTTTGATGCGATTTCCGGTCCACGGAATCCCAGGCTGTTGATGCGTTCGCCGCCTCTGTGCTCGTAAACCGCTCCGGGTTTGAGGGACCAGAGCGTGTCTGGGTCGAACCGGTACAGGTCTTTGTATTGCGCGCGGCCGAAATCCTCCATGACCACGATGGGCGAATCGGCGGGCAGATAGCGGAACCGGGCCAGGCGCAGTCCGCCCTCGGCCATTCCCAGCACAAGCATGGCCGCGGCCAGGGAGAAAAGGAGTTGTTTGAAAATTCGGGCAAAGGGCATCATGCACCCGCGGGAAATTCCGTCTTGGCCACAGGAGATTACACGAGCAGCCCGCCGTTCACGCGCAGCACGGCGCCGTTGATATATGACGCGGCGTCCGACGCCAGAAACAGAACCGCATCCGCCACTTCGTCGGGCGTGCCGAACCGGCCCGCCGGGATCTTCTTGCGCACGAAATCCACGGCCGCTTGTTCCATGCTCCGGATCATGTCCGTTTCAATCAATCCCGGCGCTACCGCGTTTACGGTGATTCCGTAGTGGCCGAATTCGCGCGCGCAGGATTTTGTCATGGCGATGACCCCGGCCTTGGCGGCGCTGTAGTTGGCCTGTCCGGGGTTGCCGGCCTCGCCCGCCACGGACGCCATATTGACGATGCGCCCGCCGGTTTTCTGCCGGATCATGCGCCGCGCAAAAATGCGCGTGAAAAGAAACGCGCCCCGCAGATTCACGGCCAGCGCTTCATCCCATTGCTCGGTCTTCATTCGCAGAAACAGATTGTCGCGCGTCATGCCCGCGTTGTTCACCAGAATGTGGACCGCGCCGAATTTTTCAAAAACCTGGTCCGCGAACAGTGTTACGGCCTGCTCATCCGACACATCAAGAGCGGCCCAGTGCGTGTGTGCGCCCAGCGCCTGGATCTCGCCGGCGGCTGCGCTTGCGGTTTCCTGGTGGAGCGCATTGATGGCCAGATTCGCGCCCTGGCGCGCGAACGCGAACGCGATGGCCTTGCCGATGCCGCGTCCGGCGCCGGTCACAACAACGGTTTTGTCCTGAAATGTCATGTGCGGAATCCTTTCAAAGCAGCTTGCGGCACGCCGGGCAGATTTTGGAATCCGGCTCTTGCGCCTGTCCGCAATAGGGACAATAGCGCCGCGGGGCCGCGGGCTGCGAATCGGCCGCGGCGTTTTGTCCGCGCGAACCGGCGGAGGCCAGGGGTTTTCTCAAGAACAGATACAGAACCGCGGGAAGGCCGAAAAGGGCGATGACCGCGAAATACCAGATCACCGCCGTGAATTTGTTCATGCCCCGGTCGCGCGCATCTATCGCCACCAGAACCCCGGCCAGATTCACGAGTGTGGAGATTGCAATCAGGCCCAGATACAGGGCCGTGGAAACGCCGTCCAGAGGAGGCGGAAGGTTACCCATGGGATGAGTCGTCTCCCTTGACGATTTGCGTGCCGCAGCCTTCGTCCGTGAAAATCTCTCGGGCCAGGGCGTGGGGCACGCGGCCGCTGATCATGTGCACTTTTTTGAGGCCGCGCTCCAGCATGCGAACGATGCTTTCCACCTTGGGAACCATGCCTGCGTCAATAATTCCGTCGCGGATCAGCGCTCTGGCCTGATTCGTTGTCATGGATGGAATGAGGGTGTCCGGATCGTTGCGGTCTCGCAGCACGCCGAGCACATCGGTCAGCAGGATCAACTTTTCCGCGTCCAGGTGCAGGGCCAGCGGAGACGCGATGTAGTCCGCGTTGATGTTGAGCACATTGTCGTCTGTGTCCACGCCAAGGGATGCGATCACGGGCAGCGCATCCGGGGGCAACTCCTCGATGAGCCGCATGTTGATCCCGGTGACGTCGCCCACATGCCCGATGTCCTGTCCGTCGGGGGTGTAGCGCCCGGCGCGCACCAGGCCGCCGCCCTTGCGGCCGCTGAAGCCCACGGCGTTTACGCCGCGGAATTGCAGGCGCTGGATGATGGACTCGTTCAACTGGCAGAAGCAGCGCTCGAGGATCTGGATGGTCTTGTCGCAAGTTATGCGCAGGCCCTTGTAGCGGCAGACCTCGATGCCCGCGTCTTTCATCTCGCGGTCGGCCTGAACGCCCCCGCCGTGCACCAGAATGGGGCGCACGCCGCAGCGCGTGAGGATCGCAAGGTCGTCCAGAATCAGCGCGCCCGTGGCCCGGTCTTCAAGCAGTGCGCCTCCGGCCTTGACCACGAAGACTTTGCCCTGAAACTCCTCGATGTACCGCTCAACGCCGCGGATTCCGAATATCGAGAGAACGCTCAAAATCACTTCGGTGGATGTGTTCATGAACAGAAAACCTTCCTGCGCAACGGCGATAAAATACATTTTATTATGAATGCGGCGCGGGCAAATGTACAGGTTTGAGAACTATGCGCGCGGGGCGGCGCGGGTTTTGCGCGGCGCGGGGAATTGGTCTATAATCGGCGCATGCAGGAAAGCCTTGACATGATTCTCGTGGCGCGCGACACATGGGGCGGGGTGTGGCGGCGCAGGCAGTTTCTGGCCGAACAATTCGCGGCGCGCGGCGTGCGGGTTCTGTTCGTGGAAGCGCCCATGTCGTGGCCGCGCCTTATGGCAGGCTCTCCCGGCATGGCTTCGAGGCCCAGGGATCGCCGCCTGCAGGTTGTGGCGCCTCCCATCAAGGCGCGCGACAATCTCTGGGTCACGGCGCCGCCGAAACCGCTGCCCAATCATCCCGAACCGTTTGCAAAAGTGAACCGGGCGCTGTTCGCCGCGCATGTGCGCCGCTGCGCCCGGGTTCTCGACATGAAACGGCCCGTGCTGTGGATCAATCCCGAGTACGCGTGGTTCCTGACCGAAGATGTCGCGCACGCCGCGGCCGTGTACGACATCACCGATGACTGGACGCACGCGGCGTCACTGCCCGAGCGCGAGGCTCGCGAAATCAGGGATAACGACAGGCGCATGACTGCGGCTGCGGACATCATTTTCACTGTGTCCCACGACCTGTTTCACAAAAAAGTGAATGCGCACACCACCGTGGTGTACATGCCCAACGGGGTGAATCCGGACATGTACGAGGCCTCCGGCGCGCCTGTGCCGCGGGAATTGGACGCCGTGCCGCGCCCTGTGGCCGGATACACCGGCACCCTGCATGCGGACCGGCTGGATGCGGATTTGATTGAACATGTGTCGCAGCAAGGCGGAGTGTCGCAGGTGTTTGTGGGGCCTGACCTGCTCGACGCCGCCACGCGACGCAGACTCCACGGATTGAAGCGCGTGTTTCTGGTCCCGGCCCAGCCCGTGGAGCGGCTGCCGCATTTCACCTCCCAATTCGATGTATGCCACATCCCGCACCTTTGCAGCGAGTTCACGCACAGCCTGGATCCCATCAAGGCCTATGAATACCTCGCCACGGGACGGCCCATCGTTTCCGTACCCCTTCGCGGCCTGGCCCATCTGGAACCGTTCATTGACATGGCCGAAGATTACGGCGATTACGCGGATTTGCTCGAAAGGAATATCCGCGGCATGGAGAAGTGCTCCGCCGAGCATCGCCGGGCCGAGGCCAGGCGGCATTCCTGGAGCGCGCGCGCGGACAGCATCCTCGAACGCATCCGGGACATTCTGTCATGAGCAAGACCCGCGGCCCGGTCCTGTCTGTTATAATCTGAATAGAAAGAGACTCCTGCCGTCACGGCGTGAATATGGAGGCGCCCCATGCCGCAGAAAATTCAAATCATCATTGAACATTATTATGCCGAAGAGAAAATCATTGAGGGAATGCGTGTGGACGCGGACAACAAGGCTGCCCGGTTTCGCGAAAAAGGGGTGACCGTGGATGAATTCAAAAAGCTGATCCGCAAGAAATTCGGCGACGGCGTGGACATCGTGAACAAAGCGCCCAAACAGCGCTCCGTGACCTACGGCGGCAGCGCGGTTCCGGGCGAAGGCGCGGGCAAATCAAAAGACGACGGCGTGAAAACCAGAGACATCATTGAATTGATGAAAAACAAATACAGCGATTGAACCGGTTGCCCTGCGGCGATTCAAACCGCCGCTCGCAACATCGAGTTGAAAATAGATTTTCTGATGTTCTTTGCATCGCGTTTGAAACGGATCGCAATTGCCTTGTGAATAAATTCCTTTCCCGAAAATAAATAAATTTCGTTGCCGCTCAACAACAGTGTTAAGTGAGGCGTTGCACAATGGGGTTGAGGCTTGACCCTGTCCGGCGCCGGGACACGGCAATTTGCGGGCCGCGATGAAGCGGCCCGCGGCAGGCCTCCATCTCGTGTGAGAGGGGAGGTCCGGCCCCGCCATGGCGCGGGCGCCGGGTCCCGGATGGACATCGGCGGTTATCTCAAGAATTTGCGTGAACAGAAAGACCTTTCCATGCGGCAGGTCATGATCCGCTCCAAAGGGCTGCTGGACAAGACAACCATATCGCGGATCGAGAAGAACAAGCGCCGCTTGAGCATGCGCGCCGCGTATGCGTTCTCGAAAATCTACGGCACGCCTCTCGAGGACATCGCGGAAAGGGAGATCGGAATATCTCTTGGCGAAAGCCCGCCTCCGCTTGTGGTGTCTTCGCTCGAAACACTGCTGTTGGAGCGGTTCCGCCAGTTGTCCCGCAGCCGCAAACTTCTTGTTCTGGATGTTGTAACCGGGTTGTCGCTGCTGGCGGCGCGGGACGACGATCCGCGCCGTGCCCTGGAGCAGGCTCTTGGCCGGGAACGCGAAGAGCCGAAACAAAAACGCGAACAATAATTTCTGGTGTGAGGAAAGCGGATTTACCCGCGCTCGGCCAGGCGGGCATGCGCGGCGTCCCAGACCATGTCCACGCTGATGGCGCGGAGACATTCGGCGTTGCGCGGGCATCGCACCTGTTTCTCGTTGGCGAATGAAATGCACGGTGAGCAGTCCAGCCCGGCGAAGAAGACCTTGTGCCGGTCTCCGAGGGGGCCGTACCGCTTGAAATGCTCGGGGCCGAAAAAGGAGATCGTGGGCGTGTTCATGGCTGCGGCCATGTGCAGGGGGCCGCTGTCGTTGGAAATGAACAGTTCGCATCGTTGCAGAATGCGGGCCAGGCCGGGCAGGGTGGTGCGTCCGGCCAGGTTCACGCAGTTGCCCGTGAGTTCCTGCTCCAGCAGCCGCACATAAGGCGCTTCGTCCGCGGAACCACACAGTATGAGCTTCACACTGTGAGTTTCCGTGATGCGCCTCGCCAGTTCTGTAAAGTTCTCCAGGGGCCAGCGCCGCTCATAGGCCACAGCGGATGCGTTGATGTTGATCCCCACGAGCCGGTCACTGGCGCGGATTCCGCAGTCTTCCAGAAGCGTGTCCGCTGCCTGAATTTCCGCATCCGGGATGAACACGGGGTCCAGATCCGTGTCCGCGCAATGCGCGTCCGCGCCGCGCGCCAGATCCAGAAACATCTCGCGCACATGCTTGTCCTCATCCAGCGGGATGGCGCGCGTGTACAGGTGTTCGCGGTACTGGTTGGCCGTGGAGTAGCCAACGCGGATGCGCGCGCCCGAAAGGAAGGTCATGAGCGCGCAGAACCGGCCGATGGGATCCAGGTCGAACGCCAGGTCTATGTTTCTCTTGCGCAACAGGCGCGGCAGTGTGAAAAATGCGGACATGACCGCGCGGATGGATTGGTCGCGCATGTAAAGGATTTCATCGAAATGCGGGTAATGGTCGAACACGCCGCGGTTGCAGGAAAGTGTGAGGAAGGTGATGCGCGCATTTGGAAAGCGAGCGCGGATGGCGCGGAACGCGGGCGTGGCCTCGATGAGGTTCCCCAGTCCCCAGAATTTGATGATGAGGATGCTGCGCACCTGGTCGAGGCTGATGCGCTCCCTGTGCCGTCCAGTGAGGCGGCCCGCTATGTTGAGCGCGGCGCACAGGCCTACGCCCGCGTACCGGTCAATGAATCGCGCGGTGGGGATGTGGATCATGGCCGCGGCCGGGGCGAGGTCAGTGTGCAGTGTATCTGCCGACACGTCGAGGCCGACCTCGGCCACTTGCGTGGTGACGGCGATTACATCGGCGTCGCTGTCACGGGCAAG
>Ga0101944_10007562_pt1 | contig 10804 bp, 8 predicted proteins | sample DewCreD2012metaG_FD_75245 | JGI IMG/M metagenome (GOLD analysis project Ga0101944, IMG submission 75245) | Hot spring sediment bacterial and archeal communities from British Columbia, Canada, to study Microbial Dark Matter (Phase II) - Dewar... ...
CCTGGAAACCACCATGCCGCCCCCGCTGGATGACAGCCCCAAGTGCTGGGGCTGTTCGCTGGCGGGCGTCTGCCTGCCCGACGAGACGCAGGTCCTGGCTGAGCCGCAGCGGCGTCCGGACCCGATGGACATCCGCCGGCTCTTTCCGGCGCGCGATGACGCCCTGCCGCTGTACGTGCAGGAGCAAGGGGCCGTCGTCGGCAAGACGGGCGAGTCGCTGATCGTCCGCAAGAGCGGCCAGATGATCGGCCGCGCCTCGCTCAAGGACGTCAGCCAGCTGGTCCTGTGCGGCAACGTCTCGGTCACGCCGCAGACGCTGCACCTGCTGAGCCAGCAGGATGTGCCCGTCGTCCACCTGACCACGGGCCACTGGTTCTGCGGCATCACCACGGGCATCACGCTTCGCAACGCCTTCGCCCGCTCGGCACAGTTCGCCGCAGCGTGCGACCCGGCCAGGTGCCTGAGCGTGGCCATCGCCATCGTCGCCGCCAAGGGCGCCAACCAGCGGACGATGCTGCGACGTAACGTCTCACCGGCCCCGGTGTCGGCGCTGGCGGACATGGCGGACCTGCTCCGACGGGTGGACGAGGTGGTCTCGGCCGAACAGCTGCTCGGCCTGGAGGGCAACCTGGCCGCCCGGTACTACGCCCACTTCGCGGCCATGCTGTCGCCCCGCGACATCGATGCGACGTGGGACTTCCAGAACCGCAATCGCCGGCCGCCGAAGGACCCGGTCAACGCGATGCTCTCGTTCGGCTACGCCCTGTTGGCCAAGGAGTGCACGGTGGCGGCCCTGGCCGAGGGCCTCGATCCGTGGTGGGGGTTCTACCACAAGCCCCGGCACGGCCGGCCCGCCCTGGCCCTGGACCTGATGGAGGAGTTCCGGCCGCTGGTGGTGGACAGTGCCGTGATCACGGCGATCAACACCGGCATGGTCACGGCGAAGGACTTCACCCGCTCGGCCGCCGGCTGCCTGCTGACCGATACCGGCCGGAAGGCGTTGATCCGGGCGTACGAGGCGCGGCTCGACCAGATGGTGACCCACCCGGTGTTCGACTACCGGTGTTCGTGGCGCAGCATCATCCGCCTGCAGGCGCGGCTGCTGGCGCGCTGGCTGACCGGCGACGTGCCGGGCTACACGGGAATGGTCACGAGGTGACGCCATGCGAAACAGCTACCTGATCAGTTATGATGTCTCGGATGACAAGCGGCGCAACAGCGTGTTCAAGACACTCATGGGCAACGGCGACCATGTGCAGTTCAGCGTGTTCGTCTGCCAGTTGAACCGGATGGAATTGGCCCGGATCAAGGGCGATCTGGCGCAGGCCATACACCATCGGCAGGACCAGGTGATCATCCTGGACATGGGACCGGCCGGCGGCGAGTGGGCCTCGCACCTGCAGTGCCTGGGGAAGGTCTACACGCCCTCGGCCCGCGTGAACGTGATCTGAGGTTCGAGCGGCGGCGTGATGCCGGATTGGCGGGAGCCGCTCGAAGTCTTTGGCAAGTAAATACTTGGAGCCACGAAGATGCCGTCAGGCAAGCAGCCAGCGCCCCTTGCGAGCGCGCCGCTCGAAAACGGCCACGTAATCTGCTAAAGTGGCGGCGATTACGGCGGCGACTGTCATATCCGCGTCATCAACGACGCGGCCCCATTGAAGCGTCGCTCGGAGCGCGCTCGGAGCAGGCTCCGGCTACGTCATATCCGCGTCATCAACGACGCGGCCCCATTGAAGCTTTATGAAGGTTGTGGTGCCTCTGCTCCCCAAGGAGATATCCGCGTCATCAACGACGCGGCCCCATTGAAGCAGGTCGGCAAACGTGCTGAGCATGAACGCATTGAAACATATCCGCGTCATCAACGACGCGGCCCCATTGAAGCTTCGGTACGCTCGCAACAGAGCATGTAAGACACGATTATATCCGCGTCATCAACGACGCGGCCCCATTGAAGCCTCTACTGCCACGATCTTCTGACGCAAGGCAACAGATATCCGCGTCATCAACGACGCGGCCCCATTGAAGCTGGCCGAGCCAGGTCAGGTGACCGTCGTGCGTCAGGATATCCGCGTCATCAACGACGCGGCCCCATTGAAGCTCTCTGTGCCAGCTCCAGGAGTACCGGTGCCAGTCTTATATCCGCGTCATCAACGACGCGGCCCCATTGAAGCTCTCGGTGCCAGCTCCAGGAGTACCGGTGCCAGTCTTATATCCGCGTCATCAACGACGCGGCCCCATTGAAGCTTGCGCGGCAACAGCGGACTCGGTCGGCGCAAGTTGGCATATCCGCGTCATCAACGACGCGGCCCCATTGAAGCTCGCCTTTCTACGAGCGATCCTGTCTAGCATCCTCTTATATCCGCGTCATCAACGACGCGGCCCCATTGAAGCCGTCGCCAATCGAACGACCCATTTCCGCCCGGTCGCTCATATCCGCGTCATCAACGACGCGGCCCCATTGAAGCGTCACTGCCTCGTTGTGCATCTTGTCCTTCGCCTCGAATATCCGCGTCATCAACGACGCGGCCCCATTGAAGCCCGCCATCGCCCCCCCCCACACACTACAGTATACACATATCCGCGTCATCAACGACGCGGCCCCATTGAAGCTCCTGCGGCGTGCTTGCGCGCAGGCCGGCCCACAGCATATCCGCGTCATCAACGACGCGGCCCCATTGAAGCGCCAGGTCCTCCGCCAGGTTGCGCACGCAGGCGAATACATATCCGCGTCATCAACGACGCGGCCCCATTGAAGCATCGGCTGTGCCCGCGGTGAGCGCGGCAAAATCGCTCATATCCGCGTCATCAACGACGCGGCCCCATTGAAGCCTCCCTATTGCGGCACCGGCCATCACCAGCACACAGCATATCCGCGTCATCAACGACGCGGCCCCATTGAAGCGGCCGCACGAATTCGCGAAGCATTCGCCCGTCGAGATCATATCCGCGTCATCAACGACGCGGCCCCATTGAAGCTGGGAATGGCCGGACGACGACACGGACGGCTACATAGGGATATCCGCGTCATCAACGACGCGGCCCCATTGAAGCATCGATGATCGGGATCTGTCTGCGCTGGCAGGGCGTGATATCCGCGTCATCAACGACGCGGCCCCATTGAAGCTGGCTGCCCGAGAACGTCGCCAAGGAGAAGGCCAGCCTGATATCCGCGTCATCAACGACGCGGCCCCATTGAAGCCGCGGCCTGGCCCCGTTTGCCCGTCGTAGACACATAGATATCCGCGTCATCAACGACGCGGCCCCATTGAAGCGCAGACTGGCACGCGGACGGACTGTCACCGTCTGCCGCATATCCGCGTCATCAACGACGCGGCCCCATTGAAGCCCGTCCCGCCGCGATTCGCGCGGCCACTAGAGCGCGATATCCGCGTCATCAACGACGCGGCCCCATTGAAGCCCGGCAGACCTGCGGAGGAAGATGACGCAGGCCAGCAGACGGGGCTGTGCGGTTAGGTCTCGTTGAACCAGACGTCGATGTGGCGCTGGGGGCTGTAGGGCTTGCCGATGATGTCGGGCCGGCCGGTGCCGGTCAGGTCCGCCACCTTGGCTTCGTGCGTGGGGATGCCGGTCTGAATGAGAGTTTCGTCGAAGCGGCCTGCGCCGCGGTTGCGGTAGATGAACATCCGGGGGTTGGGGTTGAGGCCCAGCCCCATTTCGGCCACGAGGATGTCGGGGCGGCCGTCGCCGTCGAAATCGGCGATCTGCAGGGTGTGCGGGTGGAACAGGTCGTCGCGCAGGATGTGCGGCTTGTGGTGCGGCCCCCAACAGACGGCCAGCCGGCCAGGATTGCTCTCGCCCTCGCAGAGAACAATGTCGCGCTGCCCCGAGCCGGTCAAATCGGCTACGGCGACGCGGGTCATGATGAAATCGTCCGCAAACGGCTGGGCATCCCAGCGGGACCGGCCTTTCTTGCGATAGATGGTCTGGCCGGCTATCAGTTCGTTGCGCCCGGACCCGTCGATATCGACGACGGCGAGGCCCTCGACGCGGTCGTCGGGGAGTTGGGCGATCAGGTGGCAGCAGGTGCGCGGCCAGGGCTCTTGGCAGGGATCTGCAGGGAGTTTGTAATAGACGAGCACGCGGGCCTTCTGGCTGAAGACGACCAACTCGTCCTCGCCGTCGTTGTCGATGTCGCCGACGGCCTGGTCGTGGTACTTGTTGAAGCGGTTCTCGATGAGATGGCGGGTCCAGGGCTGCGTGGGGTCGGACGGGTTTTCAAACCAGTAGAGTTCCCGGCCGCCCCAGGCCTGGCCTGCGACGATGTCGGGGCGGCCGTCGCGGTTGACATCAAGCAGAGCGCCGCCGGCCTCGAGTTCCGGGGCCTCGGCCATGACGTGTCGCGTCCAGGAGGGGTTCTCGTACCAGAAGAGGTTGGCGGGGCCCTTTTTGCCACCGATGATGATCTCGCTGCGGCCGTCTCCGTTGATGTCGGCCACGAGGGTAATGTCATGCAATCCGCCGGGCGGATCGGGGTCGATCACCGTGTGACGGAACTTCAGTTTCTTGCCGGCCACATGCCACCTCCCACGGGTAGTCCAAGGCGCGGAGCAGGCACTCGATGAGTTGCGGACAATCGCGATCTGATTGCGATGCCCGGCGTGTCGTCGGACCGCTCCCTGCCGGGCAAGACTCTTACAAGATACCCAGGACGACAGGCAGCGCCAATGGGAAAGTGTAAAGCGCACGCAAGATACAGGTAATACCAAGGGGGTTTCCGGCGGGGCCAAATGCGGTAGACTCTGCGGAGGACTTTCAATTTGGCGAAACCGACCGGCGGTGGAGGCGCGGCATGGATATTCATGGATCCAAGGGTGACATCGATTTGGGCGGGGCATGGGAGTTCGCGTTCCAGTTGGGGCCGGTATGCAACCAGTACGCGTCGATGGCCGAGCTGGCGAGGGCGGGCGTGGAGGTTCGGCCGGCGAGCGTGCCGGGGAATTTTGAACTAGACCTGCAGGCAAACGGGCTGATCGACGAACCGTTTTATGGGCTGAACATCCTGGACCTGCAGAAGTATGAGCGGGCGCACGTATGGTATGGCCGGCGGTTTCGCGCGGGGCAGAAGGCGGGGCATGTTGCGCAGCTGATTTTCGAGGGCGTCGACTGCTATGCGGACATCTACCTGAACGGCGAACGACTGGGGTCGGTGGACAACATGCTGGTCGAGCATGTGTTCGACGTGAGCGGCAGCCTGCGGAACGATAACGAACTGTTCGTCCACATCAAGCCGGCGGTGGAGGAGGCGAAGAAGTATGAGTACCCGGCGCTGGTCGGGGCGATTCCGAACAACTATGAGAGCCTCTACGTCCGCAAGGCGCCGCACATGTACGGGTGGGACATTTTTCCGCGGGCGGTGTCGGCGGGGTTGTGGCGGCCGGTGAAGTTGCGGTACCTGCCGGCCGAGAGGATCGAAGAGGCGCTGCTGACGACGAAGTCGCTGACGGCCGACCATCGTCGGGCGGAGTTGTTGCTCCATTTTCGTGTGAACGTGCAGGCTGATGCGGGGGATGTGTATGAACTGCAGGTCGACGGGGGGTGCGGGGAGAGCAGGTTCGGGCAGCGGCACCGGGTGCAGTTCGCGGCGGGCAAGGTGAAGATCGGGCTGGATCGGCCGAAGTTGTGGTGGCCTTGCAACCGGGGCGAGGCGAACCTGTACGAGGTGACGGCGGCGTTGCTGAAGAACGGTCAGCAGGTGCACGCGGTGCAGCTGCGACACGGCATCCGGACGGTGGAGTTGCTGCGGACGGAGGTGACGAAGGCGGGCGAGGGCGAGTTCTGCTTCAAGATCAACGGGGAGAAGGTGTTCATCCTGGGCAGCAACTGGGTGCCGGCGGACGTCTATCACTCGCGCGACGCGGCGCGGATTGCGCGGATCGTGGACCTGGCGGAGGAGGTCGGGTGCAACATGCTGCGCTGCTGGGGCGGCGGCGTGTACGAGGACAACCTGTTCTACGACCTGTGCGACCGCAAGGGCATCATGATCTGGCAAGACTTTGCCATGGCGTGCGCGGTGTATCCGCAGGAGGAGGCGTTCTGCCGGCGGTTCGAGGCGGAAGCCGTCAAGGCGGTCAAGCGGCTGCGGCAGCACGCGTCGATCGTGTTGTGGTGCGGCGACAACGAGTGCGATTGGGCGTACGGCTGGTTCACGGACGGCAAGGACCCGAACGGGAACGTGCTGACACGCCGGGTGATCCCGTCGGTGCTGCAGCAGCACGATGCGACACGGCCGTACCTGCCGAGTTCGCCGTATATCTCGCCGGAAGCGTTCCGGGCCGGCACGGACGACGCGCTGCCGGAGAACCATCTGTGGGGCCCGCGGAACTACTACAAGAGCCCGTACTACCTGAACTCGACGTGTCATTTCGCCAGCGAGATCGGGTATTTCGGGTGCCCGTCGACGAAGTCGCTGCGGAGGTTCCTGTCGCCGGAGAAGGTGTGGCCGTGGCAGGACAACGAGGAGTGGAACCTGCACTCGACGGAGTCGGTGCCCTGGTCGAGTTCGGCGTACGGCGACATGCGGGTGAAGCAGACGGCCAATCAGGTGCGGGAGTTGTTCGGGGCGATCCCGGAGGACCTGGAGGACTTCGCGCTGGGCAGCCAGGCGAGCCAGGCGGAGGCGAAGAAGTTCTTCATCGAGTTTTTCCGGGCCAGCAAGTGGCGGCGGACGGGGATCATCTGGTGGAACCTGATGGACGGCTGGCCGCAGATCTCGGACGCGGTGGTGGATTACTACTTCGAGAAGAAGCTGGCGTTCGAGGTGATCCGGCGGGCGCAGCAGCCGGTATGCCTGATGTTCAAAGAGGCGGCGGGGTGGTACCAGGAGCTGGTGGCGGTGAACGACACGCGGAGCGATGCGGAGGTGCGGTACACGGTGCGGGATGTGGATACGAATGAGGTGCTGTTGGAAGGGTCGTGCGCGGCCAAGGCCGACGCGGTGACGCAGGTGGGCAAGGTGGCGTACAGCGCGGGGGCGAAACGGTTCTACCTGATCGAGTGGGATGGCTCGGCGGGCAGAGGCGCGAATCACTATATGGCAGGGAATCCGCCGTTTGACCTTGGAACGTACAAGCAGTGGATGCGCAAAGCGGGGCTGGGGGCGTGGCTGCCAAAGGGAGAGGAATGACATGCTGACGGGAGAGGGCCTGATACGCGACATCGATTCGTGCGAGGTGCCAACGGGGCAGGCGGCGATCTGGTGGCTGGGGCAGCACGGTTTCGCTATCAAAGGCGGAAGGAACGTCATCTATCTCGATCCGTTTTTGACGCCGATGGAAAGGCGGCGTGTGGCGCCGCTGGTCCGGCCGGAGGAAGTCAGGCACGCGACGATCATCTGCGGGTCGCATGATCATGTGGACCACATCGATCGGGACGCATGGCCTGGGTTGGCGAAGGCCTCGCCCGGGGCGAAGTTCGTAGTGCCGGACCTGGTGCGCGAGGGGCTGGCTGCGGATCTGGGCATTCCCGATGAACGGTTTGTCGGGTTGGATGACGGGCGTTCCATTCGGATTGGCGGGGTGCGGATCAGCGGAGTTGCGGCGGCCCATGAGTTTCTGGACGCGGACCCGGTGTCGGGCCGGCATCCGTACTTGGGCTATGTAGTCGAAGTAAATGGCTGCACGATCTACCATAGCGGCGACTGCTGCATATATGAAGGGCTGCAGACGAAGCTGAAGAAATGGAAGATCGACGTGGCGTTCCTGCCGATCAACGGGCGGGACGCGGAACGGCTGGCGTCCGGGTGTATCGGGAATATGACCTATCAGGAGGCGGCGGACCTGGCGGGGGCCCTGCAGCCGGGGCTGACGGTGCCGGCGCATTACGAGATGTTCGCGGGCAACAGCCAGGATCCGGCCCCGTTCGTCGACTACATGCACGTGAAGTACTCGCGGCTGCGGACCGCGCTGCTCAAGCACGGGGTGAGGTACGTTTACAAGCGGTGAGATTTAGAACACGCCGTACTTCTCCCAGGCTTCGGCGGCGAGCATGCCCCGCTGGATGGCGGTCTTCACGCGGCTTTCGCTGCGGGCCTTTGCGACGGCGCGGGTGAACACTTCGTCGACGGCGGCCTGGGGAACGACCAGGACGCCGTCGATGTCGCCGACGAGGATGTCGCCAGGTGCGATGCGGGTCGAGCCGATTTCGATAGGCACGCGATAGTCGAGGACGATGCCTCGGCCGCGCTGGTCCTGCGCGTAGCAGCCGCGGGCGAAGACGGGGAAGCCCAGCGTGCGGATGCCTTCGGTGTCGCGGATGAAGCCGTCGCAGATCGCGCCGGCAGCGCCGCGCATCTTGGCGGCGGTGGACATCAGTTCGCCGAAGAGCGCGTAGGTGAGCGAGGCGCCGGTGACGACGTAGATCTCGTTGGCTTTGAGGGCGTCGAGCGCCTCGAACATCTTGCCGAAGGGGGTTTTGCCGGCGGGTTCCTGGTAGACGTCGGCCTCGAGCACGGGCATCGCCCGGCCGACCAGGATGGGCACGTTGCCCGTGCAGGCGATTGGCCGGATCTCGGGCGGGAGGAATTGTCGTCGCAGGCCGAGCGCATCGCAGACGTCGCCGATGACAGCGGTGTAGAGTTGGCGGCGGACGAGGTCGAACAGCTGGGCGTCATCTTTCCATTCCGGCATAGTCAGGTCCTCAAGGGACGGCCATCTTCACCATGGGGCACAGAGGCACGGAGGAAGCCATACCTGACGTTTGCAGTCCGCGTGTCTTTGCTCCGTGGTTATTACAAGACAAACAGACAGACAACTACACGCGATCGCCGAGGACGTCCTCGCAGAGGGCCTGCAGGCGGCTGACGATGGCGTCGAGGAACTGTTCGCCCTTGGCCTCGGTGGCGAGGGTCGGGTCGCCGAAGCCGCCGTGGTGCGTGAAGGCTTTGAACGGTCTGGGCACGGTCACGCGCGGCGGGATGAGCATCTCCCCTTGCGAGAACTCGCTTTCGGGCTGATGGCCGTCGGCCTCAGCGCGGTCCATATGAACCATGTGCGGGGCGACGGCCAGCATGATGGAGGTCTCGAGTTCGCAGGCGTGGCCGATGCCACCGGGCGGGCTCTGCCGCAGGGCGTTGAGTTCCTTTGAGGCGACAGTCCAGTAGGTGGCGCCGACGATGGTCGCATCCTTGTGCGCGTCGGCGAGTTGCTGCACCGCCACGGCGAGCACCGCCTGATTGCCGCCGTGGCTGTTCACCCAGAGCAGTTTGCGGAAGCCGTGGTGCAGGACGGATTCGGAGATGTCGCGGATGGTCGCGAGCATGTGTTCCCAGCGGGTGCTGAGGCTGCCGGCGAAGTCGAGGTGGTGGTGGCTGCAGCCGAGCCAGACAGTCGGCAGGATGAGTGTGCGGTCGGGCAGGCGGCCATTCAGCCGCTGCAGGATCGCGCTGCCGATGAGGCTGTCGGTGGCCAGCGGCAGGTGGCGGCTGTGCTGCTCGGTGGCGGCGACGCAACCGATCACCAACGTGCGGTCGCGCGGCATGGCGTCCACTTCGGGCCAAGTGAGTTGGTCAAGAATCATGAGGGACTCCTGGTGTCGGCCGGCAGGGCGGCGAGCATGTCGATTTCGACCTTGATGCCGCCCCAGAGGACGGCCTGGATGGCGGTACGGACAGGGTAGGGCGGCTCGAAGTACTCCCTGTAGACCTCGTTGAAGGCGGCCCAGTCGTTCATGTCGCTGAGGTAGACGGTGACCTTGAAGACGTCACGGAATGCGGCGCCGCCGTCGGCGAGGACGCGGCGGCAATTCTCCAGCGTCAGGCGGGCCTGTTCCTGAAGGGTCCGGCCGACGATCCGACCTTCAAGGTCGATCGGTCCCTGGCCGCTGATAGCGACAATCGTGCTTGCGTTTATCAGCAGCACCGGCGAGTAGGGGCCGGCGGTCTTGTGCTGCGAGGCGGCGGGCGGGAGCTGGATGGCTGGCGCGGTGCGTGCCGCGGCTGAGGGGTCGCGGGAATGAGCGGTCATGCTCTGCACTCCCAGTAGTTAACGGTATAGTTGGCAAGGGCGTCGGGGTCGAGCGCGACACCGAGGCCCGGGCCGGCGGGCACCCAGACGTGGCCGCCCTCTATTCGAAGCGGGGCAGCCAGCAGGTCGTGCTCGCGGACGAGCCGACCGAATATGTCAGCGGGCAAGGTAGCCAGGGCGGAGGCGGCGCTCTTGTGGACGTAGGAGGCCTCGAGGATGCCAAGGTCCACCTCGCTGCCGTGCCAGTAGGGCAGACCGGCGACGTCGGCGATGGTCGCGAGTTTTTTGAAGCCGTAGACGCCGCCGTTGAAGTTGAAGCAGTCGCAGCAGCCAAGGCGGACGGCGCGAATGGCGTCGGTGACCTGCTGGCCCATTTCGGCGTAGGGCAGCGAGATATGCAAGGCGAGGGGGATGTCGATCCTGGCCCGCAGGGCGGCGAGCTCCTCGAGGTTCCAGCGCGGGATGGGGTCTTCGAGGCAGAGCACATTGCCGATTTCCGCCAGCTCGCGGGCGACGCGCAGGGTCGCGGCGGCGTTCTCGAAGCGTTCGTTGGGATCGAGGATGATGCGGAAGTCGGGGCCGCAGGCGTCACGGATGGCGCGGCACCAATCAGCCACGGGATCGGACAACGCGCACTTGAACTTGATGCAGTCGAAGCCGCGGTCCTGACCTTCCCTGGCCTTGCGGGCGGCGTCGGGGGTGGTGCGATGGCCGGTCCAGTAGCCGACCTTCACGCGGTCGCGGTACTCGCCGCCGAGCAGTTGCACCAGCGGCATGCGATAGTACTTGCCGACGGCGTCGAGGATGGCACACTCGAAGCCGTC
>Ga0101944_10007563_pt1 | contig 10803 bp, 10 predicted proteins | sample DewCreD2012metaG_FD_75245 | JGI IMG/M metagenome (GOLD analysis project Ga0101944, IMG submission 75245) | Hot spring sediment bacterial and archeal communities from British Columbia, Canada, to study Microbial Dark Matter (Phase II) - Dewar... ...
GGACTATGATGTCATATGTTCCGCTGCGTACGTTGAATTTTATTCCGTTCTTAAGTTTTATTATTATGTTTTTCTTTTTTATTCTCTTGAAATAGTCCAAAAAATATATTGGCCAATTCTTATAGACTTTTATTATTCCGAATAATGTTTTTGTCTTCGCTTTCAATGATGTTTTGTTTATATCCTTCATTTTATTCTCCTATTATTTTTATTATTTTATAATTTTATTATTTTTTGTATGTTTTTCTTATTTTCTCTATACTCTCTTTAATATTCTCTAAATTATTTTCTTCAACTTTCTTCATCTCTATTGATATCCAGTTGTTGTAGCATATCTTCTTTAATGCGTTCCTGTATAATTTATGTGTCTCTTCTTCAATGTTCTTTACGCTTGCAAGCATTGGTTCGCTTATGTGAAAGTGTTTTATTAAGTTTCCAGCTTTGATTATTATTGATGCGTTTTCTCCTGACATATTCAATGCTCCTGTATCAAGATTTATTCCTATTCCCGGATGGTTCACTTTCTTCACGAAATCAATGACCTCTTTTGTATTCAATAAATAGTCTGAATCGTATTCCTTAGGATTAGGCTCCATGCAGAAGCATACATCTTTTGAATATGCATATCTTGCTATCTCCTTGAAGAATGGTATGGCAATTGCATCTGCTTCTTCTTTCGTCAGTGTTCCTTTTTTCCTGTTCTTTGGAGAACCGAACATTACTACAGGGATATTCATCTCTGATGCTACATTGATAACTTTCTTGAGCTGTTCTGCAAGCGCATTCCTATTATTATATGTATCAAATAATTTTAAATGGTCTTTTTTGAACAATACTCCTTGTATTGAGATTATTTCTGTTCCATGCCAATATTTTTTGTAATCATTTATCTTCTTTTCATCAAACTCAAAATTTTCATCATATAACCTGTCTGGAGTTATTTCAACTCCTTTAATTCCTTCTTTATGGAGTAATTTTTTTACAGCATCCTCTTCATTGATTCTCCAAGCAACTGTTGATACTCCTAATCTCAAATTCTGAATTTCTTCAACAAATTTCTTCAAATCGAAAAGGACTTCATCTTTCGTGTAAAGATATTTCCCTTTTTTATTCCATAATTTGGCGTACTTCGTCTGGAAGTCATATCTTGGATGATTATTTGTCGGTGTATTGTCGAAATCAATTCTGAACGCCTCCTTCACTAATTCTTTAACTGTGCATGGTTCTGTTGCGAAATTTATTGTTTTTATGTCGTTGTCAATGACTTTCTTTATGTCCTTCCATATATTGTCTAGATTATACCATTGATATATTCCTTCTGAATCTATCTTGTATGTCTCATTATTATTTAGGAAATCATAAACAATATTTTTTTTTAGTCCATTGCCAAAAAGATTCGGGAGTCTTATGATATGATGATCGAAGTTTTCTCTGACAAAATTTTCTAGCATGTAACGGTGTTTCCCATAAGAATTCTGTTTTGATTCATCAATATCAGAATCCTCATCGACATCAATTGGATTATCATATGCATCAATAGTTGATATTAGAACAAATTTTTTTGATTTAACATGTTTCAATGCATCTATAAGTTTCTGTATTACTTTCAAGTCTTGTTCAGGCTCCTTGTTTGCAAGCCATCTCAATGATGGTGTGCCGCAAGAAACAACTAAGTCAAAACTCTTCCCTTTTATCTCATCGATATTAGATGAATTATAGAATTCATCAAACTTTGCTTGCTCAGCAATGTTTCCTCCTACAAATCCAGTGAAACCAATTAGTGCTTTCATTATATTTTAATAATAATTATTTCCTTTATTTCTTTGGGTCGTATTTTCCTATGCATGCATTGAATGTCGACCAGTTTAGTCTTATCATGCCTTTTATTGGACTTATTTTGGTTGGTGTTTTCCCACTTTTAGGATATGCTCTAGTTACTGGAACTTCAGTATATCTATATCCTAGTTTTGCAGGTCTGACTGCAAGGTAATAATGTATCTCATATTCTGAAAGTATATTCCTGAAAGGATTGACTTTTTTGTCCATAATCATCTTTCTACTGTATGCTTTGAATCCATTTGTCGTGTCTGTCTGCCATATTCCTGAACCGATAGATATCATCGGTGCATGTATAAGTCTGATGCCCCAATATCTTACGAATGGTGTTCTTACTGCTTTTCCACCCTTGATGAATCTTGATCCTTGTATATGGTCATATCCTTCATCCAGCTTCTTTGCGAATTTATATGCATCATTTGGATTATCCTTATTATTTCCATCGGAAAATATTACGCCTTCATATCCTTGCTCCATTGCATATGCTAATGCCATACGCATCTGAGCACTGAGTTTTCCAGGTCCTTTTTTTACTAGAAGAGTTCTTATGCCTACTCTTTTTAAGAAACTTAAAGCTAGTGAGCCGTCCGTGCTTCCTCCATCCGCTATTATTATGTCTATGTCTTTTGCTACTCTCTTTGCTCTCTCTAAGAATTTTCTTATTCTCTCGCCTTCATTGATAACATGGATGCAATAACAGTACTTGCTTCTCCTTGAAAAGAATTCCTTGTACACGAATTCTGGCACTTGCCATTTTTTATGCTTAATAGTGTATTTTAGCATTTTCTTTCTGAATAATTATTCCCCCTGTGTTTTTGAATTGGACTATTATTTATAAATTTTTATACATAATAAGAATACTCTAATTATAACTACTTATAAGTGGTTATATATCGAAAAGTTTGTAAATAGAAACATGCATAATAGTCCATAAACAGACAATTTGGGGGTAAAAATGGATCCTTTAGACTTTTTAGTAAAACAAGACGAAGTATATCGTAAATTTAATGATGAAAATAAATTAATTAAAGAAGGAATAGTTCCTAATATAAAACCACAGCAAAGCGGATACTTGGTTGTGTTCAAGCATCCTGATTCTATTGCAGAGAAAGTATAGACATTATCAGAGGAAGTAAATAAAATAACTCCGGTTGTAGTATATAAAAAACCGCACATACACATCACAATTACTGATTATAAATTAACTGAAGAAGACTTCAAACCAGACCAAGAAGTACTAGAAAAAATGGTAAGTGGTATGCATGATATAAAGAAGGACATCGTTTACCGAATATATTCTATAATGGGTGGTTAACAAATCAAAATACTGTAATAGCGGCAGGAACACCAGATGATAAATTCGTTGATATAGCAGAAAAATATGTTAATGCAGCAATAAAACATGGATTAGAATCAAATCCGAAAGAAGGTGGTGTTCGTATGCCATGGGGTGCACACATAACTACAGCAAGATACATGGGCAAATTGGATCCTGTGAAGGATAAGGAAAAGATTGCAGAACTTATACATACAGTAAAATACAATCCAATATTAGGATTCAGCGAGATAGAATCCATAGATGTAGGCTACTTCACATTAGAAGGAGATAAATGGAAGATAGATGTCTATGAGAATTTCAAATTAAAATAATAATATAAAAAATATTTTTTAATTTTTTCTTGATGTAATTTCTTATTTAAGATTATCATCTCGCACTTTCATAGACATTTCTTCTCTGCTTCTCGTTCCTTATCATTACGTTGCTGTCCTTCTCGTAATCAACATAGTATGGCGGCTCGTCTCTTAATGTTTCTGTGCTTCTTATTGAGAATTCTACGAATATCACTAGTATTATGAATAATAAGAAATACATTATTGAATTCTGCACTGAGACTATTGTCCATCCTTGGATTAAACTTCTCTTGAAGTATGCGGCGATTATTACTGCAAGCACATAGAGTAGGTTTCCTATAGCTACAATAAATCCTAAATAACTGATTACACGCAATGGTCTGTGTGAATTGCTGAATATAACTGAAATGCCGTAATTCAGTGATTCCATGAAGCTCTTCTTTCTTATTCTTCTCCTTCGCAACACAATCTTATAATCTATGGTGTCTATCTTATGTCCTATTTTCCTTCCAAAGACCCTGAGGAATTTTGATCTGCTTTTTATTTGTGTTATCGCATTCAATGCTGCTCTGCTCATCCCCATGAAGAATCCTGCATTCTTAGGCGGAGAGAATTCGAAAAATACTTTACAGAAAAGATGAAATAATTCTTTTCCAACTTTATAGCTTAATGGCATCTTCTTATCAAAGTTAGTTCTTATACCATACACTATGCCTGTCTTCTCTATTGTCTTGCTGACAAATTTTGGTATTAGTTTTGGTGGATCATATTGTGGTTCAAGGGTTATTATTACGTCACCTATCGCCATGTCAAGTCCTGCAGATAGGGCAACTTCTGTGTCATACTTCTTTGAGAGCTTGACATATCTCAAGCATTCTTCTTTCTTGAGTATTGAATCCATCAATTCGGCCGTTTTGTCAGAAGAATCATTATCTATCAATATAAATTCATAATTCTCATAATTCTCTTTCAGTACATCCACTGTTTCTTTCACGAACCTTTGAAGTATATCTGCATCATTGTCCAATACAGAGATTACAGATATATAATAATCCTTGATTATTTTTTTAGTTTTCACTTTAACTCCTCCAATCGATTCTCTAAGTCATAAATATTATCAAGCTTTCCTCCCATAATACAGATAAGATTTTTAACTCCTCCTACATCTTTTTTATATAGTATAGGTCTTCCATCATCATTCTCATTTCTTGGCAGTATAGTTTTTATCTCCCATATCGATCCTAGATATTCTGCCTTTTCCATACAAGGGATATATCTTGATACATCTTTTATTATTTTCTTAAAATTTGTCTTCGCCTTCTTTGGTGCAGTCTCGAAATGTTTCTGGTTATTTATGTTTGAATCTGTATCATACCAATAATAATGTGGTGTATATCTTACGTGATGTATTGAGTATACTCCTTTTGGTGGGAATGGCATTATTGAAAAGAAAGGTCCACACATTATAGTTATACTCTTCCCTTTCATCTCTTTTGGTATCTTTATGAGAGGCATTTCAGTCATCTCTTGCTTTAGATCTATTAATTCTATGTTTGATGCCTTCAAGAAAGTGTTGATATTAGAATATGTACAATTAAATACATATTCTGATTCTATTATAAATTTCTTTTTTGTATTTAAGTTTATTACTTCCGTTTTTAAAATGCCACTTTTTCTATATTTTTTTTTATTATTTTTTTCTGTTATTTTATCATACTCTACAAGTCTTGTAGCTTCATGTTTATAAAGTACAGGAATCTTTTTGTCAGAAAGTTTTTTCTTCATAAGATCTTTAAGTATATCTGCATTGAATGCATACTCTTTTGCCAAAAATACGTCTTCAACAAGCTTAGGGTTTACTAATGCTTTGATATGACTTGGTGCAGGCTCTAACGGAGATTTTATTCTATTACAAAATTCTTTGAATTGTGATGCAGTTACTTTAGATTGTATTCTTCCTACAGCATAATATTTTTCGAAATTATCAACTATACATTCTTTGAATTCCTTTACGAATCTGTCAAAGTTTTTGTTCGAGCTGAATGCAGTCAAGAATGAGCGTGGATAATGATATCCGTGATGGACTCTTGCCTGATTATTGTATGATGCCCTCCTTAATAAATCGTTTTCACGCTCTAAAATAACAATATTTGCATTCTTATACTTATTCTTAAGAAGATATGCAAGATAACTTCCGAAAAAACCGCCCCCAATAATTAAATATTTTGTTTTCATTTATATTAAAGGTGTTTTTTATAGTAAATTTATAAACTTTATGAAATGTTCACTAAAGAGTGATTATATTATTTTTTCAATGACGTATTTCGTAAGATCAATAAAATCTACTTCTGTATTTACATGTCTTATCGTGAATAATATCATCAACAAGAGGAAGAACATGAATATTATAAATATTAGCTTGTTTGCATTCTTGTTCTTTATCTTTGCCAATAGTACGTATGCTGGAAACATCAGCATGTAATATCTCACGTTAGCATTCAAAGTAGTATGTCCTATGGTTAAGAACAAGTATGGCAACATAAAATAAAAGTATTCTTTCTTGATTTTATAAGAGTAGAATGATGCGAATGTAAAAAATAATCCGAGTACAAGATTGAATAATATATAAAATATTATTTCAGGATTTGTAGTCTTAAGAATTTCGATGAAACCATAAATGAATGATAATCCCGGGATAAGAGGCCTGAATGAATATACGGGCTGTGCAAATGTCTTGAATGAGATGAAGAAGTCACCAGTGGTAAAAAATAAGTATCCAAAAAAAATCAGTAATCCTAAAGGAATTAATCCTAACCATAAAACATTATGATCTACAATTTTGAATTTTCTATTATTCAAATAAATATAAAGCATCGGCAGAGCCATTATTATTCCAAACATTCTTGTCATTGATGCGAGCATACCGAATATTCCTACAAGCAACCACCTATCTCGACGCGCATAATAGAACATCAACAATATCAGCACAAAGAACAATGATTCAGTGTACATCATTGTGAAGAAGTATGCAACAGGGAATAAAAGGAAGTATATTAAAGATTTCTTGGCGATAATGGAATTAAAATCATCTTTTAGTATTATATATAGTAAGTAGACTGCAAGTATGGACAGTAGATTAGATACTATGAACCCTGCCCATCCAAAACCGAAGATGAATGCGAACAATTTTACAAGCAGTGGAAACAACGGAAAATAGGAATAATTCCCTATGCCTCCACCGAATTCCTTATTATAACCGTTCTCTGCTATATCAAGATATGCATGGCTGTCATATTGTGCAAATAAGTTGAGGAATTTGTCATCAAGATGCAGCTTTTGATTAGTGAATTCTGGGGGTATAAGAAGTGATGCTGTAGCTATGCCTATTATTAATATTTTCAGCAGAAGAAATATTATCAGTACATTTCTGAAATTCTTTTCTTTATGTAATAATAACATTCTATTATAAAGGTTGTCTTTCTTTATCTTCTTAGATTTTTTATCCATTAAAAAACTATTCAGTTTATTGCCCAAATTAATTTTTATTTCCATTTTAATCAAGCCACAATCATCAGCTTTTATATTTTCTTTTATTTAATACATACGCACTTATAGATCCAGCATTATATATCAATACCCTTGTGATATCAAGAACTATTAGGAATATTATTTCAAAAATATTTCTTTTCCTTTGGATAAGATTTTTTATAAAACCAAAACGTATAAATGAATAGCCGACGAATCCTAAAATCCAGAGCGTTATGAATCTCCAATCAATAAACAACAGAATTATTGCCATAATTGTCATTATCAATGGGATAGGAACAACTAATAATAAGTCTGTAAATATGAATCCTTTGTAATGATGTTTTCTGAACAATCTGTTTAGGCTTTGTCCCCATACGAAGGGCTTTTTTATGAAAAATCCTAATCTAAATCTTTTCTGCTCTTCCAAATGAGTGGATAATGATTTAGAGAAAACAAGTTTGCAACCATTATTTCGCATTTTTATCCATAAATCTATATCTGCACCGGCAGCAGATCCACCAAAGTTCACATCATAGAGTCCTGCTTTCTCTGCTTCCTTCTTAGAGAATGCATTCGTCATGAACATCAAACCCTCGTTGTTCTTGTTAGCCATTCTTGATGCCATTGCATAATCGAACAATAAATTTTCAAAATAATTCATGTCTTTTGGTCTATTATTTTTTATTATACTTATTACAAATAGCTTATTATCTTTCTTGAGCAAAGGGATCGTCTTCTTTAACCAATCCTTTTCCAGAATGACATCATCATCTGTAAGTACGAGATATCTTCCTCTTGCATTTTTTATTCCAAGATTCCTACCCGCAGCAGCACCCTTGTTTTTTTGCGTTAAAATATTTAATTTTCTATTCTTTGAGGCAATCTTCTTCATTAGATATAAAGAGTTGTCATTAGATCCATCATCAACTAAAATAATTTCATAACTTTTATAATTTTGTTTCAATAATGCATCTATTACTTTTTCTATTCGTTTCTCAGCATTGTATACGGATATTATTATTGATACTTCAGGATTTTTTTTCGGAGTTGAACTACTCATTTTTCACCCCTAATATTATTCACTTTATAAATAACAGGTCCCGAATTCTCGCAGAAAGGGTCATATTTTACAGGGACAGAATATATTGGAGTTATTTCGTTCTTGAATTCTGACAGGAAGCAAGGATAATCTATTACATATTCTATGTTATTATCCCTGAGATAATTTATTATTTTTCCACCAGATTTCTTATACTCCACTATTCCATAATTTACTACTCCATCAAGGTTCACTATTGTCCTATCGCTGAAATAGCTGAATATGCCTGCGTTGAAAGCACCTATCTTTGCATCCTCAGAGATGTTCTCCTTAAGATAAATCGCTCCAGAATACATATCATGTTGCCATGGACATATTGAAGCGCTATAAAGAACCGTTAATCTTATGATGAATAATAGCGATAGTACCAATATAATTATTAATGCTGCTTTTTTAATTCTAAATTTCTTAATCTTTGATAATAATATATCAAAAATGTTACCGAGCAATATTATCAGGAGCAGTAATATAGATAGGAAATACCATGGTTGATGATGCCAGAACAATAATAGATAAAATCCTGTCATGAACAATAGTCCTAATATCACTGGAAGATTATTTTCTATATTTTTCTTATTCAGTTTTTCTTTCATTGATAAAATTTTTGTATTTAATCCGATTATTAATCCAAATAATAATATTAATGATGATACTATTGAGAGTTTTACAGCAACAACCAATCCTGCAGGATAATGTACTGCTTCAGGTAATGACGCTGCATAGACCAATAATGCTAAAGCGAGAAAAATCAGTATGTTCCTGAATATCTTGCTTATCTTTATCTTGTAGCTTATTATTGAACCGATAATTAATCCTATGATTAATGCAAGAAATGGTGCAGTCACAGTATAATTAAATATCTTGAAAAGTCCGAATGCTCCTCCAAACATGATTTTATATAATGTGCCGCTTAATCCAATCCCATTCATAGAATTATACATCAATGCAACACCACTCCCCTGGACCCATAATCCAGTATTAACCCTGCTCCAGATTATCCATGGAGAGATTGTGAGTATGGTTGTGAGAGTTAGAATTGCTATCTTTCCGATAATTTTTCCTACATTCTTGAAAAAGTTTTTCTTTCTAATAACATTATATATTATATCCAGTCCTATTGCTATGGCGATAAATATGCTGTCGCTTCTCGAAAGTATCGCTAGCCCGAGCAAGATACCTAATATTACAATCTGCCAAATCCTTATTTTGGAGAAATCATTATTCCCTTTGATCTTGAAATTAATATATGCATATAATGATGCCCCTATGAAGAATGATGATACAGCCACTTCTACACCAGTCATAGGTATGAATATGTTCCATGGATTGAATAGCCAGATGAATGCACTAATCAATGCTGCATCCTTGTTTTTAGTCAATAGGACAACTATCGTATAAATGAATATGGCCGTAAAAATGTTGAATAGCATCAGCAATATTAGTGCAGAGTATGATGCCAATAGTTTGTTCCATAGAAAAATTTTCATGATTGGCAGTATCAATAATAAATATAATGGGTGGAATCCATTTGTAGTGTTTATCCCATCAAAGCTCGCTCCTTTTCCTTCTAATATATTTTCTGCTATCTTAAGATAATAATACATGTCATCGCCATTATACGTGACCAATTCACTAGCGGGGCGTAAAATTATAAATAATCTTATAATGAAAGCTAAAATTATAAAAATTATTAAAAATAGAGTATATTTATCTACTCTTCTCATATCCCCACACCTTTGCATCTGTAGTTTTGTATATGCATTCAAAATCTGTTCCTACTGCTTTGGCAATATGTATTATTCCTGTATCTGGAGCTATTATCTTTTTTGCATTCTTAACTAGGAATGCGAGTGTTTGTATGCTTGTTTGTCCTGTAATATCTATAACATTATTAAATTTTCTGAATTGTTTGTTATTTTCTGATTCAGATTTAGATCCAACAATTAATATGGTGTTTTTGTGTTTTTTTATTAAATTTTCTACTTCTTTTGTTGTGAGGTTTTTTTCTGTTCTACCTGATAAGGGACTTATTATTATGTACTTGTTTTTTTTCAATCCATATTTTTTCATAAGTTCTAAGGCATTTTTTTCTTCTTTATTTGAGATAAATATTCTTGTTTTATAATATTCTTTATTATAATAATCCTTTATTAGTGAAAGGTTTTGTTTTATAATATGTTTTTTTGGGTCATAAGGCATTATCTTGTTTAGGAAGAATCCTCCTCCCCTGCATCCGTATCCTATACTGTATGCTCCTATGAGGAATGCTATAAGATTATTTCTTGGATCGCCGTGCATTTCAAATACCATGTCGAATTTTTTTGAACGCAACTCTTTTATCAGATTCCACAAAGACCTTTTTTTTCCTCCTCTTTTAATAAACCATGGTGCTTCATAAGTTATTATCTTATCTACGTAAGGATTGTTTTTTATTAGGGGTACTGTTAATTCTCTGCAAAGTACAGTAATCTCTGCTCCAGGATTGTTTTTTTTGAATGTCTCAAACACCGGTGTTGCAAGAACCATGTCTCCTATATGTTCAAGTCTTATGAATAGTACTTTTTTAATTTTTTTAGGGGCAGAATGAAGTTTAGTCCAGAAAAAGAATATATTGCCAAGTATATCTAATAAAAAAATTATTGGTATAAATATTTTTTTTACTAAATACATAAAAATCACATCTTGTTGTTAATCTAAAATGTAAAGTA
>Ga0101944_10007565_pt1 | contig 10801 bp, 7 predicted proteins | sample DewCreD2012metaG_FD_75245 | JGI IMG/M metagenome (GOLD analysis project Ga0101944, IMG submission 75245) | Hot spring sediment bacterial and archeal communities from British Columbia, Canada, to study Microbial Dark Matter (Phase II) - Dewar... ...
TGGTCTTTCGCGACCGGCCGATCGAACTGCGCGAGGGGATTTTCAACGGTGGCGATGGCGTCTTTTACTACCGCTGCTTCAACTCCGGCGAGGAGGGCGAGGAACCGCTGCTGGCGCCGGCGGCCGCGCGGGTTGTGGAAAGTCCGCAGCCGGACCGCGAGGCGATCGTCACGCTGGCGCTGGAGCTGGCGGCGCGTCACGGCGAACAGGTCCTGGTCTTTGCGCCGACGCGGGCCATGACGCGCGACTGGGCTGCGCAGGCGGCCCGCCTCTCGCTGCTGCCGGCGGCCGGGGCGGCGCTGGAGCAGCTGACCCTGACCGAGGAATCGCACTCGCGCGAGCTGCTGGAGTCGTGTCTGCGCGCTGCGGTGGCGTTTCACAACAGTGACCTGTCGCCCGAGTTGCGCCGGTTGATCGAGGACCAATACAACGCCGGGGCGATCCGCATCCTTTTTTCGACCTCGACGCTGGCGCAGGGGGTCAACCTGACGGCGCGCAGCGTCATCCAGTCGGCGCAGATGGTGGCCACCGAGGCCTGGACCGGCGGGGCGCATCTGGTCCCGTTGAGTTTGCAGCGCTTCAAGAATCAAGGGGGGCGCGCCGCGCGCTATGGCCACGGCGCGCCTTTCGGGCGCTCGATTCTGCCCGCGCGCGCAGCTGCCGAAGCCGAGCGGCTGCGGGCGGAGTTTTTGCGCGATGAGTTTGAGCCTCTGGCGCCGCCGCTGCTGTCGGCCGATCTCGAAGCCATCGTGACGGACCTGGCGGCGGCGCATATCTGCCGGACGCGGGACGAGTTGATCGAGTTCCTGTCGCACACCTATTCGGGCCTGACCGCCTGGTCGCCGCATCTGGACGAGTTTGCCATGAAGGTCGATGAGGCCCTGGCCGAGGCGATTGAGGATGAGTTTTTGCGGACCGAGCCGCGCGGACGGCTGGCGGCGACGGGGCTGGGGACCGTGCTGGCTTCGCACGGGGTCCAATCGCGAACGGCGGCGCGGTTGTCGCAGTGGATTCGCGAGGCGGCGGATCCGGATTTCGTCGAGATGTCGCCGCTGCTGGCCGCCGCCTTCACGCCCGACGCGCGCGATTTTCCGGTCTGGCTCAGCGACGCCGAGCGGCGCTCGCCCGCCTACATTGAGGAAGTCCTTGACGCGCTGGGCGGGGGCGTGGGCGACCTGCCCGAGCCGCTGCGGGCGGTTCTGGATCCGCCCGGCGGCTTCACGCCCGAGGACCTTGCCTCGCTGAAGATGGCCGTCGCCATGAAGGAGTGGATTGGTCCGCGGGATACGCGCGACCTCGAAGAGCGGTTCCGGATGTTTTCCGGCTCGCTGGCGGGTTTGGGAGCGCAGTTCAACTGGCTGATCCAGACGACCGCGGCGCTGGCGCCGGTCTTCGGTCTGGACGCGCGCCTTGGCCGTCGCCTGGAAAACCTGGCCGAACGGCTCGGATGGGGCGTCGAGGAATCGGGCCTGCCGCTGGCGCGGTTGCGCATCGACAGCTTGGGGCGCGGCGCCATTCGCGCGCTGGTGTCGGCGGGTTTCGACACCCCCGAGGCCGTCGCTGGAGCCGACGCCCAAACGCTGGCGCGGCATGTCCCGCTGCGATTGGCGGAGGCCGTTGTCGCCGAGGCGCGGCGAAGGCTCGAATGGCGCGACACGCCCGGACCCGTCGCGGCGTCGGAGGCGCCTTCTGAAGCCACCGAATCCACAACGTTGCCCCGGTCCACTCCGCCCCCCGGTTTCCTGCAGTCCACGGCGCCGTCGCCGCAAGCCCGCCTCATTATCGACCTCCAGGGAGTCTGCGCCGCGTCGCTGGATGGCAAGCCTCTGGCGCTGACGCCGCTGACGCATCGTCTGCTGGCCACGCTGGCGCGGGCGGGCGAACGCGGGGCTGGCAATGACGAGATTCTGCGGGAGGTATGGCAGGGCGTTCGCGTCGAGCGCCAGCAGATCACCCTTCACAAGTTGCGGCTATTGAAGGCCTTCGGCGAGGTGGTCGGTCCACGGGCCGCGCAACGCCTCATCGAAACGCGCAAAGGCTTTGGCCTGATCCTGCGCCTGCGGCCGGAGGAGATCGAGATTCGGACCTGATTTCAATGCCTGCGATTCCAGCCCCCAATCCGTCAGCCTGGTTCGCCGGATGGCGGAAATCTGTTGTCGCGCCCCTTTCAGAGCGTCTGAAGCGCTGACGACGAGTGAATATCGAACGCCCTGAAGGGCGCGCTACAAACAGGACATAGCCCTCACAGGCTGACGGATTGGGCCCTGCGGCGAGAATCCATTTGACCCGATAGCGGCTTCGCCCAATCCTTGGGCCGCGATGCGATACGGGCGGCACAACCGGGCGGCAGGGCGGTCGCGCGTCCTTGAATGGGCGCTGGGGCTGGCTTTGGCCGGCGGCGCGGCGGCCCAGGACGTCCCGACGTCGCCGGTGCTGGCCGTGGACTTGGGCGAGGGGGGCGGCGTGACGACTGTGACGCTGAGCCCCGCGCCTCCAACCGAGGAATCGTTGTCGTTTCATCCGCCGCTCTGCGTGGAAGACGCCCATGTGCTGTGCGTCCGGGCGTCCGGCCTGCTGTCCATGCCCGAGGATATCTTCACGCCGCAGCGGCGCGAGGCCGCGCGGCGGATGATCGAGTCGGCCCGGGATTATTGCGACTTTCTGGACAACCGGCATTCGTCGCTGGGGTCATACAAGTGGTTCCGGCTGGCGACCCAGCGCGTGCCCGGGGGGGGGCGCCCCGTCGAGGACGCGGCGCGCCTGACCAGCCAGATCGCGAACGTTTCGGCCATTGCCTATGAAGCCAGCGGCAGTGATGTGTGGATCTGGTCGATTACCGTTACGGGCCTGGACGACCAGGAGACCAGCCTGACGGTGACCGCGGGCAACATCGCTCAGGGGATGCCCTGGACGGTCGTGACCTATCTGCCCGGGCCGACGACGATCAAGCGGATAACCACGCGGCGTCAGACTTTCGGCAAGAGCGCGGAGTTGACCTTGTATGCGGGCGTGACGCGGGAACCCGAATACGGGCGGCGGGTCATCTATCAGCTCGGACGGGCGCTCGATGCGCTCAACAGCCGCCTCGACGACGACGCGCTCGCGTCGTTGACGCAGGCCCGAGAGGCCATGGTTCAGTTCAACCGCGAGCAGATTGAGCGGTTGCGGCCCGACTCAGGCTGGCTGCTGGGCCGAACGCGCCGGGCGGCGGGGCGCCGGCCCTGATCGCGCGGGCGGACGGAGAGATTGAGTTGGTCTGGCATGGTTGACTTGCGCACATTGCTCCTGCGCGCCGGCATCGGCGCTGCGATCTTCGGGATTTTCTTCCTGATCCTGGCGGCCGGCTTTCGCGTCAAGGCCGGCCGCGCCCTTGCGGACGCGCGCGCGGCCGAGGCGCGGGGCGACACGGACGCGGCGGTCGCCGGCTACGACCTCGCTATCCGCCATCACTATCCTTTCAGCGGCGCCGGCCGGGAGGCGCGAGACCGCCTGTTGGCCATGGCCGAAGAATACGAAAAACGAGGCCAGCCCGACGCGGCGCGCCAGACCTATCAGACGCTGTTGTCGGCGTTGTGCGCCGTCGAGTCGGGCCTTTCGGCCAACCGCGCGCTTATTGAACGGCTCGAAGCCAAGGTCGCGGCCCTTCTTCCGTTGCCTTCTCACCGGCCGGATCCGACTGCGCCGGGCAATCCGGCGGATGGTCTCATCCAGAATCCCACGCCGCAGTTGCCCTGAAAGGAACCTCCGCTCATGCCTTTTCCAGTGGAACGTCTCAGCCGCCTGCGGGCGCATCCGGTGTTGCGGGCCATGGTCCGCGAGACGCGCGTGACCGGCGACGACCTGATCTACCCGTTGTTTGCCGTGCCGGGCTCGGGCGTCCGCCGCGAGATTGGCTCGATGCCGGGGCAGTACAACCTGTCGCTGGATCATCTGGCTCAAGAGGCGCGGCGCGCCGCGGATGCGGGCGTGCGCGCGGTCATTGTATTTGGCGTGCCGGAACGCAAGGATGGCGCGGCCTCGGGGGCATTCGATGCCCGTGGGATCGTCCAGCAGGCCATTGGAGTGATCAAACGGGCCGCGCCCGAGCTGGCCGTCTTTGCCGACACGTGCCTGTGCGAATACACCGATCACGGCCACTGCCTGGTTTTCGGCAAAGACAACCGATACGACCCGGCTGCGACGCTGGAGACGCTGGCGCGGACGGCTGTCAGCCAGGCCGCCGCCGGAGCCGACGTCGTTGCGCCGTCGGGCATGGTGGACGGCATGGTCGCCGCCATCCGCGCAGGTCTGGACGCGGCCGGCTTTTCCCACGTTCCCATCATGTCCTATGCCGTCAAGTATGCGTCGGGATTCTATGGACCGTTCCGCGACGCGGTCGGCAGCGCGCCGGCCTTTGGCGACCGGGCCGGGCATCAGATGGACCCGCCCAACGCCCGCGAGGCGCTGCGCGAGGCGCAACTGGACGCCGCCGAGGGCGCCGACATCCTCATGGTCAAGCCCGGCCTGCCCTATCTGGACATTCTGGCGCGCCTGCGCGAGCGCTTCTCCCATCCGCTGGCCGCCTATCAGGTCAGCGGCGAATACGCCATGATCAAGGCCGCCGCGCGCCATGGCTGGATCGACGAAGACCGCGTCGTCCTCGAAACCCTCACGGCCCTCAAGCGCGCCGGCGCGGACTTGATTCTGACCTACTTCGCGCTGGACCTCCTCGAACGCAAGCGCATCGCAGCCTGACGCGCCGGCCGGGACAGGCGGCTTATTTGCCGGATCAACCGAGCCAGTTGCATAATGAAAGGAGCGGGGGCGTCCCGCCCCCGTTTGGGTGAGTTTTTCAGTCAAATTCCGGGGGCGAGACGCCCCCGCTTCCTTCCACTCCACATTTTGCAACAGGCCCAACGGAATCCTCATTCAGTTCTAACTTCTGTCTATAGTTGACAGCGGTCACGATGACAAATCCTCGATGTCTGCGGGAACCTGAGGCGTGGCTCCCACGGGCGCCGATGGAATTGTCGCGCCATCTGCGAAAGCGAGAGTTCGCCTCATGCCGATCCAACAATGGGCCAGTTCCAAAGCCTTCAGCCTCGTCCACGGCCATAACCTGGTGTATAACACGTGCTGGGAGGATCCGCGGCTGGACCGCGCGGCCCTGCGCATCGGACCGGACGACACGATCCTGGTCATCACGTCGGCGGGCTGCAATGCGCTGGACTATCTGCTGGACGGGCCGCGGCATGTGTATGCCGTGGACGTCAATCCACGGCAAAACGCCCTGCTGGAACTGAAGATTGCCGGCATCCGCCGGCTGGACTTCGAGACGTTTTTCGCGCTGTTCGGCCGCGGACGGATCGCATCGCACCGCGAGATTTATGCGTCGCTGCTGCGCCCGGACCTGTCGCCGGGGGCGCAACGGTTCTGGGACCGGCGCATCGGCTATTTTGACGGGCGGGGCCGATGGCCGACGTTCTACTATCACGGCACGTCGGGCTGGTTCGCCCGCATGATGAACTTCCATATCGACCGGGTGGCCAAGATACGCGATGGCGTCGAGGCGATTCTGGAGTCTGCGACGGTCGAGGCGCAGCGGGAAATCTACGACACGCGCCTGCGCGACGCTTTCTGGACGCGCTGGGTGCGATGGCTGCTGGGGCGCGACGCGACGCTGTCGCTGGTGGGCGTGCCGCGCCCGCAACGCCAGCAGGTTGAGCGTCATTTCTCCGGCGGCATCGCCGAGTTCATCGAGCAGTGCGTGGAGTTTGTCTTTGCCTGCCTGCCGCTGTGCGACAACTACTTCTGGCGCGTGTATCTCCGGGGCGAATACAGCCGCGAGTGCTGCCCGGAATATCTCAAACCGGGCAACTTTGAACGCCTGAAAGACGGGCTGGTCGATCGCCTCAGCGTTCACACCAGCACAATCGAACAGTTTCTGGATGGCCACGACGTTGCGATCTCCCGCTATGTCCTTCTGGACCACATGGACTGGCTCAGTTCGTTCCTGAAGCCAGCGCTGGAGCGCGAATGGCAGGCGATTGTCCGCCGGGCGGCGCCGGGGGCGCGGCTGATCTGGCGCAGTGGCGGCCTGACGGTGGACTATGTCGATCCCATCGAGGTCGAGACGTCGGGCGGGCGCCGGCGGCGCGTCGGGGACCTGCTGGAATACCATCCGGGTTTGGCGTCGGAACTGCATGCGCGCGACCGCGTCCACACCTATGGCAGTTTCTACATCGCCGATCTGGCCACCGCATGAGCCTCGCCGGAGACATCCGGGTTTTGTATCACCTCGCCTTTTCGTCCCGGCGGGGCCGCACCCACGAAGAACGGCTGGAGAACTTCTATCGCGGTCAGGCGCGCGACTACGACGCCTTCCGCTCCCGGCTGCTGCAAGGGCGGCGCGAACTGTTCGAGTCGCTTACGGCCCCCGCGGGCGGCGTGTGGGTGGACATGGGCGGCGGCTCGGGCTCGAATGCCGAATATCTGGGCGAACGCCTGCCGGGGCTGGGCCGCTACTACGTGGTCGATTTGTGCCCTTCCCTGCTGGCCGTGGCGCGGGAACGCGCCGCGCGCCAAGGCTGGCGCAACGTCGAAACGATCCATGCCGATGCGACGGCCTTTGTTCCCCCGGAGGGCCGCGCCGACGTCGTCACGTTCTCGTATTCGCTGACGATGATCCCCGACTGGTTTGCCGCGATCGACCATGCGGCCGCGCTGTTGCGGCCCGGCGGCCAAATGGGCGTGGTGGACTTTCATGTCTCGCGCCGCCATCCCTCACCCGGTCTGACGCGACACGGTTGGGGGACGCGGACGTTCTGGCCCATCTGGTTCGCCTTTGACGGCGTGTATCTCAGCCCCGATCACCTTCCCTGCCTGATGCGGCGCTTCCGCGTCGCGTCGATCGTGGAGCAGCGCGCCCGCCTGCCATATCTGCCGCTCCTGCGGGTCCCGTATTACCGGTTCGTGGGCGTCAAGTCCTGACTTTCCAGCAATGCAGAACTGGCTTAATCCTAACTGTCCGGCCGGGCGGTTTGTCCGATACTTATTGACTAGAAACCTTTCGGAGCCTGTTCATTTTCCCGCAGAACACCGTCACTTGCGCTCCTGTTGCTGGCCCGGAGGCCTGGACTGATGAAAGCCGATTTGCATCTTCACTCGAAGTTCTCGCCGCGCCCCTCACACTGGCTGCTGCAGAAGATTGGCTGCCGCGAAAGCTATTCCGAACCGCGCCGGCTGTATGAAATGGCCCGCGCCAAGGGAATGACGCTGTTCACGCTCACCGATCACAACACGCTCGACGGCTGCCTTGAGATTGCCGGCCGCGAGGGCGTGTTTCTCAGCGAGGAAGTCACCACCTACTTCCCCAAGGACAAGTGCAAGGCCCACGTGTTGGTCTTTAATATCAACGAAAAGCACCACCGCGAGATCAACGAATTGCGCGAAAACATCCATGATCTGGCCTGCTATCTGTCGGGCAATGACATCCCCCACGCCCTGGCGCATCCCTTCTATCCGGTCAATGACCGCCTGACGCTCGATCACTTCGAGCAGATGCTCCTGTTGTTCGGCGTTCTGGAGCTCAATGGGGACCAGGGGCCGGTCGCCAACAACTGCCTGCGCCTGATTGCCGAGAACCTCACGCCCGCCGACATCGATTATCTGGCCAACAAGCACAATATCGAGCCGCTGGGCGAGGAGCCGTGGCGCAAACGCCTCATCGGCGGATCGGATGACCACGCCGGCCTGCACATCGCCCGCCGCTACACCGAGGCGCCCGGCGCCAGCTCGGTCGATGAGTTTTTTGAAAGCGTCCGCCTCGGCCGCGGGCTGGCTCTCGGCGAGGACTCCACGCCGCAACTGACCGCCCTGAAAATCTACAGCATCGCTTATCAGTTTTATCGCGACAAATCGGCGCTGCCGATGGGGGCGCGTCATGACGTCCTGGTCCGGTTTCTGGACCGCGTCCTGACGCCAGGCGAGGCGGTCGCCAGCGAGCGGTGGCCGTTCATCGAGGCGCCGTGGCGCGCCATGAAGGCGATGCGTGGACGCATGGCCACCGGCGATTCGCTGGTGGAGATGCTGCGGCGGGGCGCCGAGGAGCGCCTGCGATCGGAGCCGGCGCTGATGGGGATCGTCAGCCAGCCGGCGGGCGACGCGTGCCACAATGCGCGGCGGGGCGTCGAGAAGGAATGCTTCGACTTTATCAGCCAGGTCACGGGCGGGGTTCTGCGGCGGTTTGCCGATCAATGCGTGCATCGCCTGCTGGGCGCCAACCTGTTTGACCTGTTTTCCTCGTTCGGCTCGGCCGGCGCGCTGTATTCCATGCTGGCGCCCTACTTCAGCGCCTACGCCCGCTACGGCAAGGAAAACCAGTTCAGCCTGCAGGCCGCGCGGCATTTGACGCGCGCCCGGCGCGCCGCCCAGGCGCTGCGCCCGGTCGAGCGGCTGGCCTTCTTCTCCGATGTCAACTGCTCGGAGGCCGACTGCCCGGCCGAATGGCGCGACAGCCCCGCCGCTGCGGACCGAAAGGGCATGGACATGACCTTCGTCACCTGCCGGGATTCCAGCCCGCAGCGTCCGGCCCCGGCGTCTGCCGGCGAGACGTCGGCGGAGGCGCGGAACTTCGACCCGGTGGGGGCCTTTCTCCTGCATGACACCGAAGCCAGCGCGCTGCATTATCCGCCTTTTCTCGAAATGCTGGACTATTGCTATGAACGTCAGTTCACGCGCGTCGTGGCGGCCACGCCCGGCCCCATGGGCTGGGCCGCCTTGGGGATTGCGCGGGCGCTGTCCCTGCCGGTGGTGGCGGTGTATGGCCCGGCGGGCCGCGATTATGTTCGCGGACTGACGGCCGAGACCGACTGGGAGGACCCGGCCTGGCGCCTGATTCTGTGGTTGTATGAACAAATGGAATACGTCTCGGTGGCGAGCGACGCCGACGCCCACGAACTGATCGAACGCGGTCTGTCCCCCGACAAGGTCATTGTTCAATCACACGCCGGCGCATCCTCACCCGCGGCAGACACGGAGTCCGACGACGCCGAAACCGAAGCCGCCTTCGAGATGGCCGCAGCCACGATGGTCGCCTGATTCCAACGAGGCCTGCTTTGCGTATCAGGCCCGGACAGGGCCGGCAGGGGATGAGGCGGTTTCGAGCGCGTGCGCGGCGATGGCGGCGGCATAGGCTTCCGCCACGACGGCATTGATCGAATCCCAGTCCTGCGTCAGGGCATAGGCGCGCGCGCGCGCGCCGCATTGCCTCCTCAAATCCGGATCGCGAAGAAACGCTTCGATCTGGCGGGTCAACGCGCCGGGCGTAAAATCCTCGGCGATCAGCCCGGTCAGGCCGGGCTGGATGATGTCGGCCGGGCCGGGGGCGTTGAAGCCGACGACCGGAAGCCCCGATGCCATGGCTTCGAGGACGACGTTGCCAAACGTTTCAGTCAGCGAGGGAAACACCATCAGATCGGCCGAGGCATAGTGCGCGGCGAGGTCTTCGCCGCGCTGGTATCCCGCGAAAACAATCCGTTCATCGCCGGCCTTCTCCAATTCGGGGCGAAACGGCCNGTCGCCGACGAGGAGCAGCCGGACGCCGGCTCCGTTGTGACAGGGCGCCGGCAGGGCGCGCGCCGCCTCGATGAGCGTCTGGATGTTTTTTTCGGAAGCCAGACGGCCGACGTAGATCAGCGCGACCGTGTCCGGCCCAAGGCCGTATCGGGCGCGCAGCGCGTCGCTGCGCCGGGCCGGATCAAAAAGGCGCGTATCGATGCCCCGCCGCCAGACCGCGACGTTGCGGAATCCTTTGGTTTCGAGGAGCCGCTGGATCGAGGGCGAAGGGCATAGCGTGCGGCGCGTGCGATTGTGGAACCAGCGCAGATAGGCCCACAGTCCCGGCTCGATGAGCCCACATCGATAGAACCGGGCGTATTGGGCGAAATTGGTGTGATACGAGCTGACTACCGGAATTCGCAACCGGCGGCACGCGCGCAATGCCGCTAGCCCCGGCGGGCCTTCGGTGGCGATGTGAACGACGTCCGGGCAGAAGCGCGCCAGCGCGCGCCGGATTTTTCCCGGCCATCCGACGCAGACCATGACTTCCGGATACAGCGGCAGGGGGAAGGCGGCGAACGTGACGCGCTGCAAGGCATCCGGGTCCCGCGGAGGAGGGGAGGAAGGCGCGGGGGGCTTGTCGGGGTATCGGGGAATCAGCAACAGAACCTCGTCGCCTCGCGCCAGCAGAAACCGGGTCAACCGGTCCAGCGTCCGCGATACGCCGTTGATCTGCGGCAGAAATGTTTCGGAAACCAGCGCAATACGCACGGATCATTGTGTCGGATCGCCCGCGCCCGACCGCATAAGGATTGTGTGCGTTTTGGGTTAGACGCTGTATGAAAAGTTTTTGTAGCGCGTCTTTCAGGGCGTTTTATGATTCACCGACTGTGAAAAACGCTATGAAGGGCGCGCGGGCGCATGTCTGCTTTTGACTTTTTTACACGAAACGGCGCGCCTGCAGTTCCCGGCTGCCGGACGGGACTCCAGATAGCTGTCCGCTGTTTTGGAGTCCCGGCCGGCGGCCTTGTCATTACCCACATGTCTTTCGAGCTTCTGTCCAAAACTTCTGTGCATTTTGCGCAGATGTTTTGCGAGTTGGCGCCAGACGAGAATTATGAAGCAGCAAGGGAATGTCGAATATCGAACAAGGAATGTCCAAGGAAGAGAGACCTGAGAATTGGGAGTTCCTTGTTCGATATTCAACATTTCCTTGAGCCAGTTGCAAAATGAAGGGAGCGGGGGCGTCTCGCCCCCGGTTTGA
>Ga0101944_10007566_pt1 | contig 10801 bp, 8 predicted proteins | sample DewCreD2012metaG_FD_75245 | JGI IMG/M metagenome (GOLD analysis project Ga0101944, IMG submission 75245) | Hot spring sediment bacterial and archeal communities from British Columbia, Canada, to study Microbial Dark Matter (Phase II) - Dewar... ...
TAGAAGAGCAGGGTGTACGAGTTATAGCTGACCAGGGGTACAAGGACGAGGTCGATGCATTCAAGGAAGATTATCTGCGCATTGACCATCTGGCAGTCATTGAGCCTATTGAAACAGGGCTGTTGAAAATCAACGTTCTCGAAAACCCTGACCCGTTGCGTATTTTCCTGAAAAATGGACGCAGCCAGATGGTTTTGCCGATTCGGCGTGAATCAAAGACCATCGCCATCCTGCTGCTCGAAAGCACCCGCCCCGATGCGTTTGACGATAACAAGGCCGGTTTTATCAATCGCCTCGCCGACCATGCCGCGATTGCTATCTCGAATGCTCAACTCTATACCGAAGTGCAGCAGGCCAATATTGCCAAGAGCGAATTTGTCTCCTTCGTTGCGCATGAACTCAAGAACCCAATGACCTCCATCAAAGGGTATGCTGAATTGCTTGCAGCGGGCGCAGTGGGTCAAATCAGCGAGATGCAGGCCAACTTCCTGGGTACTATCCGCGCCAACATCGAGCGCATGAAAACCATCGTTGAAGACCTCAACGACAATTCCAAGATCGAAGCGGGACGCCTGCGGCTCGAATTCAAGGCAGTTGACGTGCCAGATGTCGTTGAGAACGTCATACGTTCTACCAAACGGCAAATTGAGGACAAAAAACAAACCATCGAAGTGCAAGTTCCAAACGACTTGCCTAAGATTTGGGCTGACCGCACCCGTATGGAACAAATCCTGGTCAACCTGGTCAGCAATGCCCACAAGTACACGCCCGAGAATGGTCATATCCTGGTCAAAGCAGAAAAAGCCAGCAATGACTGGGACCCCCAAGGAGTCGCGGAAGTTGTCCATATTTACGTTCAAGACAATGGAATTGGGATGACGCCTGAGGACCAGCGCAAGATTTTTCAGAAATTTTTCCGCTCCGAGGATGACCAGGCACGCAAATCTCCTGGTACCGGTCTTGGTTTGAACATCACCAAGAGCCTGGTCGAAATGCAAGGCGGAAAGATTTGGTTCGAAAGCGAATTCCGCAAAGGGACCAGTTTCCACTTCACCGTGCCGATTTCTGAGAACTGAGGAACCTGACATGGCTATTTTCGCCGCCGTCGGAGAAGCACACGCGCTCGATCCGCGCGAGGCCGGGTTGCAGGCCACCCACCATGCGCTGAATCGTTTGGGGAATGCTGCCCCGGTATTTGGTATTGTGATAGTCCCGCATCGTTACGACCCACAATTGGTGCTTAACGGTGTATTGAGCCTTTTGACGAACGTGCCGTTACTTGGCTTCAGTTCCTTTGCCGGAATCTCTGAAAAGGGGACGCGGTTCCATACCGTTATTGTTGCGCTGCTGGCCGGGGAAAACTTGCGGGCAGAAACGCATTGGTTCGCCGCTTACAGCCAATCGAGCGGTGAGATGGCGGCGCGCATCATGCAGTTGCTTGGGTACGAACAGCGCCCGGCGGATAGTATCTTGGTTTTTGCGGATGGACTGAATGGCAGCGCGGAGGATTTTTGCGCGGGTATTCCGGCTCATATTCCCCTGGTGGGAGGCCTTTCGAGCGGCGACCTGCAAAGCGCCAGCAGTTTTCAGATAGCGAGTATGCAGTCGGGACGCGGCGCGATGGGCGCGGCCTTTCTGCGTGGTAACATTAACGTAGGGGTCGGATATGGGCATGGCTGGGTACCGGTTGGCAGCCATTTCCGCGTAACCCGCTCGCGCGGCTTCTGGCTGCGCACCCTGGATGGCCGCCCGGCCTCCGAAACGTACTCGCAAATGTTCGGCAAACCGCCCCGTGAATGGGCATTCCCGCCCTTAAACTACCTGACCCGCATCTATCCGCTTGGCTTTGAACAGGAGAATAGTCATAAACTGGTGGTCCGCTCGCCCTTGCGGGTGGAGGCGGATGGCAGTTTTCGCATGAATGTCTCGCTGCGCGATGGCAGCGACGCTTATCTGATGATTGGAAATCCGGCCGACTGTCAGAAAGCCGCGCTGGATGCAGCCCAGCAATCCCTGCGCGCGCTGGGGAGGGTCAAACCTGCTTTTGCCTTGGTGCTGGTGGATGTCGCCTGGCACATGCTGATGCAGAATCGTGTAGACGCCCAGATGAAAGCCGTTCAGGGCGTGATTGGGGAGCATGTGCCAATCGCAGGAGGCTATACCCTGGGACAGATTATCCCGGCGGGCGCGCAGGATGAACATCCGCAGTTCCTAAACCAGCATATCATTGTGGCAACCTTTGGGGAAAAGGAATAGCCGCTACTCTGGCAATATCCACTTGCAGCATTTCTAAGAAAATTCCCAATTTTGTATGAATTCATGATGCACCGCCCGGAGATTAATCTCCGGGCGGTGCACGCCTGCCCAGTAAACGAAGCAGGAAAGCCCAATCTTGTGGGCGTATGGTTTTTGGGTGACGTTTTTGTTCTTGCCAGGAGAGATTAACCAACCAGCTTAAGCAGGTCTTCGGCGGCGCGCCGCATTTCAAGGAATACTAAGCCAAGTTTGCCTTCCTGGCGCGCCAAAGCGGTCAGCACCGCCTCATCACCGATGGAAATCAGGACGATAAACCCATTATTTCCCTTGATGTAAACCTGTTCCAATTGACCGCGTCCCAATTCCTGGGCAATCCGTTCGCCCAGCGAGAGCATGGCGGCAGACATGGCCGAAACGCGGTCTTCTTCGGCGCCTTGCTGCAAGGCGGAGGCCATAATCAGGCCGTCTACAGAGACGATAGCAGATGCTTCGATGTCGGAAGCAGCAGCCTGCATTGCGCGCAGGCGTTCGACCATTAACTGGCTGCGATTTTTGCTCATGGGGAATTCTCCGGGCGTAAAAGTCTGTGAGAGTTTACCATGAAATTATAAGGCAAAGCAGATTTTTTTGCACATACTTTGCGCAATTGTGAACAGGTTAGATTCAGATTGCAATCACTTTAATCTTTCTTCCAGGTAACGATTGATACGGTAAATGACCAAGCCGTTGAAGAGCAGGGTTGCCAGGCAACCGGGCAACGAGAGCAAGAGCAGCACCCGCCGTGAGACGTAGCGCAACGTTTCTTGCTCGATAACATCGTACAACCAGAAAGCGGAAGACAGCGTCAGTAGAAGGCAAACCGCCAGCACCGGCAGGGAAAACGCGATAGTTCCCAGGTAAAGTAGCAGGGAGCGGGCTGTTTTGCGGAAAAGTTCGGTTACGTTTTTTTGCATACCCAATCAGCGCGGAATCTGGTAATTCGGCGCTTCTTTTGTGATGATAACATCGTGCGGGTGGCTCTCGATCAGCCCGGCATTGGTGATTCTAACCAGCCGGGTATTGGCGCGCAGGTCGTCGAGCGACTTGGCGCCCGCGTAACCCATCCCGGAGCGCAATCCACCAACGAGTTGGTAGACGAAATCGCGCAGCGTGCCTTTGTATGGCACGCGCCCCTCAATACCCTCCGGCACCAATTTGCCGAGCGTCCCCTGCCCGCTGCCGTAGCGGTCTTTGCCATAGCCTTGCAGCGCGCCCATCGACCCCATGCCGCGATATTCCTTGAACCGGCGGCCCTCGAAGATAATCGTATCACCGGGAGATTCTTCCAACCCGGCCAGCAGCGAGCCGAGCATCACGGTATCGGCCCCGGCCACAATCGCTTTAACGATGTCGCCAGAATATTTGATGCCGCCATCGGCGATGATGGGCGTATTTGTCTTGCGGGCTTCCTGTGCGCAGGCATGGATGGCTGTCAATTGCGGCATTCCGGCCCCGGCCACTACCCGCGTCGTGCAGATAGAACCTGCTCCCACGCCGACCTTGACGGCATCGGCGCCGGCTTCGATAAGCGCGCGCGTCCCCTCGGCGGTCACCACGTTCCCGGCCAGGATTGGCAGTTTCGGGAAAGCTGCCCGGATGCGCTGGATGGCGGTGATAACGCCCTTCGAATGGCCGTGCGCTGTGTCGATGGCAATGATATCGACCCCGGCATCATTCAATTTCCCGACCCGCGTCTCCAAATCCGCGCCGACGCCAACCGCCGCCCCCACCCGCAAGCGGCTGCGCTCATCCAACGCAGCGTGCGGATGTTCAATTTCGGTCAGGATGTCTTTGACGGTCAACAGCCCTTTCAGGCGTCCGGCCTCGTCCACCAGGAGCAGTTTTTCGATGCGGTGCTTTTGCAGCAAAGACTTGGCCTCAGCGCTGGAAATGCCCACCGGGGCCGTCACCAGCCGCTCGCGGGGGGTCATGAATTCGCTGATAGGGCGGATAAAATCGGCCGGTTCGACAAATCGGATATCACGGTTGGTCAAAATCCCGGTCAGTTGCCCATCACGCGTGACGATTGGCACGCCGCTGATTTTGTAACGCGCCATAATGTTTTCGGCGTCCTGGAGCGTGGAATCGGGCGGCAGCGTGACCGGGTCCGAAATCATCCCGGCCTGTGAGCGTTTGACCTTGTCTACCTCGGCGGCTTGCTCATCGGGTGACATGTTGCGATGGACGATGCCAATGCCGCCCTCGCGCGCCAGGGCAATCGCCAGGCGCGCCTCAGTCACGGTATCCATCGCTGCCGAAAGGAGCGGGATGTTAAGGAGAATGTCGCGGGTCAGGCGAGCGCGCACGTCTACGTCAGCGGGGAGCGTCTCGCTGTAGCCGGGAACGATTAGCAGGTCATCAAAAGTAAGCGCTTCGGAGGAGCGGAAGAGTTCTTCGTTCATTAGTTTCTCCATAAAAGACGGTTTTTATGTAACGTTCCGAAGGTTTGGGGATGTAGGGAAACTTCCAGGCCTTCGAGACGTTCTCAATGATGTTTATTTTCAGCCAGCCAGGCCTGAAACATCAAGACAGGCCATAAGTCCCGTTGCCGGTTTCGCTGGCCGGAGAGATGCTCTTGCCATGCAAGGCGGATTGGTCCAGGCTGGAAGAATCCTTCGCGGCCCAAGCGTTCTGCGGCGAGCAGCCCTTCGGCCCACTCACGCAAGGGCCCACCCAGCCAGGCATCAATGGGTGCGCTTGAATCTATCCCCGGTTTCGCAACCCGCTGGCGCGGCATATATTTATTGAGCAGTTGGCGCAAAATCCAGTTTCCGCCTCCACCCCGGATTTTCATGCGAAGCGGCAGGCTCCAGGCGAATTCAACCACCTGGTGGTCATCCAGGAACGGCAGGCGCGTCTCCAGGCTGGCGCTCATGCTGGCGCGGTCAATTTTGACCAGGGTGTCGTCGGGCAAGAAAGTTGACAGGTCGAGCGACATCATTCGCTCTGCAAAGGTGGATACGCTCATCCAGCGCAGTGGGTCGGTCATGATAGTCAGCGGTTCGCGGCCATCTGTGACGACTGTTTGGGGCTGTTTCCAGCGCGAAATCAAATCGAGGTAGAGCGCTTCGCGTGCCGGGGCATTCAGGCTGATGAACAAATTGCGAATGCTTTCAGCGCGCCCGGAGAAACGAGCCAGGCCGCGCGCAGCGATTCGCCGCCACGCATCGGGAGCCCAACCGACGGCGTTCCACGCGCGCATTCCCTGAAGGTAACGCAAACAACCGCCGAAGAGTTCATCGCCGCCTGCGCCCGAAAGACTGACAATCACCCGCCGCCTTGCCAGTTCCGAGACCAGCATCGCCCGAATCTGGGACGAATCGGCGAACGGCTCATCATACACTCTCGGCAGACGAGGCAGGATAGCGCGGATGTCTTCGGCTGTAATAACTGCTTGCGTATGTTCTGCGCCGAGGCGGCTGGCAACTGTCGAGGCGTGTTCGGTTTTGCCTTCTTCCTCGAAGCGCACGTGGAAGGTTTGCAATGGCCCTCTGCCCTGCTCTTGCATCAATGTTGCCAGGGTTGAAGAAACCAAATCGCCGGAGAGCAAGGCTCCCAGAGGAACGTCTGCCTTCATTCGCAAGCCGATGGCGCGGGTTAGAAGCTCGTCGAGTGCTTCCAGTGCTTCGCGCTCATCCCCTTTGAAGGGGCTGGTCAGCCCTTTTTCGACCGCTGCGCGAGGCGACCAGTAAACTTCTCTGCGCTCGTCACCCGCTTCGGAACCCGGCCAGATGGTCAGGATTTGTCCCGGCGTGAGTTTGTAAATGTCCTGATAGATGGTAAACGGGGCGGGGATGTAGCCGTAGCGCAGGAAAAGAGTCAGCGCGCCGCGCTCGATTTCCTTCTGAAAACCGGGGTGGGCGCGCAAGGCTTTCAGTTCTGAGCCAAAAACCAGAGTTCTCCCCAGCCAGCCATAATAAAGCGGCTTGACTCCCATCCGGTCACGGCCCAGGTGCAGGCGGCGGCCTTCCATATCCCACAGCGCAAAGGCAAACATGCCATCGAAACGCTGCACCGCTGCTTGCAAGCCCCACTGACGAATACCAGCCAGAATCACCTCGGTATCCGACTTGCCCTGAAAGATGTGACCCAGTCCCAATAGCTCCTCGCGCAGGCTGGCGTAGTTATATACCCGGCCATCGAAAACGATGACATACCGTCCGTCTGCTGAAGCCATCGGCTGGTGACCGCTGGAAGAAAAATCGCGCACGGCCAGGCGGCGAAATCCCAGCCCAACGCCATCCCTGATGTCATGCCACAGCCCGGCGTCATCTGGCCCGCGATGGCGGATAGAGTCGGTCATCCGGCGCAGGATGTCTTCCACCTCATCCCGCACAAGTGAAGCCGCAGTGTTGTAAAAACCGGCGATGCCAGACATAATGTCCTGTTGCGTGAAATTGATTCCGTCGCACGAAATTATACTGTATCCTCCCGCAGGCAACCGAACCCTGGTTATTTGCAGCTGGATTCAGGATGAAAAGCGAATAGAGACATGTTCTTCCTGGAGATCCAAAGTCTTGATTGACGAGGGAAACGATTAAGGTAAACTTGCCCTAACATGCCCGACAATCCCTAACCAGGAGTATCCCATGCCCACTGCTATCCTTTCCGTTCATGACAAAACCGGTCTTGTGGAATTTGCCCGAGGCCTGACCCATCTCGACTGGAGGCTGCTCGCTTCGGGCGGGACGGCCAAGCTGTTGCGCGAAAGCGGCCTGACCGTGACCGAAGTGGCCGCTTATACCGGTTCGCCCGAAATCCTCGGCGGGCGGGTCAAGACCCTGCACCCGGCCATTCACGGCGGCCTGCTGGCGCGCCCAACGCAGGCTGACCATCAGGAACTTCTCAATCTCGGCTGGGATTACATTGACCTGGTGGCCGTCAATCTCTACCCCTTCGAGGCGACCATTGCCAAAGCAGGTGTCACTTACGATGAGGTCATCGAGAACATTGATATTGGCGGGGTGACGCTGATTCGCGCCGCCGCCAAGAATCACGCGCGGGTCACGCTGGTCTGCGACCCGGCGGATTATGCTTCTGTATTGGACGCGCTAAAAAAAGGGGAAATTTCGTTCGAGATGCGCAAACGCCTGGCCGTGAAGGGTTTTCAGGCGACAGCGCATTATGATGCGGTGATTTCATCCTATCTGGCAGAGCGGCAAGAGTGAAAGAGACAAAACCTGCCAAAGGTTGCCGAAAAACCATCCCAATACCCCTGAAAAATCTTTGAGACAGTATCAATAAGTCGAATATAATAAACCTTGTCTGAATTATTGCGGGCTCTACCGTTTTTAACGGGAAGAAATAAAAATCTATCCACAGATTACACAGATTTCGCCGATTTTAAGAACCAAATCTGTGTAATCTGCGAAATCCGTGGACGAATCCCGCCAGAAATGAGAGAGCCTTATTGCAAAAAAGCGCAGGTTTTGCCGGTTATCGACAAACCTGCGCTTTCCCGATTTTTCAATTTTGCGCCAGGAGACAGCCAATGAAATTCGAGACTCTTGCCATTCACGCCGGGCAGGAACCCGACCCGCTGACCGGGGCGGTGATGACGCCCATTTACCAAACTTCCACATACGCCCAAGACGGGGTAGGCAAGCCGCGCAACGGCTACGAGTATTCCCGTACTCAAAACCCCACTCGCAAAGCCTTGCAAGACTGCCTGTCTGCGCTGGAAGGGGGAAGTTGGGGGCTGGCATTTGCTTCGGGGCTGGCCGCCACCGATACCCTGTTGCGCCTGCTGGCGAGCGGCGACCATATCCTGGCCGGGAATGATGTCTATGGCGGCACATTCCGGCAGTTCGATAAAATCCATCGCCGTTTTGGGCTGACCTTTTCGTATGTGGATACCACCGACCCCGAAAATGTGGCTGAATCGCTCACGCCCGCCACCCGCCTGGTGTGGCTGGAAACGCCCACCAACCCCCTGCTCAACGTAACCGACATCCGCGCGGTGGCCGAAGTACTGAAATCGCGCCCCAACCCGCCCCTGCTGGTCGTGGATAACACCTTCGCTACGCCCTACCTGCAGCGCCCGCTGGAACTGGGCGCGGATTTGGTGGTTCACTCTACCACCAAGTACCTGGGCGGCCACTCAGATGTGGTCGGCGGGGCGATTGTGGGGCGCAGCCCCGAACTGGGCGAAAAACTGGCCTTTCTACAAAACGCGCTCGGCGCTGTGCCGGGGCCGCTAGATTGTTTCCTGGTTCTACGCGGCATCAAAACCCTGCCTCTGCGCATGGAGCGGCACGGGCAATTGGCCCTGGAAATTGCCCGGTTTCTCGAAGCGCGCCCCGCTGTCGAACGAGTCCTGTATCCATTTCTCGAATCCCATCCGCAATATGGTACAGCCAAACGCCAAATGCGCAACGGCGGCGGCATGATTTCCTTTACACTCAAAGGCGGGCGCGAGGCCGCTGTGCGGGTGGCCGAAGGGACGAAACTCTTCACCCTGGCCGAGAGTTTGGGCGGGGTCGAATCGCTCATCGAAGTGCCAGCGGCCATGACCCATCTCTCCACTCAGGGGTCATCGCTGGAAGTGCCGCCCGGTTTGGTGAGGCTCTCGGTCGGGATTGAACATGTAGATGACCTGCTGGCTGATTTAGAACAGGCACTCGAACAAGCCTAAAAAAAAGCGGGGGCAGCCCCCGCTTTTTGGTCAGATTTTCCCGGCTACATAATCCAGCACGTCACTTTTGGTCAGAATTCCAATCGGTCTGCTGTTTTCGACCACAATCAGCGCAAACCCTTCGGTGAGCATAGGCATTGCTTCATCCAGGGCCGTTTCCGATGGGTAGGTGGCCTGCGCGTTTTGCACCAGGCTGTCGATGGGTTCGTCGTGGTTGTGTTCGTGACTTTCGAGCAGGTGATTGAGCAAATCTACCTCATCGAGTATACCCGCCAATGTGCCATCACTGCCACTAACCGGCACTTGCGAAATGGCATGTTGACGCATCAGGGCCATCACCTTGCGCATGGGTTCGCCCAGCGTAGCGGTATAAATCGTCTTGTTGGGTTTTGCCATCAATAAATCACCTAGAGTCACATCGCCAAACTCGGTTCCCAAGAAACCGTTCTCGCGCATCCACTTGTTATCATAGAACTTGGAAAGGTAGCGCGAACCACTGTCGGGGAAAATGACCACTACCAGCCGGTTGGGGGGTAATTTGGCAGCGTATTTGAGTGCCCCAGCCAAAGCCGCGCCGCTCGAACCACCCGCGAAAATCCCTTCCTGCCGCACCAGGGCGCGCGCCCACAAGAAGCACTCTTTATCGTTGACGCGCACAATGTCATCTACCACACTCAAATCGGTGGCCGAGGGCAGGAAATCTTCGCCAATTCCTTCTACCTTATAGGTTTTGGGGTAAGCCCCCTCTGGAATTTTGCCCTTGTTCTTCCAAATTTCGAGCAAAATCGAACCTTCGATATCCACGCCAACGATGCGGATGTCGGGATTCTTCGCTTTGAGATAGCGTCCTACCCCGCTAATTGTGCCGCCGGTCCCCATGCCAATCACGACATCCGTCACCCGCCCTTCCGTCTGTTCCCACAGTTCGGGCCCGGTCGTCATCTCATGCGTTTGAGGGTTATCGGGGTTGTGATATTGGTTTGCCAAAATGGCGTTGGGAATTTCGCGCGCAAAGCGTTTGGCGACTTCGTAATACGAACGCGGGTCCTCAGGTGCAACTGCCGTCGGCGTAATGACCACTTTTGCGCCATAGGCTCGCAGCAATTGGATTTTCTCGTTTGACATCTTGTCGGGCATGACGAAGATAGTTTTGTAGCCTTTGAGCGCGGCGGCGATTGCCAGACCAACCCCAGTGTTGCCACTGGTCGCTTCGACAATCGTGCCGCCGGGGCGCAGTTCGCCGCGCCGCTCGGCCTGCTCGACAATGTTCAAACCCACCCGGTCTTTGACCGAACCGCCAGGGTTCAGGAATTCCAGTTTGGCATACAGTGCAGCAGAAAGGTGAGGGGCAATGCGGGTCAACTGTACAAGGGGGGTATGACCAATGGCGCCCAGAATGCTGTCATAGACTTGTCGTTCTTTAGATACCGGTAAAACGGTCATCTTCTCTCCTTACGCAAATAATATAGATAGTGCAACTAGCAACCACAATCCAACCGGCGATTCGCCGCAGTGGAAACTGTGGCGCAGACCGAAAGTTGCATAGACGGCGCAAATGTTGGAAGATTATACCGGTCAATAAATTGGGAGGGAAGAATCCACTTCCCGCGCCCAGGCGTTAATGCCGCCTTTCAGGTTCTTGACGCGCCTAAAGCCGGCGCTGACCAGCAGCTCGAGGGCGCGTGCCGAGCGCGTTCCGGCTTTGCACAGTACCACCATCTCGCGGGCCGAATCCAGTTCTGACAGGCGCGCGGCCAGCGTGCCGAGCGGGATGTTGAGCGCGCCCGGCAGGGCTGAAATCTGTAACTCGTGCGGCTCGCGCACATCCAGCAGGAGCGGGGGATTTTCACTTAAGCGGCGGGCAAGTTCCGG
>Ga0101944_10007567_pt1 | contig 10800 bp, 7 predicted proteins | sample DewCreD2012metaG_FD_75245 | JGI IMG/M metagenome (GOLD analysis project Ga0101944, IMG submission 75245) | Hot spring sediment bacterial and archeal communities from British Columbia, Canada, to study Microbial Dark Matter (Phase II) - Dewar... ...
AGTTCTGTGAATTGAGGCATCTGCAGTGAGGAGCAGCAACCATTAGCAGGGCATGTACGAACAGTAATACAAAAAGTCCAAGCAGGGGCTGCCGGGGATTTTTCGCGCGTATGCCCGACAACAATGTTTCCCAGTAATGGGGACCACTTTGTTCGAGACCAAATAATTCGAAATGATAGAGCAGGAGGTAAATGAAAATTACAGAGAGCAGCACACTGAAAAAGACAACCAGTCCCAGCAATGCAAAAATAATGCTGACGAAACGGAATATGATCTGGTGGTTGCCGTTTTTCAGGTTGGCTATGGTTTGATTAACCTCTGCAATACGTTCGTCCATTTCTTTTACATAGGCCGCTCTGGCTTCATTCTGTTCTTTAAGTGCGGCCTGGATGCGAGCGATGGAGTCGGCTGCTTCTTCGCGTGTGGTAAAAGTAAAAGGATGGGTTTTAGGAGCAGGCATCTTTTCGTTTTCAATGAATTTAGCCGGTTTCTTTTCATTACCGGGAAGCGGATTTACGTCAACATTAAGCCCCGACCAGAGCGAAACTCGTCCTTCGTTGTCGGTAACGCGTAACCGTACGGTTCCCGACTGATCGCCGAATTTTATGGTAACACGGGCATCGGAGGGGTTGTCGGATACAATCTGTGATCCATCCGGAAGCTGCCATTCGTACGACTGGAATCCGGAGGGTGCCACAAATGGTACTTCCTCGGCTACGCATACCTGTTGTTTGCCCATGGGCGCACCTGCTGCAAAACTGCCTTTCTCGCGCGGAAGTACAGTAATATTCTTAATTGCTTCAACCCCGGCACCACAGGCATTTATCGGGTATAATGTAACCACATAATTTCCTTCCCTGGGCCAGATAAATTCAATTAAGCTGGAAGAGACAGAGTCGCGTGGCGGAAGGGATAAGGTATAGATATCGTTTCCGGTAGCGGCATCCTTAATGACCCATTTATACATTCCGCAACTGGGCAGTGACGGAACACTGAAAAACTGACTTTCGCCTGCGGCAGGGTCACCGGAATACGTATGTATTTCGTTGCTTTTAATGGATTCTTTAATCTTTCCGGCCTCGCTTTCATTATTCTGGAGCCCTTTAATTTTTTTGTCTATTACCGCAAGTCCGCTGTCTTTTTCCTGAATCAGTGCTTTTACTATCGAATCGTTGAATGCAATCTTTTCGTTGTTATGCAGCATTCGGGGAATGAACTTCTGCATCTGAAGACTTTCTGCAACCCATCCCTTTATCTGTCGGGTGGTTGTGGTGGAAATGGCATAATTAAGCGACCATCCGATAAGCAGCGGAACGATGGCCAGAATGACAATGCCTATCAGCTGAAAAGGTTGTGCAAATATCAGTTTGGGAAGACGGAAGAGCAGCGTTTTAAGATATTCGAATACATCCAGCTCACGTCCCTTTTCGCTGATATAGGCCGGCAGGCAGGTAAAAGCGGAGAAGAAGAGAATCGCCGTAAGAATAAGCACCGGAAAGGCCACCAGAGTGACATCAAAACCGGGGCCTTTTACCAGATGATATTTACTGAAGAAATAAACCGCACCTATCAGTACCGCCGAAATGACCGACAGAATAAACCATATGGCCGACAGCCGGAGGGTGGGGCGGATGTGTTCTGGGGTGTAATCGTTGGGTCGCAGATGAACAATGGATCTGAAAATAGTATACTGAAAATAGAACAGGAAGATGACCGCACTGACAAAGGCAATAATGTAGTTAAGGTAATCGTATTTGGGAGGAAAAAGATTGCGGAAAAGTAAATTCAGAATCAGTAAAATGGCAAAAAGAACGCCCAGGGCAAAGAGCTTTTTTATCGCAAAAAGAATATGGTTTTTGCTTACCGACTCACGGATGTGTTTAAATGAAAATGCAAAGAATTTCCAGGCACAAACCACAAGATAATGCCAGAGAAGTTTAACGAATGCAAATACAGTGGGGTGCAAAACCTCGTACCAAATCCACAGAATAAGCCACCAGAATTTGGTGAAGAGAAAAATAAAGAAATCAACAATGGAAATTACACCAAAGACAGCCCATACAAATACATTATATAATACAATAAAAGGCAGGAACAAAAGCGAAAAACGGGCAGTAATCGTGTTTTCAGATAACCAGAGCTTTGTTTTCTCGCTCACGTCAACTACCATTGGGTTGACTTTTTTATCAATTACCGAACGGATATAGCCAATCAGTGCCAGAAGGGCTATTGTAACTGCAGTGTAAAGTAAATAATCTAACATAACAGTATATTTTAGTTATCCTACTCGTATGGCTTTTCGGAATCGCCCCGTTTTAACATAAACGGAAAAGGACTATTCAGTAAAAAACTAATAGTCAATATGCAAAAATAAAAAAATCTTCAACATAAAAACAAAAAAAGGATTGATTATTTATTTATATCTTTACTAAATATACGGGTGGTATGAAGTATTTATTTTTAATAGTCATTTTAATTATCGCGCTAAATGTCATTCTTTTGGCACAGAATGATCATAAGTTAAGGCAAATCAGGGCGGCATATAACGGATTGAAAGAGGATACGGCACGGATTGAAATGCTGCTGGAAGAAATGGGTTATTATTATGAGGACTTCAATCCCGATTCTGCATTAATAATATACAGGTCAGCAGCAGATATTTGTGATGAGAATCTGAAGGTTCTTACACCTGAAAACGTCCTTTGGGGAAAATACCTTTCGTACAAGGCCATTGCTTTACGTTATATGGGAATCGTAAACCGGTACCTGGGCAACTACGACCAGTCGCTTGATTTATATAATCAATGCGTTGCTATATATCTCGGACTTCTGCCCGAATGTGTAAGGTACCGCGGATGTCTTGAATACAGCCAGTCGCTGGCGGGATGCTACAATAACATCGGGGTGGTTTATAAAAGTCAGGGGGCATATAATAAGGCCTCTGAATATTTTCTGAAATCTTTAGCGGTCTTTGAAAAAATGATGGCCTCAAACGACAGTATTACCTCGGTAAACGGGGGTTACGGATATGGCGGCTGCAGCAACAACATCGGGCTTATGTTTACCCAGCAGGGTCTGTACGACAAGGCCGAAGATTTCCTGACCCGGTCGCTGAAAATCCGCGACTCGCTGAACGACAGATATGGGGTGGGCCAGTGTTACAATAATATAGGTGAAATTCATTACAGCAAGGGGGCTTTTGCTGCTGACAGTATGACACGAAAAAATGAATTTGCCGCTGCCATGGAATATTTCGGAAAAGCCATGGAGATATACGGCCGTTTGGCTGACAGCACAGAAATCCCCAGGGCAAAATACTATGCGCGGCGGGGAATGACGGATTGTCTCGGCAATATAGGCGTCCTTTACAAAGAGTCGGGTCGCTTTTCTGATGCTATTGATATGTATGAACAGTCATTGAAAATCCGTGGCGAAATAGGAGACAAACAGGGTATTGCATCCGAGTACTGCAATCTGGGCATGCTCTATCTGGCTCTTGCAGATAAAAATCCGGCCGATACCACGACATACTTTATGGCAAAAGGGTGTGCCGAAAAGGCCTTTCAGTTTGCCGACGAAATTGGCGCTGTCGAAGAACAGAAAAGTGCCCTGCGGATTCTGGCCATTATAAATGCAGGGCTGGGACGCAACAAAAAAGCAGAACAGTATCTTAACCAGCTGATTGAGCAGGATTACAAGGACATCCTTCTTAACTTCTCATTTATAACTGAGAAAGAGAAGGAAGAATATTTTAAAACCATTACCATTGATTTTACCGAATTCTATTCGTTCGCACTGAAACGGGTAACAACAAATCCTGCAATAGCCGGTGACGTGTATAACAACGCCGTAAGGACAAAAGGATTGCTGCTGAAATCCAGTACAGCCATGAGGCAGGCCATCCTCAGCAGCGGGGATAAGAACCTGATTGATCTGTACAAAAACTGGAACGAAGTAAAAAAAGAGTTATCTAAACTGAATAACTCGGGGAAAACAGAGCGTGAAGAAAACCTGAAGAAACTTGAAATACAGGCCGACTCACTCGAGCAACTGTTGGTTAAAAAATCGCAGGTATTCAGCGACTTCGGCAAGCTTCAGGGCGTGACGTGGGAAACCGTAATGAAGAATTTAAAACCGGGCGAAGCTGCCGTTGAGTTTGTCAGGATTAATTATAAAGGATCCCGGCTTTCCGAATACTCCGATACCATCCTTTACTGCGCTCTGGTAATAAAGCCCGGAATGAAGTTCCCGCAAATGCTACCCCTTTTTACCGAGAGCGAGTTGATTCATTCGCTCGAAAGGCAAAAGACGGGAAATGCCGAAAATATAAACAGGGTATACCGGCAGAAACCCTATCAATTGAAGGGACTTTATGAAATGATATGGAAGCCGCTGGAATCCGCGCTTGAAGAGAGCCGCAAGATTTACTTTTCGCCTGACGGACTTCTTCATAAAGTAAGCTTTCAGGCAATTGGCATTGACAAGGATATCCTTCTTTCTGACCGGTATGAGTTGCAGCAGTATAGCAGTACTTCGGCAGTTGCCCTGAGTGAAACCTGTAATCCTTTTGCCTTCGAAAATAAAACCTCCTTACTGCTGGGGGGCATTGATTATAATTCCGGTCTTATTCAGCAAGCCGCCGGATGGAGCTACCTTGAAGGAACCTTGTCGGAAACCCAGACAGTGAGCCGGTTGCTGAAAAACGGGAAAGCCGACCTTCACATTTTAACCGGAGCGAATGCCACCGAAGATACCCTGAAAAAAATGGCCGGACGTAGCTATGTAATTCATCTGGCTACCCATGGTTTCTTTTATCCCGAACCAGAAATACAGAGTGAGAAACAGACCCGATATTTATCGGGTGAGAGGGAGGAGAATAATGAGGTGTTGTTGAGTGGTAATATTGCGTTCAGGGGGACTAATACCGGCTTTGGTGCATGGTCTTTTGTCACAAATACCAATCCCCTTATGCGTTCGGGTCTTGTGCTTGCGGGAGCCAACCGGGTATGGTCGGACGAAGAAAAAGGTACTGGTGACGACGGAGTTCTAACGGCACAGGAAGTTATCGCACTCGACATGCACCATACCCAGCTCGTCGTCCTCTCCGCCTGCGAAACAGGTCTGGGCGACATACGCGGGAGCGAGGGCGTATACGGGCTGCAGCGCGCCTTTAAAATGGCCGGAGTGAAATACATTATTATGAGTTTGTGGCAGGTGCCGGATAAGGAAACGGTGGAATTTATGGAAACGATTTACAGGAAACTTTTAAAAACCAAGGATGTGAGAGGTGCCTTTAACGAAACACAGAAAGAGATGCGGAAGAAGTATGATCCATATTACTGGGCTGCGTTTGTTCTTATCGAGTAATGCTCTTTCGCTCAAGGCATAAAGGCCGACGGGCAAACATGCCACCGTACCCGTGCGAAGAAAAGCGCAACAGAAGGCCTCGATTCCTTTATACCCTATATCTCCACCCGTCCGGGGTGAACGAAGTATCCTTTTGATAGAATAGTTATTGTTTATTTTAATTAAGCAATTTATATTATATTTGCATATTCTAAATAAGCATTTATGGATAGTCTTATTGTTAAACACCTGAAGAAAGTAACCGCCATTAATACTGACAATCAAAGAGAGATTTCGGGTCGTATTGACTGGAACGACAGGGCTATAGGAATAGGAGGGCAGCGGGGTGTGGGAAAAACCACACTGATACTGCAACATATTAAGAAACAGTTCAAAACAGATAGGTCTGCCCTCTATGTCAGTATGGATGATCTTTACTTTTCCAGTAACCGGTTATTGGATTTTGCAGAGAGCTTTGTGGCAAGGGGAGGAAGATATCTGTTTCTCGACGAAGTTCACCGTTACCCGAACTGGGCACAGGAAATTAAAAACATATATGACGACATTCCAGACCTTCATTTCGTATTTACCGGCTCTTCCATGCTGGAAATCAGCAAATCAAAAGCCGACTTAAGCCGCCGTGTTGCGTATTACAGAATGCCCGGAATGTCATTCAGGGAATACATTAACCATACGCTGAAAAAATCATTTCCCGTTATTTCTCTTGATGCGATTTTGAAAGATCATACCGAGATTGCTGTTTCAATGAAAAATGAATTCAAGCCACTGGCTCTTTTTAATGAATACCTGCAGTATGGTTATTTTCCCTTTTATAGTGAAGCACCAAAGACATTTTTTCAACGGGTAGAAGAGATAATTAACACGACCTTTGATATAGACATTATGCAATTGAAAGGGCTTAACACGACCGGGCTGATAAAGATGAAGCAGCTGCTTTATATTATTGCACAATCTGTTCCGTTTAAGCCAAATATTGTAAAGCTTAGCGAGCGCATTGGGGTAAACCGGAATACCCTGCTTTCGTATATCAGACATCTTGAAGAAGCAGGAATAATAAACTGTTTGTATGCTTCGGCGCAGGGGATAGGGATATTACAAAAGCCAGAAAAGATATATCTGGAAAATGCCTGTTTCAATTTTGCATTAAGTTCAACTGTGCCCGAATCAGGAACCCTTCGCGAAACCTTCTTTATTACGCATCTGAAAGAAAAGCACAAGCTTACATATACCGAAAAAGGGGATTTTGTGGTGAATGAAAAGTATGTATTCGAAGTTGGTGGCCGAAACAAAACAATGCAGCAACTGAAGGGAATAAAAAATACCTGGATTGCCGCAGATGATATAGAAATAGGTGTGGACAGAAAAGTCCCTTTATGGCTGCTTGGATTTGTTTACTGAAAATACGCTATCGCTCAAGTTATAAAGGTATAAGGGTCGGCTGGCACACGTGCCATCGCGCCCGCGCCAAGAAAAGCGCGCCAGAAGGCCTCTATGCCTTTATACAATATCATTTACAGAAAATATCATGCACAGTTTGTTCTTTTTGAGGCAGCGAGGGCGTGTATGGTCTGCAACGCGCCTTTAAAATGGCCGGAGTGAAATACATAATAATGAGTTTGTGGCAGGTACCCGATAAGGAAACGGTTGAGTTCATGGAAACGTTTTTACAAGAAACTTCTTAAGTTGAAGGATGTGAGAGGTGCCTTTAACGAAACACAGAAAGAGATGCGGAAGAAGTATGATCCATATTACTGGGCAGCGTTTGTTTTGATTGAGTAACAGGGATCAGTAATCAGTGATCGGTGATCAGTGATCGGTGATCAGTGATCGGTAGTTGGTAATCAGAAAGTGGGTGGTGATCCTTATTGATACGGTTTTTCTAAGATAATCGGATATAATGATAAAAAAGGAAAGCCACCGATAACTGATTGCCGATCCCTTATCACTGGAATGGCCGCGTATCGCAAAAAAAAAGGGCCGAAGCCCTTTTTTTTAAAGTTCGTTGAACCGCTTTTTCGTAGAGTAATTTATTTTAAGCGCATTTACTTTACGCAACTCGAGTTTAAGGTCGGTTACAATTCCCATTTTTGTTTCCTTGTCTACTTTTAATGAGGTAGTGAGGAAGGGCACTTCGGCTTCGTTACGTGCTTCGCGTTCGGCAATGATATAATTGGCAATATCACTGATTCTGGCGAGCTGATCGTTGAGCTGAATACGGGGTTCATCGCCCAGCGATTTGTTTTTTGGTTTCCCGATATAGATGTAACTGACGAGCGACTTTTTCTCAAGTTTTTTGATTTCGGTTGCTTCGGGTGTTTTTACATTAATCTTAAGTTCAACTTCACGCATAACCGTAGTTACCATGAAGAAAAACAGCAGCATGAAGATAATATCGGGCAGCGATGCCGTGCTTATTCCGGGCATTCCGCCTTTTCCCTTACGTGAAAATTTTGCCATTACTTGTTTCCTCCCACATTTTTAGGTTCTGCTTCTGAAATTCGCTGGGGGTAAATGGTCTGAATGGCCTTCTTCTGGTCTTCCGGCAGTTTGTCGAAAGAGGTGCCGAATTTCTGTTGGGCCAGTTCTTCACGCAGTTCATTATAGGCAGCCACCAGTTCGTTCTGAACTTTCATGTACATATCGTACGAGGTGCTGCGGTCGTTCTGAAGAGAAATAATCTGCTTCGATACCGGATAGTTGCCGAAATAAGGAACTTCAACATTCTCTTTTTCGGGTAGTGTTTCTTTATCGGCAGCATTGGCGATAAACTCCTTTGCCTGTTTTCGGAGTTGCCGGATATCGCCCCATTCTCCCTCTACTAATAATCTGTCCTGACTGTTGATCAATACCAGAAAGATGTTTCGTTGTTTAATGTCAACATCTTTTTGTTCTAAATCGGGTTGCCAGGGCGGCAGCATACGAGCCAGCCCGGTATCTACGTCCATTGTAGTAGCAACCAGGAAGAATATCAGAAGAAGAAAAGCGATGTCGGCCATCGAGCCGGCATTTACTTCGGGTACTCCTTTACTTCTTCTCATAATACACTATTTAAAGAAACTTAATACTTCAGTAACAATAATAGCAAGAAATGCACCAAAAAGAAGGAAGTACATGGTGAAAATGCCCATATCAGTAAGCTTCAGCGTCGAAGGGACATTGTCCGGGCCGGTGTACCCCATTATATTCAGTACTTGGTCTGAACCCAGGAGATAGGATATGAAGATAATGACTCCAAGGACCAGTACTCCGGCCAGTGTTCCCAGACCCTTTTTGGGATTGGTAAAAAAGTTCAGGAGGGGGAATAGCAGTGAAGTTACCGTTGCAGTGATGACCAGAATATAGGCCCACGTCAGCAGCAATCCTTCGCTGATGACATCCATATAGAACAGCAACCCTATAATCACAGAGATGCCCATTAATATGTATGCCAGATATTTAATATATTCAACAAATGCTTTCATGACCGCTTATTTTTTGTATTTAACAAGTATGTCCATCAGCGAAATGGAAGCATCTTCCATTTTGTTGGTAATGGAGTCAACTTTCGATACCAGATAGTTGTAGAACAACTGCAGAATGATGGCAACAATAAGACCTCCTACTGTGGTAATAAGAGCTACTTTAATACCACCGGCTACCAGTGTGGGTGATACGTCACCGGCTTCCTGAATGGAGTCGAAGGCCTGAATCATACCGACTACCGTTCCAAGGAACCCTAACATAGGAGCAATGGCGATAAAAAGAGTAATCCATGAAAGACCTCTTTCAAGCAGACCCATCTGAACACTGCCGTACGAAACCACGCTTTTTTCCACCACATCCAGACCCTGGTCGTAGCGGTCGAGACCCTGATAGAAAATGCTGGCAACAGGACCCCTTGTGTTGCGGCAAACTTCTTTTGCTTTGTCAATGCCACCGTCGTTAAGTGCTTCTTCTACTTTTTTCAGCAGCTTTTCGGTGTTGGTGGAAGCCATGCTCAGGTAAATAATACGCTCGATGGCAAGAGCCAGACCAAAAATCAAACAAAGAAGTACCATGGCCATAAAACCGGCACCCCCTTCAATGAACTTGGTTTTAATCTGCTGGTGCAGTCCTGATTCTTCGGGAGCTTCGGCAGGTTTTTCTTCTTCTGCTGCCTGTGTAACGGGCTGTTGTGCAACAGCATCGGGATCATCTGCAATAGAGTCATTGCTGGCGGCCTGCTGCACGGTGGGTTCGTTCTGTGCGGAAGCAGAACTCAAAAAATAATCGGAAGCTGCAAAACTGAGCATTCCCATTAAAGCGAATAAGGTCAGTAACTTTTTCATGTTTTTATCGGTTTTTAAAGTTTAAACTCGTTTTGTTATTAAAAGATCAGCGGAGAGAGCGGGATTCGAACCCGCGATACCCTTTTGAGGTATACACACTTTCCAGGCGTGCTCCTTCGACCACTCGGACACCTCTCCTTTTAAAAAATTCAAGGGCTGAAATTACTAATTTTATTAAAGCCAAAAAAATATTTTTATTAGTTACTGTTTTTTTAACATATAACCCCGAAAAGAGTAGACTTATGAATGGATGGATTTCAGTCCGGGATGATAGGGATGTCTGTTCGTCCCGATCCACAGTCAGATCCCCGGGAGAGAATCATGACAAATACCCTCGTTTAGCTGCTTCTGTTTTTGTATCTTTGCTGCAAATTGTAAATGATTCTGAAAAACAGGAATATCCGCATAAAACTCCGGCTTTTTTTGCCCGTCAGTATAATCATTGTATTGATTGTTTCGGTTATAACCCTGTGGTTTGTGAGCCGTTCGCTGCGGACTTTCGAGGTACAGACAGAGAAAAACCTTGAGCTGCAGACCGAGACCCTTCTGAAAATGTTTGAACGTGAAAGTGACCTGAAGTCGGAGAAAGTGCGCAATAACCTTAAGGTGGCTGCCGCCATGCTCGCCGAAAGCGGGCTCAGCCAGAAGGGACCGCTGCTGTCGGTTACGGCTTTCAATCAGGAAACGGCAGCAAGTCATGTGGCACAGATCCGCGGCTGGAAATTCGACGAACGTCCTGTATATAACGACACCGTGTTTATAGACAGTCTCAGCCACCTTCTCGGTGGAAGTTTTACCCTTTTTCAGCGTTTCGACAGCGGCTTTGTCCGTGTGGCCACAAATGTCCGAAAGGAAGACGGAAGCCGTGCGGTGGGCACCTACATTCCATTCCGGTCGCCCGTAGCCATGTCGGTACTGGCTACCGGAGCATATTACGGACGCGCCTATGTGGTGAATGACTGGCAGATTACCGCCTACCGGGCCATTTATAACGGAAATGAAATAACAGGAATGATATATGCGGGCGACAAGGAAAAAGATCTTGACGAACTTAAAAGAATACTGCACGGTCTTAAAATCGGGAAAAGCGGCTACCCCTTTGTCTTCGACCGCAACGGGAATTTCC
>Ga0101944_10007570_pt1 | contig 10798 bp, 5 predicted proteins | sample DewCreD2012metaG_FD_75245 | JGI IMG/M metagenome (GOLD analysis project Ga0101944, IMG submission 75245) | Hot spring sediment bacterial and archeal communities from British Columbia, Canada, to study Microbial Dark Matter (Phase II) - Dewar... ...
TCCTGGACCGGGTTCCCCTCCTGGCCTTCACCGCCCAGATGGGACGGTTCTGGCGGGGGCGGACGGTACAGATGCAAATCGACCATCAGAAGCTGTTTGCCCCCATCACCAAATGGAGCGCGGAACTGGAACCGGGCAAGGTCTATCCAATCATGAGAAAAGCCCTGGAAGTTTCCCTGGCTGAGCAGCCGGGCCCGGTGCATCTGGATTTTCCCGAGGACGTGGCGGAGGAGCTTTCCGCCGAAACCGCGGCGGAATTCCGGCCGGCGCCCCCGTCGCTCTCCCCCTTCGATCCCAGGTCGCTCGCCAAAGTCGAGGAACTCCTGCGCAAGGCCCGGCATCCCCTAGTGGCCATCGGCCTGACCCTGAACCGGGCGGGGGCCACCCGGGAGCTCCTGGAATTCGTGAATCAACACCGGCTGCCGGTGGTCACGACCCTCATGGCCAAGGGGCACGTTCCCCACGAAGGCTCCCAGCTCGTGGGCGTGGTGGGCAGGGCCAGGAGGGACATCGTGGCGGAATTCTACAAACCTGCCGACCTGGTCTTGGCCATCGGCTACGATCCGGTGGAGTTCAATTACGAAGACTGGGTGCGAAAAGACCTGCCGGTGATCAACATCAACACGCCCGACCCCACGGTCAATTGATCGGAGGGCCATCGGTGATGACCGGAAAACCGACACGGAGAGCCGGGCGGGCCGCATTCCCTGCAACGAGCACCCGAAGCAGCCTCCGTCGCTGCCGGCCTCGACCAATGCGCCTTCGGCCGGCGCGACTTCGGCCGGTGCAGGCTGGGCCGACGGAGGGCGTCCTCGGTCGGCTCATCGGAGTGTTCGCAGGGTGGTGCACGGCTGCCGTTCTCATTCTCGGCGTTCAGCCGTGCGCGTGGTGCGGCGAGAACAAAGAAGCGCCCGCCGTCTCCCCGCCGATGGCCGACGAACCGCCGAAGTTCAGCGTCCGAGCATTGCCGCCCAATCGCCAATCGTACCTCGCTCTGGCCGAAGAAATCGAGCGGCACTTTCAGAGGAACATCGTCGAGTTCTGGTTTCCGCTGGTGGTCGATCGGGAGTTCGGCGGGTTCCGCTCGCACATTCTCGCGGACGGCACAATCGGTCCGAATAACGATAAGACCTTGGTTTTCCAATCGAGAATGACTTGGGTAGCCGCCCAAATCGCCCTGCGGCAGCCGTCGCGGGCCGACGAGTTCCGCGGCTACGTTCGTCAAGGCATCAAGCTGCTCCGCGAAGTGCTCAGCGATCGGGATCACGGCGGGCTGTTTTGGGGGCTCGATCCTTCGGGGAAGTTCAAGCCGGATTGGGGCGACGAAAAGCACGCCTACGGCATCGCCTTTGCCATCTATGCCGCCTCGGCGGCCTACGAGGCAACGCGCGACGCCGACGCATTGCAGTTGGCCAAAGATACCTTCCACTGGTTCGATCGCCATGCCCACGACGCGCAACACGGCGGCTACTACGAGGCGCTGTCGCGCCGCGGCGAGGTGCTGCGGGTTGCCCCGCCCGGGCGGAAACGCGATTTGCTGGGCACGCCCTACGGCTACAAGTCGATGAACAGCCACATTCACCTGCTCGAGGCCGTAACCGCCCTCTACGAGGTTTGGCCCGATCCGCTCGTTGAAAAACGCCTGGGCGAACTGCTTGAGGTCGTCCGCGACAAGGTGGCGGTCGAGCCGGGCTGCTTGAACCTCTATTTCACCCCGGCGTGGCGGCCCGTGCCCGATCACGATTCGTTCGGCCACGATGTGGAGACGGCCTATCTGTTGACCGAGGCGGCCGGCGCGCTGGGGCGAAAGAACGATGCCGCCACCGGACGGATGGCCCGAATGCTCGTCGATCATGCGTTGGAATACGGGTGGGACTCGCGGCACGGCGGGTTCTACGACCGCGGCTTCGCCTTTGGGCCGGCCTACGCGCTAGAGAAAATTTGGTGGACCCAGGCCGAAGGACTCAACGCACTGCTGCTGATGCATCGGTTTTACGGAAAGGAAACGTCCCGCTACTGGGAAGCGTTTTTGCACCAATGGGATTTCATCGTCCGCTACCAAACCGATGCGGAGCACGGCGAATGGTTCGAATCGGTTAGCCACGACGGGCGACCGAAACCCGGACAGGCCAAGGCCACGATCTGGAAGGCCGCCTACCACAACGGCCGGGCGTTGATGAACACGGCGGCCATGCTGCGTCAGTTGGCCGGTGAAGAGCCGTCCCACGAACAGCCGAAATAACGGCTCGTTCTTTCGGCAAGGAGATCTGCACGTTTGGCCTGGCGCGATCGCGCCTGCTCGCCTTTCCCGCCCTCTGCACTGATGCTGTTCTCCGCGCGCTGAGCTATACAAGCGGCTTCCGCGACCGCTTTCGCGCCGCTTTTCCACTCTCGTTCTTCCTCGGGCCGGCGCTGGGGCCCGGTGGCGTTCTTTTTCCAGCCCTAACAGGCGAAAATCGTTATCTATTCACAGCATAAGGCATTATGGCTCCGGAACATTCTGCCAGCCGATCGCCTCACCCGCCGGAAATGTTCCCAATCGCCGATTCATTAGTACTTGAAAAAACTAAGATCATTTGTTATTAAGAACTCTTATGTTTGCGGCGGGTTGCCGACCATTCGTGTGCGAGAAGGAATGCGATTCGGATTGCGGCAGCACGACGTGAAAAGCGATTTCGGTGTTTTCCCAACGTTTTTGAGCAAGAGGAGTGTCCATGTCCGCAGGTACTGCCGGTGCCTCCCATGCCGACGTTCAACGGCGTGTGGATGAATTCATGAACGACGTCGTCAAGCGCAACCCGAACGAACCCGAGTTCCACCAGGCGGTCCGCGAGGTTGCCGAGTCGGTGATGCCGTACATCCTGGCCAACCCGATCTATCAGAAGGCGAAGATTCTCGAGCGGATGACCGAGCCGGAGCGCGTGGTGATGTTCCGCGTGCCCTGGGTGGATGACCAGGGAGAAGTGCGATTCAACCGCGGCTACCGGATCGAGATGAACAGCGCGATCGGCCCGTACAAAGGCGGCCTGCGGTTCCATCCGACAGTGAACCTGAGCGTTTTGAAATTCTTGGCCTTCGAGCAGGTGTTCAAGAACAGCCTGACCAAGCTGTCGATGGGCGGCGGCAAGGGCGGTTCGGACTTCGACCCGAAGGGCAAGAGCGACGGCGAAGTGATGCGGTTCTGCCAGTCGTTCATGACCGAGTTGTACCGCCATATCGGCCCCGACACCGACGTGCCTGCCGGCGACATCGGCGTGGGCGGCCGGGAAATCGGCTTCCTCTTCGGGCAGTACAAGCGGATCGTCAACCGCTTCAACGGCGTGCTGACCGGCAAGGGCTTTTCTTACGGCGGTTCGTTGATTCGTACCGAAGCCACCGGTTACGGTGCGGTCTATTTCGCTCAAGAGATGTTGGCCACCCGCGGCCAGAGCCTGGCGGGCAAGACGGCAACGGTCTCGGGTTCGGGAAACGTGGCGCAATACACGGTTGAGAAGCTCATCGAGTACGGCGCCAAGGCCGTCACGCTCTCCGATTCGGACGGCACGATCTACGATCCCAACGGGATCGATGCCGAGAAACTGCAATGGGTCATGCAGTTGAAGAACGTTCGCCGCGGGCGAATCCGCGAATATGCCGAGCAGTTCAAGGGCGCGCAGTACCTGGCGGGTCAGCGTCCCTGGAAGATCAAGTGCGATTTGGCCTTCCCCAGCGCAACACAGAACGAGATCGACGGCGAAGACGCCAAGGCCCTGGTGGCCAACGGCTGCATCTGCGTGGCCGAAGGAGCGAACATGCCGACCAGCCCCGAAGGCATCGACGTGTTTCTCGGCGCCAAGATTCTCTATGGTCCGGGCAAGGCGGCTAATGCCGGCGGCGTGGCTGTTTCGGGCCTGGAAATGACGCAGAACGCCGGCGTGATGCGCTGGCCGCGCGAGGAGGTCGATCGTCGGCTGCACGAGATCATGAAGTCGATCCACGCCGACTGCGAGCGCTACGGGCAAGAAAAGGACTTCATCAATTACGTCCGCGGCGCCAACTTGGCCGGCTTCGTCAACGTGGCCGACGCCATGCTCGCCCAAGGAATCGTCTGATTTACCGCGCACGGCATGAAATGACCTTTTCTTCGCGGAAGAAAGGCGATCATTTCCGCGCGCAAGCAGCATGTTCCTGCGCCGGATCGCGGCTCGGTTCGCCGTTTCGTTCGGGCGAGTTCGAGCCGCGGTCGGCGGTTCTCACGGCGTGGAAAGCCCGCTCATGGCTCGTCGCAAACAAGCTGATCGAATCGACGAAGGCATCGGCACGCGCCGTCATGCGATCAACATCGAGACGATGAAGGTGTTTTGCCACGTTGCTCGGGAGCAAAGCTTTTCCCGAGGGGCAACGGCCAGCGGCATCACGCAGTCGGCGGCCACCCAATGCGTGCGGCGCATCGAAGAGCATCTTCGCACGCAATTGATCGACCGACGCAAAAGGCCGTTGATCCTCACCCGCGCCGGGCAGCTCTGCTACCGCGAGTTCCGCCGGATCGTCGAAATCTACGATGCTCTGGTGGATCAATTGCAGGCCGAACAGCGCGAGATCGGCGGCACGATTGATGTGGCGGCCATCTATTCGGTCGGGCTGCACGGACTGGGAACCTGCATGCAGCAATTCCTGCGGAGCTATCCGCGGGCAAAGGTGCAGTTGGAATACCGGCGGCCGGACGAGGTTTACGATGCCGTGGAAACCGGCCGTGCGCACCTCGGCTTGGTCTCGTATCCGCAGGCCCGGCCGGGCCTGACCGTCATTCCACTCCGTGCCGAGCGGATGGTGCTCGCCTGCTGCCCCGATCACCCTTTGGCAGCGAGGCACGCCGTTCCCTTGTCGGCCGTGAGCGGCCAGCCGATGATCACTTTCGATCGAGATCTGCCGATTCGCCGCGACATCGACCGCCAACTGCGCCGCCGCGACGTCAAGGTCGAGGTGGCGATGGAGTTCGACAACATCGAAACGATCAAGCAGGCCGTGGAAATCGGGGCGGGCATCAGCATTCTGCCGGAACCCACCGTTTGCAAGGAGGTCCGCATGGGCACCCTGGCGGCCGTGCGATTCACCGACTGCGATCTGCGCCGGCCGATCGGCGCTATCCACCGCGAGAGGATGACGATCACGCCGACACTCAGCAAGTTCCTCGAACTGCTGAAGGAAATGCCGCTGGACACGCTTGACGACACTCCAGCGCACGATCCGCCAAGCCAGGCACCGAAGGCGGCAACCGGGGACAGCGGCTCAACGGCTGAAACAGATCGATGCGCAACCCCCAACGGCGGGGAAGATTCGCCTTGACCTGGAGAGCTGCGCCGGAAAAGATTGGGGGCGACCTCAACTTCGGCAAATCCAATCGGTTCTCGGACAACACATATACTGTTCGGGCGACGAAATGAGCAATTTTCTCCTGCGAGAAAGAAGCCTTTTCGCACCGGGCGAGGGATAAAACAACCGATCTCCGCCGAATCGCAACGCGGGGAGGAATGGAAATATGGCACTTGTCGTTGAGAACAGAGAAATCGGACCGCGGTTGGTCGAAATGGTGGTCGAGGCCCCGCGCATCGCGCGAAAGGCGCTGCCCGGCCAGTTTGTGATCGTCATGGCCGATCCGGCGGGCGAGCGCGTGCCGCTGACCATCGCCGACTTCGACCGCCAAAAGGGCACGATCACGATGGTCGTGGCAATCGTGGGGGCCAGCTCGCTGAAGATCTCGCGGATCGGCGCCGGTCAATCGCTGCATGCGTTGATCGGGCCGTTGGGAACGCCGTCCGAGATCGAGCCGCACGGCACGGTCGTCATGGTGGCCGGCGGTGTGGGCGCCGCCCCGATCTATCCGATCGCCCGCGCCTTCGCCGAAGCCGGAGCCGATCTGATCACCATCCAGGGGGCGCGAAGCGCGGAACTTCTCTTCTGGACCGACCGCTTGGCGGCCATCAGCCGGCAGCACATTATCACCACCGACGACGGCAGCGCCGGGCGGAAAGGCTTGGTCACGCAGCCTTTGGGCGAACTGCTCGCGGCCGATCCCTCGCGGCAGATCGCGCGGGTGTATGCCATCGGCCCGCCGATCATGATGAAGTTCTGCTGCGAAACGACGCGGCCGTACAACGTGCGCACGATCGTCAGCCTCAATTCGATCATGGTTGACGGCACGGGCATGTGCGGGGGTTGCCGCGTCGAGGTCGGCGGACAAACCAAGTTCACCTGTGTCGACGGCCCCGAGTTCGACGGGCATCTGGTGGCCTGGGACCAATTGATGGCGCGGCAACGTGCGTTCCAGCATCACGAAAGCTGCGCCATGGAACGTCAGGCCGCACAGGCCGTTTGTGAATGAGCGCGGGCCGACGCTCTCCGTCGGCCGCCGGCTGTGTTGCTGCATTACGAAGACACTGAGGATCAAGCGATGACAGTGCCGCGCAAACCCCTCGCGCCCCGCACGCCGATGCCGGAGCAATTGCCCGAGGTTCGCATTCACAACTTCGAGGAAGTGCCGTTGGGCTATACGCCCGAGCAGGCGCAGGCCGAGGCCGCGCGCTGCATGCAGTGCCGCAAGCCGGCCTGCGTCGAGGGCTGTCCTGTGCAGGTCGATATCCCCGCGTTTCTCGCGCTAATCGCGCAGGGCGAGTTTGTCGCAGCCGCCCGAAAGATCAAAGAAACGAATTGCCTGCCTGCCGTATGCGGCCGGGTTTGCCCGCAGGAATCGCAGTGCGAGGGCCGCTGCATCTTCGTCAAGCGCGGCCAACCGTTGGCGATCGGCGCTTTGGAGCGATTCGCCGCCGATTATGAACGGGAGCACGGCCAAGTCGATCTGCCCGAAGTCGCCCCGCCCACCGGACGGCGGATTGCGGTGATCGGCGCCGGGCCTGCGGGCCTGACGGTGGCGGGCGATTTGATCCGCTTGGGACACGAAGTGACCGTGTTCGAGGCCTTCCACCAGCCCGGCGGGGTGCTAGTGTACGGCATCCCCGAGTTCCGGCTGCCGAAGCGCATTGTCGAAGCGGAGGTCGAATACCTGCGCCGTCTCGGCGTCCAATTCGCCATGAACCATGTGGTCGGCCGCGTGGTTTCCGTCGATGAACTGCTGACGCATGAGGGCTTCGACGCGGTCTTTATCGGCGTCGGCGCCGGACTTCCTCAGGGGTTGAACATCCCCGGCGAAAACCTGGGCGGCATTTGTTTCGCCAACGAGTATCTCACGCGGGTCAACCTGATGAAGGCGTATGCGTTCCCCGCCTACGACACCCCGGTGGCCCGCGGCGGCCGCGTGGCCGTGATCGGCGGCGGCAATGTGGCCATGGATGCCGCCCGCACGGCGCGGCGGCTCGATGCGGTGTCGGTCGATGTCGTCTATCGCCGCTCGCGCGAGGAAATGCCCGCCCGCGCCGAGGAAATCCATCATGCGGAACAAGAGGGGATCAATTTCCGCTTCCTGTGCGCGCCGGTTGAGTACCTGGGCAACGAAAAGGGAATGGTCCGCGGCATCCGCTGCCAAGAGATGGAACTGGGCGAACCCGATGCTTCGGGCCGCCGCCGCCCCCGGCCGAAACCCGACGCCTTTTTCACCATCGAGGTCGATCAGGTGATTATCGCGGTCGGCGCGGGCGCCAATCCGCTGCTCACCCGGCAAACGGGCGACCTGCAATTGAACAAATGGGGCTACATCGTCGCCAGCGAAACGGGAGCCACATCGCGGCCCGGGGTGTGGGCCGGCGGCGACATCGTTACCGGCAGCGCCACGGTGATCCAGGCGATGGGGGCCGGCAAGATCGCCGCGCGCGACATCCATCAGTGGCTTGCCCGCCGCGCCGAATCCGTTGACGGTGCGCCGGTGAAGACGATCGAGCGGTAACGGATGCAGCGCCCGGGGGCGGCCGGCGCCCGGCGCAATCGTGCGCAGCAACCGACCTCGCCCTGCACGAACCAATGCGCCCTCGATCAGCGAGGTCTCTTGATCTTCGCACATCCTGTCGGCGCAAATTCGGGCAATCGTGCAGGCGAAACCGTTGCTTGGTTTGGCGAAGCCCGATAGACCGTTCCGTACAATTGCGAAAGCGGCCGCCGGCGCGGCGAGGCGGCTTTCTTGCGCACGGTTCTCATTTGAACCGCTTTCCGTTTTTCGCGGTTTTGTTTATGCCTTGCACGGCGAGAAACGCTTTTCTCCTGCAAAAGAAGATCGCTGTTTTCGGCTCGTTTGGAGTATAGCGGCGAGGAACTCGGATCATGCATGTAACCACGGGACTGGCGGGGCTGGACCAGGTGTTTCGCGGCGTGATGCCGGGCGACAATATCGTTTGGCAGGTCGAATCGATCACCGATTACAAGGCGCTGGTTATTCCCTATGCCGAGGCCGCACGCCGCGACGGCCGCCGGCTGATCTACTTCCGCTTCGCCGCGCACGACCAATTGCTGCCCGACGATTTCGGCGCCGAGATTCACAGGATCGATCCGAACGAGGGTTTCGAGAGCTTCGTCCGCCAGGTGCACGACGTCATTGAAGAAGCCGGACGGCACGCCTTCTACGTGTTCGACTGCCTTTCCGATCTGGCGAGCGTCTGGTCGGCCGATCAGATGTTGGGCAACTTTTTCGTGCTCACCTGCCCGCGGCTCTACGTGCTGGAAACCGTCACCTATTTCGCCATTTATCGCAACTTCCACGCCTCGTTCGCGCTGACGCCGATTACGGAAACCACGCAGTTCCTTCTCGACGTTTTCCGCCATCAAGACCGGTTGTACGTTCGCCCGATCAAGGTGCAGCATCGCTCGACCTCGGCGATGAACACGATTCACGTTTGGGAGGAGGGCGACCGATTTCGCTCGATCACGGCCAGTGCGATCGTTTCCGAGATTCTGGCGGCCAGCCGATGGCCGGGGCTTCGCACCGATATGCGGCAGGGCTTCTGGCGGCGGATTTTCGACGAAGCGCAGAGCGTGCTCGACGACGCCCGCGCCGGCCGCTGCCCGCCCGACCGCGAACGCGACGTTTTCAAACGGCTGGCGCGGATGGTGCTGTCGCGCGACGAAGAGATGTTGGCCCTGGTCGAGCAATACCTGTCTCTCGAAGACATCTTGGCCATTCGCGACCGCATGGTGGGCATCGGGCTGGTGGGCGGCAAGGCCCTGGGCATGCTGCTGGCCCGCGCAATCATCAAACATCACGATCCCGAGTTGTTCCAGCGGTTGGAAACGCCCGACGCCTTCTATATCGGTTCGGACGTGTTCTACACCTTCCTCATCCGCAACGGCGTTTGGTGGCTTCGGCAGAAGCAGCGCAATCCGGCCTGCTTCTTGCAGGGGATCGAAGAAGCCCAAGAGCGAATTCGGCACGGCCGCTTTCCGCCGTACACCCTCGATCAGTTCCAGGCGATGCTCGACTATTTCGGGGAATCGCCCTATATCGTTCGCTCCAGTTCGCTGCTCGAAGACGCCTACGGCAACGCCTTCGCCGGGAAGTACGACAGCGTGTTCTGCGCCAACCAAGGCGCCCGCGAGCAGCGGCTCGAAGCGCTGCTCGACACGGTGCGCCACATCTACGCCAGCGCGATGAGCGAAAAGGCCCTCCGCTACCGCGCCCAGCGGAACATGCTCGACCGCGACGAGCAAATGGCCCTGCTGGTGATGCGCGTTTCCGGCGAGCGCTACGGCGACCGCTACTTCCCGCTGATCGGCGGCGTGGGGTTTTCCTTCAATCCCTATGTGTGGCATCACGAGATCGATCCCCGCGCCGGCGTGGTGCGGCTCGTGTTCGGGCTGGGCACGCGGGCCGTCGATCGCGCCGACGACGACTATACCCGGCTGGTGGCCCTCAACGCTCCGCGCCGTCGTCCGGAGAGCAACTTCGATCAAGTGTGCGAGTATTCCCAGCGCCGCGTCGATTATCTCGATCTTTCGGCCAACCGGTTCACCTCGGGCTATTTCACCGATCTGATTCAAGAATCGCCGGAGGTCCCGCTGCAATGGATCACTTCGCAAGGCACCGACGCCTCCGGCACGCAGGGCGCCGCCCAGGCGATCACCTTTGAAGGCCTGCTCGAAGGCACCCCCTTCGTTTCCGACATGCGGAAGATGCTCCGTCTTTTGGAAGACGCCTACCACAACCCGGTCGATATCGAGTTCTGCGTCAATGCGATGGAAGACCGCTCGTACAAGATCAATCTCCTTCAGTGCCGGCCGTTGCAGGTGCAGGGAATCGAGAACATCAATCTGCCGAATGTCGTCGTTCAGCCGCAAGACCGCATTATCGAGGCCCACGGCGCGATCATCGGCCCGAGCCGGCTCGTTCGCCTCGACCGGTTCGTTTACGTTGTGCCGCGGCTCTACGCCGATCTGCCGCTGCGGCGGCGTTACGAATTGGCGCGGCTGCTCGGAAAGATCAATGCCCTTTCGCCGCGAAACGAAACAACCATGATGCTCCTCGGTCCGGGCCGCTGGGGCACGGCCAGCCCCGACTTGGGCATCCCCGTTCATTTCGCCGAGATCAACCAGGTTTCCGTCCTCTGCGAGATCGTGACGATGCGGGAGAACCTGATTCCCGATGTCTCGTTGGGAACGCACTTCCTCAACGAGCTGGTCGAAATGAACATCCTCTACCTGGCCATCTTTCCGCAAAAGCAGCGAGATTTTCTCGACGAAGGGTTCTTCGTGAATCGTCCGAATCGACTGCTCGAATTGGTCCCCGAGGCCGAAGGCTGGGCCGACATGGTCCGCGTGGTCGATGTAAGCAGCGACGCCTCGGCCCGCTGCGCCGCGCTGCTGGCCGAAGGCGTTCCCGAGT
>Ga0101944_10007573_pt1 | contig 10795 bp, 9 predicted proteins | sample DewCreD2012metaG_FD_75245 | JGI IMG/M metagenome (GOLD analysis project Ga0101944, IMG submission 75245) | Hot spring sediment bacterial and archeal communities from British Columbia, Canada, to study Microbial Dark Matter (Phase II) - Dewar... ...
CATGCGCGCCCATTCCCCGCCGATGTGGCCGGGGTCGAGGCAGATGGTGCGGATGCGGGAGGGCGGCGGAGTCGGTTGTGGAGTCGAGGTGAAACGGAGGGTGAAGCCGGGATGGAGCGTGACAGTGTCCCGACCGTAGGTGAGATGGTTGGTGATCGCGAGGTCGGGGGAGTAGAGGTCGCGCAGCAAGCGGTCAAATTCGGCGCGGGGAATTTGGTCGTGGTACGCCGCGAGCGTTGTCCAGTCGGCCAGCGCCGGCAAAGCCAGGGTCATGAGCAGGCAGAGGGATCGTCCCATTGGGCCGGGTTCCATTCGAGGATCTCGTTGATTTCGTCGAAGCTGTGGAGTTGGTCGGCGTTGAAGTAGCGGTCGTTGTCGAGGAGGTCGAGTTCGCGGAACATTTCGTCGGTGGTGCAGGGTTGGGCGAAGTGGTGCTGGTTGTTGAGTCGGCGGATGTGGGCGGCGCTGAGCGCTTCGAGAAAGGATTCGTAGTGCTCGGTGGGCAGCGCAAAGTGGTCGGCGCCGGTGTCCAACAGGTTGTCGTCGGTGCGGATGAGCCGCAGTCGGCCATCGGATAGCTCGGCGGCGACGGAGTAGAGTTGGAAGCCGGTGGCGAATTGTTGGTCGGACAGGCCGAACTCGGCGTAGTCAGCCAGTTGGGTGACCAGATAGGAGAGTTGGCGGGGGTCGAGCAATCCACGCGGCGCGTCGTCGCCGTGGCGCGCGCGGCTGGTTTCGACGACCCACCAGTTGAGATCGTCGCCCAGTTGGATGATCAGCCAGGGAGGCGCATTCATTTTCCGGTGGCATTTTGCGACACGGACGCCGAGAATCAAGCTGCGATGGGCACGATTTGCGAATTTGCCGGGGTCCGTCCGCGGCTGGGGGTGGGAGTTTATCTGGCGGCGGGCGCGCGCGTGATTGGCGCGGTCGAATTGGGCGATCACGCGAGTGTGTGGTGCAACGCCGTGTTGCGCGGGGACATTAACCGGGTGGTCGTGGGCCGGGCGAGCAACCTGCAGGATCTCGCCGTGTGTCACGTGGCCGACGAATGGCCGTGCGTCGTGGGCGATTATGTGACGGTGGGGCACTCGGCCATTCTGCACGGGTGTACGATTGGCGATGAGGTGCTCGTCGGGATGGGCGCGATTTTGATGAACGGAGTGACGGTCGGCTCGCAGTCGATCATCGGGGCGGGGGCGTTGCTGACCGAGGGGTTGGCGGTGCCGCCCGGTTCGCTGGTGTACGGGTCACCGGCAACGGTCGTCAGTCGCCTGGCGGAATCGGAGCGGCAGGCGATTCGGCGCTGGGCGGAAAAATATCAGCGACTGGCCGCAACCTACCGGGAGGCGGATGCCGGACGTTGATTCTCGGTTCGCGTTCCGACCGGGGAGGTGCGGACTTGAATCTGGTCGCCTTCCTGCGTCGCGGTTCGTTGGATCATACCGGCGGGAAGCTCCAGGACGAAGACCGCCTTTTTGACGACGCTCGTGCGGAATGGGGGGAGGGATTCGACCGCCCTCAGGACGGTATAATTCTGGTCGAGGAAAAGGATGTCAATCGAGAACCGCATGAAGAACGTGTGGATCCCATAGCATCGGTTAATCAGCAACCCCTCGCCTTCCTCCAGCCGTGACCGATTCAGCAGACCGATCATCCGCTTGAAGACGGTATTGGCGAACCGGCAGCGGTCGCTCAATGTCGTCTGGCGAGTGACGTTGTAGAGGGTCATGGGCACGGTTAGAGGTTGCGCATGATCGAAATCAGGGCCGGGCCGAGAATCACGACGAACAAGGCCGGGAAAATGAACAGCACCAGCGGAAAGACCATTTTGATCGGGGCCTTCATGGCCAATTCCTGAACGCGTTGCCGGTGCCGCACGCGGATGGAGTCGGCCTGGACGCGCAGCGTGTTGGTAATGCTGCCGCCCAACCGGCTGGCGTGAACAACCGCCGTGATGAAGATTTTCAGTTCATCCACACCGGTGCGGTTGCCCAAGTCTTCCAGCGCGTCGAGGCGCGGTTTGCCGAGGCGGATTTCGTTGAGCGTCTTGGAGAACTCCTCGGCCAGCGGACCTTTGATCTTGCGCATCGTGTAACCGACCGCGGCGTCAAACCCCATCCCCGCCTCGACGCTGATCGAGAGCAGATCAATCGAGTAGGGCAGGGTCGTGAGAATGAGTTGCTGGCGGGCGCGCGCCTGGCGGCTGACCAGAAACTGGGGAAAGGTGTAGCCGCCGAATAATGCGACCAGCAGAAACAAGATGTTGAACGGATCGCTCCAATTCACCGCGGCGCTGGGCGCTTTGGTCAGCGACGTGATCAACAACACCATCAGTACGACGAAAGCCGCCGCCGAAATCCAGCACAGCCCCTGAAACTGGGCGGCGGTGACGCGCGGATACAGACCGGCCATGACGAGTTTCTTGTGGACGCGCTCCGCCTGTTCGGCCGGGGTGTACCGGCGAAACATGCGCGCAACCGACTCGCCAATCGGCAGGATCACGCGCTGGACAAACGGTTGCTGCAGTTCTTCCGATTGCGTCTGGGGCTGCTGATCCTTGATCTGTTCAATGCGTTGCGTGACCGCGTACTTGCTGCTGTTGCGGTACACCGCGTAGCCGACCACGATGAAGAACGCGACAATCAGAATGACGAGTAGGATTTCCACCACCATGGCTAGACCTCAATCGAGATGATCTTCCAAATGAGATAGGCCCCGATCAACTGCCAGATGATCGCGGCCCCGATCAGGATGTAGCCCAGCGGCACGGCAAAGCCGAACAGGGGGAACAGCGGCGGGCCAAACATCACCGTGAAGTAATCCGGGCTGGACATCCAGATCAGGCAGCCCACGATGACCGGCAGCATGCCGACAAAAAAACCCGACAGCCGGCCCTGTGCCGTCAGCACCTTGATGTCGCCCTGAATTCGCAGCCGTTCGCGGATGGTCTCGGCCACTTTTTGCATGATCTCGGTGAGATTACCGCCGACCTCTTTCTGGACGAGATAGGCGCTGATGACAATATCGAGATCGCGGCTGTTGACGCGCCGACCGAGGTTCTGCATGGCGTCCTCGATGGTCGCGCCCAGATTCACCTCGCGCAGGGTGCGATGCAGCTCCTTCGAGATGGGGTCGCTCATCTCTTTCGCGACCAATTCCAGGCCTTTCAGGAAACTGTATCCGCTGCGCAGCGAATTGGTGAGCAGCATCAACGCATCCGCCAGTTGCTTCACGAATTTCGTGCGGCGCTTGTTCTGGTGAACCTTGACGAAAATCGGCGGGGCCAAAAAGCCCAGGCTGCCCAGCACCACGGCGGAGACGACCGGATTGCCGAACAGATAAAATCCCACCACCAATCCGACCACGGTCAGCACCAGCCGGGTCAGCAAGTATTCCGACGGTCGCATCGGCACGTCCGCCTGCGCCAGGTCATCGCCGATCCGGTCAAAATAACCGCGGCCAACAAAGAGCTGCACGAACTTGCCGATCGGGCTGAGGGAATGCATTTCCTCCTGCGTGGCCAGCGCCGCCTCTTCCTCAATCTCGACATACTGTCGAACCCGGTCCTCCACCGCCACCTGCCGGCGGCGGGTAAATTGATAAACGCCATACACCGCCGCAGCCACGAACGCGCCCAGGAAAATAAAGACAATGATGCCTGACATGAGGTTCCTCAGTTGCTGGGACGACGGAAGATTTCGTTTGGCATGTGAATCCCGGCAGCAGCAAACCGGTTCATGAAGCGCGGCACCATGCCCGTCGGCTGCATGACACCCTGAACCTTGCCACCCTCTCCGATGCCCTTTTGCTGGAAGGCGAAAATGTCCTGCATCACGACCACGTTGCCTTCCATGCCTTGCACTTCGGTCACGCTGAGAACTTTGCGGCTTCCGTCGCTCAACCGTCCAATCTGGACGATGAGGTGGATGGCCGCCGCGATCTGCTCGCGAATGGCGCGCGACGGCAGATCCATGCCGGCCATCATGACCATGGTCTCCATGCGGGCAACCGCATCCCGCGGGGTATTCGCATGGACGGTGGAAATCGAGCCTTCATGGCCGGTGTTCATCGCCTGCAACATGTCGAGCGCCTCGCCACCGCGGACTTCGCCCACCACGATTCGGTCCGGCCGCATACGCAGACAGTTGCGGACCAGGTCGCGGATTTTGACCTCGCCTTTGCCTTCAATGTTCGGCGGGCGGGATTCGAGACGGACCACGTGCGGCTGGTGCAACTTCAATTCCGCCGCATCTTCCACGGTGACGACGCGTTCGCCTTCGGGGATGAAGGATGAAAGAACATTCAGCAGCGTGGTCTTGCCGGCGCCGGAGCCGCCGGAGACGAGAATGTTGAGTTTGATTTTGACGCAGGCGGAAAGGAACGCCGCCATCTGCTGGGTCAACGAACCGAAGCCGATCAAGTCTTCCACCGTGTAAGGATCCACGGAGAACTTGCGGATGGTCAGCACCGGCCCGTTCAAGGACAGTGGCGGGATGATCGCGTTCACGCGCGAACCATCCGGCAAGCGCGCGTCCACCATCGGGCTGGATTCGTCCACCCGCCGGCCGAGTGGCGTGACGATCTTGTCAATAACATGGCGAATGTGTTCGTTGTCGCGAAACTGGACATCGGTCAATTCCAGTTTGCCGAAGCGTTCGCAATAAACCTGGTCATAGCGGTTCACCATCACTTCCGTGACGGTTGGATCGCGCAGGAGCGGTTCAATCGGGCCAAAGCCCAGAATTTCATCGGCGATGTCCGAGACCAACCGGTTGCGCATCTGGCGGGAGTAGGGGACTTTTTCCGCCCGGAGTTTTTCCTCGACCAATTCCTCGACGCGCGCGCGCAACATGGCTTCATCGCCGCGTTCCAACAATTTTTGGTCAATGTTCTGAACGAGGTACGCCAGAATCGCGTTCTTCGATTCCACGTACAACTGGGAGCTAATTTCAGGATTGGGCGCCATCGGCTTGCCGCCTTTCTCATCGGGCATCGGCCCGGTCGTTAATGCAGAAACGAAAACCACTTGGATGCCGCCCGTTCTTTGTGCTTGGCCTCCGCAGCGGCCGGCATCAGTTGCTCCGCCAGCGAAATCACGGTTTTGGAGGTTGGCTTCGACGGGCTGGCCGCCACAAACGGCTGCCCCAGATTGACCGACGAGCCGACCAGGTTGTCATCGTTCGGAATTCGCACCGTTACGGGAAACTCGAGTATGGTTTCGATCTCGCTCGGCGAAATCTCCTTGCCGCCCGAGGTTCGGTTTACGACCACCCGGAGTTTTTCCTTGGGATAATTGGCGGCGAGCAGGTTCTTCAGATAATGTTTGCCGTCGCGCAAACGCGGCAGGTCGGTGCCGACCACCACGAGGATGATGTCCGAGGAATCCATCGCCGCGAGCGTGGATTCGAGATTCGCGTAGCCGGTATCCACCACCGTGCACTCGTAATGATCCCGCAGCGAATCGAGAATGCTTTGCACGATGTAGCGGGACAGCGTCGTGCCGTCGAACTGGCCTGTCATTGGCGCGGCAATCACCGACACGCCACTGCCGTGCTTGGTGATGACGCTTTCGACCACATCATTGTCAATCCCGCCAAAACCCGGCAGCAGGTCGCCCAACGTGCGGCGGGGTGTCAGGTCCAGCAACATCGCCACATCACCACCCCACAGATTCAAGTCCACCAACGCAATCCGTTCACTGGCGCCGGCCATGGCGACGGCCAGATTGGCCAGCGGCAGCGACTTGTGCTCGACCGGCGACGCCGAGGTGACCAGCAGAGTCTGGATCGATCGATCCAGGCCGGAAAAATAGATATTCGTCCGCAGCGTGCGGTACGCTTCAGCCGCCGGTGAGCGCGGATCGGACAGGGTGATGAGCGAGGTGTGATGTTGGGACATGCAGTAATCCTGACGAATAACGAGTAGATGTTTTATGCCGTCGATCGGGCGCGGCGGGCGCGGGCCGATTCAGCCCCGGCAGCCGGGATTGCGCCGATGACGGTCAGGCCGGTAGCGCGTTCCACATCGTCAGGCGCGCGCAAAATGTTGGACTCCACCGATTCAAGAAAGAACACGATCAGTACGCCCAGCATCAGCCCGATAATGCCGCCGGCCGCAACGTTGAGCGTGGTCTGCGGGCGGAATTTGCTGTAGGTCGGGTCTTGCACGATGTAGGCATCGACGCGGTCTTCCTTGCGCTGCTTGGTATTTTCCTGCTGCCGCCACTCCACAAACACGGTGGCCCATTCTTTGGCGATGCGATTGGCCTGTTCGCCGTCGGTGTCCACCGTTACGCGCAGCTGCTCAAGGTCTTTGCGCAGCATCATCTGCTCGATGCTCTGCCCGGAGGGAATCATCGGGTAGACGTTTTCTTCGGTTGGCACGACGAAGTCGATGACCACCGGCTTATGTTTCTGGCTGAGCGCCTCTCGGAGGGCAGGTTCCACATCTTCCGCGCGGGTCACCTGCATGCCAATAGCCCCGTATGCCTCTGCCAGCTTCACAAAGTCGGGTGAGGCTTGCAGGTCGACATGGCTGTATCGTTCGCTCCAGAACAGTTCCTGCCACTGGCGCACCATGCCCAGCGAGCGGTTGTTGATAATCGCCACCACGATAGGCAGTTCGTACACCACGGCGGTCATCAGCTCCTGCACGGTCATCTGGAAGGAGCCATCGCCGTCGATGCACACCACCTTCTCGTTGGGTAGGGCGAGCTGTACGCCGATGGCGGCTGGCAATCCGAAGCCCATAGTGCCCAGCCCACCAGAGGTGATAAACTGGCGCGGACGCTTGACCTTGTAGTATTGCGCTGCCCACATCTGGTGTTGCCCCACACCGGTGGTCACAATCGCATTGCCCTCCGTGACCCGCCAGATTTCGTCGATAACGTACTCCGCGTGCATCTGCCCGTCTTTGGGGTAGACGAGCGGGAACATTCGCTTCCATTCCATAATCTGGCGGTTCCATTCGGTGGCTGGGCGGGGTTCCACATATTTGAGCAGCTCCCGTAACACCGTCTTGACATCACCGACGATGGGGATGTCGCAGTGCACCACCTTGCCGATTTCCGCCGGGTCAATGTCGATGTGGATGACCTTGGCGTACTTGGCGAACTGGTCCAGCTTGCCGGTGACGCGGTCGTCGAAACGCGCTCCTACCGCAATCAGCAGGTCGCAGTTATGCACGGCGTGGTTGGCGTAGGCAGTGCCATGCATCCCCAGCATACCCAGGCTATTCGGGTGAGTTTCGTCGATGGCGCCTTTGCCCATCAGGGTGGTGGTCACCAGAATGTTGGTTCGCTCGGAAAGCTCGGTTATCTCCGCCTGTGCTCCCGATTGCACCGCACCACCGCCTACATACAGCACCGGGCGTTTCGCCTCTTTAATCGCCTGAGCGGCTTTGCGAATCTGCATTTCGTGTCCCCTGTACGTCGGGCGGTAGGAGGGAATATCCGGGTTCTTCTGATATGAAGACGGGTCCCACTCTATCTTGCCAAGGCTGACGTCCAGAGGGATGTCTACAAGCACAGGGCCGGGGCGCCCCGATCGCGCGATATAAAAGGCTTCGGCAATGACGCGCGGAATGTCTTCCGTGCGCCGCAGCAGATAGTTGTGTTTGGTAATCGGCATGGAGATGCCGATGGCATCGGTTTCCTGAAAAGCGTCTTTGCCGATGTAGGTGGTACGCACCTGCCCGGTGAGCGCGACCATGGGGATGGAATCCATTTGGGCGGTGGCGATTCCGGTGATGAGGTTGGTGGCTCCAGGACCGCTGGTGACCAGACATACGCCCACTTTGCCGGTAGCGCGCGCATAACCATCTGCCATGTGCGCTGCTCCCTGCTCATGGCGTACCAGGATGTGTTGAATGTCCCGGTAGTCGTACAGCGCGTCGTAGATGGGCAAGACCGCGCCGCCCGGGTAGCCGAAAATGTGCTCCACGCCTTCCTGTCGCAGACATTCCAGCAGGATTTGTGCTCCAGACCATTTTGCCATGTTGAATACGACCTCCCTCTGTGTAGCCTTGATATTACAAAAGCCTCTCATCCCTCAAGGGACGAGAGGCTTTATGACCTCACGCGGTACCACCCTTGTTGCTCGCGCCGGAGGGCGGGTACAGTAAACCGTTAACGGCTGCGCGAGCCACTCTTGCGCGATATCGGGCGCACCCGGAGAGACTTACTTGCAAGATGCCTCCTCTTTCAGCCTCTCTGCTCCGAGGCGAGTTTCGGCAGGGGCGTCTACTGCCTCGCACCCACCGGCAGCTCTCTGTAAGTCCGCCGTCTGCCTACTACTCCTCTTCATCGCGTTCCCGATATGAACTTGTCGATAGGATTGCTCTGATTGGTGCATAATTTATACCATACATGCTGCCGGTTTGTCAAGGTTTGGCGAGGCGCGAACATGAATAGAAGTGAAAAACCTTGTTAGCATTTCGTTAAGCGTTTATCCCAGGGTATGGGCTTTGGAGGAACCGCGTAGCGATACCTGTTTACCATAGAAGGCGTTGGTGGGTTTCTGATAAAACACAGCAGCCCGTCCTCGGACGGGCTGCTGGAGACGGAGGCTTTGCGCTGGCGGGACTAGCTGGTGCGACGCCGCCGCACCGAGTAACCCAACAGCCCTGCGATACCTGTGCCCAGAGCCAGCAATCCACCCGGCTCGGGTACGGGGACCAGGCTAATCGTGAGCAGATAGTCGATATCCTGCGGATGCGTGCCGTTGAACGGAATGCCGTCGTCGCCAAGGAACGTGGAACCGACATCGGGATAACCACTGACTGCCACTCGCCAGTTGCCGTTGCTGTTCACCAGGCCCGCAAGCACGTTGGGAGTGTACAGGTCATATGCAACCAGGCTCCCTGCGGGGTCGAACAGACCCAGTGCGCTTGCTCCACTGGGCGAATTGGGTAGCGTTACGAGGTTTACAGCCAAAAAGTCCCCGGTCAGCAAGGGAATCTGGAAGTAGTCCACATCACCTGGCTTCACCTTCCCCAGAATGCTCACCGAGCCAGTGGGATTGAATAGCCCGCGGGCAATCAGCTGAGCAGTGCCGAACGCATCATTGGGCTCGACCTCAGGTATGGGGGTTCCTGCGAGCACTGGCACTGTGAGTGCCACGCCTACTGCTATCAGAACAGCCTTTATCTTACGCATACTCCATCCTCCTTTCTAATCATACCCATTCTTACTATAGTGCAAGATTCGTGCCAAAACAAGGGGTAAGCCCGCCTTTTTTCGAAAAAGCCGTAAATAATACCTGATTTGTATCTTAATTTGCTAATCATCACTCACGGGCAAAGCGTTGAATGCAAACACGGATTGTCGTATCGTTTGCATGGCTTCTTTCACCAGCCACATCGCCAGCAGCAAAATCACGCCTGCGATACTCAGAAGCAGCCAGTTGCCCTGATTCCAGAAGTTCCACATGCTCCAGAGCAGTGCGCTGACGGTCACCACCAGCATGAATGCCATTGGTACAGCAGTATAGGCGGAGGCGCGTCCAAGTGCACGCAAGTAAAGCGATACCACCAGCAACGATAGCCCCGCCAGCAACTGATTGGATGTGCCGAACAGCTGCCAGAGAATAGAACCCAGCGGCTTCAGTTGACCGGTGACGGGGTCCGGCGAGCGCATCAGTGCAAACCCGCCGATGAAGCAAACAGCAACGGCGGTAGCCACCAGCGGACGTTGCAACACAGAAAGTCTCCACGCGCCGCCAAGCTCCTGAATGTTGTAGCGGATGAGGCGCGTGCCGCTGTCCAGCGTTGTTAGAGCGAAGCCCACCGCCACCGTGGCGATGAACACTTTTGCCAGGTCTAAAGGCAAGCCGCAGGACGAGATAATGACCCCTGCACCGTGAACGAAGTTGGACAGGGCGTGAGTACCTGCGGATTTCCAGTCGGCGTAGCGGCTGGACCATTCACCAAAGGAGCCAAAGCCCGCCGATACGCTCACCAGTGCCAGCGTCGCCAGCAAGCCTTCGGTGAGCATACCCCCGTAAGCCACAGGCTGTACGTGGCTCTCCTTCGACAGCTGCTTGGAAGTGGTACCTGAAGCTACCAGTGCGTGAAAACCGGATACCGCTCCGCAGGCTACGGTGATAAACAGCATGGGAAACAGCGGTTGTAGCCCCTGTGCCGAAGCATTGACCGCAGGCGCGACCATCTGCGGACTACCCGCCACCGTTCCCACGAACAGCAGCACCATGCCCAGATAGAGCTGGAAAGAGTTCACGTAGTCCCGCGGTTGTAGCAAAAGCCATACAGGCAGGATGGAAGCCACGAAGGCATAAAGCATCAGCGCATACGTCCAACGTTGCGGATTCAGGCTGATGCCTGCCACACCGGTTACTGGGAGCCTCACACCTATCCAGATGAAAAGCAGGCTCAAGGCAACCGCCCCAACGGTCAGAGGAGCCAGCGGTAAGCGCACGCGGTAATGCAGAACACCGACCACCAGTGCAATCACAATGAGCATCGTGCTGGGCAGAACGGCTTGAGGAACGTGTCCTCCTTCTGCCGCACCTGCGCCCGGTGCAAACAGGGTCGAGATATTGACGACAAACACTCCCATTGCCAGCGAGAGGGCGAAAATGGCGAACAGCAAAAACAACGTGCGGGCACGATGCCCCATGACATCGGCGGTAACATCGGCGATGGAACGCGCCCGGTTTCGTATGGAGGCGACCAGACAACCAGCATCATGCACTGCGCCGATGAAGATGCTTCCTATCACAATCCAGATGAGCGCAGGGAGCCATCCCCAAACCACAGCAATAGCCGGTCCCAGAAG
>Ga0101944_10007574_pt1 | contig 10795 bp, 13 predicted proteins | sample DewCreD2012metaG_FD_75245 | JGI IMG/M metagenome (GOLD analysis project Ga0101944, IMG submission 75245) | Hot spring sediment bacterial and archeal communities from British Columbia, Canada, to study Microbial Dark Matter (Phase II) - Dewar... ...
GTCGTGCGGCTGATGCGGATTGCAGGCATCGAGGCGCTGTATCCCAAGCCGCGGCTCAGCCGGCCGGGTCCGGGCCAGGAGATCTATCCATACCTGTTGCGGGACCTGGTCATCGAGCGGCCGAATCAGGTCTGGTCGAGCGACATCACCTATGTGCCGATGCGGCGGGGCTTCCTCTATCTGGTGGCGGTGATGGACTGGTTCAGCCGGTACGTGCTGAGCTGGGCGCTGTCGGCGACGGTGGAGGCGGGATTCTGCCGCGAGGCGCTGGAAGCCGCTCTGAGTCTGGGCCGGCCGGATATTTTCAACAGCGACCAGGGGGCGCAGTTCACGGCGCCGGAGTTCACCGCCACACTGCGGCAGCACCAGATCCAGATCAGCATGGACGGCCGCGGCCGCTGGCTGGACAACGTCTTCATCGAGCGGCTGTGGCGGTCGGTGAAATACGAGCTGATTTACCCGGGCGATTTCGCCGACGGACGGCAACTGTGGACGGCACTGGACGGCTACTTCCGGTTCTACAACCACAGCCGGCCGCATCAGGCGCTGGCCTATCGGACGCCGGCCGAAGTGTACGGCTTGCCGGCGGCGCTCATGGCTCAGGTCTGAGGTTGGGGCTCCGCCCCAAACCCCGGGATTTACCGCTTTCGGCCAGACTGGCTGTTTTGCTGTTGGAGAAACAGCCGGGCTGCCGTACACTGGAAAGGCCTCGCAGGAAGACAGGGCGACGCAGGGATGCGACCCGAGCGCCTCGTGAGGCCCGGACTGACGGGGCGGCCGCAACGCCGCCCTCCGAACCCGCCGCGACCCACTTAAGGATCGGGCAAAAACTGTCCAAACTTTGGGGGCCACCTCACACCGCATTCACCTTTCACCGCAGGATCTCGAAGCCGCCGTCCGTAATCCAGGTCTCGATCGGATAGCCGCTACTGTTCATGGGACGGCTCATTGCACCGAGCCGTCACGGTGTGCGGCAACTAAGGGACCGGGCCAGTATGACGGCTCATGCTGGTAACGTATGTGTTACCATTCTGATGTGCGGGATAGCGACATCCGGGAGTTCCTGGACGCGTCGGGCCGGTCATCGTTCGCGCGCTGGTTCGATGGCCTGAACGCGGCTGCGGCGGCGCGGGTGACGGTGGCGCTGACGCGGCTCGGCCAAGGGAACTTCTCGAATGTGGAAGGCGTTGGCGGCGGTGTATCCGAGCTCAAGATCGATTTCGGCCCGGGGTACCGGATCTACTTCGGCAAGGACGGCGAGCGGGTCGTGATCCTGCTGGGTGGCAGTTCGAAAAAGCGGCAGCGCTCCGCGATCGCCGCCGCGCAGGCGGCGTGGGCCGAGTACAAGCGGCGCAAGAGTGGCAAGGAGTAATCAAATGGCATTGACCAAGGCGTTTCGAGAGACTGTTTACGAGCGCGCGCAGCGGGACGCCGAGTTCCGCAAGGCGCTGTTAACGGAAGCAATGAATGCGTATCTGGCCGGGGACGAGGCCACGGGCAAAGCGGTATTGCGCGACGTCATCAATGCCACCATCGGCTTCGAGCAGTTGGCCGCGGATCTTCAGAAGCCGAGCAAGAGCCTGCATCGCATGTTGGGGCCAAGCGGCAATCCCAACACGGCCAATTTCTTCGCAATTCTCCAGGTACTCCAGAAGAGAGTCGGGGTCAAGCTGACGGTGAAGGCGGCGTGACTGCCGAGTTGTCAACCGTGTCAACCGGCGTCAACTGGTTTCCGGGCGCGGTGGCTGGCGACAGCGTGGGATCGGGCTACCGGCTCGCAATCGGCTGCTGGAAGCACCCGGCGGGCGTTTGAGCCAGTTTGGCGCGGGCGGCGGCGAGGATCTGTTCGGCTTCTTCGCAGGCGAGTTGGCGGCGCTGGCGGAGCGCTTCGGCCAGGTGGTGGATCGGGAACAACTCAGCGCGGACCAAGTCTTGGGCGCGCTGGCGCAGGCGGCGGAAGTGGCGGCGGGTTTCGTGGCAGCCGGAGCAGTCCTGGCTGAGCCGGAGGATCGAGAGGGCCTTGGCTGTGTCGGAGCGAAGGACGGCGCCGCGTGGGGGATCGACGCGGTAGCGGCAGTGGCCCAGGCTGGTGGCAGTAGGGATCACCGAGACCTTTTCGAGGCGGATGCCGAGGGCTGTTGCGACGGCGGCCAGCAGCTCGGTGAGCGTTCCGGCGCGGGCTTCGCCGGCGGCGGAGTACAACCTGGCGGACCGGATGGTGCGGTTCTCGGGCGGCTCCGGGCAGCGGACATAACAGTACAACGTGCGGGGGCAGTTGGTGCGGGAGACGGATTATTCCGGGTACAACTCGATGGATTTCGAATACCGCTATTCGTCCACGGCCAACGACGGGCGCGTGGTGCAGATGAAAGACTGGGTGAGCGGCGAGGAAATCAACCACCAATATGATGAACTGGGCCGGCTGATCGCCTTGGCGACCACGGGGCCGCAGTGGGGATTGAGCTGGACGTATGATGGGTTCGGCAACCGGTTGGCGCAGAATGTGACCAAAGGGACGGCGACGCGTGGTTTCACTGTCGATCAACGCTGCGACAAACCGGATCACGACCGGCGGCTTCGCCTATGATGCTGCGGGCAACCTCGTGCAGTGGCCGGGAGGGACCGTGTCCTGGACCGAATACGAGTTCGACCCGCGCACTGGCAGGGCGTCAGAGGCGTTGTCCGGGCCCAGGAAGACTTCAACGCACACCCAGGAAGGCGTCTACGTCTGGTCAGTCAGGTGCGCTGCGGCTCTCCAGGAAAGCGCAGCCGGATTGCCGAGGAACTGGAATGCTTCTGTCTGTGGCGCTATGCTGTTCGGTAGCCATGGTTGCCGATCGGATCACGATTGAATCGGGGAAGCGCTCTGGGCAGCCGTGTATCCGGGGGCTGCGCATTACGGTGTGGGATGTGTTGGACTGGCTTGCCGCAGGAAAATCCGAGGACGAGATTCTGGCCGACTATCCAGAACTCGAGAAGGACGACTTCAAGGCGGTCTATGAGTACGCGGCGCGGCTGGGGCGGCGGGTTGCGCTGTGAAGCTGCTCCTGGACGAAAACCTGTCGCGCCGCCTTGTTGAGCGCGTTTCCGACCTTTTCCCGGGTTCGGCCCATGTCAGCCAGTGTGGTCTGGAGCGGGCGGCGGATGGCGGAGTCTGGAGTTACGCCCGGGAGAACGGATTTGTGATTGTCACTGCCGATGGCGACTTTTATGAAATGGCGGTGACGCTGGGACCTCCGCCGAAAGTGATCTGGCTGCGCGGGTGCGACTATCCCACGGCGGTGGCTGAACGGCTCTTGCGGAGCCAGGCAGTGAGAATCGGCGAATTCCTGCGAGGCGAATCGGAGGCGGTTCTGGTTCTCATGCCGTGAAGGCAGCCGGTGAAGCCAATTGAGCCCCGATAGCATCAGGCGGGGCCCGTGTCGGTGTCCTGGGCGACGGCCGCTTCAGCCACAAGCAGAGGGGCTTCCGGTTCCAGGCGTGAGAACGCAGGCAAGCTGGCTAAGGGCGAAGGCTGCGCCTTCAGCGGCCTGTACCTTCATAAAATCTCTCCATCCCAACGACGGAAGGATTGTGCAGATGAAGGACTGGATGAGCGGGGAGGAAGTCAATTCTCAATACGACGAACTGGGAAGGTTGATCGCGGCGGCGACGACGGGGCCGCAGTGGGGCCTGAGCTGGACGTATGATGGGTTCGGCAACCGGTTGGCGCAGAAGGTGACGAAAGAGACGGCGCCTGTGGTTTCGTTGTCGATCAGCGCTGCGACGAACCGGAGCACGACCGGCGGCTTCGCGTATGACGCCGCGGGCAATCTCTTGCAGTGGCCGGGCGGGACGGTGACCATCGGGGCTGAATACGACGTCGATGGGCGGCTGAGCGTGGTGAGGTGGGACGGGGCGGTGCGCGAGCGCTACTATTACGACGCCCGGAGCCTGCGGGTGGCGGGCGGGGGCTGGTATCAGGTGTATGGTCTGGGCGGGGAGCTGCTGGGCGAGTATCGTTCTCCCCACGCGCGTGGGGATGGTCCGGGGAATCCGACGCGTGCGGTGTTGCGGATCATGGTCACTGTGGCGGACCCAGCAGCGGTCACGCTGGCGAGCTGACGCGCCCGGGTACATCTTGGCCAAAACCGTTACCTGCTCGTCCCGGCTTACACCGTGGGATGCCGCCCAATTCACCGCGAATGGACGGCTGCTTGACCTGACGCCGCGTGCATCGCGCCGCGCGACCGAGTGCTCCCCCAAGGCGTGGCAGGGGGCGCTCCCCTTTCCTCATCCACTCCTGTGGTCCCACGCATCCCGCTCTGGATCGAAGAACCGCATCGGCGAAAATCACCTTCGGAGTTATTGAAAGCCGAATTTGTTTGCTGTTGCAGCGAAAAACCGCAATCAAAAGAACCACGCCCGTCGATTATCGTTGATGCTGATGTCCCAGAGGGTCATGGGAGCCGCTGTGGAAACCACTGTGCCGCGCGGGACGAGGAGTGCGACGCCGGTCGCGCCTGCGGCGCGATGGGGAGGGATCGAAGGGTGTCGAAGATGGTGTATGAACCGCTTGGTCGCAGCCCTTCGGGCTGCTCCCGCGCGGCTCCGAACCCGCGGGGACTTTCATCCATGCAAGTGGCCCGCAGGGTCGTGGGAGAATTGGTCGAAAATCGGTGTACGGGGTTGGGAGCTTCAACGGGCAGCTTGGTGTCGCGGGCAAGGCAAACAGGGTTGGGATGCAGCCCTCACGAACTGTCGGTGGCAGCCGCGGGTGCGGCTGCGGAAGCCCTCGCGCAAGCGCGAGGGGAGTCTGAAGGCGAGGGGAAACCCGGAGGAGGGGGCGGGAGGGCCAAGGCGATTTTCAGCTCTGACGGTCTTCGGCCTGGTGCGGGGCAGTGATTTCTCCCGGTCGATTTTCTTTTTCCGGGATGTTGTCAAGATTGAATTCCGTCCAGATGGCTGTCAAAATGAGCGCAACTGGAATGCGGCCCGGTGCGTCAGCGCGATCAGCCGGGCGGGAGGCCGGAGAGGCCTGCGATGCGGCCGGGCAGCGCCACGGTGAAAACCCAATCGGTCGCTTTTCGAATGGAGAGGAGACGATGGGCAGAAGGCTTCATGGACGGAGTGGTTTCTGCAGATGGGTTCTGACGGTACTCCTTGCAGTGCCCGTTGCCCCGGCTGGCTGGGCGGATGGCAACGTCACTGTCGAGGAGCGGTTTCTCGACAATGAAGAGATAAGAGCGGGACGCCTGTTCCTGCAGCGGTCCCACTATGTCGCTCTGGGGAGCAGCGGCATTCCCTACAGCGGTCCGAGGGATGCATGGATCACGGTTCTGCGAAACGACCTGAGCCCTGTGCGGCGCGTCTACCCGGGTGAACCCGCGGACTGCCGGATGACCCGGCTCGAGTACGCCGCCTTTGACGGCGGCAAGATTCTTGCGGCGTCGATTCTGTGCTGGCAAGCGGGGCGGGAGCCGGTCAACAAACTGGTTTTCGTTGATATTTCCAGCGGGAACGCCCTGAAAGTGCTCGACACGCAGCCGCTGAAATGCACGGCGCTCGACTATGCCGCCAACGGGGAACTGCTGTGCCTTGGAGTGGATGTAGAAAAAGCGAAGGCAGGGGATCTCCGTTATCCCCTTCTGCACCGGTTCGACCGGAACGGAATGCTTCTGTCCCGGTCGGTGCCGCGCGATTCCCTGCCCGCGTCCAAGTCCATCGAGAGATGGTCGAACAAAGGCCAGCCGCACGTCTTTTCGTGGGGCGGCTCGCGAATCGTCCTCTGGTTTCCCTCACTTGCCCAGATGTCGTGACCGACAGCGAGGGCAAGGAACTGCGGAGAGGGAAGATCCCGGCAGGCGTCCCGGATACCCATTACTCTCTGGGCTTGAGCGGAGACGGCAGAATCTGCGCATTTCTGCCGAACAGAGCAGCGCCATCCCGCGATGCCGGTTTGTATCAGATGGCCTGCCAGGCCGACGAGAGCGGCCAGGCGAGTCTTCCCTCGCGGATCCCTGGTGAGATCCGGGCCCAATGGCATTTCTCTGCGGATTGGGCCGGGTTTGAGAGGACCGGGGTTTCGACGGTCCTCGTCGGATTCGAAGGCAACCGTGCTGTTCTGTGGGACAAGACATCGTCCTCGACACTGATCACGCTTTCTCCAGCCGCGGAACTTCTCCGTGTCAAGCGATGAAGCCCTGGAGAGCTGGCACGGAGCGCGGCAAGCGCCGGCGCGGGAGAAGGGCCGAAGGACAGATCGAGCGCATCTCCGGCTCGACGGGAGTGAAAACAGAGCCGCTTCCGAACGGGCGTGGAGTGTGCGGACATTCTGTTCAAGAAGAGGCGGCGCAGACTGCCGGGGCCGATGCGCCTCTCCAGGCCACGAGGCAGCGCCGATCATCATTGGAGACTTCCAGCGATTGGCCGGCAGGGGCCGGAGCGGGAAGGATGGGGTCATGCGGGCCGCTCCCGCTCTGGTTGGCCGAGAACAGAGACTTCAGGAGCTGAAAGTCTCTTGACTGAAGACGGCGCTGAAAACTATACTTGACAGGACATTGCGCGCAGCCCGAGAAAGGAGGAGAATCTTGCGCCAAACCCTATCAGCTTCCCTGCTGCTGGCTCTTCTCGTGCCAGCCACCGGCACAGCCGGCATCGTCATCGTCAATCACGATGAATGGACCCTCTCGAACCTGGGAGTGAACGCCGCGCAGTTTGGCGCCAACATCGCCAACTATTTTGCGGGCGGTCCGGGCGGGAATTTTCTGATTTATTCGAATGATACTTTTGGTCTGGCCAACAGCACCCTGATCAATGCCATCACGTCCGCCGGACACACTGTCACGGTCAACACGGGCATCACGTTCGATCTGCCGACGCTGTCAGCCTACACCGGCATTTTTCTTGGCGGCTATGTGGGTTCATACAGCGCCGCCGTGCTGACAGACTACGTCAACAAAGGCGGCAACGTGTATCTGGCCGGCGGGACAGGTTCCATCGCGTTTGAAGACTCGGTCTGGGATCCGTTCCTGGCGAATTTCGGTTTCAATTTTGGTTTTTCCTACAACGGGATTGCCGGCACGTTCGCTCCCACCACAAGCCACCCCATTTTCGCCGGAGTCCCGAGCCTGCTGTACAACAACGGCAACACGGTCCTGCTTACGGGCAGCACTCTCGACGCCCGGCTCATCGCGGTCCATCCGGTTACTGGCGACGGTCTGATCGGCATTTATGAGAGGACGGGGGAAGAAGGCGGGGGAGGGGAGATCCCTGAGCCCTCGACGCTGGCGTTGGTGGGCGCCGGGCTTCTGGCGGCAGGCCTGCTGCGGCGGCGCTGAGGCTGGCGGGCGGCACGGCCACTCCTCGTCCACCGTTCACGCACGCCATCCGGGCCGTGTACAATCAAGGCGAACCGAGGAGATCCTCCATGATTCGCCGCAGTCTGATTCTTTTTGCCGCCCTGGCGGCGTCGATTCCCGTCACTGCACAGAAAGGGCAGCCCAAGATTCCCGTCATGATTCTCACGGGAGAGCAGGGAGGGCCGTATCACGCGTGGGAAGAGACGACGCCTTATCTGAAGCGCATGCTCGAAGAGACGGGGCTGTTTGAAGTCACCGTTGTCATCGCTCCCCCGAAGGACGGGGATTTTTCCACCTTCCGGCCGGACTGGGGGAAGTACAAGGCGGTTGTGGGCAACTACGACGCGCCGGACGAGCGGTGGCCGGACGAGCTGAAGGCGTCGTTCGAGGCGTATGTGCGCAACGGCGGCGGGTTCGTCTCCGTGCATGCAGCGGACAACGCATTTCCCAACTGGCGCGAGTACAACCTCATGATTGGCGTCGGCGGCTGGCGCGGCCGCACGGAGAAGCACGGCCCCTACTGGTATGTGAAAGACGGCAAGGTGATCAGCGATACGTCGCCGGGACCGGCGGGCAGCCACGGGGCGAGGCTGCCGTTCAAGATCCGCAATTTCGTCCGGCATCATCCGGTGACGGAAGGGCTCCCGGAAGAGTGGATGCACGCCGCCGATGAGCTGTACGCCCATATGCGCGGGCCTGGGGAGAAGATGACGATGCTTTCGGTTGCGTTTTCGGATCCGTCCAACCGCGGGACGGGCAGGGAAGAGCCGATTCTGATGGCGATTGAATATGGCAAAGGGCGGGTGTTTCACACAGTGCTCGGCCACGACATCGCGGCGATGAACTGCGTCGGCTTCATCACGACATTCCAGCGGGGCACGGAGTGGGCGGCGACGGGCAAAGTGACGCAGAAAGTGCCGCCGGATTTTCCGACGGCGACGGAGGTACGGACGCGGCCTGAATACAATCCGCCGCCCGGGTGGACCTCGCCGGGCGGGCGTCCGCGTCCGACGAAGCAGTAGCTGAGCGCAGACTGAGATCAGGCATGCGTTGCGGGGGCGGCTGTCCTGGTGCGAATGCCTGGGGATTCTGTCGGAGTCACCCTCCACGCGGGCGAGGCAGCCGCCGGCCGAAGCCAGGGGAAACCGTGTTGGTTCAAGTGCGGCAGGGAGCGCGCGGGATGCAGCGCCTGCGCAAGCGCATGGGGAGACCGCGCGGAGACGGGGGAGGGAGGCACTGCGGCGAAGCGCAGGCATCGAACACGGGTGGGAGGCAGCCGCCCGAGGACGGCGGGAAACCGCGATGGAGGGGCGCCACGGCAAGAATGATGCAGCCCCAGGCAAGTGCGCAAGTTGAAGAAGAGCTAGAAGCCGTCGAGTTCGGTGAGTTCGAGGACGCGGATGCCGCCTTCGGTGAGGCGGCGGATGGCGCCGTCGGTGTCGTCGAAGCGGAAGACGAGGACGGCGCGTTCGCCGCGAACATAGGGGAAGGCGTACATGTACTCGATGTTGATGCCGGAGCCGTCGAGGCGTTGGAGGACTTCGGCGAGGCCGCCGGGGCGGTCGGGCACTTCGACGGCGATCACCTCGGTCACCTTGACGACGCTGCCGGCGGCTTCGAGCAGTTCTTTCGCCCTTTGCCAGTCCCGCGTGATCAGCCGCAGGATGCCGAATTTCTGCGTGTCGGCCAGAGTGAGCGCACGCAAATCAATGCCGGCCTGAGCCAGCAGGCGGATGGGTTCTGACAGGTGGCCCGGCCTGTTTTCGCAGAAAACGGACAATTGCTGGATCTTCATACGGCTGACCTCCGGTCGATCACCCGACGGGCTTTGCCCTCGCTGCGGGCGATGGTGTTGGGTTCGACGAGGGTGACCTGCACGCGCAGGCCGATGACGCGCTCGAGGGCCTCCTCGATCTTCCCGCCGAGTTCTTCCAGAGCGCTGACGCGGTCGCTGAAAGTCTCAGGGGTGACCTCCACCTGGACTTCCATCTGGTCGAGTCCGCGGTCGCGGGTGAGCACGATCTGGTAGTGGGGCAGTGTGTGCTCAACCTCCAGCAGAGCGGCCTCCACCTGAGACGGAAAGACATTCACGCCGCGGATGATCAGCATGTCGTCGCTGCGGCGCCCGATGCGGCGAATGCGGCGGAGCGTGCGTCCACAGGGGCACGGTTCGGGGATCAAGGCCGTGATGTCGCGCGTGCGGTAGCGGATCATGGGCATGGCGCGCTTGGTCAGAGTGGTGAGCACGAGTTCGCCTTCCTGGCCGGGTTCCACAGGGCCGCCGGTCTCCGGATCGATGATTTCCGGGTAAAAGTGGTCTTCGAAAATGTGCAGGCCGTTGCGGTACTCGCATTCCATGCCGACCCCGGGTCCGATGATCTCGGACAGCCCGTACATGTCGAACGCGCGGATGCCCGTCAGTCGCTGGATGCGGGTGCGCATGGCCTCGGTCCATGGTTCGGCGCCGAAGATTCCAATGCGCAGCGGCAATTCGCGGAGACTGATGCCCATCTGTGCGGCCCGCTCGATCACATGCAGGAAATAGCTCGGCGTACAACAGATGACGGTGACGCCGAAGTCCTTCATCACGAGAATCTGCCGGTCCGTGTTGCCGCCGGAGATGGGGATCACGGTGGCGCCAAGGCTTTCGGCGCCATAGTGAGCGCCGAGGCCGCCGGTGAACAGGCCATAGCCGTAGGCGTTCTGGACGATGTCGCCAGCGTGAACGCCCGCCATGGCCAGGCTTCTCATCATCACGGACGTCCACAGCGACAGATCCTCGCGCGTATAGGCGACGACGACGGGCTTGCCCGTGGTGCCGCTGGAGGCATGCAGCCGCACGATCTCTTCCATGGGACTGGCGAACAGTCCGAAGGGATAGGAGTCGCGGAGGTCAGCCTTGGTGGTGAAGGGGAGGTTCGGCAGATCGGCGAGTCCACGGATGGCGCCGGGCTCGGCGCGGGCGGCGCTCATTTTTTCGCGAAAGGCAGGGACGCGGGACCAGACCCGGTGCAGCGTCTCCTGAAGGCGCTGGGTCTGGAGTGATTCCAGCACGTGCCTGGGCAGGAAATCCGGGGCGCTGGCGGGATGAAAATGCGGCGAGGCGGTCTTTCCACTGTCGTTCATGGCGTCGGCGGATCGGCGCAGGAAAAGAGTTCCGGACTGTCCACTCCATGAATGGCGCCGGAAGCCGCAGTGTATGGGATGGGAAGGGCAGCGCGCAAGCAGCGCGGCCTGAGAAACGAAGGGCCGCGCCAGCTTCGGGCGCGGCCCCGAGACACAGAACGATGGATTCGCCAGCCTGGGTCAGAAGTTGTACTTCAGGCCGAGCTGGATCTTGCGGGAGCCGCTGATGACGCCGTCGCGGATGCGGCCGAAGACGGTGGAGCTCACCGTCGCGGTGGGGAAGCCGAAGATCGGGTGGTTGAAGACATTGGTCATGTCGGCGCGGCGTT
>Ga0101944_10007575_pt1 | contig 10794 bp, 9 predicted proteins | sample DewCreD2012metaG_FD_75245 | JGI IMG/M metagenome (GOLD analysis project Ga0101944, IMG submission 75245) | Hot spring sediment bacterial and archeal communities from British Columbia, Canada, to study Microbial Dark Matter (Phase II) - Dewar... ...
CCGTGTTTCAGTTCGTTACCGATGCCTACGAGCGTGCGGTCGTCGGCGGCGAGGCGACGCTCAAAGGCGGGTCAGGTCTAGGGGGAATCGAGTTGACGACGGGAGTCTTTCGTGAAGGCGACGACCCGGAGCAGCCTGTGCTCGATGATCTGGGCGAGGCGGAAAAAGAGTATCTGGGCTCCATCGGCGGCGATACAGCACGGGCTTGGCTGCCGGGGGCGGTATATGTGGGTAAGGGTGGCGGTGACTATGAGAGCGTCGGAGAACACTACCGGTTCGTCGGACAGGGGAAAGGTGACTTTCGTGTCAGGTTCACATACGTCGGCGAGTTGCGCGGTGCCTATGCGTACAGTGACAGCAGCGGTGCGTTCGTATACGTGGGAGCCGGGCGGGGCGCATACGTGGACAGCTTCCGGGTTGCCCTGCCGCAGCGGGACGAGGTCGTTTTCTGTCGATTCGGGCTGAACCAGGATGGTCTGATTGTGCGGTCTGACGGCGCATTCCAGCGCCGCAGTGCGAATCTCTTCTCTCAGACCGGCGGCCGCGCCGACGCCGCGGCTGCGCAACTCGAACTGGGCTGGCAGGATTCGGTGTACGATTTGCGTTGTCGGTATCTGTCGCGGGCGGCCGGTTTCAGTCTGCCGGGTAAGAGCAGGGTTGTTGATTTCTCGCGCAACTGGGGCGGAGCTACCGAAGAAGAGCGTAGGTCGAGCGCAGAGCTCGTCGGCGGGGTGCGTTTGTTGCCTGATGTCGAGCTGCGCGGTGAGCTGGGCAGGTTGCTGCGATTCGACGGGCAGGAGGTCAATCGCGTCGCGGGCGGGGTTCGCCTTTGGCAGGTGGAGTGGTCTGGGGAGAAGGTCGCGGAATACACGCGACAGAAGCTGGGGTTTTCTCCCCATGTCCTTTGGCTCCGGCCGAGAGTCGGCCTCGAAACGGAAAGTGACGATACGAGTCGAGTTCTTGGGTTCGGCCTGGGAACCGGGTTCGCGCCACGGGTTGGCCCGGCCGGACATTTGGAGGGGCGTCTGTCCGACTACTGGAGTGCGGGCACGGGCGGATGGAGCCGGGCCGGGCGCGGCAGTCTGGTTCAGTCCCGGATGGATTGGTCGGCACATGACGGATTCCGTCTGGAGGCTGCGCTGGCGCATCAGGCCCGGTGGCTGTGGGGCGCGGTTTCCCCGCTCTGGAATCAGCTGCAGGGAAACGTGGGCGCGACGCTGTCGCCCCGTGCAGGATTGAGAGTGCAGGCCGACGGCAGTCAATCGTACCGTCGTGTGCAGCTGCGGGACGAGCAGTTCTTCTACGTGGGGCCCGGACAGGGGGAGTATCGTCTTGACACACTGACAGGCAGGTTCGTCTATGACCCGGAGGGCGAGTATAAGCGTAAGCTGGTTACGACCGACCACTTCCTGGCAGCGCGTGAAGTGGCCGGCAGTGTTTCAGTAGATTTGTCGGGTTCCAGACCATGGTCGCTTTCAGCCCGGGCCAGCGCCAACCGGGCCAGCGCAGATACGGGTGTGTTGAATGGCTCAGCGGCTGCCGACGTGCGCGCGGAATGGAAGGGCTCCGGGGCCGGGCCTGTCGTGGCGGTCGGAGCGACCGGCAACTCCGGGTTCGACCGGACACTCGTCTACACCGGGCGTGAGACGCAGCGGCTGGCTGAGTTCGTCGAGTTGTCCGGGACCGGGCGATTCCTGACCGATGCGCGGCTGCGGCTTGAGCGCTCGGACGGGTTCAGGCGCTACACTGGTGACCTGCTCGACTACACGGAGTCCGGTTGGCGCTGCGGATTGAGAGCCGTACTGGTCAGACCACTGGAAGTGGATGTTGATGTCGGCGCGGAGACCAAGGTGCTGTCCAAACCCGCATCGTATCCTGAGCTGGGTCGGTTCAGGCTCAACGGCGCGGATGTCAGGCTGTCCCGGATGTGGCGGATAGACGAGAATACCCGACTCGTCGGCAGCGGCGGGATTGTGTGGTGGTCTGTAGGGGCAGCCGTCGTTCCTGTCGACATCGCGCTCATGAGTCCACCCGGCCTGACGCCTTCTGCTGCAGTGAATGTCGAGCGAATAATCAGCGATGTGTTGACCGGTTCGGTCAGGTACAGTTACGCGGACCGGCCTGATCGGGCTGCGGAGCATGCGCTCGCGCTCGACCTGCGGGCTTACTTCTAGCGTCGATGCCTGGAGATCAACTCCGGATGTTGACTTTGTCTCCGTGTTCAATATAGTCAGCTTGCATGTATCCGTTCAGCTGGAAGCGGGCGATTAGCTCAGTCTTGGTTAGAGCGCTTGCTTGACATGCAAGAGGTCACCTGTTCAAGTCAGGTATCGCCCATACCTGAGGGTGTGGCGGCAGATGCCGGCACACCCTTTTCTTTTGGGGTGATATGACCAGAGAACAGGCCAGATTGCTCTGGCAGCTTCAGCAAGTCGACCGCGAGTTAAAGACGCTTAGGTCCCGCCACGACGATGTGCCAGAGCGACTCCGGGAGCTGGGGCGGGTTTCTGCCGAGCTGAGGTCGAGTCTCGAGACGACCAAGCAGGCCATAGTCGAGCACCGCAAGAAGTACAAGCTGGCGGAGGTCGAGCTGCGGACAGCAGAGGAGAAGGCAGCGGGCTACTCGGTTCAGCTCTATTCGGCGAAGACCAACGAGCAGTACAAGGCATTCCTCAAGGAGATTGAGGCCCAGAAGCGGCTGAAGTCCGAGATCGAAGACAGGATGATAGTAATCATGGAAGAGCTTGAGGAACTCGAGCGCAGAGCGCGCACCGCCGAGAAGGAGTCTGCGGAGGCGGAGGCCGACGCAGGTCGGAAAGCGGCCGAACTCGAGGCAGAGCGTCAGGAGTTGGCCGCGGCAATTGCCGAGCGGGAGAAACGTCGGGCCGACATTGCCGCACAGTTGCCGACTGAGCTGCTGAGACGTTACGAAAGGGTCAGGGCTTCCAAGGCTGGTGTTGCCGTTGCGTCAGTCAAAGGTGGTCGCTGCAACGGCTGTCTCAGTCCGATTCCGCCGCAGCGGATGCTCGAAATCGAGCGCGAGGACAGGTTGTTTCTCTGCGAGGCGTGCGGCCGGATTCTGGTATCAGACCAAGATTGACCGCGTGCAGGTAACCGAACCCGACTCCAACCTTCCCGGGTTTGTCATTCAGGTAGACGGCTCGGCACGCTTCAATCCCGGCCCGGCCGGGATCGGTATCCGCGTAGTCAGGCCGGATGGTGCCGTGATCTCCGAAGTCAGTCGAGCGATAGGCGTCAGAACAAACAACCAGGCCGAGTACGAGGCATTGCTCCAAGGTTTGCAGGAGGCGGCGAAGTTGCCGAGTGGCTCAAATGTCGTCGTGGAGACCGACTCCGAACTGATGTTTCGTCAGATAACCGGAGAATACAGGGTCAAAGACCCGGCTCTGCGCTCTCTGCACTCGCAGGCGGTAGAATTGCTTGTCCGGACGAGCAACGTGAAGCTGAGGCTTGTGTCGCGTGAACGCAACCGAGCAACTGACAAGCTAGCCAAGATGGCTTCGGGAGTGCTGGCACGGAAGCGAAACGATGGCGCGGCGTGAGCGCAGTCTGCATCTGACATGGTTGATGCCGCTGTGTACTCTGGTTCAGTTCATGCTGCCGCGGTGGGTAGTCGTGCCGATTGCTCGCCTCGTGGGGCGGGTTCTATACGTGCTCGACAGTCGTCAGCGTCTGCGTCTCATCGAAAACTACCGACACATTCTCGGTCCTGATGTCGCCGATGCGCGTCTTCAGGCATACGCGTTGCAGGCCATGACTTACCTTGTGGTTGGCTATGCTGACCTGCTGCGGGTGCCGGTAATGAAGCGGCGCGTGTCCCGAATCGCGGATTTCGACGCCCGGCAGATTGATGCTGTTCTTGCCGGGGGGCGGGGTGCTGTGCTGGTTACTCCCCACTTGGGTAACTGGGACCTTGCCGGGGTCTTTATGGGCGCACGCGGTTATCCAATCTCGGCGGTCGTGGAACTCATTCCGCGTGGCTGGACGGCTACTTTCAACCGCTACAGGAATGCCACAGCCATGGAGACAATTCCCATCCCAGACCATCGCGCGATCGCCCGCGCGCTCGAGCGCGGCAGGCTGCTTGCACTGGTCGCAGACCGCGACCTGACCGGCCGGGGAATACCTCTTCCTGCGTTCGATGCTATCCGGTCATACCCCAAGGGTCCGGCAGCGTATGCGTTGCGCTACGGCCTGCCGGTCGTAGTGGGCTACTTTGTGCATCAGCGCAAACCCGGGCGGCCGCCATACGTCGGCGCGATCGGCGCGCCGTTGAACTTCAGACCCAGCGGGGACGCGGATGCCGACATCCCTGCGCTAACCCGACTGATTGCTCATGAGTTGAATCGGCTGATAGCGCGATATCCTGAGCAGTGGCTTGTGTTCAATGCCGGGTGGCAATGAGCAAACTTCGAGTTAGGTTCATACGGTTACGAAAGACGCAGGTTCCTTTGTGTGCTACCACAGGTTCTGCCGGTTACGATCTGTATGCTGCGGATGAGGCGGTGATCGAGGCAAGGGGGTACGGTCTGGTGGGGACCGGCATCGCACTCGAGATGCCGCCAGGTGTCGAAGCGCAGGTGAGGCCGCGTTCTGGTCTGGCGGCTACGCACGGAGTCGGCATCCTCAACAGCCCAGGGACGGTGGATTCTGACTATCGCGGCGAGGTCAAGGTAGTGTTGTTCAATTTCTCCGACGTTGACTTTCGGGTCAGACCCGGGGACCGAATCGCTCAGCTTGTGTTTAGTCGAGCGCTTGACGTCGACCTCGACGAGGTTGCTGATCTCTCTGCTACCGATCGTGGAGATGGGGGGTTCGGTCACACCGGGTAGGTCGCTGCGGATTTGCCTCGTCTCGGCGGCATACAGACCGTTCCCGTCAGGGGTCAGCGAGCACGTGTATCACCTCAAGAAGGAACTCGAACTTCGAGGTCACAGCGTGTGTGTTCTCACTAGTGGCTATAATGCGCCGTCTGGCGACGAGCTGGGCATCACCCGGCTCGGGTATGTCGTCATTCTGCCTGCCAATGATTCGCACTTCACCTTGTCTTTCGGTCTTGATCTGCCCCGGCGTGTTAGGGATTACTTCAGGCGGCATCGGTTCGACGTCGTGCACTGCCACGGTCTGTTTCCCCCCGAGATTGCCTATTGGGCCATACGGTATTGCACTTCACCGGTCGTGGTGACTTTTCATACGCTGTCGCGGCAGTTCCCGAGCTTTGTGCGTGCCGGGTTTCGCGTTCTATTCAGGCAGCTTCTGTCACGAATCAGGGCTCGCATAGCGGTTTCAAGGGCCGGCAGACGTTGGGCAGAGGGGTGGGTTCCCGGCGATTACGACGTAATACCAAACGGTGTGGACACGGTTAGGTTCTGTCCGTCCGTGCCGCCCGCGCCGGTATTCGCCGATGGCAGGCCGGCTGTGCTGTATGTCGGCAGAATAGACGAGCGAAAGGGGCTTCCGGTGCTTATGCGCGCGCTGCCGGCTGTTGTCCGGGCTGTCCCTGACGTCAAGCTCGTGGTTGTCGGGTCTGGTCCTCTAGGCGCCGAGTGTTTGAGGATGGGCCGCAAGTCTGGTGTCCTCGAGCACGTTGTCTTCTGTGGGGCAGTCTCTCCAAAAGCTCTACCCGGCTTCTACTCCGGCTGTACCGTCTACGCTTCCCCCGCACTGGGTGGGGAGGCGATGGGTATCGTGCTGCTGGAGGCGATGGCGTCGGGCAGGCCGGTTGTTGCTTCACGGATACCCGGGTATGACGAGGTCGTTGTTGACGGCACAAACGGCGTGCTTGTTCCTGCCGGGGATCCGGACGCGTGGGGTCAGGTTCTCGTTCATCTTCTTCATTCTCCGTCGGAACGCACGCGGCTGTCTGCGAATGCCATGCAGCGGGCTCAGGATTTCGATTGGCGCGTCGTGACGACAAGAATCGAACAGGTATACGAGAGGATTCTGAGTTGACGTCGAGGCTGCGTATCTGCCTGGTTTCGGCCGCCTACCGCCCATATCCTTCCGGGGTGAGTGAACACGTGCACGGGCTGGCTTTAGGTCTGCGCGAACTAGGGCAGAAAGTTACGATTCTTACCACCAATTTCCCCCGGCTCGAGTCGGGGTCCGACCCGGTGCGGGTTGTTCGGTTGGGTCGTGCTGTGTTGATTCCCATGAATCGGTCCTATGCGACTCTCCCGGTGGGCATGGACCTTGCTGGTCAGGTACGACGGTTTCTCAGGGAGAACTGCTTCGATATTGTCCACTGTCACGGTTTGTTCTGGCCCGAGATTTCGTACTGGGCGTTCCGTTACAGCGATGCCGTGAACGTCTTCACCAATCTCACTGCCGGCTTCAAGACCGGGGCCGCCGGTTCCGGTCTGTTTCGTCGGCTGTTCAGGAGTCAGCTGGCCCGTGTCCACGGCCGGATTGCTATCTCGGTCAGGAGCCGTGCTGCCGTAGAGGCGTACGTGCCCGGCGAATACCGCATCATTCCCTGCGGTGTCGACACAAATCGGTTCAGGCCGAGGACAGCATCCATTCCTGAGTGCGCGCACCGGCAGCCGGTAATCCTCTTTCTGGGCAGACTAGACAAACGCAAGGGGCTTTCGGTATTGCTCAAAGCCATGCCGAGGGTTTTAAGAAGTCAACCCAAGACCCGGCTGGTTGTCGTGGGAACCGGTCCCATGGAGTTGGCGGCCCGCAGGTTTGTGGCGAGTGCGGGACTTAAGGATTCCGTTTCGTTTGTCGGCCGCGTCAGTCCCGACGACCTGCCGGCGTATTTTGCCGGAAGCGATATCTACTGCTCACCTGCTTTGGGCGGGGAGACATTCGGGATTGTGTTGCTTGAGGCGATGGCATCGGGGGTTGCAGTTGTTGCTTCGAACATACCCGGCTACGACGAGGTTGTCACGGACGGCATCGACGGTATTCTGTCGCCTCCCGGCGACGCAAAGGCAATGAGCCTCGCGTTGCTCAGGCTTATTGATGACCACGGACTACGCCGGCGGCTGGCCGAAGCCGGGTTAAGAAGAAGCCGTCAGTTCGCTTGGCCAAGTGTTGCCCGGGCCACTCTCAACTACTACCTGGAGCTTATGGACAGTAAGTCGGCCAGCGCCTCGGTCAGTGCCTGAAACCCGGCCGGCTCGATTGACTCTGCGCGTTGGCCGGGCGTGATTCCGGCGTGAATGAGCGCCTGCTCAGTCTTCTGTTTGTCGATTCCTAAGACCGAAGTCAGGCTGTTGAGGATTGTCTTCCGACGTTGATTGAAGGCGGCCTTCACAATCCGGTAGAACAGCTTGGGGTCTTTCACGTCGAAGCTGGGCGTAGACCTGCGGATCAGGCAGAACGCAGTGGACACGACATCTGGAGGAGGTTTGAACCGCGATGCGGGTATGTTGAAGAGGCGCTGCCTAGTCACTAGCCGGTCGCAGAAAACCGTCAGCGCGCCGTAGGACTTGGTTCCGGGTCTGCCGAGAACGCGCTCAGCGAACTCGCGCTGCGTCGTCAAAACAGCGCGTGTCCAGTAGAGTCGGTCGAGAAGTCGAAACAGGACCTGCGACGAGATGTTGTAGGGGAGATTGCCGATTACCAACAGTCGATCCAGACCCTCTGGCTCCCAATGGAGGAAGTCAGCTTGAACTGTTTCAACTCCGGGCAGCTCGGTGCGCAGGAATTCGACCAGACGAGCGTCGATTTCAACCGCGACCACCCGGGCGGCGATTTGCGCCAGCCGTCGCGTGAGCACTCCCTTTCCCGGACCGATTTCAAGAACAACGTCATCTGGAGTGGCGCCCAGTGCATTCACCATCAAGTCCGCAGTTGGCTCGTGGGTAAGGAATGACTGCCCCAATCGCTTCTTCGGGCGGAAGTGTTTCAAACGGGGGACGGGTTCAACCGGGGGAGGTATTGTCCTGAGAGATGCGAAAGCAACGGCAGCCGTTTTCAAAGGTCATCTTGGCAACTTCGGACACAGGGCGGTCAAGCGTTTGGGCAAGAAATGATACGGTGTGCCGAAGGAAAGCAGGCTCACAACGTTTGACGCGCCCGCGCTCGGGGACCGGGACCTGGTAGGGGGAGTCGGTTTCAACCATCAGCCGTTCATGCGGTACCCCACGTGCCACCTCGGGGAGAGCGACGTCGTGGGTCAGGTTTCCGGCGAAAGAGATGTACAACCCTTTCTCCACGGCCCAATCAGCGAACCGTCTGTCGCCGCTGAAGCAATGGAGGACTCCATAGAAGTAGCCGTGTTCTTCGAGAATCTGTCTGGCCCGTGGTGCGGCCTCGCGAACGTGGATGATCATGGGCAAGTCGAGCATGCGAGCCATCTCGATCTGTGCCCGGAACGCAGTCTCCTGATTGGCTTTGGACGAGTAGCCGCGGAAGAAATCTAGGCCCGTTTCGCCGATGGCTTTGACCGATGACTCAATGCAGAGATTCTTCAGCGACTGCAAATCATGCGGACGAAAACTGTCCGCCTCGTGAGGGTGGATCCCAACGGCGCAGTAGAGGTCACTTTCTGTCGACGCAAGTGCGATGTTCTCGCGGCTGTTCGGAACCGACAGGCTGACAGTCATGAGTGTCTTGACACCTGCTTGGTGGGCGCGCTTCAGAACCGTGGGCAGGTCGTCAGCGTACAGACTGTCAGTCAAGTGGCAGTGTGAGTCGAACAGTATCAAGTCGTCAGGATTGGTGTCAGACTTCCGCGGCATGTGTGGACTACGATACCGGTGTCCCTGGCGGCAACGTCCGGTCGAGAGTCAGTAACGCCACTGATTCACCGGAGACGGCGGCGAGGAGCATGCCATTCGACTGAACGCCACGAATCACCGCGGGCTGCAGATTGGCTACAACCACAACCGACTTGCCGACCAGTTCTTCCGGTCTATACGCTTCCCCGACGCCGGCGACAATCTGGCGTTGCTCGACCCCGATGTCAATAGTCAGTCTTACGAGCTTCTTCGTCCCTGGCACCATCTCGGCGCTGATGACTGTGGCTGTTTTGAGTTCTACTTTCCGGAGGTCGTCGATCGATATCATATCAGTCTCCTCTGCTGGATGTTCTCCGCGCGTGTTGGTCTTCGGGACACCGAGCTTCGTTACTTCCTGGGCGATTATTGACTCGTCCAGCTTCTGAAACAGGATCTCGGCATTGCCAAGCTCTGCGGGCAACTCCGCTCGGGCCGCTTCGTCCCACGAACGCTTGGCCAGTCCGAGCATTCTACCGAGCCTGCGGCTGGTGAACGGCAGGAATGGATAGCTGATGACTTCCAGCAGTGAGACCAGACGGCAACAGGTAGCTATTGTTCGGTTGCATTTCGTCCGGTCGTGTCTGAAAGAAAGCCAAGGGGCCTGGTAGTCGAAGTAACGGTTGCCGAGGCTCGCCAACGCCATCATCTCGCGAGCGGCATCCTTGAGCTGGCAGGATTCGATGAGACGTCCGATCCGAACGGGGGCTTCTGCGATAGCGTGCATCACCCGGCCGGATTCAGCGTCTTCACCAACAGCACTGGGGACCCGACCGGCGTAGTTTTTTCTGACAAACACTGCCACGCGATTGATGAAGTTGCCGAACACGTCCGCTAGCTCGTTGTTGTTACGTGCGACGTAGTCGCGCCAAGTGAAGTCGACGTCGCGGTTCTCGGGTAGGTTCACTGCCAGCGTGTAGCGCAGCGGGTCGGCGGGGAAGCGGGAAAGATAGTCGGGTAACCAGACTGCCCAGTTGCGTGAAGTGGAGAGTTTCGTTCCTTCGAGATTGAGGAACTCGTTAGCCGGAATGTCGGAGGGGAGGATGTATCCCTCGTGGGCCATGAGCATGGCCGGCCAGACGATTGCGTGGAAAACTATGTTGTCTTTGCCAATGAAATGCACCAGCTTCGTCTGCGGGTCGAGCCAGTAGTCTCGCCAACGTTCGGGGTCACCAGTGCCTTCAGCCCACTCTCGGGTGGAGGAAATATAGCCGATGGGTGCGTCAAACCAGACGTACATAACCTTGTCCATGGCTTCGGGGAGAGGCACGGGGACACCCCAGGTCAGGTCGCGGGTAATCGCACGGTCCTGCAAACCGCGGCTGAACCAGCCTTCGCAGAAACGGCGAACGTTCGGTTTCCAGTCGTGCTTGGTGTCGAGCCATTCACGGAGCCGGGGTTCGAGCCGCGAGAGTGCGAAAAACCAGTGCGTGGTTTCACGGACTTCAGGGGTTGCGCCGCAGGTCTTGCACTTCGGGTCAATGAGGTCGAATGGCTCGATCCACTTGCCACACTGCTCACACTGGTCGCCGCGAGCCTCTCCGGCCCCGCAGCTCGGACAGGTTCCCTCAACATAGCGGTCGGCCAGGAACATCCGACACGCGGGGCAAAAGAGCTGACTGGTGGTCCGGGGGTAGATGTAGCCCCTGCGGTGAACCTCGCGGAAGAATGCCTGTGCTGTTCTGTGGTGAAGCGGGAGCGACGTCCGGGAATAGTTGTCGAACTCAATCCCGAAGGCCTCGAACGACTTTCGGATGGAGGGGTGAAATCGGTCGACGACCTCCTGCGGGGTGACCCCGGCTTTCTGTGCAGCAATGGTGATAGGAACGCCGTGCTCATCGGAACCGCAGATATATAGCACGTCAGAGCCCTTGAGCCGGTGGTACTTCGTGTAGATGTCAGCCGGCAGGTAGGCACCAGCCAGATGGCCGAAATGTATTTCGCCGTTCGCGTAGGGCAGTGCGCTGGTTACCAGAAGCTTCACGGAGGCTAAGGATACCGAGACCGGGCACTAAGTCAACGTATCAGGAGCAGGCGGCGATTGCGG
>Ga0101944_10007576_pt1 | contig 10792 bp, 11 predicted proteins | sample DewCreD2012metaG_FD_75245 | JGI IMG/M metagenome (GOLD analysis project Ga0101944, IMG submission 75245) | Hot spring sediment bacterial and archeal communities from British Columbia, Canada, to study Microbial Dark Matter (Phase II) - Dewar... ...
AAATAGCGCAACGCCGCGAAATGCAGCCCGTGAATCTGGCGATACCAGTCTAACGATTGCTCGATCGCCAGTTTGGTATAGCCGTAGGTATTCGTCGGCCCAAGCGGAGACTCCTCGGTCAGCGGCTCCTCGCTCGACTGATACACTGCCGCCGTCGAGGAGAGCAAGAAGCGCGGCACGCCGGCCTTGACCGCGCCCTCAATCAATGTCAGCGAATTAATCAGGTTGTTGCGGAAGAACTTGGCCGGGTCTTTCATGCTCTCGCCGGCTTCGATGAAGGCCGCGAAGTGCATCACAGCATCGTACTTCTCTTCCTTCAGCGCAATCGCCAACGCCAGCGAGTCAGATAGCTCGGCATGGATAAACTTCGCGCCCTGCGGCACCGCCTGCCGGTGCCCGGTGACCAGCGAATCGTAAACCGTTACGCTATGCCCTGCCTTGAGTAGTGCTTCTGCGGTAGCCGAACCGATATATCCTGCCCCGCCAGTGATGAAAATGTTCATGAAAAGCTCCTGGAAACGTAATTCGTGATTGGTAATTGGTAATTCGGTCGTCTAAACTTCCAACGATATACCGAGATAAACCGGCTTATAAACTACATAGCCAAAGAGAAATAGACGCAACCTGGTTTTCGTCGTTCAAGTTCGCAGCATTGCTGAGAGTCCCGGCTTGCAATTGTTCCCAAATTTCGGTGGACATGCTTTTCTCAATCGCCGCGCCTACAAAAAAGGTATGTGGTTTTGTTCCTGCGTTCAAAAATGCTCTTCTTATGCGGTCCAGCGCCGTATTTGCAGTTTTCCAATGTTCATCCGCGCCTGCCGGGTCGATTCCGCCTTTGAGTTCCCCAAGCGCGATATAGGATTGGGCTGCCTTGTATTCGCTGGCTTCGATTTCTTCCGGCACACCGTCGAGCAAGCACATATCGACGTTTTTTTCTACCAGCGGAACTGTCAGGTTGTAAACCAGGGTACGTTTCCTGTTTTCATTTCCCCAACTTAAACCGCGCAAGGCCAGTTCAATGTCGGCATCGTCATTCGATTTTTTAATCCATTTCCGATTTTTGGCATGTTGCCAGTGATATTCTATCCCAGCAATTGACAAACCAGAAATAATGGCTCTCGTTAACTTCCTTTGGGCCAAAGCGCCGCCCACATTTCGCATCGAGCCGCCAAGCGCATCGCCGCGCGTGAGCAAGAAGCGAAACACCAATTCCTCTACAAATTTTGCGCCTGCCGGCTCGAGAAAGTTCCTGATTAGACCATCGATGGCCTCATACTTATCTTGCGGCTGGAAATATTTAAGTGCTTTATCCGATAGCCCTGCCGCTGTCAGTAATCCTGCTTCAATGCCTTTGATGTTCAGTAAGTCAAATGGCGTTTTGGCTGCCAAAGCCGCTTGCTGGAGCGCGCGGGCTTCCGCCACATAAGGGGTTGCCCGCCGATTTTTTTCGAGCGCCAGGGCAACGAATCCGGCGCGGGTGGCTTCGTAGGTCGTTACCAGGTCATCGCTTGACCGGAGATGATTTCGATATGGACTCATCGCTTTCTCCACACATAAACGCATTTTCTCAAGGCGTCGCGCCCGTGCTCGCCCATTTGTTGGCTGCTGTTTCCTTTTCCATTGGGCAACACCAGAATATTTTCCACGGAAAAGCCAAGTTTTTCTGCAATGCTGGAGAGTATCAAATCCACAGAAATACTTGCGCCCGCATAGCGGACATTATCATTGACCATGATGAGCGGCGCGCCTGGTTTAAGCACCCTTGCGCACTCCGCGATAATGCAGGCCATTTCATAAAAGTATCCCCGCACCATCCGAGGAATGCCATTGTTATTCAATGCGCCTTGCGTTTTCTGGCCCTCCAAATATTTCAAAACGGCTTGCAGCAGTTCTTGCTCATCAGCGGCAGCGATGGCGGTTGTCCAAAGCGGGTTAATTTTCAATAAATCTTTCGCCCGGTTTTCCACAGTGCAACTTAACATTTCCTGGCGCAGCTGCAACAATCCTTTTTCGTCCGTATCCAGCAAGGCCAATTCCAGAGCATAAGTCCGGGTGTAATCATAGCGATTGCAATAAGGCGGGGATGTAATCACCGCGTCAAAAGAGCCTGCCAGCATTCGCGGCAGGATTTCAAGGCTGGAACCATTGTGCAAGGAGATGTTTCCTTGCGGTTTTTGATTAGAGAACAGGGATGGCTGCTTTGCCGGTGAAAGGTCGGCGGTGATTTCGCCAATTTTCTCGGCAATTGCCTGCTCGAAACTCAAAATTTGACCCTTGTCGAAAATCTTCTTGCCCTGCTTTCGCCCGGAACGATAATCCCATCGCAGGTATTGGCCATCCTTGCGGGTATAACTGATTGATTCCAAAACACAAAACAGGGCAAAGTGCAAAACGGCTTTAACGCGGTTATTTTCCTGTTCGCAGGCAGTCAGGTATTTTTCGATGGCTTCCTTTGTCTTTTCAGGATACGCCCCTCGGGTGATTCTCAATTCTGGCAAATCCGCTTTCTTCTCCGAATTTTCCCAAACCCGCAAATGCGCCCATCGCTGCAACGCATCGAAGTCATCAGAAGTGAACTCGGCTTCTATAATTTTCTTTGTGGCAATAATCTGCTGCCCAATCGGCAATAATTCAATCCCAACCGCATCGAGACCCATTGCGGCGGCCGCAAACAGGGCCGTGCCGCTCCCCGCAAAAGGGTCCAGGAGCGTGCCGTCAGAAATCTTGTATTTTTCCAGGAAGTATTCCACCAGGGAGGCCGAAAACGCCTCCTTGTATTTGTACCAACGATAAACAGGGCGCGTTTTATTGGCCTGGAAACTGACCAGGGGGCGCGTTAGAACAGGCTGAACCATCAACTTGCCCTGGAAATGCGCCTGTAGACTTTGGTCAAGTTGGTTGATGTCAGCCAATCCGGTTTTTGTTATGTCACTCACTAAAACGTCTTCTCTACTGAATAAATTTAGCACATCGAACACTCGCAAACGGAAAATTTAGAGCAAGTATACTCCCATCGTCTATCGTCCACCGTCCATCGTCGGCTTCATCATATGCCACTCCGTCGCCTGCTGGTAGGCGCGCGCCAGCCGGAACAGGGTCGCCTCGTTGAAGTGCTTGCCCATCAACTGCATCCCCACCGGCAGCCCGGCAGCATCGAACCCGACCGGGAAAGCCAGCCCCGGCACGCCCGCCAGGTTGGCCGGCAGGGTAAAGACATCTTCCAGGTACATCGCCAGCGGGTCGTCCCCGTGCGCGCCGATTTTGAAGGCCGTCGTCGGCGCCACCGGGCAGGCCACCGCATCCACCTCGCGGAACGCCTGCTCGAAATCGCGCTTGATGAGCGTGCGCGCCTTTTGCGCCTGCCCATAAAACGCATCGTAATAGCCCGCCGAGAGCGCGTAGGTCCCCAGCATAATCCGGCGCGTCACCTCGTCGCCGAACTTCTCGCCGCGCGTCTTGGTAAACACATCCCACATCGTTTCGCCGCTCACGCGCGGGCCGTAGCGCACCCCGTCGAAGCGCGCCAGGTTGGCTGAAGCCTCGGCCGGGGCAATCAGATAATAAACCGGCAGCGCATACTCGGTGTGCGGCAGGCTGACCTCGCGGATTTCGGCGCCCAAATCGCTCATTTTTTGGATGGCCGCGCGGACTTTTTCCTCTACTTCAGGCTGAATCCCCGCGATGAAATACTCCTTCGGCACCCCGATTCGGATTCCTTTCAGGCTGGAGCCTGCTTCCGTTTCGAGGGAAATCTGCGCCGCTGGAACATCCTGCGTGGTCGCGTCGAGCGGGTCGCGCCCGTTATAGATGGAAAACACCGCCGCCACATCCGCCGCGCTCTGCCCAAACGCGCCCACGCAATCGAGCGACGAGCCATAGGCCACCAGCCCGTAGCGCGAGGCGCGCCCGTAGGTTGGTTTCAGCCCGGTCACGCCGCAAAACGAGGCGGGTTGCCGCACCGAGCCGCCCGTATCCGTCCCCAGGGCCGCCGGAACAAAGCCCGCCGCAACGGCCGCCGCGCTGCCGCCTGAAGAGCCGCCCGGAACTCGGTCAATATCCCAGGGGTTGCGCGTCACGCCATAGGCCGAATTTTCGGTACTGGAACCCATTGCAAATTCATCGGTGTTGGTCTTACCAATCACAATCGCGCCCGCCGCCTGCAATTTCTTCACAACCGTCGCCGTAAAGGGCGGGAGGTAGCCTTCCAGTATCTTCGAGCCGCAGGTGCAGGGCATTCCCTCAACGGTTAAAACATCCTTCACCGCCAGTGGAATCCCCAGCAACGATGGCAAATCGCTCTCTTTGCTCTTTCGTCTTTTATCTGCCTTTTCCGCTTGTTTGAGCGCTCTTTCCGCATCCACGTGTAAAAAGGCGTGAATCGTCCCATCCAGCGCGGAAATCCGCTCCAGGCAGGCCGAGACCAATTCGCGGCTGGAAATTTCTCCGCTTTTGAGCAGGGTTTGGGCTTCGGTGAGTGAAAACATAGGTGTCAGGTGCGAGGTATCAGGTGCGAGATGCGAGGTGTCAGGTGCGAGGTGTGATGTGTGAGGTGCGAGGTGTCAGGTGGGAAGCTTTACCTGGAACCTGACACCTGATACCTGACACCTTATTCAAACACCGGCGGAATCTTGAACTGTCCTTTTTCGTGTTCGGGCGCGTTCTTCAGCAGTTCTTCTCGCGGCAGGCCGGGGCGCGGCTCATCACAGCGCAGGTGACTGTCGCCGCTGAAAATGCTGGCGGTGGGGGGGATTTTATCGGTATCCAACTGTTGAAGTTTGGCAACGTGGTCGAGGATGGCCGAGAGTTGCCCGCAATAGCGAACTGTTTCTTCTTCGGTCAGTTCGAGCCGGGCCAGTTTGGCAATGTGTTCTACTTCCTGAATGGTCAATGACATGGGCGCGATTATAACGCACTACTTCCACCCCTCGGCATACCAGCGAAGATATTCCTCAACATGCGCCGACCAGTATTTTTCTTCGTGGAAGCCGATGTAGGCGTGCCATTCGTGCGGGATATTCATTTCATCGAGTAATTTGGCAAACATGAGCGCGCTGTCGTATTCGCTGTCTTGCAAGCCAACGTCAATGTAAATGCGCGGGAAGGTCTCGCGGTCGGCGTCGCGCAGGCGCAGGCGCAGAGTGTTCATGTCGCTGAAAAAGACGGCCGGGGAGTGCGCGCCAACCGCCCCAAACACATCCGGGTTGCGCGTGCCGAGGTGGATGGCCCAGGCCCCACCGCGCGAGAGTCCGCCGATGGCGCGGCCAGCGGAATCGGTTCGGGCGCGATAGGCTGTTTCGATTTGGGGCAGGAGCAGTTCAAGAAACACTTGCGCGAATTTATATTCGGTGGGCTGTTTGAAGGAGTAGTCGTAGGGAAAGACGATGAGGAAGGGCGGACTCTCCCCGGCGCGGATGAGGCGGTCGGCGACATCTACCGCGCTGATGCGAATCCACTGCTCTTCGTCGTAGTTCTGTCCATGCAGCAGGTACAACACGGGAAGGTTTTCCGCGCCGAAATCGTAGCAGGGCGGCAGGTAAACGATGTAGCGCATGGGCTTGTCGAGCAGTTTCGTTTCGATGACGCCGCGCTCGAGGCGTCCGCTTGTTTCGAGGCAGTGTTCAGGAGTGGGCGATGCGGGGGTGGGCGTGAATGTTGGGGAAGGGGGTATCTGGGTCGGGATGGCAGATGCCGGGGGCGTGAGAGTCGGCGCGAGGGTGGGGGAAGGCACGGGGTGCGGAGTTTGTTCCTGTAACGGCTGACAGGCTTGTGCCGCGAAGAACAGCACGAGCAACAAGCCGCTTCGGGAAAGACGAAGCGGCCAGGGAACAGGAAAATGCCAGTTTTTTTCCATCGTAAAAAGCAAAGAACGCTATTCTTCCCCTTTTTCGAGAAGTTCGCGGGTGGTTTTGATGCGCTGTTCGATGATTTCGTTGAAGCGCAGTTTGTTGCGCTTTTTAAGGGCGGGGTCAATGATGGCGGCTTTGAGTTCCTGGCGCAGCATGGCAGCGGAGGTGTAGGGGACGGGTTCGAGGGCCCAGTTGTATTTGCGCAGACCGGTTATCATAGCAAAGGGCCGCTCGCCCATCTGGAGGATGGGGACGAAGGGAATTTGGTAATCGGGCAGGCGGGCAGGGAGTTCGAGGGGGGCCGCTTTGGGGTTGGTCATGTCGGCGATGACAAAGTAAGACAGGCTGGCGAGGGTGCGAATGGTGTCGGTGAAGTCTCTTTCGCTGGGTCGCTCGAACTCGAAGACGACGGGCAACAGGTCGTATTTGCGCAGGCCGTCTTTGAGGGTTTCGAGGATGGCTTTGCGGTCGGGCAGGGCAAAGTGACCGAGGATGAGGACAGTTTTGGATGTGAGGGTATCTATGGCTTCGCGGATTTCTTCGTTGTTCAGAAAGAGATAGACGAATTGGGCAACCTTGATGTTATCTACGGTAATGGTGGGCTGGCCGCGATGGGTGATGATAAGGTCGGTTTGTTCGGCGAATTCGCCTTTCAGGTCGCGGACGTTGACGCCGTAAACCCAACAGCCGGAGACTTTTGCGCCCCCGATGCGGGCGTTGGCAAGGTTGGCGTTGGCGAGGGTGGCGCTGGTCAGGTCGGCGTTGGTCAGGTCGGCGCCCAGCAGGTCGGCCCCAAACAGGTTGGCGCGGGTGAGATTGGCGCGGTTCAGGTTGGCAGTAACGAGGCGGGCGTCTATCAGGTTGGCGCGGCTGAGGTCGGCATCTACCAGGTCGGCGTCGGTCAGGCGGGCTTTTTCGAGAAAGGCTTTTTGCAGGTTGGCGCGGTTCAGGTTGGCGCGGCTGAGGTCGGCACCGTAGAGGTCGGCCCCGCTGAGGTCAATGGTGGTATCGGGATGCGCGGCGCGCCACTCGTTCCAGGCCGGAACGCCTTGTTGTAGAATTTCGAGTTGCGCGGGGTTGGTCATTGGGCTGCCTTTGGGAACGGATAGCGGGAACGGATAGAAAGCGGATAAACGGATGAACGGATGAGCGGATAAAGGGATAAGCGGATGAGCGGATGAGCCGATGAGCGGATAAAGGGATAAGCGGATGAGCGGTGATTTTTTTGCCCGCAAACTGATTGTACAACGTCCGGGGCTAGTTTTCCAATGTCCAAACGTCTTATCTTCGTGTTAAATAAATTGGAATTCGTCCCTTTTTGTGCATTGACGATGATGACCGGTTTGCATTATACTGCTTGCTGCCAATCGGGGTGTAGCGCAGCTGGCTAGCGCGCTTGCTTTGGGAGCAAGAGGTCGTCGGTTCGAATCCGTCCACCCCGACAGCATCAACCGCCGTTCCGTTCCTGGTCGGCGGTTTTCCCTATCTTGTCGAAATGATTTCCCTTATTTTTGACCTTGTTTTTACGCAAATACAGCGCATTTCTATTCGATAACGCAAACAATACCTTCGCTCATTTCCGGGGCTGCATTTTTTAACCGGGGATAACCGGAGATGAACGTAGATTTTTGCCTTTTTACGACGATTTCTAGCAACTCGCGTTTAGACAAAAGTAACACTCCCGACAGATTGTCGGGGTAAAAAATAGCACCTTACCAATCGAGTTCTAATCCGGTTTGACTAGAATGGGATGCTTTTTGACCACTGGATGGCGCACTTTCGGGGTTCTGCGCTTGCCTTTGGGCAAGCCGGTCGATTTTCCACGTGGATTAGGTGGTCTTGCCGGGCTGCCAATCAGCGCAAAAATCGGCTTGAGGCTTTACTGTACGCATTACGGGGAGAGACGATGCTGTGGTTTTTGCCAGGGGAGCGGTACATCTTCCACGATAAAGCGTGCCAGGAAAATAATCCATGTGGCAATGGCGGTCAATTCTATCCAAAGATTACAGGCTTCTTTGCTCTGGAAGCGGGGCAGTGTCCAACCCAGGGTTTCTTTGCGAAAGTGGATGCCAGGCTCAACAGGCCAACGGGCAATATATGCCCGTCAAATCGTTTCGATGGTCACATGGATCTGTGTCGGATACAAGGCGGAGCCAGCCAAGCCAACCAAATCGGTTGATGCGGTTTGTCGCGCTCCAGATGGACGCTGGCTCTGATGACATCATAGGGTACATCGCTGCCTTTCTTCTTATTATGTAAGTCCTTCCAGCGCTCTGGCTCATGGTCTTTTTGCCAGGGTGAACCATCCAGCGGAAAAACACAGATTCCCTGATATGAAATCTGTTGTCCCAAGAAATCTCGCAGCCAGCCACTATCAATCTTGCCATCTTCTATTCCTGTATATAGACCTGGCCACTTACGTCTGTAGGTATAATCGCCTCATGCGATTCACGGCCCTCTTTATCGACCTCGACGACACGCTCTACCCTGCGACGAACGGACTGTGGCAGGCCATCAAGGAACGCATCCGCCAGTACATGCGCGAGCGGCTCGGCATCCCGGCCCAGGTCGTGCCGGAACTCAGCCACCAGTACTTCCTGCAATACGGAACCACCTTGCGCGGCTTGCAGGCCAATTATCATGTGGATATGCTCGACTACCTGGCCTACGTCCACGATGTGCCGCTGGCCGATTACATTGCCCCTAATCCGGGCTTGTGTTCGATTTTGAGTTCCATCCCGGCCCGAAAATTCATCTTCACCAACGCCGATTCGGCCCATGCCCGGCGCGTGCTGCGCCAACTGGCTATTGAATCCTGCTTCGATGGGATTGTGGATGTCCTCGCCATTGACCCTTACTGCAAACCAATGCCCGAATCCTTCGAGATTGCCCAAGCCCTGGCCGGGGAACCCGACCCGCGCCGCTGCGTGATGATTGACGACCTGCCGCACACCACCCGCGCCGCCCGACAACGGGGGTTTCTAGCCCTGCTTTATGGCGAATCCGAGCCTCGCCCCGATGCCGACGCAGTGTTCAGCGACTGGTCGTTTTTGCCCACCCTGCTCGACGGGAGGAACTGATGCACCCTGAAAAAGTCTGGATTGTGATTGTGCTGCTGGTCGTCATCCTGGTTTTCTCCAACCTGGCTATGTTTGCGCTGGTGCGCGGCTGGTCCCCGCGCAAAGGCGAAAAGGGATTCCTGCAAGACTTCACCCAGCCCTGGAAAGCGCAGGATGAACAACTCAAGGAACTCAGCCAACGGGTCAAGGAACTGGATGCGGGTGACAAAACCGGCCCTACCTGAAACTCTTACGCATTTCTTACGCCTCGCCCGCCTGCTTTCATTATGATTTAATCCGCAAGTGCTATAGTAAGTAGCAAAATTTGGAGGTATCTGTGAACAAATTCGTCAAATTCATCCTGGTTTCGTTCCTGGCCCTGTTCCTGTTGACGGGCGCCTTCTCCGGCGGGTTCGTGGTCGGACACTTCACGTCGCTCGGCGCGTTCATCCCCAATTTCTCGCTGCCGGGCGCGCCTGCCGCCCAAGCCACGCCGCAAGCCGCCGTAGAAGCCACGCCCGAAGACCTGCAACAACTCTTTACCCCCTTCTGGGAAACCTGGACCCTCGTTCACGAGCAGTACGTTGACCAACCGGTAGATGACGTTGCCCTAATGCGCGGCGCCATCCGAGGCATGCTCGAAGCGCTGGGCGATGACCACACATCCTTCATGGACCCGCAAGAATTCCAGGACGCCAACGCCGGGCTGGCCGGTAACTATGAAGGAATTGGCGCTTATGTGGATACAACCGGAGATTATTTGACTGTCATCAGCCCGATTAAAGACTCCCCCGCTGAAGCAGCAGGGCTGCGCGCCGGCGATAAAATCATCGCCATCGACGGCGAGGATATGACCGGCATCAATCCCGAACTGGCCCGCCGCAAAGTGCTTGGCCCCGCCGGAACAACCGTCATCCTGACCATCCTGCGCGAGGGCGAAGAAAAGCCCTTCGATGTTTCGATTACCCGCGCCAAAATCATCGTTAAGAGCGTAGAGTATGAAATGAAAGGCGATATCGCCTATATCCAACTCAACACCTTTGGCGATACCACCAGCCGCGAACTGCGCGACGCCCTGAAAGAACTGATGGCGCAGAACCCGAAAGGATTAATTCTCGACCTGCGCAACAACGGCGGCGGCTACCTGCGCACCTCAGTCGAAGTCCTGTCGCAATTCGTAGAGAAAGGCCAGGTTGCGCTGTACGAACAATACGGAGATGGCAGACGCGACACCTTTGAAACCCTGGGCGGCGGCCTCGCAACCCAAATTCCAATGGTCGTGCTAATCAACGAAGGCTCTGCTTCGGCTTCTGAAATTGTGGCCGGGGCCTTACAAGATTACGGGCGCGCTACCCTGGTCGGAGTCAAGTCCTACGGAAAAGGCTCAGTACAAAATTGGATTCCGCTCAACAACGATGAGGGCGCCGTTCGAATCACCATCGCCAAATGGCTGACGCCCAAAGAACGCACCATCCACAAGACCGGCCTGGAACCGGATGTGCTGGTCGAACTGACCAAGGAAGACCGGGATGCCGAGCGCGACCCGCAACTGGAAAAAGCGCTCGAGCTGCTCTCGAAACCGTAACGCGGAATGTACCCTGAAAACCATCCTGTTTATCCTGTACACCCGATTGAAAACTGTCATTTGCGCAAATCCCACTAACAAATTCTTGATGCAACGCTAACGAAAGATTGACGTACAACGTGTAAAAATGAGATTGAACCTTTAGCAAAAGACGGAGGCAGATATGTTTTTCTTCGACATCAACTACTTGATTTACATGATACCCGCCTTTATCTTAATGGCGATTACGTCATGGTACGTCAAGTCGTCCTACAGCAAATGGAGTCAGGTGCGCGCCCGCAGCGGGTTAACCGGGGCCGATG
>Ga0101944_10007577_pt1 | contig 10789 bp, 8 predicted proteins | sample DewCreD2012metaG_FD_75245 | JGI IMG/M metagenome (GOLD analysis project Ga0101944, IMG submission 75245) | Hot spring sediment bacterial and archeal communities from British Columbia, Canada, to study Microbial Dark Matter (Phase II) - Dewar... ...
GCTACCAATATGGCACCGCACAATCTCTCCGACACCATTGATTCGATAGTTGCGTATATTGACAACCGTGAAATTCCGATAGAAGACCTTATTAAGATTATTAAAGCACCCGATTTTCCCACCGGCGGAATCATTTATGGCTACGATGGGGTAAAAGAAGCGCTGTCTACCGGCCGCGGAAGAGTCGTGTTGCGGGCAAAAACCGAAATCGAAAGCGATGGTAATGCCGAAAAAATTATCGTTACCGAAATTCCTTATCAGGTCAACAAGGCAGAACTGATTAAAAAAATTGCCGAACTGGTTAATGAGAAAAAAATAGAGGGCATCTCCAATGTCAACGACGAATCCGACCGTCAGGGGATGCGTATCGTAATTGATGTAAAAAGGGACGCCAATTCAGGAGTGGTTCTGAATACCTTATTTAAACTGACACCGCTGCAGACTTCGTTCAGTGTGAACAACATCTGCCTCGTTCACGGCCGTCCGAAACAACTGAATTTCAAGGAACTCATTCATTATTTTGTAGAGCACCGACACGAGGTGGTTATCCGCCGCACACAGTATGAACTCGAACAGGCCGAGAAAAAAGCCCACATCCTCGAAGGTCTGCTGATTGCACTCGATCATCTTGACGAAGTGATTGCCCTTATCCGTGCTTCAAAAACGGTGGAAGATGCCAGAGACGGACTCATGACTACTTTCAGTCTGACCGAAATACAGGCAAAGGCCATCCTCGACATGCGCCTCCAGAAACTTACCGGTCTCGAAAGAGAAAACCTGAGAAAAGAATACGAAGAACTACTGAAACTGATTGACTACCTGAAATCCATCCTTGCGGACGAATCTTTAAGGATGAAGATCATCAAGGAAGAACTGCTGGAAATAAAAGAAAAATTCGGCGACGAACGCAGGAGCGATATCGTATATGCATCCGAGGATTTCAACCCCGAAGATTTTTATGCCGACGAAGATGTGGTTATTACCATTTCACATCTGGGCTATATTAAACGGACTCCGTTAAGTGAATATCGCCGTCAGAACCGTGGCGGTGTGGGATCGAAAGGAAGCGAAACACGGGATGAAGATTTCATAGAACATCTCTACGTGGCTTCCATGCACAACACCCTGTTGCTGTTCACCCAAAAAGGAAGGGTATACTGGCTGAAAGTTTATGAAATTCCTGAAGGCACCAAAGTTTCGAAAGGCAGAGCCATTCAGAATATTCTTAACATTGAACAGGATGACCGTGTACAGGCCTACGTTCATGTGAAAAAACTCGATGATGCCGATTATGTCGAAAATAACTATATCGTTCTGTGTACCAAAAAAGGAACGATTAAAAAGACCAAGCTCGAGGCATACAGCCGCCCACGTTCCACAGGTATTATCGCCATCGGGATCAACGAAGGGGATGAACTGATAGAAGCCAAACTGACCGGCGGACAGCACGAAATCATCATTGCCAACAAGGGAGGCATGGCCATTCGCTTCAACGAATCAAAAGTCCGTCCGATGGGCCGCAGTGCTTCAGGTGTCCGGGGTATCCGGCTGGTGGACGAAGTGCACGGAGGAGTAGTGGGCATGGTTTGCGTCGAAAATGAAAGTGAAGACATTCTTGTGGTTTCGGAAAATGGTTACGGAAAACGGTCGAAGATTGAAGACTACAGGATCACCAACAGGGGTGGAAAAGGAGTGAAGACCATGAATATTACCGAAAAAACCGGTAAACTGGTAAGTATTAAAGGGGTGATAGATACCGACGATCTGATGATTATTACCCGATCCGGGCTTACAATCCGCACCCCCATGAGTTCCATCCGCCTGCAGGGACGCGCCACACAGGGGGTCCGCCTCATCAATCTCAGAGAAGGTGATGCCATTGCATCGGTAACTTACATCGAAGCAGGAAAAGGACTGGAAGAAGAACTGAATGCTGAAATGAACGGAGAAACACTCCCCGCAGATACCCTGCCTTCCGAAGACAATGGTACAGGTAATGAAAGTTCTGGCAAGGATTTTGAAACTGAAAAATAATGTCTTTAAATTTGTAACCCAAAAAATAAAGTTCTGACTATGAAAAAAACTGCCTTCCTGCTAATGGCATTGTTCATGATGGCATCCTATGCAATGTCACAATCCTGTGGTTCATGCCGCGTGAGTTCATACAACTATCTGAAATACGGCGAACTCGACAATGCCAAAGCGCAAAGCGATTTCTGTATCACTTGCGATAAAAACAAAACCAACCCCTATGTATGGTACTACCGCGGGCTCATCTATCAGAGCATCCATACCTCAAAGGATTTCAAAAAACTCGATGCCAATGCTGCCGATGTCGCTTTTAACTCCTACCGCAATGCTCTTCTGTATAATTTTGTTGACCCCAACCTTCAGAAACTGAATCTCGATGACCAGACGGATGTATTTAAGTTTTTTACCGCTCTCAACGATCAGAAAACAAAATACGTGGATCAGGAAATTCTGGTTGACATTCTGATGAACCAGTTTCCTCCGCTGTCCAACATTTTTGTGAATAAAGGTGTGGAAGTGTATCAGAATGATAAGGATTATAAAAAGGCCTACGAACTTTTCGGTAAATCACTCTTCGTTTCGGGCATGAGCATGAGAGTTGATACTCCGGTAATTTACTATTCCGCTATTGTTGCCGAAAAGGCCGGACTTTACAAAGAAGCAAAGGAATCGTTCGACCTGCTTATCAAACTTAATTACGGTAAGGACGATAAGGAAAAGGCATCGAACTATTACTTTTTAGGTAATATCTATAAATCCATGGGCGATACAGTGAAATATGTGGAGACACTGAAAAAGGGGATTGACAAATATCCCACCGGCAGCGCTGCGCTGGTAGTGGAACTCATCAACTATTACATGTCGCACGACAAAGCCCAGGAAGCTATTGCATATCTTGATCTTGCCATCAAAAACGCTCCAGATAATGCCACCTATTACTTTGTAAAAGGAAGTCTTTACGATCGTTTCTTAAAGGACTATAACAAGGCAATAGAAAACTACAAAATGGCAACTTCACTCGATGCTAAGTATTTTGATCCCGTCTATAATCTGGGTGCTCTGTACTTCAACCAGGCAGTCGAAATCTACGAAAAACTGGGAGATATAAAAGACCAGAAAGAATATGAAAAAATGAAAAAGGTAAGCGACGACAAATTCAGAGAATCTATGCCTTATCTTGAAAAGTCATTTGAACTGAATGACAAAGATTTACCTACAGTTGAATCACTCCGCAATGTGTATTATCGTCTGAAAATGGATGAGAAATTCGAGAAAATGGATGCATTGTGGAAAGAGCTTAAAAAATAAAAACGGTACAATTTCTGTTAAAAGAGAAGTTACTTGTAGCTTCTCTTTTTTTTGTATTTTAGCCAAAATATTGATATGAAAATCAAAAACATTATAGTCCTGTCCCTGCTGATGGCAATAAACATTACAATTCAGGCGCAGGATAAGCGGATAGAGGAAGTGATCACCCTGCTTCGCAACAAGGAGTACAACAAGGCAAAGCAACTGGCCGACGATCTGGTTAAGGAAGAAGAAACGGGCAAAAATGCTAAGGTATGGTTTTACCGCGCACTGGTGTATCACAACGTATATGAAACATATTCAACAACCGAAAGGGATGCTGTGGAGAAGGCCTACGAATCGTATATGCAGGCGCTGGCATTAGACAAGGACAAGCATCTGAACAACGAAATTATAAAGGCACTGGGGATACTGGCCAATCAGTTTGTGTACGAAGGGGTGGAACTGTTTAATGCAGGAAACTACACCAAGGCACTCAATTATTTCGAAAAAAACATGGACATCGGGAAACTGCCGGCCTACAACCAGATTGACACTATTATCATGTATAATGCCGCACTGGCAGCCGAAAAATCGGGCGACCTGAATAAAGCCGCTCTGTATTTCGAAGAACTCACCCGCATGCATTTTGGCGGTGTTGCCGTCTACGAAGATCTGGCCAAAGTCTATAAAAAACAGGAAAACGAAAAAAAATTCCTCATCTGCATCGAAACAGGAATCCGTTCGTACACACAGGAGTCGTTCTCGCTATACTCCGAACTCATTAATTATTACCTCGAGAAAGGGAAATATGACCTTGCCGAAGAACAGTGTGTGCAAGCCCTGAAACTATTTCCGGAATCGGCCGGTCTGCACTTCATTAACGCATCGCTGAATGAATCAAAAGGAAAATCGGATGTGGCCGAAGCGGAGTACAAAAAGACCATTGAACTCGATAATCAATATACGGATGCCTATTTTAACCTGGGTTCGCTGTATTATAATAAAGGAGTTGACCTGTTGAAAAAGGCCATGAATAAAGAGGATAAGAGCAAAGCCGATGAGTTTTACAGAAAAGCACTTGCCATGTACGAAGAAGTGTATAAACTGACTCCCGATAATACCGAAACCATTCAGTTGCTCTCTAACCTATATGGATACTTAGGCATGCCCGACAAACAGAAAACCATGCAGGAAAAACTGAAATAATGAAAATGAAGTTCGCCATATTGCTTGCCTTCATGCCATGGCTCACCGTTGTGGCTCAGCAAAAAAATATTGGTGAAGATTATATCAAGCAGATTGAAGGGAAGCTTGATAAAGCCCGAATCAGCATTGACAAAACGCTGGCCACACCCGAAGGAAAGAAAAGTGCAGAAAACTGGTACCTTAAAGGATATATCTGTTTACAGCTGGCCAAAAGTGAAATATATCAGGCAAGATATCCAATGGCCGATTCGGAATCACTGGAAGCCATTAAAAAATCGAGAGAACTGGATGTTGAGAATAAATATCTGCCTGACTGCATTAACGTCCTCTACGAATTAAGTTCGATGTTTTATAATAAAGGTATTAATTCATATAACAAGTCCGTACAGAATGTGGATATTACCGGGCTGGGTGAAGCGCTTCGGAATTTCGAGCTCTTCTTCGATGCCGTTAAAACCCTGGGCGACGACGATAAGATTGTCAACAACCTTATGGATCATTACAAAATCAACCGGTATTCGGTCATTTTCTTTTCGGCATTTTCGGCTCATAAATGCGGATATAGTGATAAGGCAGAACTTTATTATTCAAAACTTACAGGCGCTGATATCCCCGACGAAAAAGCCCGGCAGATGAATCAGCCCCTGGCATTTATCTATTATTCCGAATTCCTTGAAGCCGGCGGAAACATTACCAAAGCTGTATCTGTAATAAAAAAGGGAGCTAAAATCTTTCCCGATAATCCCGATGTGATTCTGGCGGCAATTGACTTTCACAAAAAGGCCGGCATGGTGGATGAAATGGCCGATTTTCTGGAACTGGCCCTGAAATCAGCTCCCAACAACCCGAAAATGCTGGTGGTACTTGCAGGCGCATATACCACTATTGCCAGAAGCTATGATAAAAAGGGCTATACGTCCACCTCAAATGATTACCGGAACAAAGCCATTCAGGCATACGAAAAGGCACTGAAGAGCAATCCTACCGACAAAACCATGCTTTTCAATATCAATTATAATATGGGAATCCTGTATTACAATCCCGGTGTACAGGCCTATAAAAAACAGGACGAAGCGGGCAGGGCAGAGGCAGAAGTCCTTTTCCGGAAAGCTGTGGTTTATCTCGAAAAGGCACTCGAACTGGACAAAAAGAACAAAAACGTCATTAATATGCTGCTGAAATGCTATCAGACACTGAATGACAAAACCCGCGCCGAAGAACTGGAAAAACTGCTGTACTGATGAATTATCCAATCCTTACATTCATTGCATTAGTGTTTATCCTTTGTAAACATGCACCAGCTCAGGATCTGGATCAGTTCGACCAGCTTTTCCGGCAGGGTAATTACAAAGGGGCTGCAGCAGAAATCGAAACACGTATCAGCGCTAAAGCCGGCGCAGTTCCTTCCATTTACTATTATAAACAGGCCGAAGTATATTATGTCCTTTTTACAAGTTCCTCAAAAACAAATCAGGAACATATTATGAAAGCGCAGGAAGCCGCATTAAACTATGTAAAATCACCCGATTTCAGTACTTCCGGCGCAGAAATGAAACAGTTTGCCGGTACTATTGCCAGAGAATGTTATAAAAGCGGGGCAGAGGCATTCAATAACAGTAACTTCGTGAATGCTCAGGAATGTTTCACCAGGGCTGCAGAGATATTCGAAATATTAAAGGATTTCAATGATATTCAAAAGCTGTGGTATTACCTTGCCGTTTCCTGTCAGTATAATAAAGACAGCGAAAACGCCCTGAAATATTTTAAAATTCTGGCCGATCATAATTACCGGGATCAGAATGTCTATCTGAACCTTTCCGATTTATACAAAGCAAAGGGGACTTATCCTGAAGCTCTGGCAATTCTAAAAAAACTGATTGATTTTTATCCCGAAAACAAAAATTATTACGAACTGATTCAGGTTCTATACGAAATGAATGAAAAAGAACAGGCCCTGGAATATATCCGCAACTTTAATGCATCGGGCAGGTACGACACAGATGTGAGCATGCTCGAAGGGACAATGTATTACGAGAAAGCACAGAACGATTCGGCTTTATTCGCTTTTAAAAGAATCGTAAAAAATGAACCCGATAATGCCAATGCCAGTTTTAATGCCGGAATAATTTTATACAATTCCGCTTTAAAACATATGAAAACAGCCGAACAGAAATATTACGACAATCCCGAAAAATACAACAGGGAAAAAGACCAGTATCTGATTAAAATTAAAGAAGCTGCCGTATTGCTGGAAAATGCCTATAAATACGATAAGGAAAATAAAAATCTTATGCTGGCTCTTTCTGATATTTATAAACGTCTTCAGAGAGATAATGAATACCAGTCGCTGCAGAATGCGCTTAAAAAAATAGAGTAGTTCTTCCTGATATTGCTTACTATTATTTCAGTATATTTCCGAATCTGCTACTTAACATAATATAAATTATATGACTTTTATATACAGTATATTTATTTAATATATTGACACTTATATTAAGCTACCATTCCCTTTTTGAAAAATTATCCGGATAAAAAACGGTAGAATCCGCAGGGTAATTAAAGACGATATCATAATACCCTTCTTTCATATCAATGTCATTATTCTTTTTAAAGATTACTTCCTGTTCCATCCATCTTCCGTTTTTATAAAGAATATCATTCAGCAGTACTTCACGGGTACCATATTCCCTGGGCATAATAACGCGGTAACAAATCAGGTCATCTTCGCCGAGCCAGAACTGTCGTGTTTGCCGGTCGGTGCTGTCATTGGTACCAATAATAAGAACGGGTTTATTATTATAAACGGAACGGCATATAGCAGAAGTATCGTAACCCAGTCCAGAAATACGTTTTACAATGTCGTGGCTTTTCATTTTGTACATGTCCATGGTCAGCACAATCAGATCGTGCGGCATATAACTGACAGACATGATGGTGTCATTACTTATGTCGTACATCGAGTCATTTCTGAAAAGAAGTCCTGAACCTGAACTGATGCTGTCGAATTTAATAATCAGGTTTCCGGGATACTGGTATAATTCGTGCCATACCTGCGTATCGGCCGGCTGCTTGTTTACATATCGAATGGTATACTGACTGAAGGCAACTGTATGAAACCATGATGCGTTATACCGCAAACTGATTTCCTCGGCAATATCCCTGAAACCAATCTGTTTTTCTCCGGAATTACATGAAAACAGGATCAGAAGAATGAAAAAACTCAGGTAACGCATCTATAATTTATCTGGGTGCATAGAAGCAACGCTGGGGCGAATGAATTTTTCCGTCGGCCACAAGCTTTTTAATTGCCTTATCTACTTCTTTCTTATCAATACCCGAAGTTTCGGCAATTTCACCTGCTTTCATGGGTTTCTTATTCTTTTTTAAAATTTCGAGGACTTTGGCGTTTGTTTCCATATTTTCCGTAATTTTGACAAAAATACGAATTTTATGAACGACATGAGCAAATACGACAAAAATCTTAAAACCAAAGGTGCCGGCTGTCTCGGTGCCACTATGATTATTATTGTAATCGTTGTTCTGTTAGGAATTTTCGGAGTTATGGCATACAGTTATTATAACGGTATGGTAACCCGCGAAGAACGTGTTACGGCACAGTGGTCGCAGGTCGAAAACCTTTACCAGCGCCGTGCCGATCTGATCCAGAATCTGGTAAATACTGTGAAAGGATACTCAAATTTCGAACAGCAGACTTTAACACAGGTTATAGAAGCAAGATCCAAGGCCACCTCCATTCAGATCAAGGCCGAAGACCTGACTCAGGAAAATCTCGATAAAATACAGCAGGCACAGGACGGATTGCAGTCCGCTTTTGCCCGCCTGATGGCTGTAGCCGAAAATTATCCTGACCTGAAAGCCAACCAGAATTATCAGGCGCTTATGACACAGCTTACCGAAACGGAAAACATGCTGGCTGCCGAACGCAACACATTTAATGAATACGCCCGTCAGTACAACACCGACATACGGAAATTCCCCCGCAACATCTTTGCATCCATGTTCGGCTTCGACCAGAAGGCCTACTTTAAAGCGGACGAAGGCGCTAACAAGGTTCCAGAAGTTAAATTCGAATAATAAATATCTTTGATTACAAGATAAAGGGCTGCTTCGGCGGCCTTTTTTTGTACTACCTCCGGATCCGGTCCACCATCACCATAGTGGCTCCGAAACCATACTCGGCAAACGAAGCATCCTGATAATACAGGAAAGGATATAAGTCGTCCAGTTGCTTTCTGAGCTGCAGTTTCAGTGTTCCGTTGCCGATACCGTGAATAAATACAATGCGTGATATTCTGTCCTTGTTCTGCAGAGCCGATTCCAGTTCTTTTCTGAAATGATTCAGCTGAAAGGTAAGCATTTCATGGTTGGTCATCCCCTTTACATTGTCTATCAGTTTGTCAATATGCAGATCCACTTCCACCGTCTCTTTTTCGGGGCGTTTCCTGAAGCGCGACGACTTATCTTCTTCTTCCCTTTCCTTTTCTGCCAGCAACACCTCTTTGTTTACTTTTATTTCCGGAACTTTTGCATACTTATCCAGTAGATTTATGATCAGCGCGGGTTCATCAAAGAATTCGTTCTCAGTATAAAGAAGATCAGGCATCAGACGAATACCTGTTTTGATATCGTGACTAATGATGTCCTGCGTCTGTCGCTCCGACGGATGAAAACAAAGGCACTGAATCTGAATACTACCCCACTGCCCTGCCCCTTCGTTTCCGGTTGTCGCCACCAGTGCCTGCATTCCCGGCTCAAGCTTTCCGGCATCGGCAAAATGATGGTCGGTTCCGATGTGATAATAGATATAATAATCACCGGGGTTAATCAGATAGATTTCCGATTTGCCGATTAATTTTACGACTCCCAGATACAGTTCGTTTACCAGGTCGCCCGCCGGTTCATCCTGTGTGTATTCAAAATCATCCTCCCTTCCGGCATAGTTGTAATTGACCTGAAAACCGGTATTCTGCCTAATGGGATTATCTGCCGCCAGATTTCCGGCTTTCTCCACCACAACAATTTCTGATGGCAGCACCGGTATTTCGAAGCCCTCGGTTACCAGCACATGCACATATTTTTTATCAATGCGGGCAATCACACCTTCGCCTTTTTCATTCAGAAACCGCACCTTATCTCCTTTATTAAGCTCTTGATTATCTGCCATAGAAAATTTTTGAGCGAAATTAGGTAATTTTGCAGGCACATGAAAATATTACCTCAGATATCGTACAGTGAAATTGACTATGAACTTCCGGATGACCGTATTGCAAAGTACTCACTCAAGGAAAGAGACCGGTCGCTGCTGCTGGTAGCAGATACAAACGGATTCAGAAAAGAATTCTTCAGCAATGTTCCGGATTTTATTGCACCCGGAAGTATGCTCATCCTTAACAATGCCAAAGTCATTCATGCACGGCTTGAGTTCCGGCGGGAGACAGGAGCACGAATCGAAGTATTTCTTCTCGAACCGCTTTCCCCTTCATCGTATGAGCAGATTTTTAACGAAACCCATTCCTGTAGCTGGAAATGTATGATAGGCAACGCCCGAAAATGGAAGGGCGATCTGCTTAAGGGAACATTCAGTATAAACGGAAACAATTATGTGCTGCAGGCAGAAAGAAAAAGCGAAAACGAGGTAATGCTGCGATGGGAAGGCGGTTTTCCGTTTTCGCAGATGATTTCTGCTTACGGTACTATACCGCTGCCACCGTATATTAAACGTGCCGCCGAAGATTGTGACCGTAATGATTACCAGACCGTTTTTTCCAGTGTTCCGGGTTCTGTTGCAGCCCCTACAGCCGGCCTGCATTTCACTCAGGATATGATAACGGCCATGAAGCAAAAGGGCTTCGTCTTCGAAGAGCTTACCCTTCATGTGGGTGCCGGCACATTTCTTCCTGTGCAGACCGAAAACGTAACCGGACATCAGATGCACCGCGAACAGATTATTGTATCGCGCAGGTTTCTCGAAAGTATTATCAGAAACGAAAAGGAAATCACTGCGGTAGGAACTACTTCCGTTAGATCAATGGAAAGTCTTTCTGCGGTGGCCATGCAGATCGTAAATGGCAGCACGCCCCCGGATCATTATTTTTCCGTCGGACAGTGGGAAACCTATGAACACCGCTTTACCCAAAGAATTGAGGTCTGTAACATCATACTTGACTACCTTCATAAACATCAGCAGGATTCTCTCCGTGCAGAAACATCGCTGATGATTGTTCCTGGCTTCCGTTTTCTA
>Ga0101944_10007579_pt1 | contig 10782 bp, 9 predicted proteins | sample DewCreD2012metaG_FD_75245 | JGI IMG/M metagenome (GOLD analysis project Ga0101944, IMG submission 75245) | Hot spring sediment bacterial and archeal communities from British Columbia, Canada, to study Microbial Dark Matter (Phase II) - Dewar... ...
CTATCGCAGCAGATACCGATTGAATGCGGGTATCCGCAATGTTACGCCAATCTCGCATCTGCCTGACGCGTGGATCTGTTTCTTCCCGCATTTCCAGGATTTTATCCATCGGAGACTGATATCTGGAACAGGCAACCGCGATTGCTGCTGGTGCGCTGCGGAAAAAGCTGGCACGCTGCAGCATCCTGGTCAGGTTATCTCCCATCTCTTTAGCTTCAGGAAGACTGGCAAAATAGTTGGCACTTTCCTGAACGGCGTCCGCAATAGCGGTGATGACATCTTTTCTCGTGATTATGTAGAAGTACCAGTTTTGCTGATTACCGCCATTGGGTGCATAAGTAGCAATTTCTACCGCCCGGGATAGCAGGTCAACCGGTACCGGTTTTTCCTGCCAGCTACGAATTGACCTCCGACTTTTTATCAGGTTAGCCAGTTCATCAATTGTCATTTTTTTCTCCTTATTAATGGAAATTATTTTAGTAAACAGTTTATTTCACAATTTTAGTCGTGTGCGATATTAATGAATTATATTTTATTTTCGGATTTAGAGGCAACCACAGCGTACCATTCCCCTTCGGGATGAATCCGCATTATCTGCAGGTTCTGCAATGTCAATCGGATTAATACTTCATCGAGTCCTGAATCACTAATTCCACTTACAATCAGAATGCCGGAAGGTTTCAGGATTCCGGCAAGACGATCTGCAAGGGCGGAAATAGTGCTGGCTGTGATATTAGCAACTGCCAGATCAAAATAGTTCCGGTAATATTTCGCTGCTTTTAAACTCAAAGTGCCGCGTTTTATGCTGATTAGGTGCTCAACGTGATTGTGATTGCTGTTTTGCCGGGCGGCTTTTACCGCGATGGCATCGGTGTCAAGTGCGATGACCTGGCTGGCACCCAGCTTGGCAGCGGCAATAGCCAGAATGCCCGATCCTGTTCCCAGATCAAGCACCTTCATGCCTGGGTGCAGGTGCTTTTCCAGGCTGACCAGACAGAGCCGTGTTGTAGCATGGAGGCCAGTGCCGAAAGCCATACCCGGATCCATTTCAATGATAATTTTATCTTTAGCCACCTGGGCTTCTTTCCAGACTGGTTTAATTACAATCCTCTGTCCGATTTCCTGCATATCGAAAAGTTTTTTGAATGGATCAAACCAATCAGCAGGCTGGAGTATTTTTTCTTCTGTTTGCACTGGCTGACTTGTTTTAAGTTCGGCAAGCCGTTTTATTATCAGATCCTTTTTATTCTGATATGCCCGATCAAAAGGCAGGTATAATTTTACATATCCCGTTTTTATTTCGCCGGAATCAGCGGCACATTTTTCTATAATCGTGCCTCCATGCCCAAAATGGTTCAAGGAAGATGATATCTGGTCTAAATCCTCATCATCTGCTCTGATTCTGATTTCAACCCATCTCATGTTTGACTTCCTCCGGTATATTGCGACTTCCCCAAATGATTACCTGAATGGAAACTGCTGTGGAAATACGTTGGGTTAACCTTAAAGGCTCATGCGGGGTTCATCCCGGATTGCCGGTTATCCACGGCATCTAAATGGCAGGATGATTTCCAGAGGTTGGCAGCCTGCAGGAGTTCAAGGGCATTTTCTCTGGCTGTCCGCGAGTAATCCTTCCCTGAAAGCATAGTTGCCAGCTCTTCTATCCGCAAATTTTCGTCGAGCGATTCTATTCTTGATACTGCATGATCTCCGGACATTTCTTTCCTAACGCAAAAATGCGCATCGCCGTAAACAGCTATCTGCGGAAGATGTGTTACACAGATGACCTGGTGATTACGTGCAAGGCTCCAGAGTTTCTTCCCGATTACATCCCCACTGCGTCCACCAATCCCTATATCTATCTCATCAAACACCAGAACCGGGATAAAATCAGCCCGGGAAAGTGCGCTTTTCAACGCCAGTGTGAAACGAGAAATTTCTCCCGTGGAAGCGATCCTGATCAGCGGCTTTAAAGTCTCTCCTGGATTGGTGGCTACCAGAAATTCCACCTGGTCAATTCCCTGAGCATTCACCGTCAGACGTCTGCCCTGAATATTCAGCAGACCGTTTTCGGATTCCTCCTGCTTTATTGAAACGGCAAATTGCACCTGTGCCATACCGAGATCAGAAAGCTCCTGCTTAACCCGCTCATTTAATTCTTCCGCCGCTGCGCTTCTGCGACTGGAAAGTTCCTGGGCGAGCTTTTCGGTTTCTATTAATAGCTCCGCCCTTTCCCGTTCAAGAATCTGTTTCCTTTCCGTTGAAAGCCCCAGGTTTTCCAGTTCAGTTTCTGCTTTTTTCAAATATTCGAGTATCGCAGGGATGGTTTTACCGTATTTTCTTTTCAGGTTGTAGATGAGTTCAAGCCTGCTCTCGATTGATTCCAGATATTCAGGATTTACTTCCAGCCTCTCATTATATGATCTTATGTCCCTGACCATCTCTTCAAGACTGCAGATGGTTTTATCCAGAGAATCAAATTGTGGGTTCAGAGAAGAATCTAGATCGACCAGTTTTTTCATAGCCTGAAAGGCATCTTTAATCAGGTTTAGTGCAGGATACGGGTAACGGTGTGTATTACCGTCAATCAAAGCTTCGAGGATAGTGGTGGAGTATTCTTTCAATTTTTCGCTGAAAGCTGCAAGATGTCTGGCTTTTTCCAGTTCCTCGTCTTCACCCGGACGCAATCCGGCTTTTTTAATTTCATCTACCTGATATCTGAGAAATTCTTCCTGCCGGGAGATTTCCTGCTCTTTTGACAGAATCGAATTCAGTTCAGATTCGATCTCCCTGAGCCTGTTGATCCTAACTGTAAATTCGTTCCTGAGGTCGGTAATATGGGCAAAGGAGTCCAGAAAAATCAGGTGGGATTTTTTATCCAACAGGGATAGATGTTCGCTTTGCCCGTGGATATCCATCAGGAGGCTCGTAAGCTGACGTAGCATTGACCTGGTCACCGTATTACCGTTAACTCTGATTGTGGGAGATTTTCTTTGCCTGAGAAGACAGCTAATGACCAGAGTATTTTCCTCGGGAGAGAGTCCATCCTCAAGCAAGGTTCGAAAAGCGGAGCGATTTACATAATCTGGGAGGATAAAAGTACCCTCTATTCTTGCTTCTCCGGCTCCCTGCCGGATCATATCGTCGCTGGCATTTCCCGTAAGTAGAAGTTCCAATGCATCAATGATCAGGGATTTGCCCGCTCCTGTCTCACCCGTAATAACATTTAAGCCTTCTTCGAGCTTCCAGTCTATATCCTCGATGATGCCAAGGTCTTTAACCCTTAATTCTGCCAGCAAGCTACAGCTCCCGGGTTTCTGTTTTCAGGGTCATTTTAACATTTTATCCAGTATAGCGAAAAACAAAGATAAAGCCCTGAAATTTTCAGGGCTCTGGAAAAAGCTTTATGGATAAGATAGGGCATCCAGTGCAGTATTACTTATTGCGTCTTCTCTGAATTCGGGTCATCTTGAGCACTCTCTTGTGGTGCTTTTTACTCATCTTTTTTCGGCGCCATTTGAGTGTACTACCCATCCTGGTTTGTTTCCTCCTGTCCGCAATACTAACCGGGCTGTTCTTAAATTATTTAAGTGAACCTCTAATATAATACAACAAAATTTCAAATAAGGAAACGTGAGTTATTTTCTGGTTGAAATCTGAATTTAAAGCCGGTATTCAGGTTCTGCTTCAGAGCGCAGGCTGCAGAACAATTATTTTTTGTTTTTCAGGCAAATTCTTTTTTGTAATTTCAATTTCGCTGGAGGATTGTTTTTGCACTTCTTTTTTATCTTTCAAAAAATCATCGATCGGTGAAATAGGGTACTCGGTTTTGTCTGTTTTGTAGTGCATGGGAATAACGACTTTGGCACCTGTCAGGCTGGCTATTGAGGTAGCCGTCTTCACGTCAATAGTAAAAAATCCTCCAACCGGAATCATTAAAACATCCACCGGTCCGATTTCAGCAAGTTGCTTCTGATCCAGAGCATGCCCAAGATCACCAAGATGGCAAACGTTAAGTCCATCTGTTTTAAAGCAGAAGATCAGGTTATTGCCCCGCTTACTGCCCTTTGATTCATCATGATAAACCGGGATTCCCTTAATTTCGATTCCCTTTACAGTCTGGACACCTGCCTTTTTGATTATTACCGGATTTCCCCTTACAGATTTTATATTATTATGATCTCCGTGTTCATGGCTGACGGTTACGATGTCGGCGGTTTCGTTAATCGGTGCGTAGTTCAATCCCTGACCAGGAGTATAGGGGTCTGTGATGATTTTAAGATTATTGTCTTCAGAAGTAATCATGAATGAAGCATGAGCAAGGTATTTTATTCTCATCTAAGCCCTCCTTTAAAAGTTTTATTTGGAATACTACATTGCGGCCCTGCGATTGCTCAGCAGAATAGAATAGCGCAATTAGATTATACAACAGGTTAATCTGATGGTTAACCTTTAGCTCAACCAATGATTGACAAAAACAGGTAAAGAGGCTAAGATATTCCAGAAATAAGGATGCAATATCGTAGTTAATGCGACAGTATACTATCCGGGATGAGAGATGAAGGACATTCAGGAAAAAACAAGAGAACAGGTAATGCGGATAGTCAACGATATTATTTATATGGCTCACCGCATCCGGGTTCCGAGTAAGCGCGTCAAGGAGTTATTTGTTGACCAGATTCTCAGACTTGACGAGCTGAAGGAATATTTTGAAGTTCAAGAGGAACTCGAGCAAAAAGTTAAGGAGAAGAGTGAGTAAACCGGAATTACAGGTTGTGGGCTGGTGTTCGGGGTGTGATGGGGTTTGTTCCTCTTGATACTCAGAATTATTACCTTCAAACTTTAATTTGGCTTGAAGGTAGGAAAAATATTTTGTTTTTTAAACTTCAGATAATTATCAGAGATATAATTTAAAGGTCTCTTAGCCAGATAGAATTCCTCGTTAAGACGATTGAATATTTCGTCAAGTCCTAATAATCTGGCTTCTTTGTGGCTAGCAGCAAGTCTGTAGAATCTTCTCCCTTCTTCCTCATAGTCAATTTCTTCCCTGAACAGACGGGGAAAAACCTTTTCTGGCACTGGATTATCGCCAAGATTCCGTACGACATATTCAGGGAACATTCCGAGGATAAAAAGGCAGAGATCGGCGATGCGCTTATAAAAGCGGAAACGGTGTTCTTCATCCACAGTGTGGCACATTCTGACCAGGCTGGAGAAGTCGATATCACTGTATCTGATCTTATGCCAGATTCCTTTCCTGATCCGTACCGGAATGGTGAAGCTTTCAATCCTGGTAAACGAATCCAGCATATCGGCAAGGTAGCGAACGATAGCTTTATCGCTCATAAAAGCTGCGACTTCACGGGTATCGAAAACCGGAATTTTCTGGGTAGCCGTGCGCTCCATAATATATAGTTTTTCACCGATTTCGCGAGCAGCCTTCCTGAGTAAAATTTCAAACAGGAGCCTCGGTGTGATCTGGGTCAGTATCGTCTCACGTCCGATTTCTGCGATTCTTTGATAGAGCTTATCGCATTCGGCGTCCAGCATCTTTTCGATGATCTCAGGATCACTTTTGATAATATCGAATTTATCTCTGAGATTCGCGTCAACTGTCTCAACGATGAATCGTATGTCATTATCTGTTAGATAGGCTGTTATCTCATTCATCTTTACTCCTCCTTTCGCAGAAAGAAGGTAGCAAAGTCAGGGCCGGGAGGGATTATATCTACCTGTAATTCTATTTTATTCTTGAAGCTTGTAAACGGCAATTATTCCGGAAACAAGATTTTTTTCGGAGTAAATGCAGCAACCTGTGATTTAAATTTATTGCCAGAAATTTTTCAGCAGGGTTATTATGCTCTGTGACGATCAACAAAACGTTTGATTCTGTTCAAAGCCTCTTCGATCTCATGCACGGAGGTGGCGTAACAGCATCTGATATGTCCTTCTCCCTGTTCGCCGAAGGCTGTACCTGGTATCACCACCACTTTTTCTTCTTTTAATAATTGTTCCGAGAACTCGTCAGATGTCATGCCGGTTATTTTGATGGAAGGAAAAGCATAAAAGGCACCTCTGGGTTCAAAACAGGTCAGACCGATGGCGTTGAATCCATTTACCATCAATAATCTGCGCCGGTTATAGTCCTCAACCATTTCGGCAATGTCCGGCTCACCATTCCTTAATGCTTCAATGGCGGCTTTTTGTCCCATGATAGGGGCGCACAACATTGTATACTGGTGAATCTTGGTCATAGCTCCGATTATTTCAGGATGACCGGCGGCATAGCCTAATCGCCAGCCTGTCATGGCATAAGCTTTTGAAAAGCCACCCAGTAAAATTGTGCGGTATTGCATGTCCGGCAATGAGGCGAAGCAGGTCTGCTCAATCCCATAGACCAGCCTGGCATAAATTTCATCTGAAACCACCAGCAGGTTGTATTGCTTTGCCAGCTCGGCAATTTCGGCTAATTTGGAGCGGGTCATCATGGCTCCAGTGGGATTTGCAGGGTAACCGAGAATAATTGCGCGTGTTTTTTCGGTGATATATGGTTCAATTGCCTCTGCCCTCAGTTCGAAATTATCTTCAACCCGGGTGGGAACTCTGACCGGTTGACCTCCAGCCAGGCAAACGCAGGCGGGATATGAAACATAACAGGGGTCTGCCATGATCACTTCATCCCCGGGGTTGAGAATTGCTCGCATAGCCAGATCGAGTCCTTCGCTGACTCCCACTGTGATCAATATTTCACCGGTGGCTGCATAATTCAAGCCATATTGTTTAGCCAGATATCTGGATACTTCCTGTCTCAGTTCTGGCAATCCTGCATTTGAAGTGTACATGGTGTAGCCTTTTTCCAGTGAATAGATTGCCGCTTCACGGATATGCCAGGGCGTGACGTAATCGGGTTCTCCAACGCCCAGTGAAATTATTCCTTCCATCCCTGCGACCAGGTCAAAGAATTTACGGATTCCAGATGGTGCCAGATTGTTTACACAATTGGAAGTAAGAGAGGTACAACTGTTATTGATTGCTTTCCGGGTTGCCATCAAAAACCCCCAAAATCTCCGCTTGATTTTCAATAAATCCGGGCAGATGGTCTGCCCACCCAGTTTCACAGATCTCTGGCTTAGATATACTTAGAATTAAATATAAAACATTTTAACTTTAATTAAAACCTGGAAAACTTCCTGAATACGCTGATTTGTAATCGGCTTAACTGGTATTTAAGGTATCAGAGGCTCGCGCCTGAGATTTTCTCCGGGATTTAATATTTCCCCATCTTCCTTATATTTCTTTAACATGAAATGGGTTACCGTGCCCTGTACTCCTTCAATTGGAGCGAGTTTCTGAGAAACAAAGTCGGCAACTTCCTGTATGGTTTTACCTGTGACGATGACCAGTAAATCATAGGTGCCTGATACCAGGTAAACCGTACGTGCCTGTGGGAACCGATAGATCCTCTCCGCAATGGAATCAAAACCTACATCCCTCTGAGGTGCTATCTTAACCTCAATCAGTGCGAAAACATGCTCATTTTCAAGCTTATCCCAGTTGATGATAGCCTTGTATTTTAGAATGATCTGCTCCTCTTCTGCTTTCTGGATTGTACGGGCGACTTCATCTTCCGGTAGCCCGGTCATTGTTGCAATTTGCTTGGTAGTGACCCTGGCATCTTTTTCCATTATCTTCAGGATGTCTCTTAACATGGTTGCTCCCCTGTTCTATGTTACAGCTAATTGTAACATCCGTGGATAAAGGTTTCAAAGCCGCGAACTTTAGAACGGTCGCGGCTCAGAAGGTTACAGAAAAACTTGAGAAATTGCTGCTTATAGTAGAGCGGCTGATATATTTGAGAATGCTAAGTAGTGGGAGATTCATTACTAATCTCTGGATTGCACGGCGCTGATTGCCACTATCTCTTTTGATGTTCGAAATTCCGGATTAAGTATGTCTTCCGTTGAGATTTGTGCGCCTGGAAAAGCGGGCTTGAAAACCGGTAGGACTCCATCTTCTCCAGGTAAAGCCCGCCTGGGTGGAATCAATCCGTATTTAATGTTTATGTGATAGAATCCTTTGCGGTTCCAGGGAAGTAAAATCTCCAGCGCCTCTATGTTTCTTATCCTCCTCATTTTTCAACTCCAGTTTAGAATTGTTTTGCTGGAATAAATGTTGCCAATATTACATAATGTGAAAATATTAGATAAAAATCACAGCAGTAATTGAGAAGTTTACGGGTAAAATATTATTCCGTAGAAAACATAAATTCCAGATATTATCTTCTAGATGATTGTTCTATTAATGCAAACAGGATATCTGGATGATAGAGAGGTATATAGTTCGTATCGTAACCTTGACAATTAAACTTCCTGTTCTTTACACTGAATTCAACCACGCTCGCTTTGAGTAATCTTTTATCTCGAAAAAATGCAAGGAAGGTAACGCATGAACAATAAAAAGTCCCCTGCCGAACTATTGCAGGAGAGAGAGAAAAGGGTCATGGATGCGGTTGCCCTGAGAGTCCCGGACAGGGTGCCGATTATTCCAGCCTTTGCCTTTTTCCCGGCTAAATATACCGGTGTCACTTGTGAGGATGCCTTTTTCAATCCATTAAAATGGAAAGAAGCCTGTAAGAAAGTATTAATTGATTTTGAGCCCGATTTGTGGCAATTTGCTTCGGTTCTGCCAGGACCGGTTATGCAAATTCTCGGATGTAAGCAGGTGTTGTTGCCAGGTCATGGTACTTCACCATATCATACTCATCAGTTCGTAGAAGGTGAATATATGACTGCTGGGGAATGGGAGGCTTTTAAGCGTGATCCCGGTGATCTAGCGATCCGCACCTATATTCCGCGGGTATTTGAGAAGCTGAAGATCCTGCAGGAATTGCCTCCGCTGGATGATCTGGTTACAGGGGGAGGTGTTGTTGGGGTGCTGGATTATTTTACCAGACCGGAATTTATTGAAGCATTCGATCTGATTGTTCAGGCGGGAGAGGCGATGACGAAGTGGCGGGTTGAAATGGGGACTTTCGGGAAAGATTTCGCAGAACTGGGTTATGCTGCTTATTCCGGTGCTGCTACACAGGCACCGTTTGATCTGATCACTGATTTTATGCGGGGAATGCGCGGTTCAATGCTTGATTTATACCGTCATCCGGATGAGCTTCTGGAAGCCTGTGAAATCTTCACACCTCTTTTGATTGAAAGAACAATTGCCATGGCTAAAGCTTCTGGTAACCCAAGGGTTTTTATCCCGCTGCATAGAGGTGCAGAGGGTTTCATGTCCTTGAAGCAATTTGAGAAATTTTACTGGCCGACTTTGAAGAAAGTTTTGCTGGCTTTGATTGATGCGGGTTTAACGCCAGCTCCGTTTTTTGAGGGGGGTTATACCACCCGGCTGGAATACCTGCTGGAGTTGCCCAAAGGCAAGATAATCGGGCACTTCGATACCACTGATATTTTCAAGGCAAAACAGATAATCGGGAATCATATCTGTATACGTGGAGATATGCCTCCTTCCCTGTTACAAACCGGAACTCCGGAGCAAATCAAAGAGTACACAAAAAAGCTGATAGATATTGTTGGTAAAGATGGGGGCTATATCATGTCCACCAGAGGATCACTTGATGAGGCAGAACCCGAGCTGGTCAGAATCTGGGTGGATTTTACGAAAGAGTACGGCGTGTACCGATAAATTAAAACAAAGGCAGTATTATTAACAGGAAGTAGATACGCTTTGAATAGAAAAATTAGAGGATGGACAAATGAGTGGAGATAAATCGGCTAAAGAATTATTGGAAGAAAGGGAAAAGAGGGTTAATGACGCGATTCAGTTAAAAGTACCCGATAGAGTACCTATTATCCCTTCTTTTGCTTATTTCCCTGCGAAATATGCAGGTGTAACCTGTGAGGATGCCTTTTTTAATCTGCCGAAATGGCATACAGCCTGTAAGAAAGTGGCAATCGACTTCGAGCCAGATCTGTACCATTTTGCGATGACTCAGCCGGGACCGGTGCAGATTGCTCTGGGTAATAAACAGCTTGCTTTGCCGGGACATGGAGTTTCTCCGATGCATTCCCATCAATTTGTGGAAGGCGAATATATGAAGGCTAATGAATGGGATGCCTACCTGCATAATCCCACAGATTATGCTATACGAACCTATTTACCGCGAATTTATGATAAACTCAAGGCTTTTTCCAGCCTTCCTCCTCTGGTTCGTCTGTTCTGGGGTTATGGAGAAGTTACCACAACCGAATTATTCACGCGCCCGGAGTTTAAAGAAGCCCTGAATGCACTTAAAGTTGCTGGGCAGGAGATGGAAAAATGGCGTGAGGAGAAAGCCAGGTTTGACCAGGAAATGGAAGCATTGGGTTTCCGGGCTGTCAGCAAGGGCAGCACAAGTGCGCCTTTTGATTTAATCTCAGATATGTTCCGTGGTATGCGCGGTTCCATGCTGGATATGTATCGAAATCCAGATAAGCTTCTGGAAGCCTGCGAATGGTTAACTCCAAAAATGATCGAGCGGGGCATTAAATCGGCTAAGGCGAGTGGCAATCCGCGGGTTTTCATTGCTCTGCATCGAGGAGCAGAAGGCTTCATGTCTTTGAAGCAGTTTGAAACTTTCTACTGGCCTTCCCTGAAAAAGGTCATCATTGCTCTGGTAGATGCTGGTCTCACGCCGGCGCCTTTCTTCGAGGGCGATTATACTTCAAGACTTGAATACCTGCTGGAATTGCCCAGAGGGAAAGTAGTTGGTCATTTTGATACTACTGATAT
>Ga0101944_10007581_pt1 | contig 10780 bp, 9 predicted proteins | sample DewCreD2012metaG_FD_75245 | JGI IMG/M metagenome (GOLD analysis project Ga0101944, IMG submission 75245) | Hot spring sediment bacterial and archeal communities from British Columbia, Canada, to study Microbial Dark Matter (Phase II) - Dewar... ...
CCTCGGGCCGCCGCCATCGACCTCGCCGACGACTCGATCTACGTCGTGGACAAGCTCGCCCGCGTCCAGAAGTTCGGCCCTGACGGCCGCCACCTGCTCGAATGGCGAATGCCCGACTTCGCCTTCGGCAAGCCCGTGGGCCTGAGCGTCGGCCCCGACCGCGAGGTGTATGTCGCCGACACCCACTACAGCCGCGTCATGGTCTATGCCCCCGACGGAAGGCTGCTGCGCCGCTGGGGCCGCGAAGGCCGCGGCGACGGCGAGTTCCTCCTGCCCACCGACATCGCGTTCGACGCGGCGGGACTCGTCTATGTCGCCGAATACGGCGACAACGACCGGATCCAGGTCTTCAACCGCGATGGGAAGTATCTCCGCCAGTTCGGCGCGTTCGGCGTCGGGCCGGGCAGTTCATGCGGCCCCAGTCCATCGCCATCGCCGGCGAGACGCTCTACGTCGCCGACGCCTGCAATCACCGCATCGCCGTCTTCGCCACCGACGGCCGCTTCCTGCGCCATATCGGCTCGGCCGGCCGCGGACCCGGCCAGTTCATCTATCCCTACGGCCTCTGCCTCGACTCGCGCGGCCGGCTGCTCGTGTGCGAGTTCGGCAACAACCGCGTCCAGGTGATCGACCCGCAGACCGGCGAATCGCTGGCGATGTGGGGTCGGCCCGGCCACGCGCCGGGCGAACTGGCCTACCCCTGGGCCGTCGAGGTCGATTCCGCCGGCCGGGCCGTCGTGGTCGATTCCGGCAACGACCGCATCCAGGCGTTCCGCTATTGACCGCATGGCTTTCCCGCCCGCCATCCTCGAACTGGACCGCATGGGCTGGACCGCCGCCCTGGGCGTGTTCGCCGCGGTCTCGGCCGTGGTCATCCTGCTGGGGCTGGGGTCCCTGGGGTCGCTGGGGGCGGCGAGGAAGTGGACGGCGATCGGCATTCGCGTCGCGCTGGTCGGGCTGATCGTGCTGGCGCTGGGCGATGCGCAGTGCGTCCGCGAGGACCGGGACCTGGCGGTGATCGTGGTGCGCGACGCGAGCGACTCGGTCCGCCTGCTCTACCGCGCGCCCGACGGGCAACCGGTCGAGCAGGCCCTCGACGAGTTCCTGGCCGCCGCCGCCGCGTCCCGGCCGCCGCGGGACCGCCTCGGCGTGGTCGCGTTCACGGACCGCGCCCTGATCGAGGCCCTCCCCGACGAGCGGATCGGCCTGTACGCGCGGCCGGTCCAGCGGCCCGGCGGCGGCACCGATATCGCCGCCGGCATCAAGCTGGCCATGTCCCTGTTTCAGAAGGGCTACCGCCATCGGCTGCTGCTGGTCAGCGACGGCAATCAGACCGTCGATGGCCCGCTCGAGGGGGCGATCGCCGCCGCGGCCGCCGCAGGAGTGCCCATCGACGTCATGCCCCTCGATTATGCGGTCGAGAACGAAGTCCTCCTCGACCGCGTGGCCACCGCCAAGACGTGGCGGCGGCTCAACGAATCCTTCGACCTGTCCATCATCCTCCGCTCCACCAACACCCGTCCCGTTACCGGACAGCTCACCCTGCTGCACAACGGCCAGCCCGTCGGCCAGCGCCGGGTGAGCCTGGCCCCCGCGACCCGCGGCAGCGACGGCTCCGTCCAGCCCTCGGTCAACGTCGAGACCGTCCGCATCCCGGAGCTTCGCACCGCCGGCGTCCACGAGTTCAAGGCGGTGTTCGACCAGCCGCAGGTCGAGGCCCAGGTCGGCGACCCGCCCACGAAGGCCGACCGCCTCGCCTCCAACAACGTCGCCGGCACGTTCGTCTTCGTCGAGGGCCGCGGGCGGATTCTTCTGGTGGACAATGTCGGCGCCGACGGCGGGCGGCTGCTCGCCGCGGCCCTAGGCGGCCCCGACGGCGTCGGCATGGGCATCGAGGTCGAACGCGTCGGCATCGACGGCCTGCCGGCCTCCCGGGTGGCCCTGCTCAACTATGACGCCATCCTCCTCTCCAACGTCCCGCGGTCCGCCGTCACCGCCGAACAGGACCGCATGCTCGCCCAGTATGTCCACGACCTGGGGGGCGGCCTGGTCATGGTCGGCGGCCCCGACTCCTTCGGGGCCGGCGGCTGGCAGGGCTCCGAGGTGGAGAAGGTCCTGCCCGTGAACATGGACGTGCCCGCGCAGCGGCAGCTCCCGCAGGGCGCGCTGGTCCTGGTCATGCACTCCTGCGAGATGCCCGACGGCAACTACTGGGGAGAACAGTGCGCCCTGCGCGCCATCGACGCGCTTTCCAGCCGCGACTATATCGGCATCGTCTCCTACCAGTGGGCCAAGGGCGGGGCCGGCTGGGACCTGCCCCTCCAGGAGAAGCGGGACGGAACCGTCGCCCGCGCCGCCGTCCGCAAGATGGCCGTCGGCGACGCCCCCAGTTTCGAGGACCTGCTCCGCGCCGCCATCGACGGCGCCGCCGACGCCCCCGGCCTGGCGAAAAACCCCGCAGCGCAGAAACACATCATCATCATCTCCGACGGCGACCCCGCCCCCCCTTCCGACCAGACCTACGCCGACCTCAACGCCGCGAAGATCACCGTCTCGACGGTCAGCGTGTACCCCCACGGCGGCGGCATCTCCGACACCATGGCGACGATCGCTCGCCGCACGGGCGGGCGCAACTACGGTCCCATCGAGCAGAACCCCGCCCAGCTCCCCCAGATCTTCATCGTCGAATCGAAGGTGGTGCGGCGGTCGCTGATCCAGTCCGATGACAAGGGCATCCCCGTTGCGGTCCGTCCCGAATCGGGCGGGGAAATCATCCGGGGCATCAGCCGGTTCAATCCCCTCTACGCCTTCGTGCTCACCACCCGAAAGCCTTCGCCGCAGGTGCAGGCGCCGCTGCTGGTCGGCCCACAGAGCGACCCGCTGCTGGTCTGGTGGCAGTCGGGGCTGGGCAAGGCCGCCGCCTTCACCAGCGACGCGCACAACGCCTGGGCCGCGGAATGGGTCGGCTCGCCCGACTTCGCGAAGTTCTGGGCCCAGGTCGTCCGCTCCGTGGCCCGCCCGCCCATGTCCAGCGAGTTCGACGTGGCGGTCTCGCGCGAGGGCACCCGAGCCCGCGTGAGCGTTTCGGCGGTGCGGCCCGACGGCTCGTTCCAGACGGGCCTCAACCTCAGCGGCGTGGCCATCGGCCCCGAGGCACAGCAGCAGATCCGCCTCGTGGCCACCGGACCGGGCGCCTACTCCGGCGGCTTCGACCTGCCCGAAGCGGGCAACTACGTCGTGCGGCTCCAGTACACCGCACCCGACGGCAAGAGCGGCGTCCTGCTCTCGGGCATCTCCGTCAACGACTCGCCGGAACTCCGCGAACTGCGCAGCAACGGCCCGCTGCTCGAGCAGATCGCCGCCCGGACCGCAGGGCGCATCCTGCGTCCCTTCGACGCGGGCCAGGCCGACCTGTGGACCCGCCAGGGTCTTCGGCCCGGAAGGTCCAGCCAGGGCGTTCTCGACTGGCTCTTGCCGATGATCATGGGACTGCTCCTGGTGGACGTGGCGGTGCGGCGGATCGCCTGGGACCGCCGGGCCGCGGCCCGGCTCCTCCGCCGCGCCCTCTCGATCTTCTCCAACCGCCGCAGAAGCGACGGCTCGGCCACGCTCGACGCCCTCCGCAGAAAACGCGAAGAGGTCGTCGAGACTCGGTTCAAACCCGAGGCCGGCACGCCCGCGGCGCCGGCCGACCCCTCGGCCCGCTTCGAAGCCCCGGCCCAGGCCCCCCCCCCCCCCGACCTCACCGCCTCCCTGGGCGGCGCGGTGGAACAGCGCCCCGACCCCCAAGCCCCCGCAACCCCAAAGCCCCCCGAAGGCGGGTACACTGACAGTCTGCTGGAAGCCAAGCGGCGGGCACGCGAGCGGATGAAGAAGAAGGAGAATCCGTAAACCCATGGCCAACCCCACACCCCCCATTCCCGGCGTCGATCCCCAGCTCCACGAAGCCGCCGAACGCTTCCGCCTCGACTACCGCCGCGTCCAGGCCGAGATCGCCAAGGTCATCGTCGGCCACGAGGACATCGTTTCGGGCGTGCTGACGTGTCTGTTCGTCGGCGGCCATGCCCTGCTGGAGGGCGTGCCGGGCCTGGGCAAGACCGCCCTCATCCGCGCGTTGGCCACCGCGCTGAACCTCAAATTCAGCCGCATCCAGTTCACCCCCGACCTCATGCCCGCCGATGTCATCGGCACCAACGTCATCCTCGAGAGCGAGCACGGCCGGCGCGAGTTCCGCTTCATGCCCGGGCCCATCTTCGCACAGATCGTCCTGGCCGACGAGATCAACCGCGCCACGCCCAAGACCCAAAGCGCCCTTCTGGAGGCCATGCAGGAGCGGCAGGTGACCGCCGGCGGCGAGATCCGCCGCCTCGACCCGCCCTTCTTCGTCATGGCCACGCAGAACCCCATCGAACAGGAAGGGACCTACCCGCTGCCCGAGGCCCAGCTCGACCGTTTCTTCTTCAAGCTGCTGGTGCGACCCTCGAACCGCGAGGAACTCAAGGCCATCCTCGACCGCACCACCGCCGGCCACGACGCCCAGGCGACGCCCGTGCTCGACGCCGCCGCCATCCTGCGTCATCAGGAGCTCGTGCGGCGCGTGGTCGTCGCGCCTCACGTCCAGGACTACGCGGTGCGGCTGGTCCTGGCCACCCACCCGCGGGCGCAGTTCTCGATCCCCATGGTGGACCAGTTCATCCGATACGGCGCCAGCCCCCGCGCCGCCCAGGCCATCACGCTCGCCTCGAAGGTCCAGGCCCTTCTCGACGGCCGTTTCCACGTCGCCGCCGACGACATCCGGCTCGTCGCCATCCCCGCCATGCGGCACCGCATCATTCTCAACTTCGAGGGCGAGGCCGAGGGCATCACCACCGACATGGTCCTCGAAAAACTGCTCCAGGACGTGCCGCTGACGATCGAATCCGAACTCGCCGCGAGAAAGCCGCTCTGAGCATGGGGTTGCTCGACACCAACCCCTGCATCGAGTTTCTGGCGGGGCACGGCGATCGGATCAAGGACCGGCCGCCGCGACTCGATGCAACCGCCGCCGCGACTTGCTCGATGGTCCGCGCGGAGCTGCTGTGTGGAGCGACGCGATCGAAGGCTCCCGAAGGGACACGAAAGGCGGTCGAAACCTTCCTCGCCCGATTGGCCTCACCGATCCGGTCATCGCCGCGACGGCCCCGTGTCGTGGACTGACGCTGATCAGCCACCATGCGAGGGAGTTTCGCAGGGCGGACGGACTCGTCGTCGAGGACTGGCAAGCCCGGTCCGGCGACGCGCGGGCCCCTCCCACCCGTTTGACGCTCTTTCCCGACACGCCTACCATCGCCGCCGGTTCGATTCACTGGAGAAATATGCCCTCGATGAACCTCAAGAACGTCGATCCGCGGGCCGCGGCGCGGGCTGTCGAGCATGCGGCGAGCGTCGGCGAGCGGCCCTATCCGCTGGGCATGCCCGGGCCGATGGGCCCGCCGGGCATGATGCGTTACCGCGAGATGACCATCGACGAGATGCTGCTCGAGAACCGGGTGGTGTTCCTCGTCGGGGAGATCAACCACATCTCCGCGTCGAACGTCATCATGCGGCTGCTCTATCTCCAGTCGGTCAAGCGAGACGCCGACATCAACCTCTACATCAACTCGCCCGGCGGGGTCGTGGAGGACACGCTGGCCATCTACGACATCATCCGATTCCTCACCTGCGACGTGGCGACCTACTGCATCGGCCGCGCCGAGAGCGGCGGGGCCATCGTGCTCATGAGCGGCGCCAAGGGCAAACGCTATATCCTGCCCAACGCCAAGGTCATGATCCACCAGCCCTTCGGCGGGGTCTACGGCCAGGCCGCCGACATCCAGATCCAGGCCGAGGACATCCTCAAGACCAAGGAGACGCTGGTGCAGGTGATGGCCAAGTGCACCGGCCAGAGCGTCGAGAAGATCCGCGAGGACAGCGAGCGCGACCGCTACTTCGAGGCCAGGGAGGCGGTGGCCTACGGCATCGTGGACGAAGTGCTGGGCGAAGACTCGGCCGGCGACAAGGTCCCCGAGCAGAAGGCGCAGGAATGAGCCTGTTCACGGGCATCGACCACCCGGCGATCGCCTGCCGCGACGTGGAGTCACAGGCGGCGTGGTACTGCCGAACCCTGGGCATGCGGCGGATCGCCTCCGACGGCAAGTCGCCCCCCAGCGTATTGGTCGGTTACGACGCCGACGCGGCGGGCGGGGCCATGTTCGAGCTGATGCCGGTCCGCGACGAGGGGCCGGCGCCGGCCCAGACCCCACGCTTCGCGCCGGGGTTGCGGCACGTGGCGCTGCGGGTCAGCGACCTGGACGCCGCCCGCGCGGCGCTGGCGAAGGCGGGCGTGGACTTCCTCTTCGAACCGGTGGAGGCGGTGGGCGGCGGGAGGATCGTGAGTTTCCGGGACCCCGAGGGCAACGAACTGCAAATTGTGCAACGGCCGATCCGGCCGGCAGGGAAAGGACACGCGTGATGTCGGTGAGCCAACTGGTTCCCATCGTGATCGAGAAGAGCGGCCGCGGCGAGCGGGCCTACGACATCTATTCGCGGCTGCTCAAGGACCGCATCATCATGCTCGGCGGCGTGGTCAGCGACGAGATGGCCAGCATTGTCGTGGCCCAACTGCTGTTCCTGTCCAACGACGATCCGAAGAACGACATCCAGATGTACATCAACTCGCCGGGGGGCAGCGTGTCGGCGGGGCTGGGCATCATCGACACGATGCGCTACCTGCGGTGCGACGTGGCGACGACGTGCATCGGGATGGCCGCGAGCATGGGCGCAGCGCTGCTGGCGGCGGGGACGAAGGGCAAGCGGTCGGTGCTGGCCAACAGCCAGGTCATGCTCCACCAGCCGCTCATCGGCGGGGTGCTCCAGGGGCCGGCCACCGACCTGGGCATCGAGGCCCAGCACATGCTCCGCCTGCGCGACCGGCTGTACAAGCTCATGAGCGAGTTCACCGGCAGGAGCGTCGAGCAGATCCACAAGGACTTCGACCGCAACAAGTGGCTGTTCGCCGAGGAAGCCGTGGAATACGGGTGCGCCGATCGGATCATCGAGAAGGCCCCGGACCTGCCCGCCCGCAAGTCCGAAGACGAGCCGGCCTGATCCGCCCGCGCGCCCTCGACCCGAGGGGCGAACATGAACCGATTCGCACTGGCGGCGGCCCTGGCGGCCGCTTGGTCGGTCTGGGGCTGCAACGGACCGAACCGGGCCAATGTCGAGCTGCGCAAGGAAAACCAGGCCCTGCGCGAGCGGATCGCATCGCTCGAAGCGCAGGCCCGCGCCGACAAGGCGCGGATCGCGGGCCTGGAGAAAGCCGCCGGAACCCTATCAACCCTGGGCCAGGACCGGCTGGACGTTATGTTCACCGTCGCGGCGGTCCAGATCGGTCGGTTCAGCGGGAAAACCCCGGCCGGCGATCCCGTTCCGGGCCTGAGGGTCTATCTCTCGCCCCGCGACGCCGACGGCGACGCCCTCAAGGCCACCGGCACGGTCGTCATCGTGGCCGAAGCCGACGGGACGCAGGTCGGGCGATGGGAGTGGACCCCAACGCAGCTCAAGCCCCTCTGGCGGGGCCTGCTCGTCCAGTCTTTCATGCTCGTTTGCCCGATGGACGCCACGCCGACCGGGCCCGTGGACGTCTCGATCGCCTTCCGCGACGAACTCAGCGGCCGGCTCTTCGAGGAACGCCGGCGGTTCGAGTAGGCATTGTCATCCGGTCATTGGCGAACGAGCCGAAGGCCGTCTCCGTCGGCGTCGGTGATCTCCAGAGTTTTCGCGTCGGGCATGCGGATGTTGAGAGTGGTCTTTTCGCCGTCCTCGTCCACGAGAAGGCGGTTGCCGTCGATCCGATAGGTTCCGCGGGCCGTTTCGACGCCTTCGGCGGTGCGGACTTTGCGCGTGTATCCGCCGTCGGCCGCGAAGACGACCGTTACCTCGTTCTCCGCATTCCGCATCAGCCATGTGCCGCAGAGGTTATCGAAGCGATGGGCAGGTCCTTGGCGGCGGCGAAGCGCCGGCTCAACTCTTGCCCTCCATCTCGTCGAGCGCCTTTTTCGCTGACCGGAAGGCGTCGATGGTCGCCGGAAAGCCGGCGTAGCAGGCGACGTGGATCAACGCTTCGCGGATCTCTTCCTTGCTGCAGCCATTGTTGCAGTCAGCTTCTTGACAGCCCCTTCAGGGTGTGTTAGGATGTTTACGACGCGCTGCGTCATAGCAAATTGACTAAAGTGCAGGTGTGTTTTGCTCTTGGTTCAGGAGGTTCGGCAATGACAGACGAAACGCAACAGAAAGAAGCAGCCCAGACTTCAGAGCGGACTTCTGAGCTGGACAATCTGCTCCAAATGGCGCGCAAGGTGCTGCTGGCCGATTCGCTCACCGCTCTCCTGCCAGCCGACCTGTTCAGCCAGCCGGCGCTCTACCCCGGCCCCTCCCTGGCCACCTGGCTGCTGGCCTACGCCTTTGCCCTGTACAACGACTTTGCCGGTTACACCAGCATCGTGCGCGGCGTCAGCGGGATGCTGGGCATCGAATTGAACGTTAATTTCCGCGTCCCCTATTTCTCGCGCAACTTTAGTGAATTCTGGACACGCTGGCATATCAGTCTTTCCAACTGGCTGCGCGACTACATCTTCTTCCCCTGCTCGCGCTTCCTCCTCAAGCGCTTGCCCCAGCGCAGCCACATCGTCCATATCCTCGTCCCGCCGCTGCTGACCATGCTGGTCAGCGGCATGTGGCACGGGCTGTCATGGAACATGCTCCTGTGGGGCGGACTGCACGGCTTGTACCTGATCATCGAGCGGGCGCTCTCGCTGCGGGGAGGGCGCAAAGCCCCCGCGGAGCGGTCGAAAGGACGACAGGCCGTCTCGGCGCTTATCATTTTCATTTGCGTGTCCTTTGCCTGGCTGCCCTTCCGCATGGAAATTGGAGCGGCCGGGCAATATGTGCAGGCCCTGTTCTCGCCCGCCAACTGGCCGCTGGCCGAATACAAAATCTACCTGGCGCGCGCCCTGGCCGCCGATCCGAAGAACCGCGCCGAGAACATCATGATTGTCGATCTGATGCGCAACGATCTGGGGCGCGTGTGTGAGACGGGCTCGGTCGAGGCGCGGCCGTTGTTCCGGATCGAGCGCTACGGCTCGCTGTTTCAAATGACCAGCGATGTTTCGGGGCGCTTGCGCGCGGGGATGACCCCGAGCCGGTTGCTGCGCGCGGTGTTTCCTCCCGGCTCGGTGACGGGCGCGCCCAAGATTCACGCGATGGAGATCATTGATGAGCTGGAGGCCGAATCGCGCGGGCCCTACTGCGGCTGCGTCGGATACTTCGCGCCCGGGGGCGACGGCCTGCTGAACGTCGCCATCCGCACGATCGTCCAGCGCGGGCGTCAGTGCGAGATGGGCGTCGGCAGCGGCATCGTCGCCGATTCGGATCCGAGGCTCGAGTTCGCCGAGACGAGACTCAAAGGACGTTTCCTGACGGCGGCGCCGGTGGAGTTTCGGTTGCTGGAGACGCTCCTGTGGCGGAGAGGATGGGAGGAATCTGAGGGACCGGAGGGACAGCAGGGACACGCAGCCGGAGCGAAGGGAGGATATGCCTTTCTGGAGGAGCACCTGCAACGGATGCGACAGTCGGCGCTTTACCACGGATGGAGTTTCCCGGAAGAGCAGGCGCGGGAGGCCCTTCGGAGCGTCGCCGAGGAAGCCGGCGCAGCGGGCGCAGCCGCAGCGCGCGTTCGACTGCTGATGTCCCGCAACGGCGACTTTGAGCGCCAGTGGACCGCCATCGCCCCTCCATCGAACGCTCCTCACCAGTCCCTTTGGTCCCATGTGTCCCATCAATCCGAGCCATGCCCGGCCGACAATGATTTCGGATTGGCCGGAGCCAACGCCGGATCGCCGCCACCCGTCCGCGCCTGTTTGGCCGCACGGCTTATCGATCCGGCGGACGTCTTCCTCTACCACAAGACGACGCGCCGCGAAGCCTATGACCGCGAATGGCGCGAGGCGCACGCGCGCGGATACTTCGACCTGATCTATCGCAATCGCGACGGCGAGATTACCGAAGGCGCCATCACGAATCTGGCCGCGCTCATTGATGGCCGCTGGATCACGCCCCCGCTGCGGTGCGGCCTGCTGCCCGGCATCTGGCGCGCGCGGCAGATCGCCGATGGCGCGCTCGAGGAGCGGGCAATCCGGCTCGACGATCTGAAGAACGCCAGCCGCGTGGTTCTGGGCAACTCCGTTCGCGGCGCCACCGAAATCGGCGTCGTCTGCGACGAGAGTGGCAGGCCCATTTGGAGCGCGGCGGCAGAGCGAAGCGCTTTGTGCCGGGCCTCGGGTGAAAGAACCCCACGGACACGAGTTGTTTTGAACCAGACATGAGGCTGATCGTCATCTATAGAACACAGTGCCGGCCGACGTGGATAGCGCTGCTGGCCGCGCTCGAGGACGGCGGGCTGTCCGGACGGTTCGATATCCGGCTGACGGACTGGACACAGGCGCCCGCGGAACTCGAAGCCGCCCAGGCCGAAGGCCGGCGCGCCTTGATCGCCCTGACGCTGAAGATCTATGACGCGATGGAGGCGCGGGCGGGACTCGCCACGCTGGCCCCCATGCTGCGACTTGGCGATCTTGTCGTTGCGGGAGGGCCTCATGCGACGGCGCTTCCGGCCCAGACGCTGGCGCTGGGCGTCGGCGCCGTTTTGGCGGGCGAGGGCGAGACCGCCTTTGTGGAACTGGTCCGGCGCCTGACCGAGGGGCGC
>Ga0101944_10007582_pt1 | contig 10779 bp, 5 predicted proteins | sample DewCreD2012metaG_FD_75245 | JGI IMG/M metagenome (GOLD analysis project Ga0101944, IMG submission 75245) | Hot spring sediment bacterial and archeal communities from British Columbia, Canada, to study Microbial Dark Matter (Phase II) - Dewar... ...
CGCGGTCTCCACGCCGGGCGACAATCAGTCGAACGCGCCTCCCCTTGAGCTCCGTAAGCCTCTCCTCGAGAACGGTCCCCGACTCGAGCTCCATCGGCACCAGGACCTCTTCGGGGATGTATCGTCCCTCGGTGTAATACTGATGGATGAAGGACGTCACCAGGTCGTCGAGATCCCCCTGAACGTCCGACAGATCGAAGCCGCGCCGGCCCATGAGGACTCCCTCGCGAACGAAAAGCAGGGCCAGCTCCGTCACATCGGCTTCCCGGTGGATGCCGATCACATCCTGGTTCAGCGACTTCTCGGAAACGACGGTCTGTTTTTCGAGCATGGAGCGCAGGGTGCGGATTCGGTCCCGGTAGAACGCCGCCCGCTCGAATTCGAGCTTTGTCGCCGATTCCTCCATGCGCGTCCGAAGCTCCCTCTCCAGGAGGTCGTTCTTGCCCTGAAGAAACAGGACCAGCTCCTCGACCACCCTGGCGTAGTCTTCCGCCGTCACCTTTCCCGCGCATGCGCCCAGGCAGCGGCCCAGGGAGTGGTTGAGGCAGGGCCGGTCCCGCGGCACCAGCTTCTTGCCCTTGCAAAGCCTCAGGGGAAAAAGCTGGTTCAGGAGCCTGAGATTTTCACGCACGGCATTCCCCGAAGGATACGGACCGAAGTACAGGGCGCCGTCCCGTGGGTGGCGGCGCACCATGTCAAGGCGTGGAAAGAGCTCCCGCGGGTCGATGCGAAGCGAGGGATATGTCTTGTCATCGCGGAGGATCACGTTGTAGCGCGGTCGATGCTGCTTGATGAGGCTGGATTCAAGGAGAAGGGCCTCCTTTTCGGTGGAGGTGACGACGTACTCCAGGTCGGCGGCTCGCGCCAGCAGGACCCTGGTTTTGACGTTGGGATCGCTTGAGCTCTTGAAATAACTGGTGATACGCTTCCGAAGGTCCCGCGCTTTCCCTACGTATATAATTCTGCGCTCCGAATCCCGAAAGAGATAAACGCCCGGCAGGTGAGGGAATGACGCGATCCGCTCTTCGAGCGGTGCTCTCACCCCAGGGGGATGGGCGTCCGATGGAGAGATCGATCCTTCGAACGTCAGTTGAAGCTTTGGATCCGCCATGGTCCACCTGCGTCGACGGGTTTGAGGGATAGCCTTCAGAACAGATTCAGACTTCGGTCCGGATTTTCGCCCATTCCCGAGCCGACTTCAACGGCTTCCCGGCCCCCGGGAGCTGGAGAATGGTCGGAATTCGAGCAGAAATTCCATGGACAGATTCAATTGGTTCTGCTATAGATGGCGATCACCCAAACGGGACGTGGCTCAGCCTGGTAGAGCGCTGCGTTCGGGACGCAGAGGCCGCTGGTTCAAATCCAGTCGTCCCGACCAGGAAAATCAAGGGGGTTAGGTTGATCGACCTAACCCCTTTTCACCCACGTGCCGATTTGGCCATACCCTTGAGTGACCGCCTTCAATGCCCGCCGGCGTGCCAGGAACTGTTCCTTCATCGACCGAAGCCACTCGGCGTGCCTGACCACATCCTCATGGGACAGGATGAAGCCGTGCTCCATCGGATAGGTTTCGATGCTGAGCCGACTTTCCCTCCAGTCATAGCGGCCCGGGCTGCTGCACAACATGCAGCGGAGCTTTCCGTGCTCCATGAACCTGAAGGTATCTCCGCCACAGAGTGTACAAACAGGAACGGAAGGGACAAAAGGCTTGCGCCCCTCCATGAGGGCGCGGGCAAGCCGGCCGGCCGCCTGTTTTCCCCCGTTTTCAAGGAAGATCTCGCCGGGAAGGGCGCCATGGATCACCTCGGAACCTCTCAAATCTCCCAGGGTGAGCTTGATAAAACTATCCACGCCCAGTTTCGTGTAGCCCTCCATTTCCGGAATACCGGCGATCGCAACTCCCACCGCGGGTTTTCCCCAGAGCCTGTCCGCGTGGGCGTAGAAGCTCAGGCCGCGATCCAGAAATCGCTTCAAGCACGCATTCGGGCCCAGAAAGTAGGTGGGAACCGCCACCACATAGGCGTCTGCCTCGATAAGGGAATCCAGCACCAGCTGAAAATCATCCTTTTGCGGACACTGCATCTCCCCGAACAAACACTGGTAGCACGCTAGACACGGGCGAATGTCCAACGCAGGCAGCCGAATGAGCTTCAGTTGCCATCCTGAAGGAAGATGACCAAAGAGCTCCTTGACGAAAAGCTCCGAATTCCCGGATTTCCTGGGCGATCCCACAAGTCCCAATAATGTCTGCGCCATCTTGTCTCGTCTCCGTTGGGTTCCCTCGGCTGAAAAGCTGCACGAATTTCCGACACTGGTCTCACCAATGGCGGTGAAGACTCACTGTTTTTACGACACTCAGTATGGATAGAAAGGGCTTTCCGTTTTTTCAGCTGTTTTGAGCTCCACGGCTCGCACCTCGCCGCCCGTCAGCCATCATTGATACGCAATCCTTGAAGAGCATGCGTTGTACCCCATGTGAAAAGTGGCCGGTTAATTTTCGACCAGCAGACCATCTTATACAGGGCTGTTGCTTGGTGCCCCTCACTCACTCACTTTGGTGGTCAGACGGTGGAGATGAAAGCGGTCCTCGCCCAGGGTGCCACGACAGAGGTCGACCAGATGCTCGTGGTGGGTGAAAAGCAGGACCTGGGTGCGCCGGGCCAGTTCGGCCAGATGGGGAAGGATGGCGGCGGCCCGGTCGTCGTCGAAGGTGATGAGCAAATCGTCGAGGATCAAGGGCATGGGCTCGTGCCGGTCGAGGTAGCGCTCGAGGGCGGCCAGCCGCAGCGCCAGGTAAAGCTGATCCCGGGTGCCGTCGCTCATGCCTGATACCGGAACTTTTGCGCCGTCCGGCCTCACCCCGACCAGAACGGGGGTGTCATCGGCCCGGAACTCCGGAGTCAGGCCACTGAAGGCTCCCCGGGTGATGCTTTGAAAGATGGTCCCGGATTTTTCCAGCAGAGGCCCCTGGTTCCTTTTGCGGAACTCCTCGATCTGGGCCTGCAGGAAATGGACGGCCAGACGCAGCCGCACGTAGCGTGAGGCGTCCTCCCTCAAACGCGCCCCGACCGACTCGGCCTGCTGACGGAAGTCCGCCGCCGCGTCCCCGGCTTCTTCCAACGCCCGCCGGCGTCCCTTGAGCTCGACGAGCCTGTCCCGCTCCTCCTGGAGCTCCGCCTCAAGCTCCTGCTTTCGATTCCGGAGCACTTCCTGCCGATGCGGAAGAGACTCGGCTTCCTCGGCCTCCACGCGGGAGATGAAATCATCGACGGTCCCGCCGCGGGCGAGGCCGGCGAGAAGGTTGCGAAGGTCCGTGATGTTCTTCTGCAGCTGCTCCTGGAGCTCCAGGCGGCCCAACAGGGGCTCCAGCGCTTCGGCCGCCTGAACCCCCGCCTCCCGCATCAACGCCTCGAGGATTTGGGCGGCCCGGCTCCAGGCTTCCCGGCTGTCCGCCAGCTCGCGCTTCGTTTCCTCGATCTGTTCCCGAATCTGCGTGCGTCGGGTCTCTTCCGTCCGGGCCCTGCCCAGGGCCTTCCAGAGCCTCGAAACCCGCGCTTCGGGGGTGTCGCCCTCGACCCCGAGGGTCTCGGCGCAGTCACGCACCTCATCCTCGTATTTCCGGACCCATCCCTGAAGGCTGGCCTTCTTCCCGGACGCCTTGTTCCAATCGTCCAGGCGCGCCAGGAGCTCCACCCGCTCCTGCAACAGCTTCAATCCCGACCGGGGGGAGACGTCCTGGGGCAGGCCGATGGCCAGGCATCGGGACTTCCAGAGTTCCAGCGCCGCTTCCGCCGACTTTTCGGCCCGCGCCAGGTTCTCTTGATGAGCGGCCAGATCGCGCTTCAAATTTCGCAGCTGCTCCTGCACCTCCCTGCGCCGTCCCGTCTGCTCCTCGCCCTCCTGAACCTTTTGCCTGGCCCTCTCGAAAAGAACCTGGAACCCTTTCTCCCTGGACTCGCCGAGGACTTCGGCCAGCCGTCCGACGGCCTCACGAACGAGATCGCTTTTTCGCTGGAAAGCCGCTTCCGCGTCGCGCAACTGGCGAAGCCGTCCCTTGAATTCTTGCCAGGTCTCGCGCCATTCCTCCATGTCCTCCGAGGGCCCGGGCGGGATCGAGCATGGCTCCCAGACCTCTTCCCAGGATTTTCGGAGCTCCCCCATGGCCCCACGGATCCCGAGGATCACTCCGTCGATTTCCTTCCGCTCTTTCTCACACTCGCCCAGCTGGAAGCGTTTCTCCTCCGCCTGGGCCACGGCCTCGGCCTCCTCACGGAGCCGGTCCGCCAGCTCGTCCGCCCGGAGCATGGCCCGCGGGAAAGCCTCTTCCAGGGGCGTCCCGGGAACGAATTCCTCGTCGGTACCGCCGCCCTTCCAGTCGGCCAGGACGAGGCTCCAGCCGCGATCCCGGTGCTCCCTGGCCTGGCGGAGTCCCTCTTCCGTCGGAAGCTCGCCCCGGCGCTCCAGCCTGGCCAGCTCGGCGCGGATGGAATCCCCGCGCTTCTTCGCCTCCGCAGCCCTCGCCTCCTCGGCTTTGAGCTCCCGCCGGAGATCGCCCATGTCCGTGCGAAAACGGCTGATGACGGCCTTTCCAGGGACCGGGAGTCCGGCGGTATCGTCCAGGTTTGGGGGAGCCCCCGGCAACCCTGCGTGGAGGTCTTTCACCTCCTGGGCCAGCCGTTTCACTTCGGATTCAGCCGCCGGAAGGGTCTTGGCGGCGTCGATGGCTTCCGCCGCCCGGGCCAGGGCTTCCCGCAGAGGGGTCAGCTCGAGCTCCGGAAGCGCCTGGAGCTGCTGTTCCCTGACTTCAATCTGGCGGCGGACATCCTGGAGCTTCTCTTCGAGCCGCCCGCGCTCCTCCCTGGCTTTCTCAAGCTTCTCGGCGGACTCCTCGCAGCTCAACCGGACTCCGCTGTCCAGCCGAATCGCCTCAAGCTCCGCCACATCCCCGGACAGGCCAAGGTTCCGCATGCCCGCGTGCATGGCCGCCTCGAGGCCGGCCAGCTCGGTCTCCAGATCCACCAGGGACTTCTTTCGATCACCGTAGACGGCGAGCCCCTTATAGAGACGTTCCAGAACCTCCCCAGCGTCCAGTAGAGCGGGTGACACTCCGCAGGCCGCCCATTGATCCTCCAGCTTGGCCACCTGCGCCGTGAGCCTCCGAACGTCGGACTCGGCGTCGCCGAACGCCTTGCGTGCCGCCCGCGCCCGCTCCACGAAGTCGCTGGAGACACGAGGCAGCGGAGGAATCTCCCGGAGCTTCCGCTCCTCCTCCTTCAGGCGTCCCACGGTGGGGAGGGCGTCCTCGCAGCGGGCGAGCCACTGGAGCTGCGCGTCCATCCTCTGAAGTTCCGCCTCCAGCCGCACTCTTTCGCCTTCAGCCGCAGCCAGCTCCACCTCGATCTTGTGCCACGCCTCCGGGCTCACCGCCGTCTCGCGGCTCTGCTTCAGCAATTCCTTGTACCTCAGGGCCGCGGGCCGGATGGAGACGCCGACCTTGGCGTGGCCCCTGAAGTACCGCTCGGATTCCTCCGTCAGGGCCGCCAGGACCCGCTGGACGGGGGTCCCGCCCAGGCTGGCCGAAAACAGGGCGGCGCCCAACTCCCCCTCGCCCCGGAGCAGCTGCTCGGCTCCTTCGCGAAGCTCCCGGGTCCCGAGCCCGAACATGGTGGAAAAGTAGGCCTTATCAACGCTCCCCAGGAACGGAGCCAACGCCTGGTCGGGCAGGGGGCGGCCGTCACCGTCCAGCAGGGTGTTCTTGGTTCCCTTCCTCCGCTGGAACACCAGACGCTTCCCCGCCCCGCTGACTATCTCAGCCTCGATGCGGAGCTGCTTGAAGTCGTGCAGGAAATTCTCGGGAGACTGGCCGTGGATGCCGAAGAGGAGGTCGCGGATGGCGCGCAGGAGGGAGCTCTTCCCCGCCTCGTTGGGTCCATGGATGACATGGAAGTCGCGGCTCCCAGCGGGAAATCGGATGCCGAGCCGCGTGAAAGGCCCGAAGGCCGGAATGTGCAAGCTCTCGAACCTCACTCCATCTGTCCTCCCTTGGTTCCCAGTCCATCCAGGATGATGGCCCGCACCTCCTCGAGAACGGAGACGCTCCCCGCCCCCGCCCACTGAGCCTCGACGGCGCTCCGCACCTCGTTCGGCAGTACATCGAGCATGTCCTTGACTTCCTTCGGCAGATTTCCCGTCTCGACGGCCGCGTGGTCCAGGGTGTCGAGAAGGATTTTCGTGAGGGCATCCCTTCGGCGCAAATCATCCAGGTCGTACACCGGCGTTGTGGCCACCTGGACGTGCTCGATCCAGAGGGCCTCAGGCCCCTGTTCCTGGGCCCGCCCCAGGAGCTCGGCCTGCCACCATGCAGCCTCGCGGTGCAGCGATCCGTGAAGGGGCGATGCCCCGGTGAGCACGATCCGCGCCGCAACCATCCGGCCGTCGGCCTTGCGGACGGCATCGGCCATGGCGAGCGCTGAACGGTTCAGGGCTTCCGAAGGCTCCGAGACGCCCGCGAGGTCGACCTTCAGCAGCTCCCACCGGACCACATCGAGGGGGCGCCAGTCCACTTTCACCTCCAGCGGGTCATCGACCGTGACCAGGCAGCACCCGCGGGGACCTGTCTCGCGGATATCCCGCCCCTGGAGGTTTCCCGCAAACACGATCCAGGGGTCCCGCCTCACCACCTCGGGCTGGTGCACGTGGCCCAGGGCCCAGTAATCGTAGCCTTTGCGGCGCAGGTCCGCCTCGGAGCAGGGAGCGTAGGTGTCGTGGCCCGCCCGGCCCGTCAGGCTCGTGTGCAGGAGCCCGATGTTGAACAGGTTCGGCACGGCGTCGGGGTAATCCAGCGCCAGGTTCTCGGGCACCGCCCGATGGGGGAAGCCCCGCCCGTGGACCACCACGGGGTGGCCGGGCACCTCCCTCGATTCAGCCGTCCGCGTGGAGAAGACGTGCACGTTCTCGGGCAGACTCAGCCGCTTCGAGATGACCGACGCGGCGTCGTGGTTGCCCGCGACCAGGTAGACGGGAATCCCCGCATCGCGCAGCCGAGCCATCTGGCGGCGGAAAAAAAGCCCGGTGCCGTAGTCCTTCCAGTCCCCGTCGTAGAGATCGCCGGCCAGGAGCAGAAAATGGACCTTCTCGTCCAGGGCCAGGTGGACCAGGTTTTCGAAGGCCCTCCGGGTCGCCCCGCGGAGCACGTCGAGGGGTGCTCCGTCGTGGGCCTCGAGGCCCTTGAGAGGACTGTCGATGTGGGCGTCGGCGGCATGGATGAACCGGATCATGGCGTCGCTTCTCTATGAAATTTCAAGGATTTCCAGGTTCGCCCGGGGCGGCGCGCTCTTCGGCCAGGAGACACTTGGAGCCGTCGGCCTGCTCCTCGACCCGAAATCCGAAAAGGGGGACCAGGTCGGCCAGGCTTTTCCCGAAGACCAGATCGAGGCTTTCGGGCGGGATCTTCAACTGCTCCCCCAGGAAGTGACGGAAATGGTCTTCGTAGGCCAGGAGCTGGACAATCTCGTCGAGGTTCTCGCCGCCGCTCGCCTCGAGCCGCTCGAAGGCCTCCTTGAGGGCGTCGAAGGAGCAGCGCCGGTCGTGCTCCGCAATGAGCTCCACGATCAGCTCGATGTCTCCGAAAACATCGCGCCGGGTGAGGTAGGGTTGACGGGCCAGGTCCTCGGCCACCGACGGGTCCCAGCAGGCCTGCGCCCGGCACTGGGCGGGCCGATCGGCGTAAACCAGGCACCGGTCGGTGGCGTGATCGAAGAAGACGCACTCCTGGGTTCCGGGCTTTTCCCGTACCTTCACACGCTCATCGACCAGGAAGGCAATCTCGTCCTTGAAAGGCGAACGGACGGGCTGGCCTCGGCGAATGGTGAAAAGCTGATTCCAGGGGAGCCGCCCACTCCTGAGCAGATCGAGATCCTCCAGTTGAAGCGTGGGGCTTCCCCGCCTGCAGCATTCACCGCAGAGGACACACACCGGCAGAACCTCCTCCAGGACCTTTCCGCTCTCCTCCAGGAGACGCTTCCAGCTCCTGAGCCGCTCGTCTCCATCCATGTCGTTCCAGCGGGCCTTGATCTCCTGGTGGACAGGGGTGCGCTCGACCTGGAAAATGACGCGCTTCATCGGAATGGAAACCGGGAGCTTCCGGAAGATGCGCTCCAGGTGCTCGACCCAGTTGGCCCGCAGAGTGTCCATATCCCAGTCCGCCGGGAACGATCGGTCCCGCCGGCTCTCATCGCTGGTTTTATCGCTAGGCACGGTCATCTTTTTTCTCTCTTCTCTCTCGGAGTCTCGAAACTCGACATCTCGCGTATCAGGGTCTCCACGGTCTTCCTGGCCCTCTGGAGCCGCCTTCCACCGGTTCTTGGGATGCCCAGCTCCAACCGCACGAAATCAAGGAACTCGACGGGCTCGGACCCCTGATGGGTCCATATCTCCTCGTCCCCGGAGTCGGGAGTCCTCAGGTCCCGCACGACCCCGAGCTCGGCAACGCACTGCAGGACTCGCGATGCCCTCTGCTCCATGACATCACCCGCGTCATCCCTTTCGTCCAGCATCTCCAGCAACAGGCCGAAAAGGTGGCGGTGAGCCCGGGGTCTCCAGTCCTGGCACACCAGGAAAGGAAAGGCGTCAATGAGCTCCGTGCACGACCAGCCCCGGGCTCCGGCATGTCCGCGCAATCGCTCCAGAAGGCCCGCTCCCCACGGCATGATGTGAAACAGGCGATTGGCTCTTCGACTGGAATAGTAGAAAGGGTTCAGGCCACGCACCAGCGGCAGCCAGAATTCCCGGCCTTCGGGCGGAAGCAGCTCGAACTCCCGCGCCGCCACGCAGCTCTCGCGGCGGCACTTGTCGCCGTAGTCGATGAGCCCCCTGAGATCCCTTCCCTGGTTTCGGGCTGGGTGCAGGAGACAGCCCGCCGTACCACCCTTCGGATCCAGAAATCCCAGAGCCCAGCAATGATAACCGACGATGGGTCTCACCCGAAGGGGTGACCTCAGGAAGGCCGCCCGGTTCTCGGCAAACTCCCTTCTCAGACTGCCCACGAAATCCAGGGGGTCGTAGTGCGAGGGCCGGATGGGCGGGCAGCATCCAAAGCAGCTCAAGTCAAGGTCGGGAGCGCAAAGGGAGGTCATGGGGTCATCTGGTCCAAAAAGATCAAGGCATCGAGCCGGTCCCCCCCGGAGGACGGTTTGACTCCCGGGGTTCCATTTGTTAAAAGTTCAACCGGCTCCAATCGAAAGGGTCACACCTAATCTGAGCCATTAGACATTAGCAGTTAGCTTTTAGCAAAAAAATTCGGATCATCGTGGATTAGCGTGAGGGTGACTTCCTCTCCACCCTTCGGGGGGAGAGGGTCGGGGTGAGGGGGGCTTACAGAATCAAGGTCTCCCCTCACCCTAGCCCTCTCCCTGAGGGAGAGGGAACGAACTTCACGCTAATCTGCGATGAACCAAAAATTCAACGGGGTGCACTCTAGAGCTTTTCACTCGTCAGGTCATGGCAAATGAAGCGATATTCGGGCGGATTTATCGAGCTAATGGCTAACAGCTAAAAGCTGATCCTCGATTCGGTGATGAAACAAGAAGCGCCCTTGGACCTCACGATGGCGGTCGGAAGCCAGGCGCTGCGCAGGCGGCTCCCCGTCGCTGCGTTCGAGCGCGGATGTCGTGACTCTTTTTGCTAAAAACTAACCGCTAATGTCCAATGGCTCAGATTAGGTCCGAGTTGCTCTCGAATTCCATCAGCTCTCTCGACACTCCGGAAGCATCGTCGCACTCAGGAAACGACCGCCTCCGGCAGTGGGGCATGGATGACGGTGGCATCCATGGCTTCTTCGATCTCCCCTTCGACGTCCAGGGCGATGTCCCGCAGCTGGTCGCGCATTACATCGTCGGCGTTCCACATGCCGCGCTCGATGGTCTCGAGCAGCTTGTCCAGGATGTTCTGGAGGGCGTAAGGGTTGACATTCTTGAGCCACTCCCGCATCTCGGGGTCCAGGGCATAGCGGCGGGCCACCCGGTCGTACATCCAGTCTTCCATGACGTCCGCCGTGGCGTCCCACCCGACGATGATGTCCATGACCTTGGAGATGTCGCCGGCCCCCTTGTATCCGTGCCGCTTGAGCCCTTCGATCCATTTGGGGTTGAGGAGGCGCGAGCGCAGGACGTGTCTGGCTTCCTCGTGGGTGGTCCGGAGCACCACGCGGCGCGGGTCGGAGCTGTCTCCCACCAGGGCGAAGGGCATGGCGCCGCGGACCGTGGCCGAGGCAGCGATCAATCCTCCGTAATAATTGTAAAAATCCGTACAGGACATCATGTCGTATTCCCGGGAGTACTCGTTCTTGACCGTCACGTCCATGCGGGAGAGAAGACGGCGGAAAGGCTCCGGCCTCGACGCCCCGTAAACCCCCTGGCCGTAGGCGTAGGAGGAGTATCGGATGTAGACCTCCCCCAGGTCCTCCCGGGTCTTCCAGGCCTTGGATTCCACCAGTTCGGCGACGCCCGCGCCGTAAGTCCCGGGGGGACAGCCGAAGACCCTCAGGGTGGCCAGCCGCCAGGATTCCTCCCAGCCGATTCCCGCCTTCCCGTATGCCTCGAGATCCGCCAGGACGTGACCGCGCACGAGGTTGGATTCCGGCCGCTCATCGAGGATCGCCGCCATCCGCACGGCCCGGTCGATGAGCTGTACCACGTTGGGGAAGGCGTCCCGGAAGAACCCCGAGATGCGTGGCACCACGTCGATGCGCGGGCGTCCCAGCTCTTCCAGGGGGATGACTTC